>Ga0187887_10000115_pt1 | contig 79907 bp, 57 predicted proteins | sample June2016WEW_7_10_FD_132977 | JGI IMG/M metagenome (GOLD analysis project Ga0187887, IMG submission 132977) | Peatland microbial communities from SPRUCE experiment site at the Marcell Experimental Forest, Minnesota, USA - June2016WEW_7_10 | ecosystem: Environmental > Terrestrial > Soil >... | reverse complement strand
TCCCATAGCTTAACCGCATCCGCCGCAAACGCCAGCGCCTTCCTTCAAGTCGCTGTATCCGAAGCGCCCGCATTGAGGCTTCCGCATGTCTTGTTGCGCGCTCCAGATACAGCCCTAAGACTTATCAGGACTAATGTTTTTGATGTTGTCGCCAAAGAAGTCGCCACAACGCGTGCTTACGGCGGAGGCGCGACGGGGCTACCATCCGTCGCACAATTTCGAAATGTGGCAACGAGTCGCCTCGCTAACTCTCAGAAAATACGAGGGATTTGAATGGCAACATTGTTGCAACTCCAATAACACAAAAAAACACGCCGGAAGATTTAGGCTCCCGGCGCAGTTACGGCTCAATATTCATGGACGGTCTGTCTTCGTTTCGAGGACATCATTCTGGAGAATCGTTCAGTCGCCAAGCGGCCTGTCACAATGCCTGGCGGTAGTTAAGCCTGCGGGGCCTTTGCCGCCAGGATTTCCAGCAGTTCCACCTGCGGAGGGGTAGCGAACAACTCCTCCGCTCTGGCAAACAACGCCTTGGCAATCTCACCCGTCATGTGGGCAGTCCTGCCCTCTTCCGTTTGAAACGTATCGAAAATACCGAATTGTGCGGGTCCCAGCTTAACTGCATACCAGGTCGTCGTAGCAGCTTCTTGCACCGCAAGGGGTTGTGCCGACCTCAAGAAATCCTCTACCTCTTGCTCTTTCCCTGACCGGGCTTGGAGCAAAGCCAAGATTGCGAACTTATCCAATGAATCCTCCTATGACTGCTATCAATGAGACGCGGAGATTGTTATTGGGTTACATGGATAACGGCGTGCTGTGAATTCGGCGATCTGGTGCTCAATGTCACGATCTTCCGGAGCGGTACTGCAAGTACCAGCACCTGCGTGCGGAAGGCCACAAGGTGTCGACGGGGACGTTTGCTTACGAGGATCGGTTCTCATCGGCAGGCAAGTATTTTGATGATGTCTTCCTCGCAATATCGAATGATTGCCAATTGTTAAGTTAATAAGAGGGTGAGTAACACTGATTGAGAGCAGTTTATGCGCCGAAGGGTCGATTAATAGTCGAAAGACATTCCTGCCCGCAACCCCGGCCCATATATCTCCGATTCGAATGTGGCGATGCGTTCTCAATCTTGCAGATAGACTCAACGCTTATTGGCCGACAGATCTCCTTGTGAAAGGACGAGCGGGTCCTGGAATGGGGAGTCCAGGACCTGCATCGCTTGGCTGCTACAGGGCTGCTATTCCGTTAAAGCCCACGGTCTTGGGTAGGCCGTCGATATCACCCAGGCTGGTGAGGGCACCATTGGAATCGATGCTGTAGACGCCAACAGCGCCGGCCCCTGTGTCCATTGTGTAGAGAAACTTCCCGTCACCGCTAGTGGCCATGTCCAGATTGGTTGTGCCTTCTGGGTTAGAGAACAGAACTGTTCCGTCAATGGGAGTCAGAGTACCGTTAGAACCGACGGAGAAACCGGCGACTGTGGAGGTGCCCGAGTTGTCAACGTAGACATACTTGCCATTTGGAGTGATGGCGTTCCAGCAATTGCCATTTCCAACTGTAGGAATGCTTTGACTAATCGCAGTGAGTGTGCCGTTGGTATTGATCGTGTAAGAAGAGATACTAGACGTATCGGTTCCGCTGCTCGGCTGATTCTCAGAGACCACTAATTGGCCGTTTGGCGTAAATACACCAGCGAAAACGCCTGGCGTGACGCTGGGATTGATCACTACTGTCCCGAGGGTTCCATCCGGCTGTATGGGGAAGGTATCGATGTTGTTGGGCGCTTTTTCGATGACGACGAGCGTCCGGCCGCTCGGGCTAACCGAGATTGAAGAGCCTCCTGAGTTCGTAGCAGTGAGATGAGTCAGGGAGTTCGGAATCTGTTGGAGGTGACCTAGTCCATCGGCACGAAAGGCTACGATTGCACCGTTTCCTCCAGCGTTGAGGACATAGACTGTTCCGTTGTGCTCCGCAACGGCGACTGGGAAGGCGCCACCGGTGGGTTTCTTATCGGCCAAGAGGGGAAGACCGTCAACGATATGGAAGCTGGAGATGGTCCCGCTGCCGGCGTTAATGGCGAACAACAGGTTGCGGTCGCCGCTTAGCGTAAGCGAACCTTGCGACTGGAGTGGATCGGTGGTGCCCCCGCTCCCGCGACCATCGGTAGCGAAGCTGCCTCTTAACGCAAAACTGCCATTGTAGAGACGCTGATAGGCGAGAACCTCGTTCTTGAGGTTGTCATTCGTCATGACGAAGACAGTGGAAGTGGAACCGGTAAAGTCATCGGCGGCATGCACGGTGGAAGTGAATGCTGCGACACTGAGCGTGACGGTCAACAGGCTACTAACTGCTTTCAACATTGGTTTCTCCTTAATGGGTTAGTGGTGGATGAATCGATTCGCGCGCATGGAGAGACTGGGCGCTGTCCGAGGAACAACGCTCAAGCAATATCCGCTCTGTGCACAGCCATTGGAGATGTTGAATGATGAAAGGTTACAAGCTGAAGCAAGAAGACCGAAGAGTGAATGCTAGGAGAAAATAGAACTCATTCGCGCAAGGAATAGAACACAGTAAGAACCGCAGCGGTGCCACTGAGGCCTCTTCGGTGAGACAATAATTCGCGGAAGCAGTGATAGCCTTTGTGAGCAGCGACTCTTTGTTTCAAGCAATCAATGACACGAGACGTCAGAACCAAGTGGCGTTAACTATTGGAGAAAGAGCTTGCTCGAACAAAACACATCAGTAGGCGACAAGAATCATGACGCGATGAACCGCCGTTCATGGGTAATCAGCCTCACCAGCCTGCTTTTTATCCTTCTCCAGAGCGCCTGTACCGCATTCATGGCACTCAGCGGTCTGAGACTCCTGCTCGGAGTCGGCTCTCTCGCCGCCGCGGCAGCAGGCGCACGGTTCATTGGCTCAATCCACGGCGAGGCCATACGCATTCCCATGGAAATCATTGCGGTCGCGGGCTCAGCCGTAAATCTGTATGCGATATGGCGTGTTCGTTCGTTACGCGCTCGGCCTTCTTCTCAGTGGCGGGTCGGGCCGGTAACTCCTGAGAAAAGGCGTTCCGAATCGGTCCAGATAGCGCTCGCGATTCTCACCTTGCTGCTCGTGGGTGTGGAATGGGTTTTCCACATTTATCTCCACGGTTCGATCTAGTCCCCTGAATCCTTACGAGTCCGCGCCTCGTGGCTCTCAATCTCCTGAGCTAGCCTTGCGTGAAGACGTTCACTGTACCCAATCGGCAATTCAAATACGCGATCGTCAGCGGTCAGCACCACGATGTTGCGTGTGGAGTCCAAAATCGCAGAACAAATCTCACAGTGCTCCAAGTGTCGTTGCACCAATTCCTTGGTTTCAGGCGATAAGGAGTCGTCCAGATAGCCAGAGAGGTAATTCCAAACGTGTTTGCATTCTATGACCACTGAAACCACCTCCTCCGTGGATTTGTATTCTTGAGTTTCGGTGCAAGCTCTTTCTGCATCATCATGCGCGCGCGGTGCAATCGAACCTTCACTGTTCCAGGGGTGATTGTGAGCGCAGCGGCTGTCTCCTCAGTGGAGAATTCCTCCACATCGCGCAGCAGCAAGACTTCGCGATACAAGGGGGAAAGATGACCAATTGCCTCTATCAGTATCGCGCGAATCTCCTTTCGCTCCAATGCCTCAGACGGAACTTCACGCCAGTCGCGCAAAAGCGCCGGCGAAATGTGGCCACCTTCTTCCGTTGCCTGGTCGAGCGATTCCATGGGCACCGTGTTTTGTCGCCGCAATCTGCTGCGCGCTTCATTCAACGTGATGCTGATGAGCCAGGTACTGAACTTCGCCTGCCCCCGGAAGTCAGCCAGCTTTCGAAATGCCTTGAGGAAGGCTTCCTGTGCTACGTCCTCAGCGTCCGACTCATTCTTCATAAAGGAAAGTGCCATCTTGTAAACGCTGCGCTCATAGGGTCGGATCAGTTCGTGGTATTGCCGTGTGTCGCCAGCAAGTGTCGCCGCGATCATTTGCGTCTCGTCACGATCCGGGTGTTCCACATTCATACGAGTCGGGCCTGCTCCTTCAGGCGTTTCATAATGAGAGCATCGAATGATAGCAATCCTGCTCCAAAGATCAGGACCATCAGCGATGCAAAAAGAAAGGTGTACGGGTCAGCGATGTAGAACTTGCCCGGATCAGAGAGGACGGAAACGAGCGCGTCATGATCCGCTGTCCAGTAGGCCACCATCATGTTAGCAGCGAGCAGGAGGCCGACAAGGCGCGTCCCCAAACCTACTATCAGCAGCAAGCCTCCGAAGAATTCGAGCGCCGCAATGAAATGGGCACTCGCAGCCGGAAACGGTATATTGAGACTGGTGAAGTAGTCGGTGATCTTCGCCAGGTTGTGCAATTTGCCCCAACCGTTCTGCGCGAATTGCCAGCCCCAGTAGAGCCTGATCGCTAATAGAAACGGTGATTGCAGCAGGGATATCTTCCCCGATATTCCAAAGTACGTTTCGAGCCATCGCTTCATATTGCCCTCAGCCTCGCGGAATCACAAGAACGCAGCGAACTACGTGCGCATATCGTTGTCCGGCAAAGTCATTCAGGGCATTAGAGAGGCGAGGAGCTCAATAGTTACAAAGCGGACTCAATCGGCGGCCGGATCTGCGATTCAGAGAACGCCGATCATGCGACCTACTCTCTCCGCTGTACAGAAAGCCTGTAACCTTTGCACCCCGTATCGCTCTCATGGGTGGAAGAGGTTTGGATTGGCTTCCATAGGTTCGTTCGTTACGGGATTTTCGACTGATTCGCAGTTGCAATCTTCCACAACCATCACGTCCAGCGCGGGGAATTGCGCGGCCCAACCACGAAAGGTGTTCCTCATGAAAAGCAATACCGTACACAACCTGGCCCTCGCGGCCGCATTCGCCGGGCTTCTTGGCGGAACATCCGCCCGCTTGAACGCCCAAGCCACTGGCCAAAACAGCACGCCGTCAGCCAATGCCGGTCTCCTCCTGGTCGCGCAAAACCAGGCACCGACACTCCCCAAGCACTCCTGCAAAGGCAAGAATGACTGTAAGGGGCAGGGTGGTGGCGACGCGAAGCATGCCGGCAAGAACAGCTGCAAGGGCAAGGGAGCTTGTGCTACCGATGGTTCCAAGACCCCGAAGGCATAGTTCCTTGTGTTGGAGGCTAGCGAAGGTGCCCAAGCCTCCAACACCCTTCCTCCTCTCTGCAACGAACGGATCTCGCTATGCCAGCAAACAGATTCAACGCGTTTACGGATTACGGTGTCGGTATCGGACTGCGCGTGCCACACTACGACCACATCCTCTCCCAAAAACCGGTGGTCGATTGGTTTGAAATTATCTCCGAAAACTACATGGTCGGTGGCGGCCATGCGCTCAAGGTCCTCGACCAGATACTGGAGCAGTATAGGGTTGTGCAGCATGGCGTCTCGATGTACTTCGGTTCTGCGCAGCCGCTGAATCGGGAGCATCTCAGGCGACTCAAAGAGTTGACGAAACGCACCAAGACCCCTTGGCTGTCTGACCATCTGTGCTGGGGCAGCGTCGACGGTCGCTATACCCACGATCTGCTGCCGCTTCCATATACCTTCGAAGCGATCCGGACGACGGCCGCGCGCATTCGTGAGGTCCAGGATTTTCTTGAACTCCCAATCGCCGTCGAAAACGTTAGCAGCTATGCCGAGTTTCACGAGTCGGAGATGACGGAGTGGGAGTTTCTCAACGAAGTCGTTCACGCCGCAGACTGCGGCATCCTCCTCGACGTGAATAACATTTATGTCTCCTCGCAAAATCACGGCTTCGATCCCATGGAGTACGTGAACGCTGTGGACCCCGAGCGAGTCGCCCAGATTCATATCGCGGGGCACTCAAAGTTCGAGAGGTACACGCTCGATACGCACGATCATCCCGTGCTCGATCCGGTGTGGAAGATGTATGCCCGCGCCATCGAACGCGTCGGGCCTACGGCAACGTTGCTCGAATGGGACGATAATATCCCGACATTCGATGAAGTTCATGCGGAGGCGCTCAAGGCAAATCGTTATCACCGTGGAAGCAACACCCAAGCTGTGCCTACGTTGGTGGAAGAGCGCGAGGAGGTGGAGGCATGACGCTACTCGAGTTCCAGCGCCGCATGGCGGAAGACGTAAGTCGTCCCTTGACCACCGAATTCGCGATGCAAGCGGTCGACCCAGGCGGCTCGACTGTCGCGGAGGTCGCCGCCGGATATGTCAAACCCAACGATCGGCTCTCATCCTTTGAACGACTTGAGATTTACAACCGGCAGTATTGGTTTCGTTTGATCGCCGCAGTATCGGAAGATTATCCAGCCCTGAATGCGGTCCTCGGTTCGAGGCGCTTCGACGAGCTCATCTTGAACTACCTTAAGGAGAACCCGTCGACCTCATTCAGCCTTCGCAACCTTGGTGCTAAATTGCCATCGTGGCTTGGAGATCACACGGAGTTCACCGGCGCACATCATGATCTCGCTGTCGATGTGGCACGTTTGGAGTGGGCCTACATTGAAGCGTTCGACGGCGCCACGATGCCTCCCCTCGACGACACGGATCTTGCAGCGCTTCAGCCCACGAGCGTGTTGGCTTTGCAGCCTCACCTTCAATTGCTTGCGCTACGCTTCGCCGCGGACAAGGTTGTTCTCGCAGCGCACAAGAACCAACCGGACGCTGATATTGTCAGCAATGCCGTGATGGAACGGAGGACATCCAGGCGAGTCCAGATACCGAAACTCAAACGATCTCCGACCTATCTGGTTGTCCACCGTTATCAGGATTCGGTCTATTACCGGCGCATCGCAGCCGAAGCATTCTTGTTGTTGTCGGCGATTCGAGAAGGCGAAACTCTTGAGACCGTCGTGAGAAAGGCTTTCTGTCAAAGCGCGTTGCTGCCGAATGTGCAAGCGGCAATGATTCGGGAATACTTTGCGCACGCAGCGGAGTTGGGATGGCTGATAGCAACTCCTGCAGAGTCTCCCTGTGAAGCACAGGGGGTTGTGTTAGCGCAAACTCGAACTTCATCCCCAATAGAGGGTTGAGTTCGTCCCCATAAAACTCTCATAGCAGGTCGATTTCAGAGTTTCGGAGAGAGCTTTTTGACTTGCATGCTGCTGCTTCTAAATGACTTCTAGGTGGGACGCTAACCTACAACCCTTCGGTTCAGCTGATTAGATAGTGTTGCATCGACCGGTTGAGCTGGCACAGCTTTTGAGCAACTTCGAATTCCGCTAGTCGCTGGCTGGCGGGATTTGGGTGAAACGGGTGGCGGGATAACTGTGCAGTGCCTGGTCGTCGGTGGCGGCATAACGTTGGTTCTTCCGCACATTTGGTGATACTTCCGGGGTGATTCCACCGGGGGAATAATAAGGTCAGCTTTGGCGGTCTCCGGTATGCGCCTATGGGACATACGACATTGGTTCCCGATGCCGGGGAGGTTGTGCTGCATGAATTGAAAGCTGTGGGGCAAAGCTGGTTGGTAATGGTGCTGCGATCAGCCGGCGAGGAGAGTTGTTGCCCTGCTTGTGGTCAGGCTTCGCGGCGGGTTCATAGCCGATATTGCCGTCATCTGAGCGACTTGCCTTGGGAGGGTATTCCCGTTCGTATCCTGCTTCGGGACTGAGGCATGCGGCCAGCATATTTTCACTGAGCGGCTGCCGAAAACCGTGCAACGATATGGTCGACGGACCTGTCGATTGTCCTCGGCGCTGGATCAAATCACGTTGGCACTGGGTGGATCTGCAGGCTGTCGTTTGGCGCGACAACTGGGCATTCTGGCCAGCGGATCAACTCTACTGAGACAGTTGAAGAGGAAGGCTGAGGCTGCCATCGTCGCGCCGCGAGTCGTAGGAATCGACGAATGGGCATGGCGTAAAGGTCACCGTTACGGCACGATTCTCTGCGATCTTGAGAAAGGCAAGGCGATCGACCTGCTGGCGGATCGCAGCGTGGACAGCACGGCGGCATGGCTGAGGGCTCATCCGGGAATCGAGATTGTGAGCCGTGATAGGTCCAGCGTTTATTCGGAGGCCGCAGTGAGAGCGGCGCCCCAAGCCACGCAGATTGCTGACCGCTGGCACCTGCTGCGCAATCTGAGTGAAGCCCTCATAAGCTCGTTGGCACCGCATCACCGGCTCATGACGGAAGCGGCGCAGGCCGTGCGTGGCAAGCCATCGCCTGATGTCATGGAGATGCGCTGCGCAACGAGCAGAATGAGTCGGAAAGAAGCAGCAAGGCAGAGGAGCCGGGAGCGTCGCATGGCCGTTTACGAAACAGCGATGGAACTGGTTCGTGGCGGGCTACCGCAACCAGATGTGGCACGCAGGCTGAGCATCGATAGCCGAACGATTCGTCGATGGGTCGAATCAAACGGCTTTCCAGAACAGAGCCCTCGTTGGCGAGAAAACTCTCTCGATCGTCATCGCGAATACCTGGACCAGCGGTGGCAGCAAGGATGTCATAACGCTGCCCAACTGTGGCGCGAGCTGCGTGAAAAGGGCTTCGAAGGGCAGTCCAGGATCGTCCGCGACTGGATGTTGAAACATCACGGCACCCGAGCATCGGAGGCTAAGAAGCATACGACTGTTCCGCCGGTTCCACGCACATCACCGCGACAAACGGCTTGGCAAGTTCTGAAGGAACCCGAATCAAGCTTGCCTTACCTGAAGGAGTTATTTCGGCGCTCGCCCGAGATCGCCACCGCTGCTTCGGTGGCTCGTGAGTTCTTTCATATGGTTCGGGAACGAGATCGCGCCGCGTGGGAACCATGGCTCCAATCCGCGCTGCAGAGCCCGCTGGTCTCTTTCGCGAAACACCTCAGCCGCGATGCCGACGCCGTGAAAGCCGCCCTTGAGCATGGCTGGAGCAACGGCGCGGTTGAGGGGAACGTACATCGTCTCAAGTTGATCAAACGCTCCATGTACGGCCGCTCCAGCTTCCACCTACTCAGGATACGTGTCCTCAATGCTGCATAAAACCGGCGCTCCAACCTCAACAGCGGAAGCTTTCAACGCCTTCACCAAATGTGCGGAAGAACCATAACAGTGCAGCCAGAAGTGCTCCGCGGATAAGTCCTGAAAAACGCCGTAGTGTCGGGTTATCCGCCCCTCCCCCAATGAGATTCCGGGACACTGGCCGACATTCGGTACTAATCCGAACCTCGATGAGCGCATTGGCGATTATGAAGCCGCTCCGGCAAGAGGGATAGGCAGTTGCTGCACCGTCAGTTGACTGTTTTTGCCGACAAACGATGCAGCATGCGATTGATTGGCCCTCGCTGGGTACCACCTGGGGACCAGTAAGCCTGTCTACTGCAGTTGCTGAAGCTCGTTCCGATGCACTTCGAATCCCTGCGTTTTGTTAAAGTTACGTTCTCGACTCGGTCTTTCACGGCGGTAACACGGGTTCGAATCCCGTCGGGGACGCCAACAAAACAAAAGACTTACAAGCAATCGGACCAAAGGGCAAGGGCACTAAAGGGGCACGGAAAGAATATACGCCCCCTTCCTGCGCAACATCAAGATCAAAGCGAAAGGTCTCAGGGATCATCCCTGAGGCCTTTGTCGTTTGGGTTATTGGTCAGGTCAGCAGATCTTTGTGTTGGCATGACGAACAGGCCGGTGAACTGTTTGACCGCTTCCCGCTTCGCTGTTTGATTCGCCTGCTGGTATACATTCTGCGTGATACGGCTCGAGGCGTGACGCATCAGCTCTTGGACGACCTTCACGTCCTCTCCGGCCTGGCCGAGCAGAGTCGCGACGGAGTGACGGAACGTATGCCAGCCCAGGTTCTTGTCGCAGCCGGTCTTCCGCGCAGCACTTTGAATCCAGTAACGCATCGCAGCGACCGGGTTATAGGGCCACTTGCCTTCATCATGGTGGGATGCAAAGATCCAGTCGTCGCTAGTGGGATAAGGCGTGGTCTGCCGCCACTCCGCCAGCACCGCCGCAAGCTCTTCTGTGATCGGCTGCGGCTTACGCGATGCCTTCGTTTTCAGCTTCGTCACCACCGGGCAGGATTGCTTGCCTGGAGGGAGAGCGACCCCCTTCGGCGGCCTTGAGCTATGAACAACCCCTTGGGACAGACGCAGGAGCAGGTTATCCCAATCTACGTCTTGCCACTTCAGTCCGCACAGCTCTGAGCGTCGAAGACCGGTCGCTCCGGCGACGATCACCATGATGCGGATCGCCGGGTTGCCCACGTGGGGAAGGATCGCACGCATCTCCTCAAGACTCAAGACGTCAGGCTCTTTGCGGCGCATACTGCTCTGCCGAACTCCCGCGCCTTTTGACGGGCCTGAGATCGGGTTCCTGTCGGTCAGCTCCCAGCGGATAGCGTGATTGAAGACGGTGCAGAGAACGTTCCTGATCTTCGCTTTGGTGCCATTTGCGTAGGGAAGAGACTTCAGCCACTTCTCCACCTGGACCGCTTTGACGTCTTCCAGCGCAACATCCTTCCAGTGCGGCAGGATGTTCACTTTGAAGAGCTGCTCGTAGCGGTCAATCGTGGTGGGGGACCGCTCGATCTGCGCATCATCCCCGAGCTCATGGAGCTGAAAATGTCCCCAGGCGTCGGCGACGGTGGTCTTACCCGGGCGGTCATTGACGGCATTTATTTTGGCTCGGAGATTCTCGACTTCACGTTTAGCGGCACTGACGGTAGGGAACTGGGCTACGTTACCGACGATCTGCTTACGCTGAACGCGGTTGCCGTCGTCGTCTACTTCGCGCCACCGGTAGACCCAGACGTCGGGACCCTTGGCGCGTTTGACGCGTGTCACCGACCCTTCTTGGTAGCGCGGGGTCCGGACAGTAGAAGTGGAAGGAGTAGCTGGCATGGTGATCTCCAACTACTCGACGGGCTGGCAAAGAGAGTTTACCTGCGCGGCAGCCCAGGACACAAGATCTACACGCCGGAAGCGCCAATGCTTCCCCAAGCGCAAGGCTGGAAGCTGTCTAGTGCGGGCCATACGGATGGCAGTCTTCTCGTGAATTCCAAGGTAGGTGGCGGCGTCGCGCGGGTGCCAGAGGGGTTCGAATGAGGTCTCGGCGGGAACGGGTCCGGGCGTAAGAGAATGTGTGGAGCGCGTCATGGGAGCTAGTACCCATTCGATCGACTGCACCCCCAATATCTATCTTCCGAAGGATCGATCGGCGGGGACGCGCATCGAATTCGTTGCAGCCGGAGGCCACCGTGGACATCGTCATCCTTTCCGACACGCACGAGCTCCATCGCGAAGTGGAGGTCCCGGCGGGCGGCCTCCTCGTATGCTGTGGTGACTTCTCAATGTTCTCCAAGTCCCTGGCGGCGATCGAAGACTTCAATGACTGGCTCGGCGAGCTGCCCCATCGGCACCGTCTTGTGGTGTTTGGGAACCACGAGTTCTACTTTGAAGCCGACCCGGCTCGGCGCTCGCTAATCACCAACGCCACGGTGCTAGTCGACGAGGCCATCACGATCGACGGCCTCAAAATATACGGCTCACCGATTACCCCCCTCTACGGAGGCGCGTTCGGGAAGTCCAACGCCGAGGACACGCGACGTCACTGGCGGCAGATCCCCGACGACACCAACCTTCTAATAACCCACGGTCCTCCCCACATGATCCTGGACAGATCCCCAGGCCAGCGGGAGCACGCGGGGGATCCGGAGCTAGCAGCCCGCGTGAAGGAGCTAAAGCACCTGCGCCTCCACTGCTTCGGCCACGTTCACGGCGCGTACGGGATGGTCGAGCAGGATGGGGTGCTCTTCGTGAACGCAGCGCTGCTGGGCATGGATGGTGGGATCGAGCGGTCGCCGATGGCGCTGCGGATCGAGCCGGTAGGGACCTCTAGGGTTAGCTGAGTTTCTTGCTGTTCCGGAGATAATCCTCAAGATCTATCGGAAGGAACCGACCGTGGCCAAGGAGGTCACGCGCGATCATCTTCCCCGATTTGATCCAGTCCTCGACGGCTCGAGGCGTTACGCCGAAAACCTGCGCGGCATCCTTGGTTGTGTATATCGGTTTCAGCGAGAGATGCTGGATCTCGAGGAACTCCTCGAGCAAAGGATACTTGCGTGGATTTAGATCGGCCATGGCGACGTCCTCTCAGTAATTGGCTGACTGCGCGATCAACTTTGTGCTCACGCAGCCAAACGTGAAAGGTAATACCCATGGCGCTCCGGTCTCCCCTAATTCTGACCATAAATATTTTGCGAGATCAAAGCCGAAGTCTTTGACAGGCATGAGCGCCAATCTGCGAGAGTACTTGGACCAGGGCGGAAGTTGCAGCTAGATCGTCGCCCGGCCTTCCAAGAGAAAGCGCCTCCATCATGCCGGTTCAAGGGCCGGAGTTCTACTTCGGCTCCCTCTATTTTGTTTAGATTCTGGCACTGTTTGCTTCGCTCACGTTCGCCGAGTGCGTTGTATCGCGCCTGTCCGCCGAATGAGACCTTTCCTAGGGAAGATCTCGCATCGCATCGCGCTACTTCGCATTTTCTATGCATTTATCAAGCCTACTTCTTACCAAAGTCAGTTCTACAAATGCATATAAAAGGTTCGCATTCTCTCGCGGTGGTGCGCGAATTGCTAAGTGTTTCGGATCTGCTCGAAGATGTCCAGTGAATTTCGCAGCCTCCAGATCGCAGAGCATCACTTGATCCTTGCAGATGTCACATCGCTCGATGGAGCGAACTACGGTCTCGAAGTAAGACTGGTTTGCGAATATGCGGGTGGCCAGCACAATAACCACTGAAGTGGCTATTGCATGTACGTTGTTCTTCTGTGACTCTAGAGACGCGTCGATCGAAGGCGAGTGCAAGTTATCGATCCGTGGGGAAGAGCGAGGTATGGCCATAAGAACCATATTTGTGTCAATCGCGTTCTCGTTGGTCTTTTGCGCGACCGCCGACTACGCACGTGTCTGCGCTGCCCAGACATCGACGGCAGTGCCAGTTGTGGTTGAACTGTTTACTTCCGAGGGCTGCTCCTCATGCCCCCCTGCCGATGCTTATCTGCAGAAATTGCAATCAATGCAACCGGTTCCCGGAGCGAGACTGATTACTCTGAGTGAGCACGTTACGTATTGGAATCACGACGGATGGAAGGACCCCTACTCGTCTGACCAGTTGACGGATCGTCAACAGGTCTACGTCAGCAGATTTGGACTTCCTTCCGCATATACACCACAGTTCGTGGTGGATGGAACCGATGAACTGAAGCTCACTGACGCCGGCCAAGTCCGGGCGGTCTTTGAAAAGGCCCTCAAAGATCAGAGAATTCCAGTGACGATCACCTCAACCCATTTTGACCCGGGGGGATTTGGTATTCTTCGTGGCCATATCGATATCGACGGCACTACTGCCAAGCAGCCTGCAGATATCTATGTAGCCGTGACGTTGCACGAGGCGAATTCTGATGTATCGGCCGGCGAAAACAAAGGGCGAAAACTAACGGAAACTGAAGTCGTCCTCAATCTTGAGAAGATTGGGAAGACTACTCCAGGCCGTGTTTTCTCGCGTGATTTCGAAGTGAAACTAAGAGCAAGCGAGATCCCCGCCAATTTGGGTCTGGTAGTCGTTGCACAAGCTGGGGGCACCGGAAAAATTGTGGGTGCGGCGTCCGTAGAACAAATTGGCTCGAGCCAGTCCAGCACTGTATCGGAAAATCATCGGTAGAATCCTACGATTTCTTGCGGAAGACGTGATCGCCGCGCGCGGAGCGAATCAACGTGAACTCAACGTGCACGTTTTCCGCGCGGCCTGAAAACCTTTTGCGTTGGCCGTGTGTAGCAGCTGCCACTGACCCATTCGGAACGGTGCGTAAAGCTTCAATCCTGGAGCAGTCTTGAAGACGGAAAAAACGACGAGGTGCTTTGGATTGCGGGTCTACGGCTTGGGTGTGGCCACACTAGGGCTGGCCTGCCTGGCGTTTGGAGAATTTGACCCCGGGCAGAAGGTGCCCAGCAATTTTCCTGCTCGCACGGCATTGGCCTATTGCGCCGGTGCGTTTATGGTCGTCGCGGCGTTGGCCATCGAATGGCGCCGAACCAGGGTATGGGGTGCCGCTGCGCTTACGGTCTACTACGCTGTCGTTGTTCTCCTGATGATGGACGGCCGCCTGCTGCTTAGCGGTTACGGCGTATACGGTACCTACGAAGACATCGCCATGCAGTTGGCGATCACTGCAAGCGCTCTAATCGTCTACGCCGGTAGCACCAAGATTGACAGGGCGCTCGCCGTGCGCCTTACACGGATCGGCCGAAAAGCGTTTGGCGTTTGTCCCGTGATATGGGGAGGAGCGCATTTTATGTATATGAACATGACCGCCCCGCTGGTTCCAAAATGGCTGCCGCCTGGACAAGTTTTCTGGGGATATTCAACGGGAGTCTGCTTCATCGCGGCCGGGCTCGCCCTACTGACGGGAATACGGGCCAGACTGGCAGCGGTTCTGCTCACCGTCATGGTTGCATCCTTCGGCGTGCTGGCAAATGGGCCGATGCTTGTTGCCAATCCGCGAAGCCATTTTAACTGGACCGAAAGTGCCCTGAATCTGGCCCTGACCGGTGCCGCCTGGGTTGTGGCTGACTCGCTGCTTCAAAGCTGACACGATCTCGTCCGGTGTGGAGCGGCGATTCGCGCATGGGTCCTTGTCATATTGCGAAAGTGGTTAGACATAAGGGCACCTTGACGCTGATAACCGCGACCACTAAGCTGCTGTCATGTCTAAGCGCGTCGCGTCCGGAATCGTGCCAGTGATCCGCATCGATCGGAACGCCGTGGTGCCTTTGCATAGACAGATATACGACGCGATACGGACAGCGATTTCGGAGGGCCACCTGCGACCGGGACAGCAGATTCCGTCCAGCCGGCTGCTTGCTTTGGAACTCGAGGTGTCGCGGCTACCTGTTCTCAATGCGTACGCGCAACTGCTGGCTGAGGGCTATTTAACAGCACGGATAGGTTCTGGAACCACGGTGTCGAGCCAACTACCAGATCGTTTTACGTTGACCGCTCCGATGCTGAAAAAGGGAGGCGCCGCTGCCTACGAAGGCTCTCGAAAAGTTGCCCAGCGAACTGCCACCCTTCGGTCACATTTGGTAATGCCCTGGACACGAAACTGGGGTGCTTTCGGTGTCGGGCAAGTGGCGGCAGACAGCTTTCCTCTACAGACGTGGTCCAACATCGTCGCGCGTCGCTCAAAAAACATGAGCGTTCGATCGTTTGGATACGGCGACCAAATGGGGTATCTCCCGCTTCGCCAGAGCATAGCAGCGTACCTGCGGACGGCTCGATCCGTGTCATGTGACGCAGACCAGATTTTGATCGTTTCTGGATCGCAGCAGGCGCTGGAAATTTCCGCACAAGTGCTCGTAGATCCGGGTGACTCCGTTTGGGTCGAGGAACCAGGGTACCGATTCTCCCGTGAGGTCTTTGCCTTAGCTGGAAGCCGTCTCGTCGCCGTCCCCGTCGACGATCAAGGCCTCAACGTCAGCGCGGGTATCAAAAAGTGTCGAAGTGCACGCGTTGCGATCGTAACTCCATCGCACCAATTTCCATTGGGCGTGACGATGAGCGCCTCGCGCAGGCTGCAACTTCTGCAATGGGCCCAGGAGAACGGATCCTGGATTATCGAAGACGACTACGACAGCGAGTATCGGTACGAAAGCTCGCCCATCTCTTCGCTTCAAGGCCTCGACAATCATGAGCGCGTTATTTATATCGGAACGTTTAGCAAAGTGCTGTTTCCTTCCTTGCGCATCGGTTATGTTGTTATCCCTCGAGATCTGCTGGGTCATTTCGTAGCCGTTCGACGTGCTACAGATCTTGGTTCGCCGTCTTTAACGCAGGAGGTCTTAGCGGAGTTCATCGGCGAAGGCCATTTTGAGCGACATATCCGACGCATGCGGTTGCTCTACAAAGAACGCAGAAGCGTGCTCGTCGAATCCCTCCGAAAGGATCTAGATGCCGCATGTGAAGTGACTGGCGCGGAAGCGGGCCTGCATCTGACACTTATCCTGCCGGGGCTGAAATCTGATTATGACATCGCGGTCCGCGCCGCTTCGCAGAACCTGTGGATGTGGCCACTCTCCACGGCCTATATCGGTGGGGCGGCGCGTAACGGATTGATCCTGGGCTTTGGCAGCACACAGGCCGCGGATATTCCCGCTGCGGTTCGCAAAATTCGTGGCGTTCTCTTGAAGGCGGATTCCTCAGGCGCCTAAAGAACGACGCTAGCAACTACTTCGAGTTTGTTCGCCCAGCACCTATCCATGAGAGTTTGCGAACAGCGCGGATCCACCAACGTTGCTGCTCGATAGCGAAGTAGAGCCCTGATCAGGGCGTCCACCAAATCGCTCAAGTGGTCGGCGAATCCTGGTAAGAATGGCTATTGCCAGCGACGACTTCTCCTGTGAAGCTAGCACTGTTTGTTCTGTCACATGTGTGGCCTTCACCACGAACTTCTTTGGACCCGACAGGACACGCAGCTCCGCTTCAACAGCATTGCGAGTCAACGCTGCCTGATAGGTCCCAGTTTCAATCATTTGTAAGACAAACGTTTGTCTAAAACTTCAATTCGAAGCATGCATTCTTTGTGAGGTTTGGAGGCAATATGAAATTAAGTTGGCCAGCATTCAGGATGGTTGCCATTGCTGTGGCCGGCATTCTTGGATCAGGCAGTGCCTATGCACAAAGTACAAACTCCGGAGATATCCGCGGCCTCGTCACTGATCCATCCGGCGCCTTAGTTCCGGGAGCCACTGTCAGCGTGTTGAATCTCGACACCGGCGTAGCGAAGGATTTCCCCAGCAACAACGACGGCTTGTACGACACCAACTCGGTCGTAGCCGGAAGCTATAAGCTCACCTTTACGAAGACTGGATTTGAGACGTTAGTGCGTGGTCCCGTCACGGTCGAGGTCGGCGTCACCACCGTCAACGCCAGCCTGAAAGTTGGCTCGTCATCGGTTGAGGTAACGGTCAATACCGACGTTCCGCTTCTCAACACCGAGTCCGGTGAACAGTCCGCAACTCTCGAAGCTCACGACATGGCGCAGCTACCGAACGTCGGCGGATCCAACGGCCCTGACTGGCAAAACTTCATGATCCTCCTTCCCGGAGCGTCTGGTACGTACAACGGCAGCATGAATCAGGCGAACGCCTCCAATCCCGGACAGGAAGTTTCGACCAACGGCAACATGCCCTTCACGAACGTGCTCGCGGACGGTGCTTCCACCACGCTGCCGAGCAGCCAGAACGCCAACCCCGCAGCATTCGAAGATGTCGAGGAACTTCAGGTCAATCTCTCTTCGTTCTCCGCGCAGTATGGTGTAGGCGGACTCATCATCAACCAGATCACCAAGAGCGGTACCGACAAGTTCCACGGCGTTCTTTATGAGTACTTTCAGAACACAGCGCTGAACGCGGCCAACTACGGCTTTGGCAACGTGGAGAAAGTGCCATACCTCAACTATGACGACTTCGGCGGAACCTTCAGCGGACCAATCCCATTCTTTGGCCTGAGGAAGAAGGCGTTCTTCTTCTTCGGTTACGATCAGATTCACAACAACGCCGTCAGTGCGGGCTACCAGACCGTTCCCACAACTGCCGTTATGAGCGGTGATTTCACCGCCAACCTCACGGCCAACCCGTCCAACCCCTACCTACTGTACGATCCCACGACGCAAATCATTGCGACGGATTCCGCTGGCCATCCATACCCCATTCGTAAGAGCTTCCTTAGCGAGTATGGAAGCAACGCCATCCCCGTCGGGATGATCGATACGGTCTCGAATGCCTTCCAGCAGTATTACCCGACACCATCAAACCACATCCCTTACGGTAACTTCGTGCCGAACGCAACGCTCAATAGTGCCGGCGTCCTCACCAACAACTTTTATTCGCAATATCCACTGCCTCGCCCATGGAAGAGATACTTTGGACGCTTGGATTATGCGATCACTCAAAATAACCGGCTGACGCTCTCCGACACGCAGGGCGATGAAATTGAAAATGGCGCTAATCCTATAACGGAATGCCCGGTCGGTTGCCAGATCGGTGACGTCGACAACAACAATGCACAGGTCACCGACGTTTGGAATATCAGTTCAAGAACGGTCAATGAAGCCAGATTCGGTTACACCGATCAGCTGAACTTTTTTGCGGACGCTGGTACGGGATTGGGTTATCCCGGCAAGATCGGTTGGCAGTTTGCGAAAGCCAACGTTCTTCCGTCCGTCCAGTTCCAGCGTAACAATCCCTACACAGACATTGGGCCAGCCACCAATGCATCCTACAAGGAATTCGTCTTTGATCCTTCCGACGTGGTGACGATGATTCGCGGCAAACACGTCATCCACTTCGGTGGTGAGTTTGCCTTCTATCGTGACGACACAACCACCTGGGGCAACATCAACGCGGGAACTTTGCAGTTCTCCGGGGTCTATACCGAGAATTGGACAGTCGACCCTACGACCGGCGTGGCCTCATCCAACAGCAAGTCGGGCGAAGAGTATGCTGACTTTCTCCTCGGCTACGCGCAGAACTGGAACGCGAGCGTCTCTCCTGAATACGGTGTGCGTTTAAAGAAGCCCCAGATGTTTGCCCAGGATGATTGGAAGATCAAACCAAACCTCACCATCAACTTCGGCCTCCGCTACGAAATCAGCCACGGGTACAACGAGGTCACCGGCAACATGGACAGCTTCGATCCCACGGTTTTGAACCCGGCAACCGGCACGCTGGGTGCCTATTGGTATGGAGAAACCCACGCCAACGGGCGCACCTCTCTGGAGGCTAACGTGTTCAGTACGGTTCTCCCGAGAGCCGGCTTCTCCTGGCTCGTGCACCCGAACACTACGGTGCGCGGCGGCTTCGGTCTGTACTCCTACAACTGGAGCACGGATAACTACGGCGGCGCTACCAATGCGGGCTTAGGTCAATCTGTTTCTTCGTCCGGAAGTGTCAACGACTCATCGAACGGAATCTATGCAACGACCAAGTTCGATGGGCCCGGAACTCTCTTCCCATTAGGCGGAGGCGCAATGACACCGTTGCCTTACACGAGCGCTTCGCAGGATCCAGCCAGGTTCAACGGACAAAACGCGGGTTACATCGGCTACCACACACCGATCCCGAAGATCTATCAGTGGAATTTCGGGATGGAGTGGCAGTTGAGTACCAACACGGTCGCGACGATGAGCTATGTCGGAAGCCACGGACTTAACCTTACATTCCCCACCAATATCAATGCGGCGCCTCTCAACGCGTTGTCGTCCAGTGATCTCTCAGGATGCGGCACGGGGTCAACCGTCAATTGCGTCGCGGCGTATCCAATTTATAAGCAGATCACCGGGAACCTCTACCAGGCTCTCTCAAACTACAACGCGCTGCAGGTCACCATCACCAAACGCCTGCAACACGGCTTCAGCTTCAGCGCAAACTACGTCTGGTCGCACATGTTGGATGATCAGGATTCGTCTGGATGGGGAACGCATGCTGGCCCTCAACCCTATCAATACGCAAGCTTACTCACTGCGAATTATGCGGGTAAGAATTACGGAAATTCGAACTTCGACGTCCGTAACGCGTTCAAAGGGTTTGTCGTCTATCAACTGCCCTTCGGCAAAGGAAGGGCGTTCCTGAATAAGAACTGGTTCGAAGATGTAACGGTCGGTGGTTGGCAAATCTCCGGCACCGTCATCGTGTCCGCAGGAAACCCATTCCAGGTGCTCGCAACGGACTGTACCTACATGCAGTCCTGCCCCGGCACGCAGTTTCCCAGCTTCTCTGGACTCTCTCCACGGCCCGTAAATAGAGGCATCGCCGAGTGGTATAACCCCGCCGCCTTCATCAACCCTGGAAACGGAAACTTCGGCAATGCGGGTAGAAACCCGTTAGTCGGCCCCGGATTCAACACGGTGAATCTCTCGGCCCTCAAGGAGTTCCACTTGCCCTGGGAGCGGATGGCCTTCTCCATTCGCTGTGATGCTTCCAACGCCTTCAACCACCCTGCTTTCAGTCCGCCGCAAGGTCAGCTCGCGGGAGACAGTGGTCCGGGCACGGAGTACACCTCCACCAGCAACGGCGGAAATCAGATAACCGGGGTCCAGATTGGTGGGCGAACGCTGCAGCTAGGGGCTCGCCTCTCGTTCTAGCGAAGATTGACTGTAGTACCTCCTTGGAGACGGCGACGACCTTCGCCGTCTCCTTTTTTTCTCAACCAGACCTACACCCTCAGGCGGCCCGCGGTGGCGCTCCACTGGACTCCCTTACCACCAACTGCGGTTTCACCTGGATGGTCGCCGGCAGGTCTTCATGTGTCAGCCTTCGCAGCAGCGCGGCCGCCGCCGTGCGTCCCATCAACTTCAGCGTTTGCCGGATCGTCGTTAGGCTCGGCAAGCGATACCATGCAGACTGAATGTCATCGAATCCCACGATCGAAACATCATGCGGAACGCGATATGGTCGACGGACTCAAGTGCAGGTGCGCCGCAAGATCCTTGAGGATAACCCGGCGAGGGTGAGCTTTTGCGTTAGGCATCGAGTCGTTCGCTTGAGGTTCTCGCATAGCGGCACCACCACGGCGATTGCCGTTAGCTTTCGGCCCTTGTTCTCGCTGGCCGCAATGTCAGAACGAAGCCGCTTCAGCGTCACAGGTGCATAGATCTTTAAAGGTTGCTGATGGGTCATCCATCGAGGTTGCCTCGGCGGGAGGGCGCGAGGAGCATCCCTCGGAGGTAAAGAATTGCATCAGCACCGGCACCGCCGCCAGTGCCTGCCCAACGCAGACATGGTGATGATTCAGAATCGAGCAACCGGGAAATCCTAATATGAGTTACGCACGTCGGTCTGGCGGCGGCACGACTGTCATTCCCAGGCATAACTGACGAGCGGTATCGCATGGTACTTCACATGTCCGCTTTAGATTTTCAGAATGAGAACTTTCAGGCAATATCCACTTATGTCGTTCTCATGCTGACCACCGGCGCAGGCCAGTGCGGCGCCACTCCGAGACTTCGCCCGAAGCCGAGGATGAGAAGTCAACGATGATGGAGTAACCCTCACCGAGGCCGTCTTGCGAGAGGTCTTTGAGGACTCTGGAGACTAGCGCAGCTGATGCCCCTGAAGGTAGATTCCTCCAGGGGGGAGATTGACTACGGCGAGGGTAAAGCTGAGAGCGCTGCGGCCAATGGTTAGTTTTTGGGCCATTGATTGAACATCTTGGTGACCGCTTTCTGCACCGTCTGCTGATTCTTGCCGCCGTTGTTGCTGAGGGAGTTCTGGCCGATTCCGCGCCAGACGAGGCTCTGAGTTTTGGCGTCATAAAGATCGACAACCAAGGTTCCAACAACATTTTGCTGCGGGGTAATGGTGCCCATCCCTCCGCCGAATCCCCGCATACCCATTGCGGTGTAGGACGTTTGCTGTTGCAATCCGCCACTGGCGGTAACGAGCAGATCGGGAGTCTGATTTTCCTCGACCTTCTGCAAACCTTTTCCCTGCAGTGCCGCGTCTACATCTTGCATCGCCGCCTGCGCCAGGATCGAATTCTTGACTTGGTTGGCGTTATTGGACCCCCATGCATAGGTGTGATATGCCGCAAAACTCTGATTGTGGTTGTAGTTGACTGATACCGTTTGACCCAGAGCAAATGTGGCCGTCATGCAAAGTAAAATCGCGCACCATACAGATTTGATCTTCATGAACCGTCCTCCTTTTGCAATTCGAATGTTTGTTCGTAACTTCACAACTGGTCGAAGCCGGTAGCATCCTGCACGATGAACAAGACGACCGATACTCGTTCTATCTTCGAAGCGGCTCAGGCAGTGCGAAGCTCGAGACGTTGGGTGTGCCTCCGATGACACTGGAGACCATTTGTTGTGCAGCGTAGAGACTCTTGGCTTGGCGTGGAGTGAGTCTTGCGGACTTTACGCTACGCCCTTTCCGTTTCTCATTTGGCTATTCTTCCGTTAGCCACCAATCATCCGGTAATCAGAGTTTGTCGTCGTCACGACGAGTTGCTTGGCGGTTGCGTTCAGAACAGTCTGTTGAGCATAGTTGGTTCCATCAGGAAGGCTACCCATTTGAACCTGCAACGTGACCGCATCTTTCGATTGGCCCATATAGGTTTGGACACTCAATGAGATGACCTTCTTTGTCGCAGGGTCGAAGGTGATCGTCATCTGATCGCCGGGCTGTGCATAGTTCTTGAAGACTAAATTCACCAAACCACTGCTGGGATTCAAAGAGACATTCCCGGCTGCGAACGCCTGCTGCATCTTTTGAGGGTCGGGGGGAACGTAGAGAGTGAGAAGATTCTTCACGTCCCCCATATAGTCCTGCATCTGTTCCGTTTTGTTCGCGACGACTCTCTGCTTCAATCTGCCACCGCTGGGTGGTGGTGGAGGTGGGGTGATGAGAGACTTTTGAACCTGCCCGCCGGGGCCGTATTGACATAAGTTTTGAGACGGAGGTTTTGGATCACCTTTCAAGGTGAGCTGTGTCGTCTCTATCCATTGATACCTCTGCAGCCTCATCTTGTTCGCTGCCATTGATTGCTGGACAGCTGCAAGCTTCTGCTGCAGTTCGGGACTTTGCGCAACCAGCGGAAGGGCAAATGTAAGTGCGAGGGAACATGTGATTATCCAGCGTATGGGGACGGGCCTGAAAGTTTCGCCGCCGCGCTTCTTACAGGGTTGACAGGCGCTTCTCGTGTTCATGAATTTCCCTCATTTTCTTTGGTCCTTTGAATTATCGATCTCAAATCACGCGCGTTGCTCTCGCCGGTAAAACTACGTATTCCGAGGTGACGTGGAGAAGCACACGGGGAAAGTCGAACCCAGCCTAGCCCGCTTCTGTTGCGTTGGGAACTGTCAATAGTGACAGACGCGCCCGATGCTGTGTGCATGTCCATCCGCCATCGGAATCGCCACATCCTCGCTATTTTGTTGTCGGCTGTATCAGCCGCCGGTGCAGAGCGGAATTCGAGATTGTGCGTGAGTTGGCAAATACCCGGCTGCAAATACATACCCCTCCCCGCAAGATCTGGTCGGGCAGGTTTGAGGGTGTCTGCCTCATGGACAAGGCTGCTGCTGGTAGGAAAGCCGAACGAGACTGGTACTTTTGCCAGTTGGCATTCAATAGCTGCATCGGCAGAATCAGACTACCTCATGAAGGATTTGACCCGCTTAGCAAGATTGCACCATGTAAAGTTTCCCGATCTGCGAAGGCTGACAGAATGTCGAATTGCGATCGCTGAAATTGTCTCCAGGATTGTGAACTCTCATCGCTTCGGTCTCGTGCCGTTGTTTCGCAGGTAACTCCGCGGTGGAAATGACGAAGTGATCACAGAAGTTGAAGGAGCTCGGCGAGCGGAAAACCGTTACGGTAATCACACGCCGGGCACGCAAAACTAACACGTAACAAATGTTCTATAGCGATCAGGAACTGGTAGCTCGCTAAACTTTCACATTGTTGTTTACAGGGAGGACTTCTCATGAGTATTCACAAAAAGATCTTTGGCGGTACCATCGCTGCAGCGATCTGCCTGATACTTTTAACGACCGCAACTGCGATGGTCCAGGCTCAGGTCAAATCGCAGGTTCAGGATCAAGATCAGGTCCACGCGCAGGCGGATACGACTGGTTCAGCCACAACGAGCACGGTTGCAATCGTTCGACCGGATATGGTTTTTGCTCCAGCCTCGACCGTGAGCTCAAGCTCAACGTGGGCTCCGGAGACAACCACAGGCCCGTCGACGACCGCACTTCCGGATGCGCCTCTGCCAATGCAGGACCAGATGCCTCGCGTGCAGGAGTACTCCACGGGCAACAACGCGAGCGACAGTTGGCGGGTCGGGATCTCGCTCTATGGCTGGTTCGCCGGATTGCATGGAACGGTTGGGGTGGCGGGGCATAATGCGGGCATCCATGTCCCTTTCTCAGATCTCTTTCATGCCCTGATATTTGAAATTCCGATCGCCGTCGAGGCCGATAAGGGGCGCTTCGTGATGCCGATCGATTTCTTATGGCTGAAGCTCGGGGTCAACAACGCGCTTCCCCTTAACGATTTTGAACAGTCAGCGATCGACAGCCGCATGACCGAGTCGATCTTCACTCCGAAGTTTGGGTACAGGCTCGCTGATGCGGATCATTTCAAGTTCGACCTGCTTGGCGGGCTGCGCTATTGGTATGTGAGCCTCAACAACACGTTGGAGCCGGCGGGCCTCAGCTATGGGCGATCCTTCAATATTATTGATGGCATCGGCGGCGGCCGAATCATCCTGCCAGCGGGAGAAAAGGCGGCCATCACGATTGCCGGCGACGCTGGTGCAGGCTCATCGCAGCTGGACTATCAACTCCTGGGTTTGCTGAACGTGAACTTCAACCCCAAATTCGGCATGGCTCTTGGCTGGCGTTATCTGTATGAGGACTACAACAAACCCTCCAATGGAGCCATCTACGCCCCAACCACGAGCGGCGTGATTGCTGGTCTGAACTTCAACCTTGGCGGCAAGCCACCCATTCCTCCAACGGCTTCGTGCTCGGTTTCTCCTGCGGAAGTCTACGCGGGCGATCCGGTTACCGCGACTGCGACTCCCGTAGGTCTGAATCCGAAATTGAGCGTTGTGTATACGTGGACGGGCGACGGAGTTACCGGCAGTGGACCAACGGCAAGCGTCAAAACAGATGCTTTGAATCCTGGAACCTACCCAGTGAGGGGCGAGGTGAAGGAAGGGAAGCCGGGCAAGGAAGGCGACAAGCCCTGGCAGGTTGCCAGCTGCTCGACCTCGTATACCGTCAAGCCATTTCAGCCACCCACCATAACCTGCTTGGCGAATCCAACTAGTCTCAATCCAGGTGACCCGGCGACCGTTACGGCGCAAGGTGTGAGCCCACAGAATCGTCCGTTGACCTACAACTACCAGGCATCCAGCGGCAGCATTAGCGGGAGTGGAGCTACGGCCACCTTCTCCTCGGCGGGCGCGTCCCCCGGGCCGGTGCAGATCACTTGCGGCGTGACGGATGACAAAGGCCAAATTGCTACGGCCAGTGTTAGTGTCACCGTCGAGGCGCCGCCTCCACCGCCCGCACCTGAGGTTGAGGCCCGCCTGGTATTGCACAGTGTGTACTTCCCGACCGCTCAGCCGACGGTGAAACATCCTGACGGCGGCCTTGTAGACAGCCAGAAGGCCACTCTCACTGCCCTCGCAACCGACTTCAAGGTATATCTGCAGCAGAAGCCGGATGCGCGTCTCACTCTGACCGGTCACGCAGATCCGCGTGGAACTCCGGCCTACAACCTGAAGCTCTCGGAACGTCGGGTTGCTCGCGCCGCGGCCTTCCTCGTGGAGCAGGGTGTTCCCGCTTCGAGCATTGATATCAAAGCAGAGGGCGAGGAGAAACAGCTCAGCAAGGAAGAAGTCAAGGATCTGATCCAGACAAATCCTGACCTGACCGAAGAACAGAGGACTAAGCTGCTGCGCAACCTGAACGTGATTGTTCTGGCTCAGAACCGCCGCGTCGACATCAGGCTGAATGGATCGGATGAGAAATCTACCCGGCATTATCCATTCAATGCCGTTGATTCCTCGACTCTTCTCGATGTTCAGAAACCGGTTCACAAGGCGTCGCCCAGGAAGAGGTAGAAGCTAGTGTTCCATCCCCGGTCTTGCAGGAGGTGCTAACCAGCCCTTCAGCAAGAAGCAGCGAATTTACGCCGATAGGCGAATACTTCCGGAACAGGTATCCCATGGACCTGTTCCGGAATTTAATGCAGAAGACAGAGCCACGGGAATCACGCTCCAGCCAAACGCCCTAAGACGCCGATGAGGCTAGTAGTTCTGACAGTTCTCGCCGCAATCTTGACGGTGCATGATGGGATATGTACTGAGATGAATAGCGGGTGCGCCGCTCGACGCAGCGCTCACCGTGCTAGTCGCAGAAGTTGATCCGTTGGAATAGCTGACGCAAGTAATAAGGCTGTTTGACTCATCCCAATTGCTCGCCTTTTGATGGCTAGGGGAAGAAGGACTGCTGTGACCTTCCGGTTTGCATTGAATAGAAGGGACCGTGATGCGGTCTGGGTTCATCGACAGGTATCGAACGCGTTGCGTGCTGCTGCATGGCAGAGGATCTCTCGATTGGCTGCTCTTTGTCTCGTCTCGCTGCTCATTTTGGGGGCCTGCGAGTCGCGGCAGGTCTACGCTCAAAACGGTAGCCAGCAAAACAACCCGGTGGATACTACGGCAGCCCTTAACAATGTTCCCACCAAAAACAACGCCAAGACGAACAAGAAGCCCAAGAAAAAGCTTCTCCCGGGCTCTTTTGTTATCGCGCCGCTTCCAATTGTGAGTCCGGCGATTGGGAACGGGGTGATCCCCGTGGTGGGCTATATCTTCCCGTTTAGCAAGAATGACAAGATTTCTCCACCTTCTACCGTCGGCGCTGGTGGACTGATAACGAACAACGGTTCGCGCGCCTATTTTCTAGGCGGCCAGCTATTTTTTGACAAGAACAAGTATGAGGTCACGACCGGTTACGCTCACGGCAATATTGATTACAACATTTATGGAGCTGGATTTCTGGGCGGCAACCAGAATCTGAAACTTCCCCTGGTGCAAACAGGAGAAGTTTATTTTGCCGAAGCGTTACGTCGCGTTTGGTGGCAGATATTTATTGGGCCTCGCCTTACAACCGGCAGCTCGTTTATTACCGTGGGAGCGCTGAACAACCCCAACATCCCTCCGATTCCGCCAGATGTCGGTCTTCACACGAACCTGCGTGCTCTGGGAGTGAGGACTGTGCGCGACACGCGCCCCAACCATTTCTATCCGGTCGCGGGATCGAAGTTTGAGTTCACCGCGGACTTTTATGCGCAGGCGATAGGTAGCAAACAGACGTTTCAACAATACAAGTTGCATTTTGATAAATACATGACAGTGCACAAGAACCAGGTCCTCGCGGTGGAAGGGTATGTCTGCAATGCGGCGGGCGACGCGCCGTTCTATCAGAAATGCATCTACGGAGCCAGCAACGAGCTGCGTGGTTATACTGCCGGCACGTATTTCGATCGACACATGTTCACGGCCCAGGCGGAGTATCGCCTTTCGCTGCCAAAGCGGATTGGCCTGGCTGGATTTGCGGGTATTGGCTACGTGCGCCCTGGAGACAACGAATTCTTCACTTCCAGTCATTTCCTGCCGGACATTGGCGGCGGGCCACGATTCAATTTGAGCAAACAGTACCACGTCAATTTACGGGCCGACTTCGCACGTGGTGTGGGCAGCTGGACCTGGAGCATGGGTATTGGCGAGGCGTTTTGACCCCCTCCTGGCCGTACCAGCATTCCTCACATGAATAGGACGACACGATCTCGGCTGCCGATGAAAGCCGTTCGGGAGGCCAAGCATGAATTCGGACCACGTAAGCCTGATCGCCCTCGTAGTAATTTTCGGGGGAGGCATTCTGGGTATCGTGCTACGCCGCGTTTTGCCCGAAGAGCATTTCGTGCCTGCGTCGGAAACCGTGATCAAGCTGGTCACTGGGTTCGTGATGACCATGACCGGAATCATCCTGGGAATGCTCGTGTCTTCAGCCAAGGCATCCTACGATGGGCAGAAAGTCCTGGTTGCGCAGATGGCATCCGACGTAATTCTTCTGGACCGCGCCCTGGCGGTGTATGGTCCAGAGACCGATCCAATCCGTAGTGAGGAACGTGAGGCACTCGAAGCCGCTGCGAATCGCGTGTGGCCTTCGACCACATCCACACACGCCACGTTGCATCCCGAAAGCGCGATGGATCGCGCGGAAGCGCAATTGAGTGCGTTGGAACCGAAAACAGCCAGTCAAGCGTATGCCAAAACGCATTCGATGGCTCTACTCAACGAACTGCAGAAATTCAATTGGCTGCTCTTTGTTCAGTCGGATACCAACAAGCTCTCGATTCCTCTGCTCGTCGTGCTGATCTCATGGGTTGTGGCGATTTTTACCAGCTTTGGTCTGTACGCGCCGCCTAATCCCACGGTAATCGCGACGATATTACTCGGTGCCCTGGCAGTCTCGGCCGCCATCTTCATCATTGTCGAGATGTATTCACCGTTCAGCGGCATGATGAAGATTTCGCCTGATCCGATTCGAGAAGCAATCGCTCAGCTCAACCATTGAAATTGACTCGTTCGGCATGCAGATATTGGGGCCGCCGGGTATGCGGAATCAGGTCAACGCATTCGACCCGCAGGCTTTATGCCATTGATACCTACTCAGATCGCTGCTGTCACATTTGACAGTTCACAACAGGGAAGCGGGGAACTACGCTGCTTGCCAGAATGAATTAATTCTTGCCACGGGTGTGATGGATTCATCATCGACCAGAAATCAGCAGGACGGACATAATGCACTCTGCGTTTACGGCAATGACGGAAGTCTAGAAGTGCATGGCGAAGGGAACCATGATTCGTCATCTGCAAATTGAAATTCCAGGCAGCGGAGGTCGAAGTGGAAGCTGCCAGGTCATCGTTCAACCGCTCACACTGAAGTCGGGTGTGAGTTCCGCGCCGAGCCCGGCGAACGCAACATAACCCGAAAAAGGAGCAAGACATGGCTACTGAAAAGCCCAATATTCTAATTATCTGGGGCGATGATATCGGCTGGTGGAATATCAGCTTCAACAGCCGAGGCCAGATGGGCTATCGTACCCCCAACATCGACCGCGTCGGCAACGAAGGTGCATGCTTCACCGATTACTACGGCCAGCAGAGCTGTACCGCCGGACGCGCCGCCTTCATCACCGGCCAGAACCCGCTCCGCACCGGCCTCACCAAGGTAGGCATGCCCGGCGCCGCGCTTGGCCTCCAACCTGAAGATCCGACCATCGCCGAAATGCTCAAGCCGCTCGGCTATGCCACCGGCCAGTTTGGCAAGAATCACCTGGGCGACAAGAACGAGTTCCTTCCCACGGTGCATGGCTTTGACGAGTTCTTCGGCAACCTCTATCACCTCAACGCCGAAGAGGAGCCGGAGCTTCCGGACTATCCCAAGGACCCGAGGTTCCTTGCGGCCTTCGGACCGCGCGGCGTACTCCACTGCAAGGCAACTGACACTGTCAGCACGCTTCCCGACGACCCGCGCTTCGGGCCTGTTGGTAAACAGACCATCGAAGACACGGGCCCACTCACTAAGAAGCGCATGGAAACTGTCGACGAGGAGATCACCGCAGCCGCGATCGGCTGGATGGAGACCCAGGCAAAGGCGAATAAGCCTTTCTTCCTCTGGTACAACTCCACCGCCATGCACTTCCGCACGCACGTCGCTGCGAAGAACCTGGGCAAGAGCGGCCAGGATCCGTACAGCGATCGCATGGTCGTCCACGACGAGCAGGTCGGCATGTTGCTGGACAAACTCGATGAGCTTGGTATCGCCGACAACACCATCGTCATGTACTCCACAGACAACGGACCGGAGAATGACACGTGGCCCGACGGAGGCAACACCATCTTCCGCGGACAAAAGGATACCAACTGGGAAGGTGCATGGCGCGTGCCCGCCTTCATCCGCTGGCCTGGTAAGATCCCCGCTGGGTCCACATTCAACGGCGTAGTGTGTCACCAGGACATGCTGCCAACTCTGGTCGCCGCAGCCGGCGATCCGGACATCAACCAGAAGTTGATGGATGGCTTCACCGCCGGAGACAAGAACTTTAACGTCTGCATCGACGGAATCAACATGGTGCCCTATCTCACCGGCCAAGTGAAGGAGAGTCCAAGGAATCACTTCTTCTACGTCAGCGACGATGGCGGCATCATGGCAATTCGCATAGGCGACTATAAGTTGTCGTTTGAAATTCAGGAAATGCCCGGAACGATGAAACTCTGGGCCAACCCATTCACCAAACTACGGCTTCCCTATATCTACCACCTGCGTCGCGATCCGTTTGAGCGCGCCGACTTCAACTCCAATACCTACCTCGACTGGATGGTGGATCACGTTCCCTACTTGTACGCAGCCCAGGCGATCGTGGCTGGTCAGGTCGCGAACTTCATCAAGTTCCCACCACGCCAGAAGGCGGCATCCTTCAACCTGGATACGGTGATGGCGTCGCTGGGACCAGCACAGGCAGCAGCGGCGGCAGCCAAGGCAAAGGCCGAGGCGGCAGCCAAGGCAGGGGCTGGAGCGGGGAAGAAGTAGCAACGGTCAACTGGAGCGCCCAGCAATGGGTGCTCACAAACCTCATTCGAAGGGGAGATCCAACATCTCCCCTTCGAATGCAGAAAATCCCAGATGAAGACAGAGATACCGATTCCCGATTAATGCTCGGGAATTCGTCGAACGACGCATTTGAATTGAAGGCCAAGCATTTCTCGGGACTAATCTGGAGCCTACTAACAGCATTGACGGGTTCTCCTGGACCGCACGCAAGGCGCGGTATCAAGCGAAGAGCATGCCGGCGTGAGAAGCGTTCCACTGAAAGTTGATGCACCCCGCCCATGGAGGGAAAAATGATCAGGAACTTGGCAACAAAAGTTTTATCAACTTCGCTGTGCTTCCTCCTGGTCATTGTGACCGGACCGTTCGGAGCTGAGGTTCAACTATCAGCACAAGAGGCGGCAACTGGTTATTCCGGACAAGGCACGCCGTTGACGGCGGAAGAGTTGCAGGGATTGGCCGCTCCCATTGCCCTCTATCCGGATGCTCTGGTTGCGCAGATTCTTGGCGCTGCGACCTTTCCTGACCAAATTGCCGCCGCTGGCATGTGGCTTGAACAGAACCAGAGCCTGACGGGCCAAGTCTTGTTGCAGGCCGTCAATGCGCAGTCGTGGGAGCCGAGCGTGAAGGCGCTCACGCAATTTCCCTCGGTACTCACCAACATGGCGAAGAACCTCAGTTGGACATCCGCGTTAGGCGAGGCCTACGCGACCCAGGGCGCCGATGTGATGGCCGCGATCCAGGTATTGCGCGCAAAGGCGCAAGCTGCCGGCAATCTTAAGTCCGGCTCACAAATTACGGTCGTGCAGCAATCACCGCAAATCATCGTCATTCAGCCCGTGAATCCTCAGGTGGTTTATGTTCCTGCTTACAACCCCGCAGTGGTTTATGGATACCCCTACGTGGTGCCCGGGTATAGTACTGCCGCGGTTGTGACCACAGGTGTAATTGCATTTGGAGTAGGAATCGCTGTTGGCATGGCGATCAGCGGTGGTTACGGCTGGGGTTGGAATTCATGGAACTGCGGCTGGCACGGAAGCACGGTCGTCTATCACGGCGGAGCTTACTACGGAAACACTGCCTGGCATGGCAGCAGCTACTATGGCTCGAATGGTTATGGCTCTGCGCATTACAGCAACGGGTATAACCCCTCGACCGGAACCGTTGCGCGCGGTGGAACCGTATCGAACGGTTACGGGTCCGTCAGCGGAGGTCAGGCGTACAACACAAGGACCGGAGCCTCCGCCGCGACAGTGCAAGGCTCCAATGCTTATGGCAGCTATGGTGCCTCGACCGCTTCAAAGAATGGCACCACGGTTAATGCCCAGCATCAATCAAACTACAACGGGACCACTGGTCAGGCGCATTCTTCAAACGGCGGGAGTGCCTATGCCGCTTCAGGAAAGTACGGCAATAGCGCTGCCGTCGGGCAGACCGCAAATGGTAACAAATACGCATCAGCCAACGGAAACACCTACAGCAACACCGGAAGCGGCTGGAGTGGAAACTCGAACAACACTCAGAAGTCGGGAAGCTCAAATTATTCTAATTCTGCTGCGTCCAAGGGCTACGGATCGCAGCCGAAGCCCAGTGGGTCTTCGGCCTGGGGCGGCGGTGGCAGCAGCGGGTGGCAATCCAAAGCTGACAGCTCACGTGGCGCGTCCAGCATGGGCGGCGGCGGTGGCTGGAGTCGCGGTGGTGGGGGCGGAGGAGCTCGTCGATGAAGCACTACAACCTGCCCAATCCAGCGAACAAATCGGAAGAAACGAATTCGAGAAATGCTGCAAAGCCTAAGTTGTGGAGGACTATAATGTCGCTCAGCAGTCGTAGAGTCGGAGTAACAATTTGCATAACCTTGATGGCGGTGATGGTCGTTCTTGTCGGTTGCAAGAAAACGCCTTCGTATCAAACATTCGCCAGTCCCGACGAAGCTGGCGATGGGCTATTGCAAGCCGCGAAGTCAGGGGATCAGAACCAGGTATTGGCGGTTTTCGGCCCTCAAGCAAAGAACGTCATTTTTTCAGGGGATGCTACTCAGGACAAGGCCTCGATCGATGCCTATGTTCAGGCCTATGGGACGATGCACCGCTGGCGCAAGATGCCTGACGGCGCTCAGCTGCTATTGGTGGGAGCTGACAATTTTGCATTTCCAATCCCACTCAGGAAAACCAGTGACGGAAAATGGTTCTTTGATGCTGGAGCTGGGGAAGAAGAGATAGTAAGGCGCCGCATCGGGCGCAACGAGCTTGCAGTGATTGACGTCTGTTACGCAATTGCAGATGCGCAGTCCGAGTACTACTCCCAACCTCGAAATGGTGAAAGCACACAACAGTTCGCGGCAAAGTTCATCAGTGATCCGGGTAAGCAGAACGGATTGTATTGGGAGTCGGCGCAAGGTCAGCCGCCCAGTCCACTCGGACCGCTGGTCGCCTTTGCGACCGGCGAGGGATATAACGTCAAGCCAAATGAGCATGTGCCTTTCCATGGCTACTACTTTAAGATGCTGAGCAACCAAGGCAGCAACGCCCCTGGGGGTGCAAAGGACTACCTAGTGAACGGAAAGATGGCGGGCGGGTTTGCATTCGTTGCTTATCCCTCCAACTACGGTAACTCGGGAGTGATGACCTTCATCATTAACCAGGATGCTGTGCTGCTTCAAAAGGACCTTGGCAAGACAACGATCCAAACTGCAGAGGCAATGACCGCGTTTGATCCTGATAAAAGCTGGAGCGTTGTCACGGAATAGGCCACGCGGAAGCCTTGCGTGGAACTCCCTGACTAAAGGTGCAGCAGGGGCGGTGCCGTGTAGCCGAAATCCTCTTCAAGGATGCTTGCGATCGCGAGCACGTCTTCATCGCTATAAGGGCGTCCGGCTATCTGCACACCGATTGGAAGGCCCTCGGCTGAGCGGCTGATCGGGACGACCGCGGCAGGAGCGCCGAGCAGATTGAACCACTGGGTAAAGCGCATGGCATCAAGGTAGGCGAGCGACCGCGATGCACCGTTGGCGTCATGCAAGGTCCAGTTGCGTTCGCCGTGACGAAACGTGGGGATCGAGCAGACGGGGCTTAGCAGGATAGGGAAGTCACGCATCTCCGCGAGCAGATGCGATCGGACGATATCGGTCTCGCACCAGGCACCGAGCAGTTCGTCGGCCGCGAGCGGTGCGTGCATGTGGGCGATGGAGAGGAAGTCACGGAACGTCGGGCTGAAGTCGGACTCGCGGCCGCGACCCAACGGCTCCAGCAGCAGGGCGCCGCAGCGGACAAAGAAGGTGTACCAGAGTTCTCTTGCGCGCTCGAGAGACGGCGGCCGAAACGCCTCGACGTGAAAGCCGTGGCGACGCAGCGAGTGGACAGCGTCCTGCACAGCCTGCCGGGTCTCCGCCGTGACCGGAACCAGGCCGTCGTCTTCGAAGTAGCCAATGCGGATGTTCCTGAGAGCGTCCGGGGCGGGCGATCGATGGGGAACAGGTGCGCCGACCGGGTCGAGGTCGAATGAACCGGAGACGACGCGGAAGAGCAGCGTCACATCCGCCATGGTTCGCGCCATTGGGCCAACCGTGCCGAGCAGGGCAAACGGTCCCACGTTGTCAGGCAGATGGCCAGCTGTAGGGATGCGGCCGGGCGTTGGCTTCATCGCGCAGATGCCGGTGAAGTGCGCAGGCTCCCGGACAGATCCGCCGCCATCCGAACCAAGACCCCCGGCTGAGAGCCCGGCAGCAATCGCTGCAGACTCTCCGCCGCTCGAACCGCCCGCGGTGCGCGTAAGATCCCACGGATTCGACGTACGACCATACAGACGGTTGTCGGTCTCGTAGGCCATCAGAAACTCCGGACAGTTTGTCGTTCCGAGAATCAGCGCGCCAGCTTTGCGCAGGCGCGTGACGGCTTCAGCATCATCCGTTGGGCGGCGGCCCTGATTGAAGAGACTGCCGGTTTCGCACAGGCGACCTGCGACGGAGATCGAGCTCTTCACAGTGAGCGGAAGGCCATGCAGCGGACCGCGCGGCGCTGTCGAACGATCGAGCGCCATCGCGTGCCGGCGAATCTCATCAGGGTCAACATCAATCAGAGCGTTCAGATGCGGATTCAATTGCTCGATGCGTTGAATATGCAGCTCGGCGAGCTCGAGTGTGGAGATTTTCTGCGCGGCCAGTAGGGCCACCAGATCGACAGCGGGTTGAGTGAGAAGATCGCTCAATCGGGATTCCTAACCTGAGTTTGCGGCGTCGACGAGAGTGGAATGTAGTTGAACTGGAACGACCGATCGACGGTGCCAGACTCAAAGCGAGTGTTGTACTCGAGTTGATACGCCGTGTGGGCAGCGTCCGTGGGGTAGTGCTCGGCCGCCGGATAGGGATAGCTGCTCATGCCATGAAACGGCAGGCTTCCGACGCTGAAGGGCCTGGCCTCGTAGAAGTCCATGTCTTTCACAAAGCCATTCGCGTAAAAGAAGTAGTCCCGCGACCAACCTTTCGGCAGCGCGGGGAGAGTGGCTGCGCTGAACTCCAGGTCCATGTCCTCACCGGTACCGAAGATCACGAACTCGTCGTCAATCGCGTGCAGCAGCGGCGTCACATCGCCGTATCGCGTGTAGGCTCCGCGATGAGGAACAAAGGGCCCAGTGGCGCTCATGCGCTGATAGTTATAGGTGAGGTCGCCGGGTGTGCGTCCATCAAGCTGTTGCGGATATCCGCGGAAGGCCAGCGTGCCATGGGCCAGCGGAAGTTCCGTGGTGCGCGTTGCCAACGCCGCATTATCAGGCTGCTGTTGTGGCGAAGCTTCGTTGTCGATTAGCGCCTGGTCCCAGTAAATCTGCAGGTTGGTCGTGATGCGCAAACGCGTCACGCCGGCGGGAAGCTTTCCTGTGAGATCGACCGTGACGGTGCGGGGCAGACCAGCCGGAAAGCCCATATCGATAACCACCTTTCGCCAGGAGCCATCCGGCATCTGCGCCTCAACGTACGGCGGGATGGGCGAGAGGCCCGCCTGCCAAGCAGAGTACATGGAACTCGCCGAGAAGTATTCGATGAACCCATGCAGCAGAAGTCGCAATGGCCGCTGCGGCGACCACGCTCCGATGTCAATAGTCAGCGAGTGAAGATTAGCAAACCCGGCAAACGGAAGATTGGTGAAGTCGCGGACATAGTCGCGCATCTCGCGGTCGTTGATGTCGCTCTGACTCAGCACGTCAAGTACGTTATTGCCGTGATCGTCCCACGCACCAGCCAGCGGATGCGCAGCTGCAGCAACAATCGTCCTTTCCTTGGCGAACGGTCGCTCAGAGAGAAAGCCTTCGTTGGGAAACACGGCCGTGCCGGAAGGGTGATCGATGGCGACAAGCCGAACCTGGTCTACAAAGTTGACCTCCTCCATGGGCTCGCCGAAGCGAAGGCTGAAAAGTCCATTGCGCTCGTGCAGCTGATCCCCGTCCACCTTGATCCATTCGTCGGGATCCGGAATATTTGTGCGCGTAGGCGACACCCAGTGACCAATCACCGCCGCGCCGATTACGTCCGCGACGAAGTTGTAGCGGCTTCCATTCCACGCAAAGAGCGTTGGGCATGAACTTCCGCGGCGATCGATCTCGGTGATGGGATGGAGGTCGCTCGCCGCGACATCAATCTCATCCTGCGGAACGCCGGTGGGCCACAACAGGCGCACGAGGTCCGCCTTGTCTGCTCTGCCAAGGCCGGCAAGAATCTCGCGCTGGCCCGTGTCCTCCCACTTCTGCCAGAGCCCATTTGCGAATACCTGGACCTTCGTGCCGATACCGCTCTTGTTGTCCGCGGCGCCATGCAGCACGATATGCAGCGAGTGGTTGCGGTTGCCACCGACATTCGAAAGCAGCAGGTTCGAGCCGTCGGCCTCGGTGACAATCAGGTCCGCCGCGCCCGTGTGATTTACGTCGTCCGCAAGCAACGAACGCGGGGAGTGAAGACGGACTTCATTCAGCTTTAACTGGGTGCTGACGTCCACAAAGCCAGCGGGACCGAGGTTGCGCAGCACCCGAAGTTCAGGTCCACGCCGCGTCTGCACCAGGGCCGCAATATCAATCCAGCCATCATTGTCGAAGTCAATCGGGATCGCCGCCGTAGCACTGACGATGCCACTCATGGGCAGGGGTACACGTTCGAAGCTTTTCCCATCGACGTTGCGCCAAAGCGTCACACCCGGTTCGCCGGAGTGCGAGAGCAGTACATCCATCCATCCATCTTTATTGAAGTCCAGCGTGGCCACCGAAATGGTCGGCGGGAGGTTCGCCGAATACAGTGGCGAAGACCCGAACGGCCCTTCGCGATGATTGGCGAAGAAGGTAGGAGCGGAAGATTTGCCCGCTACCAGAAGGTCCACGGCACGATCATTGTTCAGATCCGAGAGGATCGCCGCAATCGTCGGAGCAGTTCCTTCGAGGCCGGCCGGCGTGGTCCAATCAGTAAAAGTCCTATTGCCGTTGTTGCGCCAAAGCGTGTTGGGCGAAGCGTGCGAGGCAGTCGGTGTCCCGGTAACGAAAAGATCCAGGTCCCCATCGTGGTCATAGTCGAAGAACATGAGGCTGGTGGGGTGACTGGTAGCCATAATGCCGGAGACGGAGGTGGCATCTTCAAATTTTCCGTTGCCGAGATTGTGATAGAGCGCGATACGATCTTGCCCATCCGGGTTGGTCACCGCCAGCGCCAGATCCGGAAGCCCGTCGTTGTCAAAGTCGCCGACAGCGCACGCGAGACCAGTGCCAGCAAGGTGAATGCCGGTTATGGTGGAGGGAACTTCCGCAAATCGAGTCGAACCCACGCGGTCATACACGCGGATGGCTTCGTCCCCTTTGCCCATCAGGATGAGCCCTGGCTCGCTGTCGGACGACAGACCTATGAGGCAAGCTGCGCCGGTCATGGCGGTCGTTGCCGGCGTCACAGAATGCGAGCGCCACGACTCGCTGAACGTAACCGGGATCATCGCTTCAACGCGGGTCGGCGCCAGCGCAGCATCTTCCACGCGCGCGTAGATTCCTTCCTCGCCATAGTTATGCGAGAGCGGAGTTCCGAGCTTGCCGGAGGTTATATGTTGAAAACGCGCAAGCGCCTGTTGGGCTCCGGCCGTGTCTCCCTCGCGGCGAAGTACGCGCGCGAGACCAAACAGCGCGGAAGCATCATGCGGGTCTAATTCAAGCGCCTTCTGATACTCGGCCTTCGCGGCTGGAAGATTGTTCAGCTCGAAGTCGACAGACGCAATCATGTAATGCGTGTCAGAATCGCCCGGCCTAAGTGTGGCAACCTTCTTAAAGGCCTCCAGGGACTTTTCGGGTTGATTCTCGTTGCGATACAGCAAACCAAGGGCATACCAGACGTGAGGATCCTTCGGATCTTCGACACCCGCCGCCTCAAGCAGCCTCTCCGCCTCTGGCAGTTTCTGCAGATACATGAGGGCGATGCCTTCATTCACCTTGGCCAGCGTAAGGCTCGGATCGGCCTTGGCTGCGGCGGCGAAGGTGGTGACTGCGCGGTCGAGGAACTGTTGACCCACCAGCGCAGTCCCTAGATTATTGAGACGCGCCGCCTCGATCGCTGCGGACTGCTGCTGGGCGCCGAGCACGGGGGAAAGAGCCGCTGAGATTATTCCCAAGCCAAGGCCCAGGCGCCGTGCGGCTCGTGTTGCCATGTTGCGTTCATCGAAAAAGAAAAGCATGTTTGCTCGCGTTCGAGGCTGTAGGTTGCTGCAAAGGTCAAGTGATTAAGATATACGCCTGATCGCTAGTTTTAGGGCTTCGCACACAGTTGCGATCTGTGAATTGTTGATGCGATTGAAGAAGGGAAGGGCAATGGTGCGCGAGGCTATCGACTCGGTGAGGGGAAGGTCCGCGCCCATCGGAATATCGGCGTAGGCCGGCTGCAAATGAATCGGCGCGAAATATCGTGCGCAGCCGATGCCCGCCTGCTCAAGCTCCCATATCACCAGGTCGCGATGCGCGGCAGTATACGGATCCGCAAGACGGACAACGTAGACGAACCAGCTGATCCGGCAGCCAGGGATCTCGTCGATCGGAAGAGTGAGGCGATCCTCGGCTTCGAGGTGCTGGCGATAGGCGCGCGCAACCTCCTCGCGCCTGTCGAGAATCGCGGGCAGGCGCTGCATCTGGCCAATCCCCAATGTGCACGCGATCTCGGACAGCCGATAGTTGTAGCCAACCTCTGTATGTTGCAGCCAGTTGTCGGTCGGCGCGCGCCCCTGGTTGCGTAAGCTCCGCATCCGCGCAGCAAGGTCATGATTGCGGGTCACGATCATGCCGCCCTCGCCGGTCGTGATCTGCTTGTTGGGATAGAAGGCGAAGACCGCAACGTCGCCGAAGGAGCCAATCTGCTGCGAACCGATGGTCGCGCCGAGAGCTTCGCAAGCATCTTCAATCAAGGCAAGCGTATGGAGCTGCGCCAATGCAACCAGCGCAGGCATATCGGCTGGAACACCGAAGGTATGCACAGCGACGATAGCCCGAGTGCGCGAGTTGACCGCCCGCTCGACTGCGGCCGGCGAAAGGTTGAGGGTGACGGAGTCAATGTCAACAAACACAGGAGTCGCGCCGACATAACGAATGGCATTGGCGGCGGCGATGAACGTGAACGAGGGAACAATGACCTCGTCACCCGCGCCGATCCCGAGCGCCAGCATCGCGAGGTGCAGCCCTGCGGTGCCCGAGCTTACAGCAACGGCGTGCTCGACCCCGGTCAGATGTGTGAAGGTAGCTTCGAACTCCGTCAGACGCGGTCCAAGGCTGAGATGCGGCGAACGCAGCGTCGAAGCGACCGCCTCAATTTCAGCTTCGGTAACATCCGGAGATGAGAGAGGAATCTTCGGCGAGTTCATTTGGCTGGCCGAAGCTCCGCGGGAAGTGGCTGCGCCCGCTTATGCAGCAAGCCCTCGAGCGGTGTCGAGGTGAGGACGCCGACGATGCGCTCGGCAGCGTGACCATCGCCGTAAATGTTCTTCATCGATTGAAGGCTCTCGCGGAATGCAGGGTCCCGGGACCGGTCAACTTGGGCGAGGATGGATTCGACCGAAGCTTCCGCATCCAGAATGTTGGGACCGCGCTCGCGACCTTGTTGCCGCATCCCCACATTAACCACGGGCAGCGCAAAGGACGCAGCTTCCATGATGCCGCTGCTGGAGTTTCCCAGCAGCGCGCTCGCCTCGCGCAGAAGACTCCAATATGTAATCGAAGCAAGGTTGATAAATAAATGCGCGTCTGGGCGAGTAGCGCAAAAACTGCGAACCCGAGCGATCAAATCATGGCTCCCCGCGTCAGCATTGGGATAGCAAAAGATGATCTGTCCGGAAAGACTCTCAAGCGCCGCAAAAACCGCATCCGCTTCGGCCGTTGTGTCCTTGAAGAGTGTGACGGGGTGATACGCAACGACGGTAACATCATCCGCCAGCGAAAGCTCAAGGGCCTTCTCAAGTTCAGCGCGTGTGAGCAGCGTGCTGCGGCGAATATGGTCCAGCGAGGGTGCACCGGCGCGATGGACACGCCAGGGCTCTTCTCCCATGGAAATCACCCGGGCCCGCGCTGTATCGGTCGAGGTGAAATGAACGTGCGCCATCTTGGTGAGCGCGTTGCGGACAGCATCGTCAATGGCGCCTTCGCTGATTTCGCCGCCCTCGATGTGCGCCACAGGTATTCGCAACGTAAGTGCGACGCTCGCCGGTGCAAGCATCTCGTAGCGATCCGCGATCAGCAGCAGCAGGTCCGGACGCATCTGCGCAAGCGCGTCCGTTAGGCCGAGAACGGCAAGCCCAAGCGTCTTTGCCATACCGACGTCGCTGTCGGAACTCAGCAGGCATTCGATACGCGACGCGATGGGAAAGCCGTCGCGCTCGATCTCGCTGACCGTGACGCCGAACTCAGGCGAAAGATGCGCTGCCAGCACGATCAACTTGAGGTCGACCTCAGGATGCGCTTCGAGATCCTTCAGCACCCAATAGAGATGGCTGTAATCGGCCCGCGAAGTCGTGACAACGGCGATGGTGCGTGTCATGCCTGCATCTCCGTTGCCAACTCCAGCGCGGACTCGTCCTGGGACGCGGCAAGGATGACGCTGCTGGGCTGGTACTGGGGCACAAGGGCCTTGATCCCACGCAGCAACTCCTGCAAGTCGCGCCCACGGACTGCCTCACGGAGCATATCCAGGCCACCGCACAGTTCTGCCGCAGCAGGTATCGGTGTGTCGATCGCCCGCAGACCTGAACCACCCAACTCACCTTCGGCACTCAGCGACTCGCGGCTCGAAACAAGCTGTTCGGAAAGCTTGTCGCCCGGACGCAATCCCGTGAATTCGATAGTCGCCGGGCTTTGGTTGACTCCAATTAGATATCGCGCCAGGTCGAGGATGCGGACGGCAGAACCGACGCCGGGAAGAAGGAGGGCCTTGCTGGACCCCACATCCAGCGCGCCGAACAGGGCTCGGACAGCTTCGTCCATCGTGATGAAGTATCGCTCCGCATCGGGGTGCGTTACGGTGACCGGGCCGCCCAACGCAATCTGCTCAAGAAACAACGGAAGCACGCTGCCCTGCGAGCCCATGACATTGCACAAGCGCGCCACGGTCATGCGGGCAGCCCCCCCCATACTGAGGAGAATGAGCTCTGCAATGCGTTTGGACGCGCCCATGATGCTGCGCGGCTCAACCGCCTTGTCCGTGGATACGAGAACGATCTGCTCTACCTGGTGCGCAATGGCAGAATGCGTCAGGGCATAGGTGCCGAACACATTGTTTTCGATAGCCGCAAACGGATTCTGCTCCATCAACGGAACGTGCTTCAGAGCTGCTGCGTGGAAGATGATCTCGGGTCGATGCTCGGTCAGTGCACGGTCGAGCGTGTCGGAATTGCAGACGTCGCCGAGAAGGGGAACATGTTCTCGCGAACCAGCCTCATGAAGGCTGCGATCGACCTGGTAGAGCCCATTCTCAGAGCTGTCGAGCAGAATCAGGCTGGCAGGCGAAGACGCCGCAGCTGCATGCGACAGTGCCGAACCGATGGACCCTCCAGCCCCCGTGATCAGAATGCGTCTTCCTGTCATAGACCCCGACCTGAGGAGCCGCCAACTCGCCGGTGAACTCGGCGCAATCAGCCGGTCCCAGGAGAAGGCACAGTGACCGGAGGCGCCGGCATTGCGAAGATCCGTTGAAGCTGCCGTATGCATGTGTCTACAGTCTAGAGAATTTCTCGACATCGGTCACCGACCACCGGTTTCTGCGTGCAACACACAGTTCTCCATCGATCGGTGGATGCGGACACCCTTCAATAAGTCCATTACGCGCTACGTTCGAGTTGGTATAACTGACACATCTCCCAACGATCAGAAGCTTGAAAGAGCGCGCCGGCTGGACCATTCCACTTGCGCGAAGGCCATTATGGACGTCGTCGGGAAAGTCGCATGTGCAGGTTTGGGCATTGTCCTGTGCGCGTTGTATCAATCGCCTGCCTTAACGCAGAGCACCGCACAGCCCGCCGTAGCCGTTGCGGCGCACACGTTGCAGGCTCCCACAGATCTCGCCTTCATCCAGACGCCCGAATACAAAGTGGGCGATCCTGCGCGGCGTTTTCCGCTCGGCAGCCGTCTTGTGCGCTTGCGCTTCGGAGCCGAAGGCACGGCACCCTCGGTGGTCACCCCACTCACGCCACAGTTCTTCGCCGCCGCCGACCCCCAGGTCTCTTTCGATGGCCGCCAGCTCCTCTTCGCCGCCCAAACCCAACGCGACACTACTTGGCAGATATGGGAGATCCCGGCCGAGGGCGGAAGTCCACGGCAGGTCACTCATTGCGTCGGAGATTGTGTCCAGCCCGCATACCTGCCTGAGGGCGAGATCGCCTACACATCGCTGCGAGGCGCAGACCCTGCTCGTACGTCGGAGGTGCAAGTCTGCCGCAACGATGGGTCGGATGCGCACCCGATTACGTTCGGACCCGGCAGGTACGAAGTCGAGGCCGTTCTGCGCAGCGGCCGACTCCTGCTGTCTGCCGAGTCGCCGCTGGGGGACGGCCGTGGGCCAGAATCGCTACGGACGCTGTATCTGGTGGATCCGGATGGGGCAGGCCTGATGCTGCTGCGACAAGATGGAATCGCGCATGCTATCCGCAGCGGTGCGGTTGAGCTTGCTGATGGAACGATCCTTTTCATGCAATGGGATGGATCGGGGGTTTCAGACGTACGCCCCGCGTGGATCCGTCCCGGAACCTTGAACGGCACAGCCATGGAGCACGCCCATTCGGGATATGCGTCCGCGAACGCCCTCGCCGATGGGACGCTGCTGGTATCACGGCGCGCTCCGGGGCATCGGTTCGATCTGTATCAACTCTGTCTGAACAGTAGCGGCCACGAGCAGTTGCTCTACCGGGATGCGCGCGCGGCGAGCGTTCAGGCCGTTCCAATCGTTTCCCATCCCGCAGCGCTCGCCTACCGCAGCATTTTGCATCCGGATCGTAAATCCGGGCGCATCGTTTGTCTCGACGCCTATGCATCCAAAGATTTTGCGGACGGCCATTTACCCGGTCAGATCGTGCGTGTGCGGGCACTGCTCAAAACGAAGATAGGCGAGAAGATCCTGGGCGAAGCCCCAGTGGAACGGGACGGATCGTTCTACGCGACAGTACCGGCGGATCTGCCGATACGCCTGCAGCTAATAGGCGCGCACGGTGAAATTCTGAAGCAGCAACGCAGCTGGATGTGGGTGCGCACGGGCGAAGATCGCGGATGCGTTGGATGTCATGAGAGCCAGGCGCAGGCTCCGGAGAATCGTTCGCCAATGACCTTGCAGCGCCTGGATACACCGACGTTGCTCACGGGGGAAACGGCCCCCAACCCAGTCGCCCGGAACGGAGCGCGACCGTGAAGACGTCACTGAGAATCTGCGCATTAGGCATTGCAATTTCATGGACAGCATTCACTGCGCCGCTCGCCAATGCGCAGACAGCCGCTGTTGCGGCCGACAAGACAGCCCATGTCGCGCCGCTTCCGCAGTTCGAGGACGTGACCAGGAAGTCCGGGATCAACTTCCAACACTCCTTCGGCGAAGAGGCCTTAAGTTCGATCCAGGAGGGTACGGGATCAGGTTGCGCCTGGATCGACTACAACAACGACGGCTTGATGGATCTATACGTCGTCAACGGCCGGCATGTCGATGGGCTCACCGACCACTCTGCCCCTGACGGGATGGACGCGACCAACCACCTCTATCGCAACAATGGCGACGGCACCTTCATTGACGTAACGACGCAGGCGGGTGTTCCCGGCAAGGGTTTCGGTGTCGGCATCACCGCGGGAGACTTCGACAACGATGGCAACGAAGACCTGTATGTCACCAATTACAATTCGGCGATCCTGTATCACAACAACGGCAATGGAACCTTCACGGACGTGACCGCGAAGGCCGGCGTAAGCAACCCGAACTTCGGAACGGGCGCCGCCTTTCTCGATTATGACCACGATGGTCGCCTCGATCTCTTCGTCGGCAACTACCTGAAATACGATGGGAGCAACCGGCAGTTTTACTCGGCGCAACAATATCCGGGGCCGCTCGAATACGCGCCGGAAACCAATCGCCTCTTCCATAACAACGGCGACGGAACGTTCACCGACGTCTCCGCGGCATCCGGCATCAGCGCCCAGCCCGGGCGCGCCATGGGGGTCACGGTCGGTGACTATGACGGCGATGGATGGCCCGATATCTACGTTGCGAATGACACCATGGCCAGCTTCCTCTATCACAACAACCGCAATGGTACGTTCACCGATGTCGCCGCTGAGATGGGTGCAGCGTACGGACAGAACGGCGAGGCCTCCACCGCGATGGGCCCTGTCTTCGGCGACTTCGAGAACAAGGGACGCCAAGGGCTATTCGTCTCCGATGCCCACTTTCACCGCCTGCTGCGCAACGGCGGAAAGTCGGGCGAGCCGTTTGAAGATGTCACGAACGAATCCGGAATCGGATCGGTCTCGGCACAATTTGTGGGCTGGGGCGATGGGCTATTCGACTTCGACAACGATGGATGGAAGGACCTGTTCATTGTGAATGGCGGTCTGGTGTGGCTCATCCCGCAACAGAGTTCTCTACTGCGCAACAACGGCGATGGAACATTCGCCGACGTCTCCATGCAGGCGGGAAGTTTTTTTTCATCGCAGATTGTCAGCCGCGGCGCCTGTTTCGCCGATTACGACAACGATGGATATGTCGACGCGTTCATCGTAACGCTGGGCGGCAAGGGAGTTCTGCTGCACAACGTACCGTCGGCAGGGAAGCGCAATCACTGGCTGACGATCAAGCTTGTCGGAACGCGCAGTAATCGCGATGGCTTTGGAGCCAACCTCGAGGCAATTGCCGGAGACCTGCACCAGTGGGTGCAGGCCACGTCGGCAAGCGGATATCTCTCGCAGAATGATCCGCGTCCCCACTTTGGCTTGGGTCAGCATGCGGTTGTGGATACCCTGACGATCCATTGGCCCAGCGGGACCGTCCAGACCCTACGCGATATCAAGGCGGACCAGGTACTAAAGATCACCGAGCCGGTCACAAGCGACGTAGCCCCAACCAAGGGGAAGACTCCATGACCTGCTCCAGCGAGCATTCAACGTCGCGCGTTCGCCGTCGAGACGAGGCCTTCCTCGGAATCGCCTTGCTGTCCGTGGTCATCGCGCTGATCATGTTCGTTGCTGAGCAACCGAAGCCGGCCGCCGCCGCGGAACACACGCCCGCGCCGGAAGCTGCCATCCGTTATCTAAGCCCGGTCGCCCTGCAACTCTCGCCGAATGGTCAACGCCTCTACGTTGTCTGCGAGGACAGCGACGCAGTGCTCGTGGTGGACACGCGCTCTCAACGCGTGGTCAGCCGGGCAGAGGTCGGCAAGCGACCGAAGGGAATCGCAATCTCGCCGGACGGAAATACGCTCTACGTCTCCGATGAAGCGAGCGACGCGGTGACTGAAATCGATGCGCAGACATTGGCCATACGACGCACCATCAGAGTGGGTTGGAGGCCCGTAGGTCTGGTCACCGATCGTGCCGGAACCACGTTGTACGTTGCCAATACACTCGGAGATGATGTCTCGGTGATCGATCTGCCAACCGGCACGGAGAAGAAACGGCTTCGTGCCGGGCGGTTTCCAGAATATGTCGCTCTCTCGCGCGATGGCAGCCGCGTGTACGTTGCGAATCTCCTGGCGCGCCTTGGTCCGCCAGATCAACCACCCGTGTCCGAGTTGACCGTGATCGACTGCGCGAAGCAGCAAGTTGCAGCGCGCCTCGATGTTCCGGGAGTGCTCCAACTCCGCCACATCACGGAGTTGCCCTCCAGCGCGGGAGGCTATCTGCTCATCCCGTTCATGCGCCCCAAGAACCTCAACCCGCTGGTGCAGATTCAGCAGGGCGGCTATCTCACGCATGGCATGGCGGTGATTCGGCCATCGACGACGAGCGCTGGCGAGGCGCGCGACTACCAGGTATCCGAGCTGCTGCTGGACGACATCGATCATTACTACGCGGATGGATTCGGCGTCGCAGCAACGCCTGATGGACACTGGGCACTGGTGACGGCTTCCGGATCGAACATCGTTTCCGTCGTCGATACATCGAGGCTTCGGACGCTGCTTCTGAATAGCACGTCGATGCGCCGGCCGGAGTTGGCGAATCGGCTGGATTCGGCCAAAAAATTCGTCGCCGGTCGCCTGCCCACAGGGCGCAATCCGACCGACGTCGTCGCGTCGGCTGACGGGCGCTTCGCCTACATCGCCAATCGCATGGACGACACAATCAGCGTGCTGGACATGACGCGACGGCAGCCGGTCACGACGATCGACCTTGGCGGTCCCAGGCAGCTCTCGCGGATTCGCCGAGGGCAGCAGCTCTTCTTTGACGCGAGCCATTGCTACCAAGGGCAGATGGCGTGCGCCACCTGTCACCCGCATGAGGGACTTTCGGATGGCCTCGCGTGGAGCCTCGAGACGCCCCAACTCGGTCGTGACGTTGTGGAGAATCGCACGCTCTACAGCATCGAGGGAACCGAACCCTTCAAGTGGAATGGTAAGAATCCAGACCTTGAGGCTCAGGACGGCCCGCGAACAGCGATGTATATCTTCCGCTCCCAGGGCTTCAGCGCCACAGAAGTCGAAGACCTCGTGGGCTACATCTTCTCGCTACATCTGGTGAAGAATCCGCATCTCGCTGAGGATGGGCAGTTGACTGCCGCGCAGGCTCGCGGCCACGCGCTCTTCTTTCGCGACAAGACCAACGGCGGTGCGCCGATCTCCCCCTTACAGCAGTGCCCGACGTGCCACTCGCCGCTGACCCATTACACATCGAAGATTCAGATCGACGTAGGCACAGCAACGAAATATGACACGATCACCGCATTCGACGTACCCCAGTTGGAGGGCGCGGTTATGAAGCCTCCTTACCTGCACAACGGCGAGGCGATCCAGATGGAAGAGATCTGGACGCGATTCAATCCCGAAGATAAACACGGCCTCACCTCCGACATGAACAAGGCGCAGCTCAACGATTTGATCGAGTACCTGAAGACACTATGAGGCAGGCAATGAACGCGAACAAAATCACGAGCATACTCCGACGGGCTCTCCTGAGCTTGGCATTGCCGCTCGGCGCATTGCCGTCCGCCAGTGCACAGGCGCCTGCACCGAATCGTGCAGCCCGGCCGGTCCTCTACACAAAGTGGATCAATTACACCGCAGCGAATGGATTTCCAGAAGGTGAAGTGTACTGCGTAACAGTCGACGGCACGCGCGTGTGGGCCGGAACACTGCATGGACTCGTCCTGATCGAAGATGGCCGCGTGAAGAAAGTCTTCACACCAGAGGATGGGCTAGCCGGCCGTGCCGTGATGTCGATCGCAGTGGATAAGCAAAATGGTGACGTGTGGGTGGGAACCTTCGGCGGTCTCAGCCTCTATTCGGGAGGCAAATTCAAGAACTACACGAACCTCACCAGCGGCCTCGCTAACGATCTCGTCTATGGTGTCGCGTTGCAGGGCCAATTCCTATGGGTCGCAACGGCGGCAGGCGTCAATCGCCTCGACACCTTCACGGGAACATGGTCGATCTTCAACGAAACCAATGCACCGTTCAACGAGCCGTGGGCCTATGGAATCTCCGTTGCTCAGCAGAAGGTGTACTTCGCTGTCTGGGGCGGCGGAGTCCTGGCATACGACCTCGCAAAGCAAACCTGGAAGCCGTTCACCGACCCCGACGGAGAGCAGGAGCTCGTTCTCTATCGAAACCAGGGGCTAATCCACAACATCGTCAGCAGCGTTTCTTATAACCCCGACACGAAGACATTCTGGGCCTCCACCTACTTTGGTCTCAGCGGCTATGACGGCAGAAATTGGCATAACTATCTCACCAAGGACAGCGGCCTGGCTTCAAACTTCATCAACGCAGTGCAGTCACGCGGTGACGACGTGTGGGCCTCCACGCAAAGCGGACTCAGCCAGCTCGATACCCGGACCAACACCTGGACCACCTACGGTCGGGATCAAAAAACGGGCCGCGGAGAAATCCTGATCACGAGCGCGGATGGCAGCAAACAGCGGATCGCCACGGAGACCAGCCTGGCGCACAACTACATTCTCAACACAGCGTTTCAGGGCGACGACATCTGGGTGGCAACCGCACAGGGTCTAAGCCATGGCATCCATGCACAACCGAAGGAGTAAGGACTATGAGCAGCACAATCGTAGCAACACACAACATGACGAGTGAGAACCCCGGCGCACACAAGCCGATTCGCAAAAAGGCCATGTCAGCCCCCAAGGCGCTCAACGAAGCATACAAGTATCAGCGCCCCTCGTCCTTCTCGCGCGGCATGCGATTGGACATCAAGGGGATCACCATCTTGATGATCTCAGGAACAGCCAGCGTTGGAGAAAGCGGCGAGACCGTTCATCCTGGCGACTTCGGCGCACAAACCAAGCGCGCGTATCAGAACGTCACAGAACTCCTGAAGTCAGAAGGGGCCACATGGAGGGACGTGGTGCGAACCACCTGCTACCTCCGCGACATTGAACGCGACTATGAGCAATTCAATCTGATCCGCACGGAGTTCTTCAAAGAGCAGGGCCTCGAAATCCTACCCGCCTCCACAGGGATCCAGGCGATCCTCTGCTGGCCAACTCTCCTCTATGAGATGGAAGCCATGGCGATCTTTGAAACCCCCGGAGCGATCGATCCGCAGAACGCCGGGTAAGCAGGGCAAGGAGTTCCACCATGAACGAGAAGATTGCAGGACAAGTGAGCCTCGAGGACCTTTCGCGGATCTGTCCGACGATCAGTCGGCGCACTCACCCCGAGTTTGCCGAGGGTTGCGGCTTCGAAGTGGAAGTCGGCGCAGTGCGCTTTGGTACCGGTATCCCCGTCGTGATCGCAGGACCGTGCGCCGTTGAAAGCGATCGGCAGATGATCGAAGTCGCGCTCGGTGTGAAGGCCGCCGGTGCAGACATGTTGCGCGGCGGCGCCTTCAAACCGCGCACATCGCCGCATGACTTTCAGGGGCTTGGCCTGGAAGGCCTCAAAATTCTACGGGCTGCAAGCGACCTCACGGGCCTCCCCGTTGTTACGGAAGTGTTGGATGTCCGGTTGGTCGAACTGGTCTGCCAATATGCGGACATGCTCCAGATTGGTTCGCGCAGCATGCAGAATTATCCGTTGCTCGTCGAGGCGGGCCGCAGCGGTAAGCCAGTCCTGTTGAAGCGCGGAATGGCTGCAAGCTTGTGCGAATGGCTGGGCGCAGCCGAGTACATTGCCAACGAAGGAAACCTCAACATCGTTCTTTGCGAGCGCGGGATCAAGACCCACACGGCCGGAGAGTACTCGCGTTACGCCCTCGATCTCAACGTAGTTCCCGCTGTGCACGCGGAGACATTTCTTCCAGTGATCGTCGACCCGAGTCATGCAACCGGTGTCGCATCCAGGGTAGAGCAGGCCAGCCGCGCAGCGATTGAATTTGGAAGTGACGGCTTATTGATCGAGGTCTCTACATGGGATCGCGACGGTGACTCTCAGCGGCCATTATGTGACGCCGACCAGGCAATCACTCCTGAGACGCTGGGAAGAATCGTTGAATTCGTCCGCGAGCGCGGAGCGTCCGCGCAGTTCAAGCACGATTCAGAGATGTGCTCGGCCCGGCGCATAAAAGCCACCAGTCGATAAGGAGGGTCAACGATGAGGACGAAACGATGCGTTGCGGTCCTGCTGCTGGCCGCAAGTGGTTTGCTGGCACCGCACGCTTTTGCGCAAACGGATCCACCAGCCGCCACAGCAGAAAAACCCGAACTGCCGTATGCGGACATGCCGCCCGCCTCCCGGCCTTTTTCTAACTACCGCAAGCCCTACCAGGAGTGGTATGTCCAGCCGGACACGCTTGACTATGGGGGCGCTGCGCGGAGCGAGCCAGATGGAGACGTAACTGCGCTCAAGGCAATCAACATCGGTTTTCTTGGCCCCCTGGATGCTGACAATGAAGACTCACCTTATGGAATCGCCATGCTCCACGGCACACAACTCGCTGTGGACGAGGTCAACGCCAGCGGCGGATATCGTGGTAAACCATTCGCGCTAACCATCCATGATGACCTTGCGCTCTGGGGTGCTTCGTCGATGGCGATCGTCGACATGCGCTTCAAGGATCAGGCATGGGCGATGCTCGGCTCCGTCGACTCCGCCTCAACCCACATCGAATTACGCGCGACCTTGAAGCTCGAACTGCCCATTATGGATACCGCCACCAACGATCCCACCGTCACCCAGACACTCGTTCCATGGCTCCTGCATAACTTTCCCGATGACCGGCAGCAAGGGTATGCGCTGGCGGATTACATCTTCCTGCAGCGTCATCTGAAACGTATCGGGGTTCTGCAAGTCAACAACCGTTACGGTCGAGTAGGGAAGGAGATATTCTCTGCAACAGCGCGCCGCATCGGTCGCCAGCCAGTAGTCGAAGTCTGGTTTGCCCCGGACACCACGGATTTTTCGTCTCAATTGCAGACGATCAACGCGAGTGGCGTGGACGGCCTGGTGATCTGGGGCAACGCTGCCGAGGCTGGCCTCATCCTGAAGCAGCTGCGCGCACTCGGAATGCAGCAACCAGTGTTTGGAAGTAGCCGCATTTGCAGTCCGGAGGTAATCAAGATTGCTGGCGCGGCATCCGAGGGCTTGACCGCAATCAGCGCCATCAATCCGACGCGCGACGATCCAACCTGGATCGCCTTCCGGCAACGGTTCGCAAAACGCTTCGGCATTGAGCCCGACGCCTATGCTGCCTACGCGTACGACGGTGCCAGGATGTTGATGGATGCGATCAACCAGGCAGGCCTGAATCGTGGCCGCATCATGGATGCATTGCGCGGCTATGAGATGAAACACTATGCCGGTGTGAGCGGAAGCGCCTCCTTCGATTACACGCTGAACAACATCGCGCCCGTAACGATTGCGCAGATTCGCGACGGGAAGTTCGCCTACTGGCCAGAACAGCGCACTGATTGGAAGCCCAACGATGCGGCCAATGCGCGGTAGGGAACTGGGTCTCTACGCTGTTAGCGTTGCATTGCTGCTCGCTGGATTTGCCACGCTGACACGTGCCCAAACCACGACGCCGGCACCGTATGCTTCCATCTCCACAGAGGTTGAAAGCTACGGAGGCCCCGGGCGAGCGTCCGCAAACGATTTGGCAGAAACCATCATCCAGATCGGCCTGCTCGCTCCACTCCATGGTCCGCGGAAGGCCGAGGGCGACGCGATGGTAGCAGCCGCTCAGATGGCACTGCGGGACACTGCGTCGCAGCGGCTGAGCCGCGGACGCCGCGTAGCGTTGGCCGTAGAGGACTCGAGTGGGCCATCCTGGGGCATGGTCTCCGATGCCGTGATTCGGCTCATGCTCAACGACGACGCAGTCGCAGTGATAACGTCCACAAGCGCAGCCGACACGCACCTATGCGAGCAGGTGGGTAACCGCATCGGCGTCCCCGTGCTGACGCTCTCCATAGACCCAACCACGACGCAGATCGATATTCCATGGATCTTCCGCATGGGCCCGAGCGACATCCAGCAAGCACAAAGGATTGCGCAGGATATCTACGGCGTGCGCAAGCTACAAAACGTGTTGTTGATTACACAACACTCCCATGACAGCGATCGTGCCATCAAGGGAATGAAGCAATCCGCATCAGCTCTCGGTGCTCAAACTCCCGACGTGATCGCGCTCCATGAATCGCCACTGGATATCGAATCCATCATAAAAGAAATCAAGGGAGAGTCCCCACAAGCCATCGTCATCTGGACGGATCCGTCGACAGCGGCAATCCTCTTACACGCACTTCGAGTCGCAGAAGTGAAAACCCTCCTCTACCTCTCGCAGGATGCAAGCTCGGAGATGTACGACACGCCGACGAGTGAGTTCGCCGCCAGTGAAGCTTGGTCGATCGCTGGTGGTGATGAGCCAACCAGCAATCGCCAGAGTTTTGCAATGCGCTTCCGGCTGTCTACAGGAGCCGATCCAAGCCTTGTCGCAAGCGAGACCTACGATGCGGTGATGCTGACCGTGCATGCATTGCAGACAGCAGGGCCCAATCGTGCGCGTGTCCGGGATGAGGTGGCCAAAGTGACCAACTACGACGGTGCGTCCGGCAAAATTTCCTTTGATCGCGAAGGCAACGACCGCGGCACTTGGCAGCTGGTCCAACCGAAGTAGCTGTAAAGCGACCCTTGGCCTCGGCCATATCCCTAACGCCTTGTTAATACAGCATCCGCGCCGGAATCGATAGCTAACCCTATCCCATTGTCATCGCCAGGCATTACTATGGATCCCGAACTAAAGCGCTTTACGCAGTAAACAGACAGCAGCTCCCCTGGAGAGATCCATGCGCCGATCCCTTGCATCTCGAAGTTCCGCCATCAACGTCAGCCTCGTACTCTTCGCGTGCCTCGGTTGGAGCGCGCGTGGGCAAAGCAGCGCTTCTGCCCCATCGCTGCCTCCGCCTGTGACCTTTACGGCTGCGCAGGATCATCAGAACATGATGGACCAACTTGGCATCAAGCGCCTGCGACCTGGGCCGAGTGGTAATGAAAAGGCGCCCGATCACGCGAACTATGACGAAGCTCTCGCGAATCCCTATCCACACCTCCCCGACGCACTGCGACTAAGTAATGGCCAACCCGTAACGACCGCGAAAGAATGGCGGGACGTGCGGCGGCCCCAAATCGTGCACGCGTTTGAGGAGAACGTCTACGGCAGAATTCCAACAGATGTGCCCGCCGTTCATTGGACCATAGCTGCGATCGATCACGAAATCATTGGCGGCCACGCAGTGATCGCGAAGGCCTTAGTTGGGCAGGTGGACAATGCCACCTACCCGCTGGTCTCCGTGACGATTCACATGACGCTCGTTCTCCCGACGAACGCGACCGGCCCAGTGCCGGTCCTCATGATGTTCGGGCGAGCAGGTTTTCCCGCACCCAACCAGCCTTCAACAGACGACCTTGCGAAGATCAACGCGGCCGAAAAAGCGCTTCTCGTGCAGCAGGATCCTTCGCTCAAACAAGTCTTCGCCGATCATCCCGCGTGGGAACCGAACCTTCCCGCGCCCTTCGAGCTTCCTCAATTCAATGCCGACGGCGATCCGCCGAACACCTGGGAACTCATCGCAGCCGGCTGGGGCTTCGTAACCATCGACCCGCAGAGCATTCAGGCCGACAACGGGGCAGGGCTCACCCGAGGCATCATCGGCCTGGTCAACAAAGGGCAGCCGCGCACGCCCGATCAGTGGGGTTCGCTCCGCGCCTGGGCATGGGGCGCCGGTCGCGGCCTCGATTACCTGGCGACCGATCCCGCCGTCGATGCAAAACACATCGGCATCGAGGGTGTCTCTCGTTACGGAAAGGCCGCCCTCGTGACGATGGCGTTCGATCAGCGTTTCGCCATGGTCCTCGTTGGATCGTCAGGCAAAGGTGGCGCAACGCCACTGCGCCGCAACTTTGGAGAAGCCGTCGAAAGTCTCACGTCGGATGGGGAATACCACTGGATGGCGGGCAACTTCCTGAAGTATGGAGCAGCTGAAGCCAGCTTCGGAAGCAAGACTCCGGGCGATCTTCCCGTCGACTCCAACGAACTGATTGCTCTATGCGCGCCGCGCCTCACCTTCATCAGCTACGGAATCCCTGAGAAGGGCGATGCGAAATGGCTCGATCAGCGCGGCAGCTACATGGCTACCGTTGCGGCAAGCCCAGTCTTTACGCTGCTCGGCGTTAAGGGCCTTGGTGTTGACGAGGACTATCACTCCGCAACGATGCCACCGGTGAATGATGGCCTGTTGGACGGACATCTCGCCTGGCGCCAGGACGATGGCGGTCATACCGACGCACCCAATATGAAATATTTCATCCAGTGGGTCGACAAGGCCATCGACTATGGCAACCCGGCATCTCAAAACTAGATCCGTATTCGGCTAGCCCGCCAGCGCACTTCAGCCAACTGCCCACCCAGAGAGGTAACCAATGGACCGCCGTCAGTTCACGAAGACTTCCGCGCTCGCACTCGCTGCCGCACCTCTTCGATCCTTCGCCCAAGCCTCCGCGGCTCAAAAACCTGTAGGCTGTGCCGCGGTTGGCCTCGGCACCATCTCGGACATCTTCATGCGTGCGTGCGCTAACTCGCAAACAGCGAAGATCACCGCGCTCGTCACCGGCCATCCGACGGAGAAGGGAAGCAAGTATGCGGCGATGTACGGCATCCCGAAGAGCTCCATTTACACCTACGAGCAATACGAACGCCTCGCCGACAACAAAGAGGTCGACGCGGTTTACATCGGGTTACCTAACAGCATGCATTGCGAGTACACCGTGCGCGCCGCGCGAATCGGCAAGCACGTGCTCTGCGAGAAGCCGATGGCGATTTCCAGCGCTGAATGCCACACCATGATCCAGGAGTGCCGCGCCGCGAACGTAAAGCTCATGATCGCCTACCGCGTCCATTACGATCCCACCTGGCAACAGGCAAGGCAGATCATCGACTCCGGCGGCATCGGCGACATCGAGTCCTTTCAGGGAGGATTTTTCAACCAGCAGCGCGCAGGCGCATGGAGGCTTAGCCGCAAACTTGGCGGTGGCGGCTCCGTGCTCGATGTCGGCATCTACCCGCTCAATGCTATCCGTCATCTCACCCGCGAGGAGCCTGCCAGTTACACCGCCATCGTCTCGACCCGCGACTTCAGTGGCCGCTTCGCAGAGGTTGAGCAATCGGTGGAGTGGACTATGAAGCTTCCCTCCGGCATCATCGCATCCTGCGGCTCTTCCTACGGCCAGAGCGCTCCAGGCTTCTTGACGATCAATGGAGACAAGGGCTATCTCCAGTTGCAACCTGCATTCCTCTACGATGGCGTGCATATGGTCGGCCGCGTCAACGGTGAGCCGATCGATGTACTTGGCACCGGTAAGGCTCCGTTCCAGTTCACGTTGGAAGCAGAGCATTTTGCAGAGTGCATCCGCCACGACAAGCGCCCGGAATCGCCCGGCGAAGAAGGTCTCAAGGACATGCTCGCGATCGAAGCCATCTACAAGGCCGCCGGGACACCCATCGCATGAGAACGCTCTTCCAGAAAAAATGGCCATCAAGACGACACCTTCCACCGTTCACCCGTGGCCTGCTTGGCGCGTGCGTTTCGATCGCCACCATCGCGGCGGCGCCTCGGGTTCTCCCGCTCATGCCGCAAATGATCGTAGCGGCGTCGCAAGCGACTGCTTCACCGCAACCGGAGGTCCTTCGCCTCGACCCCGCGCTCGATGCTGTCATCGCTCCAGGAACGAAGATCGAAAAAGTGGCGGACACGTTTATCTTCACCGAAGGTCCCATGTGGCGCGAGGGCCGTCTATGGATATCCGACGTGGTCGGCGACAAGACCTATGCCGTATCGGCCGACGGCGCCGTTCAGCTTCTGCTCGACAAGTCCGGAGGTTATCCTAACCCACCCGCCGGATCGTATCTCGGCCCCAACGCCATGGTGACGGACAAGGACGGCTCCGTGCTGCTCGCCCAGCAGGGTGGCCGGAAGATTGTGCGCATCGTGCGCGCCGGAGATCACCTGGAGCTTCGCCCCTTCCTCTCCACCTTTGCTGGCAAGAAGTTCAACAGCCCGAACGACCTCGTCTTCGCTCCGGACGGTTCGCTGTGGTTCACAGATCCTTCCTATGGCCTCGCTCTCGGAGACAAAGACCCCGCCAAGGAGCTTCCGTTCAACGCCGTCTTCCGCTACGCAGATGGCAAGCTGACGCCGGTCATCAAGAATCTCACACTGCCCAACGGCATCGGTCTTTCGCCCGACGGAAAGATCCTCTACGTCTCGAACTCCGGCCCGGATATGTGCGTGATGCGCTATGACGCGCACCCGGACGGCTCACTCTCCGAGGGTGCCAAGCTGATCGATTACCCGCACCCAATCGGTCGCGGAGTCCCCGACGGCCTCAAGGTCGACATGGCAGGGAACATCTGGAGCACCGGCCCGGGCGGCATTCGCATCATCGCGCCCTCGGGCAAGGTCCTGGGTCAAATTAGCCTGCCACAGACTGCAGCGAATCTCGCCTTCGCGGACCACGGCAGGACGGCTTATATCACGGCCCAGACCACCGTCTATCGCATCCCCGTGGTCACGCCAGGAGAGATGCCGCTCTACCAGCGATAAAGACGCGCTTTAGGACCCGCCGAAACTGGATGCAGGAAAGTTTTCCACCGAATTCAGCGCACCAACCTGCCGCGCCCCCGGGATCAATCGATTAAGTAAGCGCTTCGGATCTCCTTAATGGATGAGTCACCCACAGGCGTGATTCACTCTTTCTTCGCCCGCACCGGCGGCCACTCCGAGTCTCCATCCTCTACCCTAAACCATTCTCCCGCAAGCAGTTGCGACTCGAGCAGCACCCCACTCCCATCTCGCACCTGCGCTCGGCACCGTGCCTTGCTCCAGCTAATCTAAAGCCCTTTAAAAAAATAGATTGACAACCCTACAGTGAGGTCTGTAAAGAATGGTGCGGCATTAAATCGCATTAATAGATGCAAATGAATATGTTTGGGCTTTCAACCGAACAACTTATGTTTGGGTTTTCAACCAAACAACTTATAAGAGGCCGTATGAACTCTGGAGGTGGTATGCAAAGGAATCAAATAAACATGGAGCAGGGCACGAACAATGGCCTGAACGCTCCAGCCAATCTGTTGAAGACGAAACTTCGTCGCTGCAGCTGGCTTAGCTTTGGAGCGGGACTGGTGGCGATGCTCATGCTGCTGTTCGCTCTACCTGCACTTCACGCACAAACGACCGCACAAATCTCTGGCATCGTCACCGACAACACCGGCGCCGTCATCCCGGGCGCGAGCGTCACCCTGGTCAACGAGGCTACGCAGGACACCCGCGTCGTCAAGTCCAACGGCGATGGGCTCTACTCCTTCCCGGCCTTGCTGCCTTCCTCCTACACCATCAAGGTTGCGGCAAAGGGTTTTGAACCCAAGAGCCTCACTGGCCTCGTCCTGCATGCCGGCGATGAGCGCGCGGTCCCGGCGCTTGCCCTTGCCATCGGCTCGGAGACACAGACCGTGACCGTCGAAGCCGCCGGCGAGATGATCCCGCAGGATAACGGCGCACGTTCCGACGTTCTCTCCTCCAAAGACATCGATAACCTGGCCCTCGAAGGCCGCGATACGACGGAACTCTTGAAGGTTCTTCCGGGCGCGACCACGATGTCAGGTGGCCTCACACAAAATAATCCCTCCTTCAGCGATCTCAGTATTTCGGCGAACCAGAGCGCCATCGGCAACGGCATCAACATCAATGGCGTCCCGAACCGCGGCGGTACGGCTCTCCTCTCGGACGGCGTCAGCGTTCTCGATCCGGGCGACATGGCAAGCTCGATCGGCATCATCAACCCTGAAATGACGGCTGAGGTCAGCGTCCAGACCTCGAACTTCGGCGCGTATGTGCAGAACGGCCCAGTCGTCGTCAGCGCCATCAGCAAGTCTGGCACGACACACTACCACGGCGCCGCGTACTTCATTGCCCGCAACGATATCTTCAACGCCAACGGCTGGCAGCAGAACCATCAGGGAATCCCCAAGGCGGGTGCCCACTACTACTATCCCGGCGGCAACGTCGGCGGCCCTGTCCCCTTCACGCACGACAAGGTCTTCTTCTGGGGCGGCTATGAGCGCTTCCTGCAGAACCCGGGCAACGGCAACATCCTGGAGTCGTACATCCCCACACCGGAGATGATGAAGGGTGACTTCAGCACCGACAACGCAGACAACAATGCCCTCTGCCCCAATGGCTTCTCAGCGAGCCAAACCGGCACCTGGTGCAACAACCTCGCCGGCATGGTACTTCCGGACGGCACGGCAATCACCCCTGGACCCGGCACCAGCGGTTCCATCATCCCTTCGCAATACATTGATCCGGGCGCCGCAGCATTGGCCTCTTTCTGGCCGAAAGCCAACGCCAACCCCGCAACCACTGCTGGCGGCTACAACTATTACGCGCCCGTCGTCGCTCCGAACAATGGTTGGGTCTATCGCATTCGTATGGACTACAACCTCAACGACAGCAACAAGTTTTACGTTTCCTATCAACAGGCCTACAGCTCAACGCTCGCTCAGGGCAATGGCGCTCACATCTACTGGACCCCCGGGAACTCGATTCCTGCCCCCGGCGGTGGCTTGGTCGGCCAGGTATTTACCAAGTCGATCTCGGGTCACTTTGTTCACACCTTCTCCTCCACCACCACCAACGAATTCATTGCAGCCTGGGGCTTCGGCAGCTTCCCCTTCGGACCTCCAAACCCGAAGGCCGCGGATAAGACCACACTCGGCTACACCTACGGTTCTGTCTTCAACGCTTCGCAGCTGATTCCGTCCTACAGTACCGCTGGAAACTTTACCTTCCCCGACTTCTCGCAAGGGGATTGGTTCGAGCCCAACGGCTACTACCTGGTCCGCAAGGAAGTTCCCAGCTTCACGGATAACTTCACCAAGGTCTGGGGTGCGCACACCCTCAAGCTCGGTGCCTACACCCAGAACACTGGCAACTTGCAGGGCAACGATGGTGTGAGCCCGAACGGAATCATCAACAGCTTCAGCGGAAAGAACCCGAACGCCATCACCAAAATCAGCGTTGGTTCTCCGAACAATCCAGACGCGAACTTTGTCATCGGCAACGTCTCGAGCTACACGGAAAGCAATTCGGCTCCCGTTAGCGATATGGCTTACCAGAACACGGCCGTGTATGTTGACGATTCCTGGAAGGTGAACAGAAAGTTGAACGTCGAACTCGGCGCTCGTATCGAGCATGTAGGTCACTGGTACGATCGCGAAGGCACTGGTATGGCTGTCTTCATTCCAGGCCGTGTCTTTTCGGATTACTATTCCGGCAAGGCCGACCCGGGCTACTACTGGCACTCCATCGATCCATCCATCCCGCTCAGCGGACAGCCGAATCGTCTGGCCTTTGTCTCTCCTCGCTTTGGTGTCTCCTATGATCCGTTCGGAACCGGCAAGACCGTGGTCCGCGGAGGTTGGGGCGTCTATCGCTTTGCTGGACAATACAACGATTACGCCGCCGCGCTGACCACCGCGCAGAACGTCACCAACTACAGTCTGCCTGGGCAAGAGACCGTTCAGCTCAGTCAGATCGGCAGTCTGAAGTCTCAGCCTTGCACTAGCCCATATCCAACAACGACTAATCCAAAGGGAGGGTGTGGAATCGGCGGCTCGCAGAATGGTTTGGATGCCAACGACTACGGCGTGCCAATCACCTATGCCTGGAACCTGACGATCGATCATCGCTTCAAGTGGAACACGCTCCTGGATGTCGCCTACGTCGGCAACACCAGCAGCCAGATCCTCGATAACGGCGAGACGATCCAAGGTAGCGGCTTCTCCGAACTCGCAAATCAGAACAAGACCCCGATCGGGGCGTTGTTCCTGCCAGATCCGCTCACGGGTGTCACCTCCACCAACCCGGAAAACGTAGCCGTCAACCCCACCACCGGTGCACCCACCGGCAACCAGCTGGCGGACTACCATCCCTTCGGCTACGCCTATGGCACCAACGCCCCTCACATGTCTCAAAGCAACCAGTACTCGAACTACAACGGTTTCCAGGCCGCCTATCTCAAGGAGACCGGTAAGCTGACGTTCGACTTCAACTTCACCTGGTCGAAGACCTTGGGAACCGTACTGCAGGCAAACCCCTACGCCGTTCGTCCAGGGAACTACGGCATAGCCTCCATCGACCGTCCCTTTGTCTTCAACGCGTCCTACACCTACCAGACTGGAAACTTCACTCACTGGGGCACCATTGGTCATATCCTCCTCAGTGGTTGGACCATCTCTGGAATCTCAACCTGGCAGGCAGGCGGCAGCTTGTTGGCAGATCTCGGCAACAGTGTTCCGAACTTCGGTCTGTCGGAGGCCTACAGCAACAGCCCAAATACGAACGGTGTCACTTCCGGGATCTCTCAGGCGACCTACTACGGTACCGATGAGGGCTCCCTGGCTGTCCAGCCAGTGCTCACCTGCAATCCGAACAAGGGACTGGCAAAGTATCAGCGCCTCCAGGTGAGCTGCTTTGCAGCACCTACGATCGCTGGGAATAACCAGATCGGCGAGTTCGGCGGTAAGGCTTATCCCCGCATGAGCATGGGTTCGTACTTCGATAATGACCTTGCTCTCTACAGAACCATCCACATCCACAACTCACAGAACGTCCAGTTCCGCGTCTCCGCCTTCGATTGGCTGAATCATGCGTTGCCGGAGTTCAGCTCGGCGAACCAGGTTACCTTGCGGTACCTCGTCGACTACAACAGCAAGGCCATCACGCTCAATCCTGGAGCACCTCCAAACGGGAATGGCGGAACCTCTTCCACGTTCGGTTACATGGACACGAAGACCGCCTATCCGTACGCGCGTATCTTTGAGTTCAACGTGAAGTACACCTTCTAACCCTAACCTCGTGGCCGGGATGCAGCTCAATGCCTCCCGGCCAGACTTTTCAGAGGTGCAGGCCATTCGACCGGCCACCCAAGCACCCGCTATCCATTCAGTGCCTCCATATGGAAGGTGGCGTTCTTCAGCCACCTTCCTTTTTTTGTCGCGTAAGATAATGGTGGAAGCTGGCTTCGCCAAGCCATGCATCATGGCGACACCGCCCAACGATCTATGAGTTAGCCCCCCGAATTGGACCCTTCGATGAACCTCGTCAAGATGAGCCCGCAGCGCGCCTTATTGGCGAGCCTCCTGGTCCTCATCGGCAGCCTTCCCACTCCTGCACAGCAGCCACAGGCGCCCTCCACTGCACACGACGACTCCATCCTGCAACGCCGCTACGACGCTGCGCAGAAGTTCCAGGCAGCCAACGATCTCGACCACGCCGCACAGCAATACAGGATCTTCATCTCCGACGCGCTGGGTGAGTTCGCCCTCGGCCGCGCCCGCGCCGGCCAGTATGACAAGGCAGCCAACGACTTCGATACCGCACTCAACCTTGTCCCTGATTTTCCGGCAATGAAGATTCAATACGCCCGCGTCGCCCTCGACAGCGGCAATCTCGACCACGCAAAACTTCTAGCCTACGGCGTAATCCAGGACTATCCCAACAATCCGAAGGTCGCAGCCGATGCCCACGCGATCCTCGGCCGCGTCCTTCTGAAAACCAACGAGGACACCAAGGCCAAGCAGGAGTTCGAAGCAGCCGTAGCCTTAGACCCGACCTTCGAAAATGGCTACGAGCTGGCCGTTGCGGATCTCGATCTCGGCGACGGCCCAGGCGCGGCAAAGATATTCTCCGAAATGCTTGCCTCCTTCGGCGATACCGCCCCCATCCACATGTACTTCGGCCAGGCTTACGGCCGCTCTGATTTTCAAGACGATGCCGTAGCCGAGTTCAAGAAGGCCATCGCGGCCGACGACAAGCTGCCCGGCGTCCACTACTCCCTCGCTGCCGCCTATCTCTCCACCTCCGGCAATTCCAAGCTGCCCGAGGCCGAAGCCGAGCTGAAGAAAGAGATCGCCATCTCGCCAAAGTACGCAGCAGCCTACGCGGCCCTCGGCCATCTGCTCGCCCAACAGCATGACCCTGCCACCCAGGCCGAAGCTGAAACCAATCTCAAGCGCGCAACCGAGCTCGACCCCACCAGTCCCGACGGCTTCCTCTATCTCGGTCAGTTCTACTCTGACGCACACAAGCTCCCCGAAGCCGAAGCCGCTCTTCGTCAGTCGATCGCCCTCACCACTGACGTCTCGCGAAATGCGTACCAGGTGCAGAAGGCGCACTATCTTCTCGGGCGTCTCCTCATGCAAACGGGCCAGACCGAGGAAGGGAAGAAGGAGATCGCAATCTCTCAATCGCTTCTGCAGCAGAATCTTCAGCGCGACCAGAATCAGCTCTCCGACTATCTGCAGACCAAACGAGCCGCACAATCTGCCTCCGCCCTGGCCCCCGAAATGCCCATGACAGTCGACGATCACACCGTCGATCCCGAAGCCGCACACCAGGTGGAGCAGCTCGAAAAGCAGCTTGGTCCCGCCATCGCCGACAGCTACAACAATCTCGGCGCGATCGCCGGCAGCCAGGGCAACTACGCCTCCGCTTTGCAGTCCTTCGAACGTGCCGCCGAGTGGAACCCCGCGCTACCAGGCCTCGATATCAACTGGGGCCGCGCGGCATTTTCAGCAGGCGCCTTCGCTCAAGCCGTCGTTCCACTGAGCCACTACCTGCAAGCCCACCCATCCGACAACGACGTGCGCGCCGAGCTCGGCCTAAGCCAGTTCTCCATCAAGGACTACGCCGCAGCGCGCCAAACTTTACAGCCCCTCAACGCTACACCAGGCGAAGCTCCACGCCTCCAGTTCGCCTACGCTGCATCCTTGATTGAGACCGGCGACACAAGCACCGGCGTCGCGCAGTTGCTGGCATTGGAGAAGACCAATCCAAACGTCGGCGAAGTCCACCGCGCACTCGGCGAAGCCTACGCAAAAGAGAAATCTCCAGGCGCGGCAGCCGAACTGGAGGCCGCAATTCGCCTCGACCCTTCCGATGCAGAAGCCCACATCGCGCTCGCACGCCTTCAATTGGCGCAAGGAAAGAAGACGGCCGCGATCACCCACTTCGAAGCAGCCCTGAAGCTGGAACCCGGAAACCAATCCCTGCAAAAAGAACTCGCGGACGCCGGTGGTCCGACGGCAGCCCACTAATTCCACACTGCCCACATTCCCATCAATGCTTCACAGCGGCCGGTACAATCTTCTCGCGAGACACCACACCCTGACCTTCGAGTACACAATAAAACTTGTCCGCCGTCAGATTCTTCAGTGTCTCTTTCATCCCAGAGGGCCACGTGATCTCGACGCTGTCCACCGTCTCGTGCGCTCCCAGGCCAAAGTGCAGCCGCACATCATTCTGCGAAAGATAGCTGCCCCCGCTCCGCACCTCATCAAGCTGCACCAGGTCGCCCGCCGTCACGCGGACTCTCGCATTCAACGCCAGCCGATTGCTCTTAGTCCCCGCCAACTCAAAGCTGATCCAGTGATTCTTCGGACCACCCTCGGTGCGTAGAATCATCGGGCTCCCTTCAAGATTCTCTACCACCAGCTCTGTGTGCCCGTCATTAAAGAGATCGCCCACCGCCAGGCCGCGACTCACCTGCGGAATCTGAATGGCCGGTCCTACCAACTCGCTGACGTTCCGGAAGGAGCCGTTATGCTGATTCAAAAACATCTGCTTCGGCTCTCGATACTTCGTTCCAATGTCTCTCGTGTCCACCTGCGGATACACATGTCCATTGACCAGAAACAAATCTACCCAGCCATCATTGTCAAGATCGAAGAACGCGTCCCCCCAACCAACATAAGGCGAAGTCGCAACCGTCAGTCCCGCCTGGTCCGACACATCCGTGAAGTTCAAATCCCCATCATTGCGAAACAGCGCTGTGTACTCCTCGCTGAAATGCGTGACCGCAACCGAAAAGCGCCCGGCATGCAGATAATCTCCCAGCGCCACGCCCATATTCGCCTGCTCGTAGCCGTCTTTATTAACCGCAATGCCGGACGGATACGCCACATCCGTAAACTTCCCCTTGCCGTCGTTTTGATACAGATAATTCGGCTCGCCGTCGTTCGCCACAAACAAATCGATCTTGCCATCCCCGTTAAAATCCGACCATACCGACGTCAATCCAAAGTACTTCTGCGCATCGTCTACGCCTGCCTGCTTCGAGACATCGGTGAACGTCCCATCCCCATTGTTGTGATAAAGATTGTCCGGCGAACCCGCCAATCCGCGCGGCCCGCACTGCACCGCAATCTCGTGATACATGCATGTCTTCTTCGATCCCAGCGTCGGCAGGTCATTCAGATTCAGATCGACGTAGTGCGGAACAAACAGGTCCACATAGCCATCGTTGTCATAGTCCCCAAACGCCGCGCCCGTCGCCCAACCCGCATCGCTGCTAAGCCCCGACGACTTCGTTACATCCGTAAATGTCCCGTCCCCATTATTCCGATACAGCACCACGCCGCCAAAGCACGACACCAGCAGGTCCGGCCAGCCGTCGTTGTTGGTATCCCCCACCATCGCGCCCATCGCCCAGCACGGATGCCCCACACCAGCCTTCTCCGTCACATCGGTAAACGTGCCATCGCGATTGTTATGGTAGAGCGCACTTCGCGCCTTCGTCCCCGCCAGCGACATATCAACGTCCGGCGCGTTCGTGAAGAAGATATCCGGCCAGCCATCGCGATCATAATCAATCAGCGCCACGCCGCCGCTCATCGACTCCACAATATACTTCTTGGTCTCCGACGAAAGATGAGTGAAGTGAATCCCCGTCTTCGCCGTGATGTCCACCAGTTGCGGAAGATCATTCACTGCCGCCGTCCCAGGCTGAACCGCCGCAGCAGGCTTCTTGGCCCCCGCCTGCTGCGCCCATGTCGCCGACACCAGGGTCGTGCACACGATCAACATCGCGGCCCACCGCTTCCTGCTCAACCATCGAGAGCTACTCAAAGCGATCATCGAAGGTTCACTACTCTTTACCGCGCTTTTTCAAAACGATGTTCAGTCGCTTGATCTTCTGGTTCAACGTCGAAAGCGGAATCCTGAAAAACTCCGACGCCTCCGTCTGGTTCCAGTTGCAGCGCTCCAGCCGATCCGCGATGATTCTCCGCTCTATGTCCTCGATCACGTCGAAGAGGGAAGCGTCTGGCCTCTGTTCCAACAGCGCCGTCGAAAACGTATTGCCGCGCAATTGTTGCGGCAGCAAATCCGGGCTCAACGTCGGCCCATTGGAGAGGACAACGCCGCGCTCCATCGCATTCTCAAGCTCGCGCACATTACCCGGCCACTCATAGTCCATCATCAATCGCAATGCTTCCGAGGACAGCTCCGGTGGCGGAAAGCCGTTCTCCTCCGCATAGAACTTGAGATAGTGATTCGCCAGCAAAGGAATATCTTCCTTGCGATTCCGCAGCGGCGGCAGTTCCAGCGAGATCACATTCAGTCGATAGAAAAGGTCTTCGCGGAATCTTCCTTCCTTCACCGCCTGCTCCAGGTTCACGTTGGTCGCCGCAACGATTCGAATATCCACCTGGATCTCCTGCGTTCCGCCAACATGCATAAACCGACGATCCTGCAACACGCGCAGAATCTTCGCCTGCATATCCATGCGCATCGTGCCAATCTCGTCGAGGAACAGCGTTCCGCCGTCCGCGACCTCAAACAGGCCCTTCTTCGCCGCCACGGCCGACGTGAACGCCCCGCGCTCATGGCCAAACAGCGTCGACTCCAGCAAATCCGATGGCACCGCACCCGTATTCACCGGGATAAACGGCTTATCCCGCCGCGGCGAGTGCGCATGAATCGCCTTCGCGATCAACTCCTTGCCTGTGCCGCTCTCGCCCTGGATCAACACGGTCGAGCGGCTCGGAGCCACCTGCGCCACCAAATCAAACAGTCGCAGCATCGGCTCGCTCTTGCCCACAATATTCTCAAACGAAACCCGCTGCTTCAGCGTTCGCTTGAGATGCACAACCTCCTGCTCGGCGCGATTCTTCCCAATCGCAATGCGAATATCCGCCAGCAGCTTCTCGTTGTCCCACGGCTTCTGTACAAAGTTCGACGCGCCCGCGCGGATCGCATCCACCACGTTGCCCACCGTTCCGTACGCCGTAATCATGATCACCGGCAGATCCGGCACCAGCGATTTAATCCGCGGCAGCAAATCAATACCGCTCTCTCCCGGCAGCGCGAGATCCAGCAGCATCAGGTCATACGCATTGCGCGTCAGCTGGTCCAGCCCTGCCACGCCATCGCCCGCCAGGTCGACGCGAAATCCCTCCAGCGTCAACAGCGTCTCCAGCGAATCGCGGATACCCGCCTCATCATCAATAATCAGGATCCTCTGACCCAAAGGATGAACAGCTACACTCGGCTCGTCGGTCGCGTCACTCACGGCTGCCTTAGACATGGACTACCTTTCCCTCTGCGCCGGCAGGCTCACTGCCGGATTGCGTCTTGTGCTGGGGGCGCGGTCCCGTTGTATCGACTGCAGGCAACTCCAGGCGAAAGGCCGTGCCCTCGCCCTGCGTGCTACTCACTTCGATCGTCCCAGCGTGCTCCTGGACAATCCCATACGTCACCGCCAGGCCCAGCCCCGTGCCCTTGCGCTGACCTTCCCGCGGATTGCTCTTGGTCGTAAAGAACGGGTCGTAGATCTTGCGCATCACCTCCGGCGACATACCCACACCATCGTCCACTACGCGAATCTCCACTCCCTTGGACGTTCTCGCTGTCAAAATGCGCACGCTGCCGCTGCCTTTCTCCTGCAGCGCATCCTTTGCATTCAATACCAGGTTCACCAACACCTGTTGCAGCTTGCCGCGGTTTCCTGACACCAGCGGCAGATCCTCATGCAACTCCGTCGCTACCGCCACGCCCGCCGACCGCATCTGGTGCTCCAGCAGCAACACCGTATCCCTCACCATAAGATTGACGTCCACGCGCCCAAAGTCGACGCTGCCCATGCGCGAAAAATTCAACAGCCCATTCACAATCTCTGAAGCACGGAACGTCTGCTGCGTAATCTTTTCCAGCACCGGCTGCAGCCGCGCATGCGTCGCCTCATCCGACCGCAACTGCTTGCCCAGCATCTGTGCATAGCTCGAAATCACCGCCAGCGGCGTATTCACCTCGTGCGCCACGCCTGCCGCCAGCAGTCCAATCGACGACAGCTTCTCCGACTGCGTCAGCTGCGTTTCCATGTTGATGCGGTCCGTGATGTCGTCCACAATCACAATCCGTCCCACAGCTTGAAACTCACGGTTCAATAGCGGCGCAATCGTGATATTCGCCGTGCGCGCCTCGCCCGTCGGCGTTGGCAGTCGGAATTTGTACAGCGTGCTCACTCCCTGCTCGCCGCGCAGGCGATCGAACTCCTGCAGAAACTCCACCGGGAACACATCGCGCAGCGGATGCCGCAGCGCGTCGGCCCTGGGCGTGGCATACATCACTTCCATCTCTGCATTCCAGCTCTCGATCCGGTCTTCCAGATCAACAGCGAACACGCCAATGTTGATCGACTCCACGATGTTCTCGTTGAAATCACGCAGCCGTTCGAAGTCCTGAATCTTCTGCTCCAGCCGGCGATAAAGCTGCGCGTTCTGAATCGCGATCCCGATATATCCCGCCAGGCTCTCCAGCAGCTCCATGTCCTCGCTCGACAGGAAGTCACCCTCCCCCGTTCGGCCGAGACCAAGGACCGCAATCGTGCTGCGCCCCGTGCCCTCATGCCTTGCGGCCCGACAAGGTACGTAATAGTTCAGATCCAGTGCAGCGGCCGTCTGCCGCTCTTCATCCGGAAGTCGCAGCATCGCATTGGGCGTCTCAAAAAATAAATGGCTGCTGCTGTCGCGATTATCGAAGTCCAAAAATCCCAGCTCCAGCGAGTCCGCATTCGAGAGCACCTGCTGCGAAAGTCCATGCGACGCCGCGAGCGAAAACTTGCTCTTTCCCGCTGTCTCTTCCTGCGCCAGGAAAACCGCCACGCGCGTCACCAGCAGCGTCTGCGGCAGCCGTTCCACAATCGAGTTCACCAGCGCGCGCAGATCCGTCTGCGCATTCAACTCGCTGCCAAACTCCACCAGCGTCTCGCGGTAGTCGATGCTCTTCTGATCGAACACCCGGTCCAACTGTCCTTGGATTATCCGCTTCAACGGATCGAATGACAGCCCCGTCACGATGACCGTAGCGATAAGTCCCCACTCGCCGAGATGCTGAAACCGTGTGTGCACCATCTCCGCGCTCAGCGCGACCACACCAAAATAAACGCCCACCAGCGCCGCCGTCGCCAGCGTATAGGACGCGCCGCGCTTGAAGATCAGGTCCACATCCATCAGCCGATAGCGGACAATCGCCCAGCTGAACGTCAACGGCAGCAGGATCAGCGACAGCAGCGCCACTCTGGTCAGCGCACTCGGCATATACGCGTCGAACAGGAACGGAATCACGTACAGCGTGGTGAAGGGAATGACCGTAAGCACCGTTCCGCGCGACAGCCACTTCAGCTGTTGACGTTGCAGCGGCTGCACCTCGTCGCGATAGCGCACCCAGAACACGATCGCCGCCAGCACGTAAAACGTCGCCAGGTACGCGTAGTCGAACTTGTCCAGCCGCAGTTGCACTGCCCCAGTCGACTGCCAGTACGTGTACGACAGGTACCGCAAAATCCCCAGCACCAGCCCCGGCAGATAGATCAGCGGGTACAACAGTCTGCGCCGCCGCGATCCCTCCTGGGTGAAGCTGATCGCAAAATGCAGAAACAGCGCCGGCTGCAGCTCCGTCGCAATAATGTTTCCCGTCAGAATCGTTATGTCGAGCCCGTCAAGAATGCCCGTGTATTTGAACGCATAAAAGATGAACGAGACAAGGCAGAAGACAAAGAAATGTGTCGACTTCGGAGCTGTCCAGCGTCGCAGCAGCACGAACAATCCAATCGCCAGGTAGACGAGCGCAATCAGCCGTTCCACCTGCCAATCCGTCCGGTCCACCGGTTCCAGGTATACCCACACTGGCACCGCGACCTGCCCGGCACCGCTGCTCATCCGCCGCAGCAGCGTGTACTTGACCTTCGACCAAACCCCGTTCGCATAGACCTGGCGCTCCTGCGCCGCCAACGTCATCGTCGGAACATCCCCCACCGACGTCAGAATGTCCCCCGTGCGCACCCCGGCACGATAAGCTGGCGTATCCGGCGGTACTACGTAGGCGCGCAACCCCCCGATTGTCTCTGTCCACCGTGCGCCGTCAGTTGCAGGAGTGTAGTCGCTCTCCTGCACCAGGTTCGCGATCGCAAGTCCAAGGGCGGCCAGAGTGAAAATCGCCAGGACAATCGCCAGCAACCGGGTTTGAGCACCGCTTTTCACGGGGAAGTACCATCTTTCAAAGATGAAGCATGCAAATCAGCGGCCAAAGGGCGAATCGGACCGAATACCGCCGATAACCCAGCAGAATGAAGGAGGTTGAGGAAATCTGGACCTTTCAAATGCACGAATTCATAGGCAGATACGTATTTCAGAATAGCTCGGTTCCGCGCTTACTCGCCATTTGCCTGATCAAATCGGCCTGTCTTATCACCGCGTTCAGCTGAAAAAGCCTGCACAGTCCACGACTTCACGGCTCAGATTACTTCCGCGCCACAACCAATTGTTAAAATCCAGGGCCACAGACTACCTTCTGCGAAATTTCACGTATCTTTAACAATTGGCACACTGCGATGCATGACCTTCAGCCCTCCAAACTTGATCCAACGATCAATGGACCAGCCGAAGCTACCGCTCGTTAGCTGAACCAGAAGCGAATAGGGGAATCCCGCACCATGATGAAGCGCCGTCACATACAGCTCGATGGCCTTCGCCTCTCGTACCTCGAAGAGGGAAGGGCGGTGGAGCATCAGCCCTCGCTCGTCCTCCTGCACGGCCTCATGGGCTGCGCCGACACCTTCGTCCCCCTCATGGAGAAGCTCCGCCCCGACCTCCACGTCATCGCCCTCGACCTCCCCGGCGCAGGCCAATCCGAGCGCCGTGACGACATCGACCCGCGCCTCGCCACCACCGCCGAGCAGGTCAGCCGCATCCTTGCCGAGCTCCATATGCACCGCCCCATCGTCCTCGGCCATTCGCATGGCGGAGCCGTCGCGATGAGCCTCGCCGCAAGTCATCGCGACTCCGTAAGCTCGCTCGTCCTCATCTCGCCCGCGCATCCCTACTTCCGCGAAGGCGATCCGCTGATTAACTTCTACCTCTCAGCGCCTGGCCAGATGTTCGCTCACCTCATGCCCTGGTTTCCCGAATGGGTGCAGATGATCGGCCTCCGCAGCATGGCCGGCCCCCAGAGCTGGGACACCCCTGATCGCCTTAAGCCCTACCGCGACAACCTTCGCACCCCCGGCACCATGTCCCACCTGCTGCGTCTCCTCCAGACCTGGCACAACGACATGTCTGGACTCCGCCGCGCCCTCCGCCGCCACCTCGATACCCCCAGCCTCATCATCTGGGGCGACTGCGACCGTGCCGTTCCCATTCACTCGGCGCCCGAGCTGCGCCGTCATCTAGAGCACTCCGAGCTCATCTCCCTCCCCGGCGTAGGCCACCGTCCCGCCGAAGAAGCTCCCGAGTTGGTAGCCAACTTCATCCGCACCTGGCTCGAGAGGGAAGTACCCGTCCCCTCCATTCACTACAGCGCGAACGTCTCTGCCACCCACGTCCGCAAGCCCTCGCGCATCACCCCCAGCTTCGAATCCGGCGACTGAGCCGTTCCCGCAAAGAAGTGGTCCGCACCCTCCACCCACACAATCTCCTTTGGCTCCGCAGCCGCCACCAGCGTAGCCTCCAGCACCCCCTGCGGACAGAACTTGTCGTGGTCGCCGCTCACAAACAGTTTAGGGACGCTCCCACAAGCCGGCAGAAACCGATAGCTGTATTCACGTCCCGCCGATTGCAGCGGCAGCCCCAACCCCACCAGCCCCCGCACCCGCGCATCGCCGCAGGTCGCCCTCAGTCCAACATTCGCGCCAAACGAAAACCCCGCAAACAGCACCGGCAGCCCAAACTTCTCCGTCAACCAATTGACAGCGGCGCGCACATCCTCCACCTCGCCAATGCCGCCGTCATGCACCCCCTCGCTCAACCCGGTACCTCGAAAGTTGAACCGCAGCACCGGCAGTCCAAAGCTCGAGAACGCCTTGGCCGCGTGATACACCACCTTGTTATGCATCGTTCCACCGCTGGGCGGATGCGGATGCGCGACCACCGCCGCATACAGCGCGTCCTCTTTCCCGGTGTTCAGCACCGCCTCCAGCCGTCCAGCCGGCCCGCGCAGGTCCTCAATCGTCTTCACATGGGATCGAAAGGTAACAGAATTACTCACACCCCCAGTTTAGCCAGTTCCAAGGCCGACTCGCTGACTTGCTAACTAGCTAACTCGCTCCCCTCGGTTATCCTTACACCAGATGCCCATCGATCCCATCCAGCTCACCAAGCAGCTAGTCGACCTCGAGTCCACCACTTACCATGAGGCCCCGGCAGGCGAGTTCCTCTCGACCTACCTCGCTGCCCAGGGGTACGTCATCGAGCGTCAGCCGGTCCCCCAACCCGACCTCGCCAGGAATCCCGCCGCCGGCACCGGTCCTCGCTTCAACGTCTACGCCTCGCTCCCCGGCGTCACCCCCGACCTCGTCCTCTCCTCCCACATGGACACCGTCCCGCCCTTCCTCGGCCCCTGCCGCGAGGACGCCGACTTCCTCTACGGCCGCGGCACCTGCGACGCCAAGGGAATCATCGCGACCCAGATCGCCGCCGCCGAAAAACTCATTGCCGCCGGCAAGCGCATCGCCCTGCTCTACGTCGTCGGCGAAGAGCGCGACTCCGCCGGCGCGCTCCTCGCCAACACGACACCCAAAGGCTCGCGCTTCATCATCAACGGCGAACCCACCGACAACCGCCTCGCCCTCGCCTCCAAAGGCTGTCTGCGCGTAGAACTCCGCGCCCACGGCACCATGGCCCACTCCGCCTATCCCGAGTTAGGCGACTCCGCCATCGACAAACTCCTCGCCGCCCTCCACGACATCCAGGCCCTCCCCCTGCCCGTAGTAGAAGGCATCGGCGACTGCACCCTCAACATCGGCGTGATCCGCGGCGGCGTCGCCCCCAACGTCATTCCCGACAAAGCCGAGGCCCACATCCTCATCCGCCTGGTCGGCCCTCCCGAAGAGCTCCAACAACAGATCACCCAAGCCGCCGCCGGCCGCTGCGAGGTCAACTTCACCCTCAAGCTCCCCTACATGCACATGCGCGCCATCCCCGGCTTCGACACCATGATCGCCAAGTTCACCACCGACATCCCTTCACTCACCAACTGGGGCGAGCCCTTCCTGCTCGGCCCCGGCAGCATCCTCGTCGCCCACACCCCCGACGAACACATCCGCAAGTCCGAGCTGCTGGAGTGTGTCGACCTCTACGTAAAACTCGCCAACAGCCTGCTCGGCTAGGCATTACAGCAACTGCTGCATACGGAACTTTAAGTCGCCATGTTCTCAGCACTACGCATGCTCTTCGTCTTCATCCTCTTCGGCCTGCCCGCCGCCCTCGTAGGCATTCCGTACAGCCTGCTCCGAGGCAACATCCGCACCATGTACGGCTGGGCCATGTTCGCCATGCGCGCCGGCATTCGCGCCGGAGGCATCCGCGTCGTGATCGAAGGCTCCGAGAACATCCCCACCGGCGAGTCCTGCATCTTCCTCAGCAACCACGTCTCCAACCTCGACCCCCCCATCCTCCTGCCCGCCATCCCCGGCATGTGCAGCGTCTTCCTCAAGAAGTCCCTGATGAAGATACCCTTCGTCGGCATCGCCATGCGCATGGCCAAGTACGTCCCCGTATCGCGCGGCCACTCCCGCCAGGAAGCCGAGCAGAGCGTAGCCATCGCCGCCGATGCTCTCCGGTCCGGCCTGCACATCTTCATCTTTCCCGAAGGCACGCGCTCCCCCGACGGCAACCTTCTGCCCTTCAAAAAAGGCGCCTTCTTCCTCGCAGCCGACGCCAACGCACCCATGGTCCCCATCGTCATCCACGGCACCGCGCAAATGATGCGCAAGGGAAGCCTCAAGATCTTTCCCGGAGTAGCCACCGTTCGCTTCCTCCCCCCCATCCGCCCCCAGGACTTCACCACCCGCGAAGACCTCATGGACGCGGTCCGGCTAGAGATGCAGACAGCCCTCAACCAAGGCTAAGCCCAGCACAGCCGCTCGACCTAATCCCTAATCCCTGTTCCCTAATCCCTGCTATTTGATGATGGGCTGATATCCATCGGCCAGCAGCCGTTGCTTCGCCGCCGCAGCGTCCTTCATATTCGTAAACGGTCCCACCTGGATATGAAAGAACTTGTCCGCTGACTCCGTTTGCGCGTTCACCGGATAGCCTTTCGCCCGCAGCGCACTCACCAGCAGTTGCGCGTCTTCCTCATGCGACACCGCCGCCACCTGCACCACGAAGTTTCCTGTTGCTGCGGGCTGCTCGGGCGCCGTCACCACCGGGGTTGCCGCATGCGCAGCAGGTGCGGCCACTGGCGGCGCACTCGCCGCCGCAGGCGCTCCGCCGCGAGCCTCTCTCGGACCGGCCGTCACCGCTGCAGGCTGCGAACCACTCGCCGCACTCGAACCCATCGGCGATCCCGCCGCTGGCTTGAACCCGCTGAACATCCCCGACGACGGCTGCGCACCTTCCGAACTAGCCGCGGTGCCCAGCGGTACCGGCTGACGGCTACCCATCTTGTATCCAAAACCAAAGAACGCTCCGCACAGCACCACCAGTGCGAGAAATATTCCCAGGATCACCCCGGTACCAAGCGTCAGTTCACGCTCGCGCTTCAGGTCTTCTTCGTCTTCGTACACCGGTCGGGTCATCGTGGCAAGCTCACAATAAAGATAGCCAATCTGGAAATCGTTAAGCCGGCAATTTGGAAATCACTAAGCGGGCAAGCCGGAAATCGCTTAGCCCGCAAGCAGGGAACACCTAGTACCGAATATAAAACCCGGCCATCGGCTCCAACGTCGTAGCATGTTTCAGAATCGTCAAATAGTTCTGCCCAAAGTCGGGATCCAGAAAGAACAGCTCGCGGAACCCGACGCGCAGGCCGAAGTGAGGACTCACGTCTTTTTGCATTCCCAACGAATAGTAATACGTCATGCGCGCCTTTTCCGGCAGGGATTGACCGCCGCCCGGCGTTGGATTGAACGCCATCGGACCGGCGCCGGCCGAGACAAACGGCTGCAGCCCGAAGATCGTGTACGGCGGCGTAATCAGGTACCCAAACGTGTATTCGTTCACCTTCGTCTGGACCTGGAAATTCGTGATACCGCTCGGCAGAAAACTCGCGATCGCCGGGCCTGTGTAGTTCTCGGTATAACGCGCGTAGCTGTAATTGAACTCAAGTCCAAAATAGGGCTTCGCCGGATAGTGAATCGACACCAGCGCTCCCAGCGTGTTCGACCCGAACTGCGTCATCGCCAGGCCTTGATTCGGCGCGCTGGGGACGATCGTACCCGACACCGTGTTGTTATAAATACCAACGCCCGCGATCGAAAGATCCAGCTTGTGCAGCTGCTTCTGGAGCGCTGTCTCTGGGGGTGCTTCGGTCTGAGCATGTGCCCCGGCAACGAGGCTGGCAAAAAGGAATGCGGCAAGAATGGGAAAGGCTTTGCGGATCAAGTCGTGAAGGCTCCGGGCGCGAAAATGCGCTCCCGTTTAGTCTAACCCTTTGTTGGCGCGGGCGCGTCGTGCAATCCGCGTAAGAATCGAGGTCGCCCCCCCGAGAAATATCCCGCATCCCGCCGCTACCCCCGCCCCTATTCCCGCGTCGCGCACCAGGTACAGGAACCCCAGCACCAGCGCCAGCGTCGCCCCCACGTCCACCACCACCGGCGTCCGTCGCCGCAAGCCCAGTCCCATCAACCCCACGGCCGTAGCCACCAGCACCACCGCCCCCGGATTCATCCCCAGCCGCCCCAGCGACGCCACCGCAAACAACGTAGCCGTCAGCCCCACCGCTCCCGGCACCACCCAGCCTGGCCGGTTCAACTCCACATAGATCAGCAACACCCCCAGCGTCAGCACCAGCAGAGCAACATCGGATGACAGATGGGACAGATCTTCCAGCCGAGCCAGCATCCCTACGGCACCGTCTGCCCGCGCTGCTGCACCACCAGCTTCAGCGCGATCGCGTCCGCATTCTTCGGATCAATCTGCAGCGCCTGCGAGATATCCTGCGCGCTCGCCGCCAGTTGCTTGTCGGCCAGATCCAGCCGCGCCAGCACCAGCAGCGCGGCCACGTTCGGCTTCATGATCATCGAAGTCTTCGCCTCGTCCCGAGCCCCCGCCGCATTCCCGCTCGCTTCGCGCAGTTGCGCCATCCCCGCATGCGCATCGGCCGAGTTCGGGCTCGCCTGCAGCGCGTCCTGGAACTGCGTCTCCGCCTCCGGCAACAATCCCTCCGACAGATACTCACGCCCCAGCTGCGTGTACTCCGCAGCCCGTTGTTCCGGCGGCAGCATCGCCATCCGGATCGCACGCACCTGGTCCAACTGGAACGCCGCCTGCCGGAATCCCGTCTCCGAATAGTTCCGCCGAATCCGTTCCAGCGGGCTGAACCCGCCCTCGGCGTCCGCATTCAACTTCGTCCCGGCCGGAACCTTCTTCAACTGCGCGAGCAGCTCAACCGCCGCGTTATCGCCGGGCTTCAACTTCAGCGCCGCCTCCGCCTCCCGCGTCGCTCCCGCCGTGTCCCCGCGCCGGAACATCGCGACCGCCAGGTTGTAGTGGTAGTCCTCATCCGACGGATCCGCATCGCTTGCTTTCCGGAACAGCTCCACGCTGTCCTTCCCCTGCCGGCTCACCGCGACGCCCTCGTTATTCACGACCTCGGGCAGCGGCAGCCGGCTCGCCACAAACGAAAACGCCGCCTGCGCACCCGCATAGTTCGCCGAATTAAACTGCGCCAGCCCTAGATAAAAATTAGCCTCCAGCGCCAGCTGATCCGTCTTTGGAACCTTCGCCAAGGTCGCCGCCGCTCCATCGAAGTCCCTGTGTGCATACTGCTCTTTGCCAAGCTCCAGCAGCGCCGCCGGATAGACCGGAACCTGCGACACCGCATTCTTCAGCCGCTTCAGCCGTTCGTCACCCGAGGTCGCATTGATGCCGCGAATATAGTCTTCAAACGCCGGTAGAGGCACCGCGCCCTGCGCCGCCAAAAACGTCTGCTCCGACACCGCCAGCTTCGGATCAAGCGCGCTCGCCACCTTCCACGCAATCGCATTCTCCGCATCAAACAGCCGGTTTAACTCAGCCGCGTCCTCAAGCGCCCCCGACAGCCGCAGCGCATCAATCGACAGCACCTTCGCCTGAATGGAGATCCGGCCGATGTTCCCACCGTTGGCACTGCTGCTACCCAATCCCGGCACCACCGTGTAGCTACCAATGACCACGTAGTTCGCATCCAGCTGTTCGGCAATGCGGATCGTCGTCGCCCGCGTCGGCCGAAAGTCCGCCGGCAGTCCCAGATGGTCGTACGCAAACTGCCGGTCATCATGCGAGATCGTCAGAAAACCCGCCGAAGTCAGCCGCTTGTTCAGCGTGTCTGGAAACGAATCCCCAATCCAGTTAAGCGATGCGTTCCCCGAATGGTTATCGAAGGGAAGCACCAGCACCACGCGCCCGCCAGCGCTGTCCTCCGTCTGCGCAAAGGCAGCCGGGCTACAGGCGAAGATCGCCATCAGAGCGAGGACAAGGGCGAAGAACTTCGTCGGGAACTGCATCGCCCCCATTATAGGCGGTCGCCCCGCGCGCACGCCGCGCCCTTATCCATCACCCTCTACGCCTTCGTTGCCAGGATCAGCGGTGAAGGTCCCGGCGCCTCTACCAGGCGCGCATCCACGAATCCTGCTTCCTCCAGCCACGAGTTGATCTCCGCAAACGAATACGTGTCCCCATTCTCGGTATTCACCAGCATGTTCACCGCGAAGAACAGCCCGCCCACCGGCCCCCTGCGATCCTCGTTCACCAGGAACTCCGCAATCGCAATCGTTCCGCCCGGAGCCAGCGCCGCGAACACCTTCGCCAGCAGTTTCCGGCTGCGCGCTTCCCCTTCGCTGTGCACAATATGCCCCAGCGTCGCGACGTCATAACCCGAACCAAAGTCTGCCACCAGCAGGTCTCCTTCAACAAACGTAAACCGCTCGCTCAACCCGAATCGCCCAACCGTCTTGCGCGTTACCGGCAGCACCTCCGGCCAGTCCACTGCGGTCACGCTCACATGTTCCGAGCTCTGCGCCAGCGCAATCCCCCACACTCCCGAACCCGCCGCAATGTCGAGCACCTTCACCGGCGTCCCCGTAGCATCGAAGTCCAGCGTCCGCCCCAGCACCTGTGCCGCCGGGTAACTCATCGGGAAAATGTCCACCACAAACTGCTCGAAAAACTCACTGCCCGCCTTCTCCTGGTTCACCGCGACCGTAGGCTTCCCCTTCGCGACAATCTCATTCAGGCTGAGATATTTCGGCAGCAACTGCTCGCTGGTGTGCTTGATAAATCCACCTTGAAAGCCCGGCTTCGTGCTCACCAGGAACGCCGCACTCTCGGCTGTCAGCGAGTACAAACCCTGGTCATCCTTGGCCAGAAAATCGAGCCCCACCAACGCATTCATCACCGCCGACAGACCGCGCACCGACGCGCCCGTCGCCGCCGCAGCCTCTTCAACACTCTTCGGCCCTCCGTCGAGCAGATCAAAGATACCGTGCCGAATCCCCGCCTCCAGCACCAGCGGTGGAATGTAGCCCCAGGCAAACTGCATGATGCGTTCAGGCGTTACGACAGAGGACGCGGGAGGAACGTTGAGAGTCGCCATGAGATTCCTTTTGAGATTTATTTTGTGTGTGGAGCGATCAAGGCCCGGGGAGAAAACGCAGCGCCGGCATCCCTTTAAGGTTCGCCGCAGTTCTGAAGATGTGCAGAGCGTTCAGACGAGTAAAACGTAAGCCCCCTTTATCGGTCAACCTGCCCACCCTACCTTTCGAATCTCGCTCTCGCATCTTCCATTACCGCAGGCAACCAATTTCCGCTGCATCCTTTCGTGCTCCAGGGATTAAGTCCGCAGCATTCACCCAATCGCATCCTACTTTATGCAGGCGATCACATCGGATCCCTCGCAGGAGATTGAATCTATGCAGCTCAACCCGACTGACCCAAGACTCATCATCGGCATCGTTGCTCTCGTCGCGATCATCGCCGTGGTCGTTGCCGTTATCGTGTACCAGCGCAAAAAGAAGGCGGAGCACCTCCGCACCCGCTTTGGCTCGGAGTATGATCGCACCGTCCTAGAGCGCGGCTCTGAACGCAACGCCCAGGCCGCCCTCTCCGCACGCGAAGAGCGCGTCAATAGCCTGAAGATCCACGACCTCGCACCCGCCGAACGCGATCGCTTCGTCAGCGAGTGGCAGGTCGTGCAGTCCCGCTTCGTCGACCACCCCCGCGGCGCGGTCATCGAGGCAGACGACCTCGTCGCCTCCCTCATGAATGCTCGCGGCTATCCCGTTGCCGACTTCGAGCAGCGCGCCGCCGACATCTCGGTCAACCACCCGCGCGTGGTCGAAAACTATCGCTCCGCTCATGCCATTGCGCAACGACTAGCCGGCAACGAAGCCTCCACCGAAGACATGCGCACTGCCATGCTCCAGTACCGCGCCCTCTTCGATGAACTCCTTCAGGTAAGCGTGCGCAACGAGACAGCGGTAGCAGTCTAAAAGTTTTCGAACCTCAGAGAAAACAATAGCTGCAAGCCGAACATGGCTGCAGCTATTGTCGTTCGCCCCTACCCATTAAAAACATCCGCCAGATTTCGGGTGCCCCATTCATACGCGCTTTTGCGGATGGGTGGGGAAGCAACCATCTTTCTCCCCACGGCCTCGCACCAGCGAGAAGCTAAGCGCGTTTCCCAAACACCTCGCCCATCCGGCGAATCTGCGCACCCACACCCCGCAGCTTCTCTTCCAGCCGCTCATACCCGCGATCCATGTGATACACCCGGTCGAGAATGCTCTCGCCATCGGCCACCAGCGCAGCCAGCACCAGCGCCGCGCTCGCCCGCAGATCCGAGCACATCACCGCAGCCGACTGCAGCTTCGTCCCCCCGCGCACCGTAGCCGACCGCCCCTGCACCGAAATATTCGCGCCCATCCGGTTCAGCTCGCCCACATGCATAAACCGGTTCTCAAAAATATTCTCCGTCACAATCGACGTACCCTCCGCCTGCGTCATCAGCGCCATATACTGCGCCTGCATATCGGTAGGGAAGCCCGGATATTCTTCCGTCGTAATGTCCGCCGCCTTCAGCGTCCCGCCCGAATGCACCCGCACATTCTCCTTGCCAATCTCAAGCTTCACGCCGCACTCTTCGAGCTTCGAAAGCAGCGCGCCCAGGTGCTCGGGATTGCAGCAATCGATATTCAAATCCCCGCCCGTAATCGCCCCGGCCATCAAGTACGTTCCTGCCTCAATGCGATCGGGATTGATCCGATGCCGCGCCCCATGCAATTTCGCAACGCCCTTGATCTTGATCGTCGACGTGCCCGCACCTTCAATCTTCGCGCCCATCGCATTCAACAGCGCCACCAGGTCCATCACCTCCGGCTCGCGCGCGCAGTTCTCAAACAACGACTCGCCCTCCGCCAGCGCTGCCGCCATCAAAAGATCTTCCGTCCCCGTCACCGTAATCTTGTCGAACACAATATGCGCGCCGCGCAGCCGCTCCGCGCGCGCCTCAAGATATCCATGCTCCTGCGTAATCGTCGCGCCCATCGCCTCCAGGCCCTTGATGTGCAGATCGATCGGCCGTCCACCGATGGCGCATCCACCCGGCATCGCGACGCGTGCCATCCCCGTCCGCGCAATCAGTGGCCCCAGCACCAGCGAGCTAGCCCGCATGGTCTTCACAATCTCGTACTTCGCCACCGGATCAGAGAGCACCGCGCACTTAATCGACGTCCGATGTTGCGCCCGCCCATACCCCAGCTCCACCTCCGCGCCCATCGACACCAGCAGCTTGCGCTCGGTCTCAATATCCTGCACCTGCGGAATGTTCTCGAGGATCACCTCATCCTCAGTCAGAATCGCAGCAGCCATACACGGCAGCGCAGAGTTCTTCGCTCCCGAAATCTTAATCGTCCCGAGCAGGGGATTGCCCCCGCGAATAACAAACTTATCCATCCCACCAGTGTAGATGCGCCGCCCCGAGGAAATCCCAACCAGCTGCGGGAGTATCCCCGCAAGCACGGCCTCAAGACCCGCCTAAGAACCGGGTGGCCCATCCTCGACGCGCGAACTTTGCGCGGCAGGGTGGGGTATCGTTTGCAGTAACAAACGACCGCTCTCTTGAGCTCTCCCTCAAGGGCCTGTCCTCTCGACCGCAGCCGCGCGCACTAGCGCGGCGCAGTGGAGAGACCCCTGTATTGGCACCTGTCGTTGTTCTTTGCTGTTGCTTCTGAGATAGGCCGGGACTTCAGTCCCGGCATTTCGC
>Ga0187887_10000114_pt1 | contig 80167 bp, 64 predicted proteins | sample June2016WEW_7_10_FD_132977 | JGI IMG/M metagenome (GOLD analysis project Ga0187887, IMG submission 132977) | Peatland microbial communities from SPRUCE experiment site at the Marcell Experimental Forest, Minnesota, USA - June2016WEW_7_10 | ecosystem: Environmental > Terrestrial > Soil >... | reverse complement strand
GAACGGGACACGGCGGCAGTTTGGATCGGCAGCAATGGCTTCACCGGCCCGGATACGGTGGTAGTTGCCGAGCGCAACGATATGGAAGTGATCGGTGCCCAGACAATTGAGGGGTTGGGGCTGGCTGCTGATCCAGTTCAGAAAAAACTGGTCCCGACCATCGGGCTGGCTCTCACGGCAAAGTTGTGAATATAGTGATTGGCTGAGCCGAAAATCCTAGACTCGGCGTTTAATTCGAAGCAGGTACGGGAAAGGCATCATGGCAAAGAAGGTTACAGGTTCGGTTAAGTTGCAGATTGCAGCGGGCAAGGCGACTCCGGCGCCTCCAGTGGGTCCGGCGCTTGGTCAAGCGCAAGTCAACATCATGGAGTTCTGCAAGCAGTTCAACGCTCGCACCGGGCAGAAAGAACTGGAAGGGCTGATTGTTCCGGTCGTGATCACGGTTTATAGCGACCGCACGTTCACCTTTATCACGAAGACGCCGCCGGCGTCGGTGCTGCTGAAGCGCGCGGCCGGGATCGCCAAGGGTTCGGGTACTCCTAATAAGGATAAGGTTGGGAAGGTCACGGCGAAGCAGGTGGAAGAGATCGCGAAGCAGAAGATGCCGGATTTGAATGCGGCGTCGGTGGATGCGGCGATCAAGAGCGTGCGCGGCACGGCGCGCTCGATGGGGATTGATGTGGTTGGATAGATTATTTTGTGTGGAAGCGGGGCTGTGCCCCGCTTGGACGGGGCACAGCCCCGTCCCCACACAGGCAGTGCAGTCATTATCACCACGGCTCACCAGAGCAACGATGAGCGGTGGGAGACGAGGAAAAAATGAAGAAGTCTGGAAAGAATATTGAGAAGTCGCGCAAGGCAGTTGAAGCGCGCGCTTATACTCTGCAGGACGCGGTTCCACTTCTGCAGAAAGTGAAATACGCAAAATTTGACGAGACGGTGGAAGTGACGCTGCGCCTCGGCGTCGATCCGAAGCATGCGGACCAGATGGTGCGCGGCACCGTCGTGCTCCCGCATGGGCTGGGCAAGTCGAAAAAGGTTCTCGTCATTGCCACCGGCGAAAAGGTGCGCGAGGCCGAAGCGGCGGGCGCAGACTTTGTCGGCGGCGAAGACATGGTCGAGAAGATCACGAAAGAGAACTGGACTGACTTCGACGCGCTGATCGCGACGCCTGACATGATGAAATCGGTCGGGCGGTTGGGTAAAGTTCTCGGACCGAAGGGCCTGATGCCGAACCCGAAAACGGGCACGGTAACGATGGATGTGGCGCGCGCGGTGCAGGAAGTGAAAGCCGGCAAGGTCGAGTTCCGCACCGACAAAACGGCGCTAGTGCACGTTCCGGTGGGCAAGATTTCATTCACGCCTGACAAACTGATCGAGAACGCGACGACACTGATTTCGAGCGTGATCAAGGCGAAGCCATCGGTCGCCAAGGGCAAGTACATCAAGGCGTGCTACCTGAGTTCAACGATGGGGCCGGGGATTTCGCTGGATACGACAGCGATCGAGACGGCTGCAAAGGCTTAGTTTGGTGTGGCAGCGGGGCTTTGCCCCGCGATGACGGGGCGGAGCCCCGTCCCCACACAACCACAAATGATATGAAAGGGTTCGAATATGGCGGTTACCAGAGCGAAGAAAATCGAGCAAGTTGAAAAGCTGGGCGGCGATCTGAAGAACGTTTCGAGCGTGATCGTTGCTACCTACACGAAGCTGACGGTCGCAAAGGATTTCGAGCTGCGCAAAGCACTGCGCTCCAGCGGAGCGCACTATCGCGTGGTGAAAAACACGCTGGCCGAGCGCGCCGCGAAGGGGACGAAGATCGCCGAGGCGCTGAAGAACCTTGAGGGCGTGACGTCGATTGCGTATACCGAGGGTGATCCGGTGGCGATGGCGAAGGCGCTGTCGAAATACGCGAAGGATAATCCGGAATTCACCTTCAAGACAGGTGTGGTTGAAGGGCGCGTGGTCACGATCAAAGAGATCGAAGCGCTGGCAACGATGCCGTCGAAGGAAGAACTGTACTCCAAGCTTCTGTACCTGTTGAATGCTCCGGCGCAGCGGTTGGCGACAACGATTGCTGCGGTTGGACGCAACCTGGCGGTGGTTGTCAATCAGGGTGTGCAGGAAAAGAAATTCAAGGAAGCCTAGGAATATTGCGCGGGCAAGAGTGTCCGTGCTACACGAGTTCGGGTCGGCGCGAGCCGGCCGAAAAAGATTTGGTTATCACGAAGCGGGGGTTGCGCGGCTGAGACTTGGCGTTGTCTGGCGCTGGGAGGTAGGCCTGGTCGCACTGGAAACCCGGCGACGCGGTGACGAAATCGCAAATCTGAAATAGCGGAGAAACAACATGGCGGATCTGCAGCAGTTGGAAGAATCAATCGTAAGCCTGTCGCTCCTCGAAGCGGCGGACCTGGTCAAGAAACTGGAAGCGCGTCTGGGAGTCTCGGCAGCGGCGGCGGCCCCAGTAATGGTAGCGGCGGGCGGCGCGGCGGCGGGCGGCGCGGCTCCGGCGGAAGAGAAGACCGAATTCACGGTTGTCCTGAAAGAAGTTGGCGCCAATAAGATCAACGTAATCAAGGCAGTACGCGAGGTTACGAGCCTCGGTCTGAAGGAAGCCAAGGACTTGGTTGACGGCGCTCCCAAACCCATCAAGGAAGGTGTCGGCAAGGAAGAAGCCGAGACCATCAAGAAGAAGTTCACCGAGGCTGGAGCCGTAGTCGAGGTGAAATAGCGGGCGTGGGATGGTGTGGCAGCGGGGCTATGCCCCGCTTGGACGGGGCCTAGCCCCGTCCCCACACAAGCCCCTGCAATTTTTTGACCGAACACTAGCTGAATCCCGAGCGGGCGTGTTAACATCTTATAAATAACCCGCTTGCTCTGGCCTCAGCGAGGCGACGGCGACCCGAAATCCTCACGGAATATACCCAGGGAAGCGGAAAAGGGTCGCTGGGATGAAGTATGGCAGCCGGTCCCGCGGGCGGCGGGACGGAACAGGCCTTTTGAACTGGCGCGGAATTTTACAAGTTATTCAAGATTAAGCGTCGCACGCGGCGCCTGCGGACAGTCATGTCCCTGCGGGTGCCCGTATCTTTTTACCGCGCATACCGCTCGCTAGTTGTACTCCGGGGCACTTTTGGCGCCCCAACATTCCGCGCTGTATTGGCAGCCCCAGGCTGCTTGGAAAGCAGGAGTTCTTCGAATGGCAAAGAACAGTATCCACCGCAAGCGTTTTGATTTTTCCAAAATTCCAGCCACCATCCAGATTCCGAACCTGATCGAGGTTCAGAAGCGCTCGTATGACCGCTTCCTGCAGATGGACAAGCTGCCGAGCGAGCGCGAAGACGGCGGCCTGCAGGCTGTATTTCAATCCGTGTTTCCGATCACGGATTTTCGCAATGTTTCGCAACTCGAGTTTGTCGACTACGCGATCGGCAACTGGGAGTGCAAGTGCGGACACCTGAAGGGCCTGCATCACCTGCGCACCACTTGTAAGAACTGCGGATCGACGGTGATCACCGACCCGTTCCATCCGGGCGAGGTTCTCTGTCACAAGTGCGGCACGTATAACGCGAACACTCCTGATTTTTGCAACAAGTGCGGCGACCCGGTTGGCCTGCAATTGAAGTATGACGTGGCTGAGTGCGAAGAGCGCGGCATGACGTACTCCGCGCCGCTCAAGGTCACGATGCGGTTGACGATCTGGGACAAGGATCCGGAGACCGGCAATCGCTCGATTCGCGATATCAAAGAGCAGGAAGTTTTCTTCGGCGACGTTCCGCTGATGACGCAGAACGGAACCTTCATTATTAATGGCACCGAGCGCGTCATCGTCAGCCAGTTGCACCGCTCGCCGGGCGTGTTCTTTGAGACCGCGGCGAACCGCACCTACTTCCTCGGCAAGATCATTCCTTACCGCGGATCGTGGGTCGAATTCGAATACGACCAGAAGAATGTCCTGTACGTCCGCATCGACCGCAAGCGGAAATTCCTGGGCACGATTTTCCTGCGTGCCCTCGGACTTCGATCCGGCGAAGACATTCTGAAGACGTTCTACACGACCGATCGCCTCGTCATTCGCGACAAGAAGATGTTCTGGACGCTCGATCCGGCCGGCGATAAGCCGACGAACCTGCTGGGCATGAAACTGGCGCACAGCGTCAAGTCGAAGTCGGGCGATGAAGTCGCGCACTCGGGCCGCAAGATCTCGACCGCGATCTTCAAGGAAATTCAAAAGGCGAAGATCAGCGAAATCGAAGTGGACACCACTGACCTGGAAGGCGCGTGGGCGGCTAGCGACATCGTCGACACGACGACCGGCGAGGTTCTGCTCGAAGCGAACAGCGAAATCACCGCCGATAAGCTGGCGAAGATTCTCGAATCCGGCGGCGTGGTCGAGATGTCCGTATTCTTCCCCGAGCGCGACGACGTCGGCACTGTAATCGGCCAGACGCTGCGGCGCGATTCGGTGACGAGTCCTTCCGAAGCTCTGATCGAAATTTACCGCAAACTGCGGCCGGGCGATCCCCCGACGCTGGATACGGCAACTGCCTTGTTCCAGGGCATGTTCTTCGACCCGCGCAAGTATGACTTTTCGCGCGTGGGCCGCCTGAAGTTCAATATCAAGCTGTTTGAAAACCAGGAAGCGACGAGCCTTGAGCAGCGGACGCTTGATCCGAACGACTTTTACGCGACCATCAAGTACCTGCTGAAGCTGCGCAAGAACATCGGCGCCGTCGATGACATCGATCACCTTGGCAATCGCCGCGTGCGCGCGGTGGGCGAGTTGCTCGAAAACCAGTTCCGCATCGGCCTGGTTCGCATGGAGCGCGCGATCAAAGAAAAGATGAGCGTCTACCAGGAAATGTCGACGGCGATGCCGCACGACCTGGTCAACGCGAAGCCGGTGATGGCCGCCATCCGCGAATTCTTCGGATCATCGCAGCTGTCGCAGTTCATGGATCAGACCAACCCGTTGTCGGAAATCACGCATAAGCGCCGTCTGTCGGCCCTTGGGCCGGGCGGCTTGTCGCGTGAACGCGCGGGATTCGAAGTGCGCGACGTGCACCCGACTCACTACGGCCGCATCTGCCCGATTGAAACGCCGGAAGGTCCGAACATCGGGCTGATTTCGTCGTTGAGCTGTTTTGCGCGCATCAACGACTACGGCTTCATCGAGTCGCCTTACCGCAAGGTCAAGGGCGCGCGCGTCGTGGACTACGTGCAGATCGTGAATGCTGGCGACGCCCAGTACAAAGTCGGCGATCACGCGGAGAAGAGCGAGATCGAGAAGGTGAATTCGGACCTGAAAGAACGGCGCAAGAAGCCGGCCGAAGTTGATCCGTTCTCGTTCTACCTGTCGGCGTGGGAAGAAGACCGTCACACGATCGCGCAGGCCAACGTTGAACTGGACGAAAAGGGCCGCATCGCCACCGAACTGGTGAACGCCCGCAAAGCCGGCAACTTCGTGCTGGTGAATCGCGATGAAGTGGACTACGTCGACGTCAGCCCGAAGCAGCTTGTATCGGTTGCCGCGTCGCTGGTTCCCTTCCTTGAACATGACGACGCAAACCGCGCACTGATGGGCGCGAACATGCAACGTCAGTCTGTTCCGCTGCTCCGTGCGCAGGCTCCGATTGTCGGAACCGGCATGGAAGGCGTGACGGCGCGCGACTCGGGCGCGGTTATTCTGGCAAAGCGCAACGGCATCATCGATTCGGTCGACTCCGAGCGCATCATCGTTCGCGTCGAGGGCGAGCATCATCCGATGCAGCTGTCGCGCGAAGTGGGCAGCGACATTTATCAGCTCACAAAGTTCAAGCGTTCGAACCAGAACACCTGCATCAACCAGAAGCCGATTGTCAAGAAAGGCCAGCGCGTCGTGAAGGGGCAGGTCATTGCCGATGGCCCTTGCACGGACTTTGGCGAGTTGGCACTCGGACGTAACGTTCTCGTCGCCTTCATGCCTTGGCGCGGATACAACTTCGAAGACGCGATTCTGGTTTCCGAAAAGATGGTGAAAGAGGATTACTACACCTCTGTTCACATCGAGGAATTCGAGCTCGAAGCACGCGACACCAAGCTTGGGCCCGAAGAAGTCACGCGCGACATTCCGAACGTGAGCGAGACAACCCTGCGCAATCTGGATGAGGCGGGCGTGATCCGCATCGGCGCCAGCATCAAGCAGGGCGACATCATCGTCGGCAAAGTAACGCCGAAGGGTGAAACGCAGCTCACGCCGGAAGAGAAATTACTGCGCGCGATCTTCGGTGAAAAAGCCGGCGACGTGCGCGACGCTTCGCTCTACTGCCCGCCAGGAATCGAAGGCGTGGTTGTGGACGTGAAGATCTTTTCGCGCAAGGGTCAGGAAAAAGATGAGCGCGCGAAGGCGATCGAAGGCAATCAGATTGCAAAGCTCGAAAAGAACCTCTCGGATGAAATCCGAATTCTTACCGACGAGCGGTTGAAGCGCCTCGAAGGCCTGCTGGGCGGCAAAGAAGTGCAAGCCGACCTGCACGACGAGCGCACCAACAAGCGGTTGCTGACCAAGGACACGATTCTCGACCGCGACACGATCGAGCGCATCTCGACCCGCAATTTGAAGCGCATCAAGTATGCAGATAAAGACCCACGGGTGAACGAGCAGATCGACGAGATCGAGGAAATGACTTCTCGCCAGATCGACGTGCTCAAGAAAATCGTCAACGAGAAGAAAGACAAGCTGACCAAGGGCGATGAACTGCCGCCGGGCGTGATCAAGCTGGTGAAGGTCTACATCGCAATGAAGCGCAAACTCAGCGTCGGCGACAAAATGGCCGGACGTCACGGTAACAAGGGTGTGATCGCCCGCATTCTGCCCGAAGAGGATATGCCGTACCTCGAAGACGGAACGCCGGTTGAGATCGTCCTGAACCCGCTCGGTGTGCCAAGCCGTATGAATGTGGGACAGATTCTTGAAACCCATCTCGGCTGGGCTGGTCATGAGCTCGGCAAGAAGATCACCGAGATGCTGAAGGTCAACTCACGATCAGAAGCGATTCGTCGCGAACTGAAGGCGCTTTTCAAGGACACAGTGCTCGCCGACACCATCGGCGACATGAGCGAGGACGAACTGGAAGCGGTCGCGCCCACGCTGACGAAGGGCGTGTTCATGGGCTCGGCGGTTTTCGACGGAGCGCGCGAAACGGAAATTAAGGCGCTGCTGGAGCGCGCAGGTCTGCCGACGTCGGGCAAGACCACGCTGCGCGACGGCATGACCGGAGAGACGTTCGAACAGCCGATCACGGTTGGATATATCTACATGCTGAAGCTGTCGCACCTGGTGGACGACAAGATTCACGCTCGCTCCATCGGTCCGTACTCGCTCATCACCCAGCAACCACTGGGCGGCAAGGCGCAGTTCGGCGGACAGCGTTTCGGCGAAATGGAAGTCTGGGCGCTCGAAGCGTATGGCGCGGCGTTCATCCTGCAGGAACTGCTGACCGCGAAGTCGGACGATGTGTACGGACGCACCAAAATCTACGAGGCAATCGTCAAGGGCGAAGCCGCGATGGAGCCGGGCGTGCCGGAGTCGTTCAACGTGCTGATTCGCGAACTGCAGGCCCTTTGCCTCGATGTCGAGTTGATCAAGGCCACAGAAAAGAAGCCGGTGGCCGTAGCAGCGGATTAAGGAAGGGCAGTTGTCAGTGGCCAGTGGCCAGTGGTCAGTTGCCAGTCGAAACCGATCACGGCTACTTGATGGCGAGAGACGAGTTCTAAAGAAAAGTCTTGCGGGTGATGCGGCTCTCACGCTCCGCAAGACACAAAAACTGGCCACTGGTCACTGACCACTGGCCACTGAGAGCCAGGAAAGCGGAGGAACATGTTTCGTTCGAGCCCGTTCGATATGGCAAACCCCGTGGCAGACTTCGATGCCATTCGCATCAGCCTGGCATCCCCGGAAAAAATCCGGAGCTGGTCGCATGGGGAAGTTACCAAACCGGAAACCATCAACTACCGTACGTTCAAGCCGGAACGCGATGGTCTTTTCTGCGCGCGCATTTTTGGTCCGGTGACGGATTGGGAATGCCTGTGCGGCAAGTACAAGCGCATGAAGCACCGCGGCGTGATCTGCGACAAGTGTGGCGTGGAAGTCACGCTCTCGAAAGTTCGCCGTGAGCGCCTGGGGCACATCGAACTCGCGTCGCCCTGCTCGCACGTCTGGTTCTTCAAAGGACTGCCGAGCCGTATCGGGCACCTGCTGGATATTTCTCTGCGCGATCTCGAAGCGATCCTTTATTTCGAAGCCTACGTTGTAGTCGATCCCGGCGATTCGGCAACCAAGGATCGCGAGGTCATCAAAGACGAGGCCAAGTTCCGCGAACTCGATCAGCAGTTCCGGCCCACCGGCTTCAAGGCCATGATGGGCGCGGAAGCGATCAAGGAACTGCTGAAACGCATTGAAGTGGATGGATTGTCGGGCGAACTGCGCGAGAAGATGAAGAACGAAACCTCGCTGCAGAAGCGCCTGAAATATGCCAAGCGGCTGAAAGTTGTCGAAGCATTCCGCAAGAGCGGCAACAAACCGCAGTGGATGATTCTCGACGTGCTGCCGGTGATTCCACCCGAGCTGCGCCCGCTGGTTCCACTCGACGGCGGACGCTTCGCTACGTCCGATTTGAACGATCTGTACCGCCGCGTCATCAACCGCAACAACCGGTTGAAGAAGCTGATGGACTTGCACGCTCCTGAAGTTATCGTGCGCAATGAAAAGCGCATGCTGCAGGAAGCGGTGGACGCGCTGTTCGACAACGGACGCCGTGGGCGCGTTCTTCGCGGTGCCAACAATCGTCCGCTGAAGTCGCTCTCCGACACGCTCAAGGGCAAGCAGGGACGCTTCCGTCAGAACCTGCTCGGCAAACGCGTGGATTATTCCGGACGTTCCGTCATCGTCGTCGGCCCCGAACTCAAGCTCCATCAGTGCGGCCTGCCGAAGAAGATGGCGCTCGAACTGTTCAAGCCATTCATCTATCACCGCCTCGAACAGACGGGCAACTGCACCACCATCAAGCAAGCGAAAGAAATGGTGGAGCAGCAGGAACCGATCGTTTGGGACATTCTGGAAGAGGTCATTAAAGACCATCCAGTGCTCCTGAACCGCGCTCCTACGCTACACCGCCTCGGCATTCAGGCGTTCGAGCCGGTGCTGGTCGAAGGCAAGGCCATCAAGATCCACCCGCTCGTTTGCACGGCGTTCAACGCCGACTTCGACGGCGACCAGATGGCCGTGCACATTCCGCTGTCGCCGGAAGCGCAGGTCGAGGCCAGCGTTCTGATGCTGTCTTCGCACAACATTCTGTCTCCGGCGTCAGGTCAGCCGATCACCGTTCCTACACAGGATATGGTGCTTGGTCTTTACTACCTGACAAAAGCGAAGCCGGGCGCAAAGGGTGAAGGCCGTTCTTTCGCCAATATCGACGACGTGTTGATCGCGCTCGAAATGGGCGAGGTCGAAACGCTGACGCCGATTCGCCTGCGCTACACCGGTGAAGTCATTGACCTGACGCAGGCCTACGACGATCAGGATGTGAACCACACCGATCCGATCAATTTGAATCGGGAATACATCAACACGACCGTCGGCCGCGCGATTCTGAACGATCATTTGCCGAAGGCAATCGTGGGTCGTGAGGCGATGCCGTACATCAACGGCCTGCTCAAGAAAAAGGGCATTGGCCAGTTGGTCAACTACTGCTACCTCCGCTACGGCCTCGAAACCACGGTCAAGATGCTCGACGAGATCAAGGCGCTCGGCTTCCGCTATGCGACGCGCGCGGGTCTTTCGATCGGCATCGATGACATGGTCATCCCGGACAACAAAAAGACGCTGGTGAAGGATGCCGACAAGCAGGTCATCAACGTTCAGCAGCAGTACTTGGACGGCGCGATCACCAACGGCGAACGCTACAACAAGGTCATCGAAATCTGGTCGGCCATCACGGAAAAGGTTGCCGATGAGATGTTTGGCCAGATGCAGCGGCGCGACAAGGAAGGCAGCCTCAACCCGATTTATGTCATGGCTGACTCGGGCGCTCGCGGATCGAAGCAGCAGATTCGCCAGCTCTCCGGCATGCGCGGATTGATGGCCAAACCGACCGGTGAAATTATCGAGACGCCAATCACAGCGAACTTCCGTGAAGGGTTGACGGTGCTCGAATACTTCATCTCGACGCACGGCGCCCGCAAGGGATTGGCCGATACGGCGCTCAAGACCGCTGACTCGGGCTACCTGACGCGGCGCCTGGTTGACGTGGCGCAGGACGTGATCATCAGCGAATACGACTGCGGCACCGTCGACGGAATTTACGTCTCCGGTATCGTCGAAGCGGGCGAGATCATTGAACCGCTGCGCGACCGCATCGTAGGCCGCGTTTCGCTCGAGAAGATCAAAGATTACGACGGGCAAGTCGTAGTCGACATCAACCAGGAAATCACCGAAGACCTGGCGGGCTCGATTCAGGCTGCCGGGATCGAGCGCGTGAAAATTCGCTCGGTGCTGACCTGCGAATCGAAGCGCGGCGTATGCGTCATGTGCTATGGCCGCAACCTGGCCTCCGGCCGTCTCGTCGAACTGGGCGAGGCAACCGGCGTCATCGCGGCGCAGTCGATTGGCGAACCTGGAACGCAGCTCACCATGCGTACCTTCCACATCGGTGGTACGGCATCGCGAGTATCGGAACAGTCGCGGCTCGATGCGAAGTCGAACGGCTTGGTCCGCTTCATCAACCTGCAGACGGTTAAGTCGAAGACTGGAGACTTGGTTGTCATGAACCGCCAGGGATCGATTGCAGTCGTCGACGAAAAAGGCCGTGAACGCGAGCGGTACGCGGTCGTATACGGCGCCAAGGTGAAAGTGACCGAAGGCGGCCCGGTGCAACTCGGCCAAGTTCTGGTCGAATGGGATCCGTATACGTTCGCGATCCTCACCGAAATCGGCGGCACGGCGCAGTTCAAGGACTTGCAGGAAGGCATCACGCTCCACGAAGAAGTGGACGAGGTCACCGGCCTGTCACGTCACGTGGTTGCCGATTCGCCCGATGAGAAGCGTCAACCGGCGATCGTGATCAAGGGTAAGTCGAGCAAGCGTTACCTGATGCCGTCTCGCGCTCACCTCATGATGCAAGACGGAGACACGGTTTTCCCCGGCGACGTGCTGGCGAAGATCCCGCGCGAAACCACTAAGACCAAAGACATCACAGGCGGTCTGCCGCGCGTGGTCGAATTGTTCGAAGCGCGCAAGCCGCGCGAAACCGCCGTCATCAGCGAAATCGATGGCGTGGTTCGCTTTGGCGAAGTTGCCAAGGGTCAGCGCAAACTTTACGTCACGGCCGATAACGGCACCGAAAAGGAATATTCGGTTCCGCGTGGCGTTCACATCAACGTGCAGGAAGGCGAACGTGTACGGGCAGGCGAACCGCTGATGGATGGTCCGCTCAACCCGCACGACATCCTCGCCGTCCTCGGCGAAAAAGAGCTGCAGGCTTACCTGGTCAACGAAATCCAGGAAGTCTACCGCTTACAGGGCGTCAACATCTCCGACAAGCACATCGAAGTGATCGTGCGCCAGATGATGCGCTGGGTGAAGGTCGAAGACGTGGGCGATACGCAGTTCCTGCTCGAACAGCAGGTCGACAAGTTCCGCTTCCACGAGGAGAACGAGCGCGTCATCTCGCAGGGCGGCAAGCCGGCTACCGGCCGACCGTTGCTGCTCGGCATCACCAAGGCTTCGCTCTCCACCGATTCGTTCATCTCCGCCGCCTCCTTCCAAGAGACGACGCGCGTGCTGACCGAAGCTTCCATTCAGGGAGCCGTCGATCATTTGCGCGGATTGAAGGAGAACGTCATCGTGGGGCGATTGATTCCCGCCGGCACCGGTATGGAATATTACCGCAACGTGCGTCTCTCTCCGGAAATGGAAGAGGCCGCGAGCAAGGTGCAGGAAGAAGTTTCGCAGGCTTACGAAGATGCGGAGCGCGCGCTCGAACTCATGCGGCACGAAGGCGAGACCGAAGAACTCGCCGCGGAGTAAGAGCAACCGAAACCATAGCAGGGGCGACGAACCCGGGGTCCCCAGCAAGCCCGCTTTGGCTTGCTGGGGCAGGAGTCGCCCCTTGTTTTTGCCATCGAAAGTATTCCAAGCGACCAGAAAGGTCTTGGCTGTTGCATAATGTTCGCGTAAGAGCTGTTCGCGCAAGACCGGTGTTATTAACCTGATGTCCTTAGCCCTTGAATCACAGCGCTTGACCGGGCCGCCTGAAGATCGCAACCAGCCCGAGCCGATCCCTGGGGGGCTCATCCTGGCTCCCGCGCTGGGCCGTTTCTGGCGCCTGTTTCGGCTGTCCATCTGGCGAGCGTTCGAGCACGACGCCTTCGCCACTGCCAAGGGCGGGGCCTACTCTTCGATCCTTACATTCTTCCCTTTCTTGCTTGTGCTCGGATCGGTGATGGCCACCGTTCGACGGGGCGAGGTTTACCTGCGTGAAATTTCTTACGCGCTCGGCAGAATCTTGCCGGCCGGAAGCGCCACTGCCCTCGCCTATTTAAGAGGAAGTACAAACCGTCCTGTTGGCCTGCTGGTGACGACTTCGCTGCTGACCATGTGGACTGCGTCCGGCGTAATCATCTCGTGGATGGACGGATTTCGCCGCGCCTACCAGCTTCCGAAAACGTGGGGCTTGGTAAAAGAGCGGTTGATTGCGATGTCGCTGGTGCTGATGGCGGGCATACCTCTGACCTTTTCCACGGTTCTGGTCGCGTTCGGAAGCCGCATTGAAACGCGCATTCTCTTTTACATCGGCCACGAATTCGGTCCTCTGATTTTCCTGCTTTGGGCGCTGATTCGCTGGATCATCGCGATTCTCACGAGCATTGCCGTAATCCAGTTGATCTATCACAACGCAGTGCCGCGCACGCAACCCTGGCACACTGTTTTGCCGGGCGCCGTTCTGGCGACGGCGATGTGGCTGCTGTCGACGGCATTCTTTGGTTGGTATCTGCAGCGCTATGCCGACTACAGCATCATCTACGGCTCGCTCGGCGTTGGCATCGCACTGTTGACATGGATGTATCTGATTTCCCTGGTTGTGCTCATTGGCGCGGAGTTCAATGCCATGTTGTTCCCGCGCGGACTGACGAAAGTACCGCCGAGGACCGACGTTGGAACCAGCGAGAATTAGCTCGTGTGGCGCGGACATTCCTGTACGCGCTGCGCGCAGCGGAACGTAAGCGCGAGTGTAAGTGTTTCCGTTCGAGAAAAAAGGATCGCCATGAAATCCTGCAAAGCCGATCTAGTTGAGGGAGTGATGCCGCCCTATGTTCTTACGGAACAGCCCGCCAATTCCCTCCGCCGCGCAAAAATCGTCTGCACAATCGGTCCGGCGTGCGATTCCGAGCAATGCATTCTTGACCTGATGCGGCTGGGAATGGATGTCGCGCGCCTTAACTTTTCTCACGGAACACATCCCGAACATGCGAGCCGAATTCAGCGGCTGCGAAAGGCGGCGCGGCATCTGAAGCGCACGATCTGCATTCTCCAGGATCTGCAAGGGCCAAAGATCCGTACGGGAAGATTGAAAGACGGCAAGGCTGTAGAACTGAAAACTGGTTCCATTCTGACGATCACGCCGCGCGAAGTCGCCGGAACATCTGAACTCGTTTCCACCGATTTTGCCGGACTGGCGCGCGAAGTCGAACCAGGGTCGCGTGTGCTTTTGTCGGATGGACGCATCGAACTCCGTGTGCGCGCGGTTCGCGGCCACGATGTGGAATGCGAAGTCCGCAACGGAGGAATGCTCGCTGAGCATCAGGGTATCAACCTGCCGGGCGCAGCGGTTGCGATTCCGGCGCTGACGGAAAAAGACAAGATCGATCTCCAGTTTGGATTGAAACAGGGAGTGGATGTCGTCGCTCTTTCGTTTGTGCGCTCGGCCGATGATATCCGTATGGCGAAGAGCCTGATGGTCGAATTCGGGAAATCGGTCCCGATTGTCGCGAAGCTGGAGAAGCCGCAGGCCATCGAGCGGCTGGAAGAAATTCTCGAAGTGACTAACGGAGTCATGATTGCGCGCGGCGATCTGGGCGTCGAAATGCCGCCGGAGCGCGTTCCGATTATTCAGAAGCAGGTTATTCAGCGCGCGGGCGTGTGGCGCAAGCCGGTCATCACAGCGACCCAGATGCTCGAATCGATGACAGCAAATCCGCGTCCCACGCGCGCCGAGGCCAGCGATGTGGCCAACGCCATTTTCGACGGCACGGATGCGGTCATGCTTTCCGGTGAAACCGCCAGCGGACACTATCCGCGAGAGGCGGTCGCGATGATGGCGCGCATCATTCTGGAAGCGGAGACAAGTATCGCCCAGTCGCCGCCCGTGCCGCGGCGCCGCCATGAAACCCATCGGTACTCGGTGGCCGAAACGATTTGCGAATCAATCGCCCACGCAGCCGAAGATCTGCCGATGCGCGCGATTGCCGTCTTCACTAAAACCGGAAACACGGCGCGCATGCTGTCGAAACATCGTCCGAAGGTTGGGATTTACGCGTTCAGCCGTCACCTGGAAGTCTGCAATCGCATGAATGCGCTCTGGGGCGTGCATCCCGTGCATAAGGAAGGATGGGAGTCCGCAGAGTCGATGCTCAAGACTGCCGAAAACGAATTGCTGCCAAAAGGATTGATACAGGCGGGAGACGTGCTCGGACTGGTCGCTGGAACGAAGTTCATGTCAGGCGCTACGAATTTTATGCGGCTGCACACGGTGGGCGAGGACGAGCGCGGGGCAAAGAAGCGCGGACGACAGGCGTGAGCAGACCTCGATGGAATCGATCTCTTCGTTCTTCGATCAAACCGTAGATCCCCCGGTCCGAGGATGGCTGCAGATTCCGCCGGAGCAGAGTGGCGACTCGTTGGTCCTCACGCACGGCGCCGCCAGTAACTGCGACGCTCCGTTGCTGGTCGCGCTTGCCGAGACTTTCTGCGGTCATGGCTACACCGTCCTGCGCTGTGATCTTCCTTTCCGGCAGCAGAAGCGTTTCGGCCCGCCATTCCCCAGCAACGCCGAACGCGATCGCGCTGGCCTGCGCAATGCGGTCGAATTGGTGCGCAAGCGCTCGCCCGGCGAGGTTTATCTGGGCGGCCACTCCTTCGGAGGCCGCCAGGCAACGATGCTATGCGCCGATGAGCCAGAACTTGTTTCAGGATTACTTTTGCTCTCGTATCCATTGCATCCGCCACGAAAGCCCGAGCAGCTTCGCATCCAGCATCTGCCGAACCTGCGCACTCCAAGCCTGTTCGTTCACGGAACACGCGATCCATTCGGGAGTATTGAGGAGATAACCAAAGCGTTGCGACTAATCCCGGCCAAAACAGAGTTAGTTGCAGTCGAGGGTACCGGTCACGACTTGGGATTCAAGGCGAAGGCGAGCAACAGGAGCTTGCCGGAACTTGTGTTGTCCGGGTTTGAAAGGCTCTTTCGATGAGCATTTCCCGCGCAAGGCGATAAAATCAAATCGTTCAAGGGCAGAGGGGACACTAAATGAAAAATCGTGAGGTAGGCATGCGTACCCTGATACGAGCGTCACTAGCGATCGCCTTGACCGTCTGCCCTCAGTTCTTACACTGCCAAACCGCCAGCAATCAAGCCCTTGCAAAATCGACTGTCGTAACCTTGACCACCGCCGCTGCTCCCGCAAAACCAGCTACCGAATCGCCTTCCCATCTCGTGCTCACCAAGACGATTTCATTGGACGCTGTGACGACAACCTTCATGGGAGAGCCGAAGTGTGACAGCGATGGAAGTTTCTATTTGAGAAACGCCGATCGGGGTCTGACGATCTCAAAGTTTAATTCTAAAGGTGAAACGGTCGCGACATTCAAGGCGAACTCCTCGCCTGACGTCCCGCAAGTAGATGGGGCGGGTATGTTCACAGTCGATCCCTATGGAAATGTCAATCAATTGGTTATTCCCCACAGTTATGACCGGGACGTGTTCTTTTACAGCAAAGATGGGAGCTATAAGTCAAACGTTAAGCTCGATGTAGGTGGCCCATGGTCTCCGAGTCTGTTTGTGACTCTTTCGGCGGGCAATTTCATGGCGACCGGTCAGAAATGGGACCGCACTGCGAAGGAGTATGTCCCGTTCACCGGAATTTTCTCATCCGATGGAACTCTGTTGAAAGAACTGCACCTCGAAGATGACGAGTACATCCACGAGTCCGCTGCGCGAGGCGATTCTCGCTTTGTACCTGGCCCGATTTCAGGAGGGCTCAACTACGCCATCAGTCGAGGCAAGATGGAGCTGGGAGAAGACGGGAACGTCTACCTCTTGCGCTGGGTTGACCCTGCAATCATCTATGCAATATCACCCGGAGGCGAGATTCAGAAAAGATTCACGGTAGACCCAGGAGACCAAGACTTCACGGTCGGCGGCATGTTGGTTTCAGGGAGTCGAATTGCTGTTCTATTCCACAAACAGGAGGGAAACGCTAAGGGCGTAGAACAGCAACTGATCAGAATCGTCGACCTCGACGGGAACAAAGTTGCCAGCTATGAAACGACTAAGGCGGTTGGCATAACTCTCGCCTGCTATAGCCGCAACCCGGAACAGTTCACTTTCCTTGGCTGGACGAAAGACGAAAGACCAGTATTGAATATTACCGAGCCCCAATAGATGGTGTTGGCGTAACGCTAATTCACCCAGCCCGACTTTCCTCCGCCGTTGGTCTTGTCCTTCTCATCGGGAGGAATGTAGTTGCCATGTTCGTCGAAGCTGACTTTGCGGTCGTGGTCCCGCATGTAGACTTCGAACTTTCGAGCAGCGCGTTTTCGCTTCCAGCGGTAATAAGAATTTCTCACGCCAAAATATTGCTCAGAGGCAACGTAGCTCAACCCGCGCCGCGGCATAAACTTCACAAACAAAAAGCCGAAGAGCAACCCGCCTAAGTGGGCGAAATTGGCGACGCCGTTCTGGGTTGGGTCGAAGATGGCATAGATGGCAATCACAATCCAGATGCCGACAATATACTTGGCCTTGATCGAGAAGGGTAACGGGAACAGATACATTTCCTGGTCGGCGTAGAGAATGCCGAAGGCCATGAGCAATCCGAAGATACCGCCGGATGCGCCCACCGTGCCGGTGCGCGGGTCCATGCCGAGAAAATGAGTGTACGCAACGGCGATCGTCACTAGCGCCGCGCCCACCACACAGAACAGATAGCACTCGATAAAGCGCCGCGGTCCCCAATCGCGTTCGAGGTAGGCGCCGATAAACCATAGCGTGAGCATATTGAAGAACAGGTGACTCCAGCCCGCGTGCAACACGGAGTATGTCACGAGTTGCCAGATCTCACCCTTCATCACGAAGACAGGGATGAGCGCAAACCATTCGTCAACCCAGCGCAGATCGATTCCAAAAACCCGGCGCAGAATCAGCTCAAGCAAGAAGATTGCCGTGCATGTAATGATGATGCGCTTCACCCATCCGGCGAAGGGCGGGAAGCTGAACGAGATGGTGCCGCCGCGTCTCATGAAGTCGTTTTACCTCTCCGGCTCGGGCACGACGGGCAGGCTATAATGACTGCCAGCCTGATCGAGCGCGCGGACGGCGAATATTACATTATCCTTCGAAACCTTCAAGGTTGCACGCGTACCGCCAGTTACCGGTTGGACGTGCTCCCAGTCCGGCGCGCTCGTCGCGCGCCAGATGACCTCGTAAGAAGCCGCGCCTGCCGACGCTTCCCAGGTCAAAGTCGTGTTGTTTTCGAGGCTCTTCGTCAGCATTTTTACGTTCGCCGGAGGCGCGGGAGCCGACGCGAGTGAACCCAGAGTTGCGGCATTCAACTCGGCCAGGTGCGCGATGTAGTCATAGTCGACGAATTTCGCGAGGTCGCCATATTCAATGCCATTTTCAGTTCGAACATTCTGATGCTGATGGTTATAGTCCTCGGCGAATTCAGTCAAGCGAACAGCGGCAAATCCCTGCTGATTGAAAGAAAGATGGTCGCCGCCACGCAGAAACCGATCCAAGCGGAAAGTGAGTAGCGGCTTCACGCCAGCATCGTAAGTGCGGCCGACATCGGCGATGTAACGGGCAAGTTCGCGCGAGGCTGAGTCGCTTTCGCCGCCCAAGGCGCGGATTCGGCGGATTTCCTGCTCGGTCGCCGCGTTCGGAATGCCCTCTGAAAACACGCGCACCACGCCCGCATCCTGCCGCGGATTGCGGTCTCCGCCCACGATGTCATTATTCAGGACGGCTTCCAGCTTCCAGCCTTCCTGCTTCGCCATCTGAGCAAAATGCTTGCTGCCATTCAGTCCCTGCTCTTCGCCCGCGACCGTCAGGAAAATGATCGTTGCGGGAAACTTGTATTTGCTCAAAACGCGGGCGCATTCCAGGCTGACGGCGGTGCCGCTGCCGTCGTCGTTGGCTCCGGGAGCAGGATCGGTACCGTTGAACGTGTCGCTGTTGCGCGAGTCGTAGTGGCCCGTGACGAGCACGATTCGATTCGCCTGCGCGGGATCAGAGCCGCGCAGAACCGCATAGACATTGGTGATGAGAGTGGGAGCTTTGATGCGCTCGGCCGGTTGCTCGGTGAAGGCATCGGTCTTTATCTCGAGGCACCCGCCGCAGTCTTTCGAATAACGCTCAAGTTCGGATTTGAGCCAATCGCGGGCCGCGCCGACTCCCCTGCCCGCTTTGACCGATTCGTCATCCTGCGGCGAGATTGTCGATCGATTGCCGAAGCTGACCAGTTTCTCGATGGTCTGGCGAATTCGGTCAGACGAAATCCGCTTGATTGCCTCGGCAATACGGGGATCGGCCGGAGGAGGCGTACTGGGTTGCTGGGCCATACACGACAAGGCGCAAAGGCCCATGATAAGGGCGGCAGCCGCACACCTCACGAAGACGTTCGGATGATCGAAAAACCCTCGGTTGCGCCTGTTTTCGGCATTCTTTCCCGGGGATTCCCTTACTGGAGAATTTTCTTTGTATCCCACTTGACCTTTTCCTCGCGAAGAACCTAAATATATCAGGGAGACCCCGAACCTGGAGGAGAGCAATGGTGTACTGTCCTGAATGCGAGACCGATCTGGACATCGATGAAGATGAGGTCGATGAAGGCGCGGTGGTCTCGTGCCCGGAGTGCGGCTCGGACTTCGAGGTGATCACCGTCAACCCCATCGAACTGAAGATGGTCGGCGAAGACGAAGTCGACGACGAAGACGAGGATGAAGAGGACGCCGTCAAAGAAGACGCGGAAGACGAGGACGATCTCTGAGGACCCGCCCGAGCAGCGCAGCATTCAGTCGCCGCGAATGGCTTCTTTGCGGACTTCTGGTTTTCGCGGCTCTTCTCGCCCCGGGCCTCGCTCGGGGCCATGACTCCCGCAAGCCCAAGCCCTATGCGCTGATATTCGGGACCGTCTGGGATCCCGGTGGGCACGCTCTTTACGCCGTCAAAGTGAAGATACGGCGTGCCGACGAAAAGAAAGTTCGCTGGGAGCTCTTTTCCAACCACATGGGTGAGTTTGCCCAGCGCGTGCCGGTCGGCCCCGCAGATTACGTTGTGTGGGCCGATGTCAAAGGCTATAAGACGGCCGACGGCAGGCGAGTTCAGCCGGGTGAGGAAGTCAAGGTCCACATCGAGGCCGACGAACGCTCCGACATCGGCCTTCATTTGAATTGGTAGTAGTCTTTCAGCACAAAAACCGTCACAATAGATTTCATGAGAAAAGCCGTGTTGATTACAGGCCTGTTGAGCCTGCTGTGCGCAGGGTTGCTCTGGACTTCGCCAGCAGCGGCGGCACAGTTATTTGGTCGCGACAAGCCGAAAGTCGACAAGACGCGCCTGCTCACGGGCAAAGTAATGGACGGCGGCGACAACCCCCTGCCGAATGCCGTCGTGTACCTGACCAACACCCAGGACCATTCCGTGAAAACCTACATCGTAGGCCCGGAAGGAACGTATCGTTTTCCGCAGCTCCAGCCGACGATTGACTACGAAGTCTATGCGCAGATCGACAAGCACAAGAGCCACACGAAGACGGTGAGCCAGTTCGATAATCGCCAGCAGGTCTACATCGATTTGAAGATTGACACGAAGTAACGATCTCCAGCAGCAACAAGAAAGGCCGCCATTTCTGGCGGCCTTCTTAGTTATACGTGATAACTGGCTAGTTGCTGTCGCCCCCGGCCCGCTTCCACGAGATCAGGTCCCCGATGGTGGTGCTGGTCGAGGAGGATGAGGCAGGGTGCTTGTAGGACTCGACCTCCTGGCGTGAGGCTTCTTCGCCGACCGCCTTGATGCTCAGGCCGACCTTCTTTTCTTCCTGATTCATCTTGATGATCTTGAAGTCGAACTCGGCGCCGGGTTCGAGGTGCATGGGCTGGCCGTTGCCGTCGACGGCTTCCGAGTTATGGCAGAGGCCTTCGATTCCTTCGGCGATTTCTACGAATGCTCCGAACGTCGCTACACGCAGGACCTTGCCGTGAACGATGTCGCCGACACGATGCTGGGCGAAGAACGAATCCCACACGTCGGGCTGCATCTGCTTTACGCCGAGCGATAGACGACGTTTGTCCGGCTCAATGGCCAGAATGACGGCCTTCACCCGGTCGCCCTTTTTCAGGACTTCCGAAGGATGCTTGACGCGTGTGGTCCAGCTCAAATTGCTGACGTGGACCAATCCGTCGATTCCATCTTCGATCTCGATGAACGCGCCGAACTCCGTTAGGTTGCGTACGCGCCCTTCAACGGTCGCGCCCACCGGGTACTTATCGTGCAGCGTATCCCATGGATTCGCCGCCAACTGGCGCATGCCGAGCGAAATCCGCCGCTCGGTCGGGTTCACGCTAATCACGACGCAATCGACTTCATCGCCAACGTTGACCAGCTTCGACGGATGTTTCATGCGCTTCGACCAGGTCATTTCGCTGACGTGGACCAGACCTTCAATGCCTTGCTCCAGTTCAACAAATGCACCGTAATCCGTAACGCTGATCACGCGCCCGTGAACGTGCGCGCCCACCGGATAGCGGTGCTCTGCGTCGAGCCACGGGTCCGGCGTCAGCTGTTTGAAGCCCAGCGACACCCGCTGCTTATCTTTGTCATACTTCAGCACCTTCACCTGAATCTGGTCGCCCACGTTGACCAGGTCGCGTGGGTGGGTGAGCCGTCCCCACGACATGTCGGTGATGTGCAGCAGGCCGTCAATTCCGCCCATATCAACGAACGCACCATACTCTGTGAGGTTCTTGACGATGCCGGTGAGGACCGCGCCTTCTTCGAGATGTTCGAGAGTCTTGCCGCGCTTTTCGCTCTGCTCTTCTTCCAGAAGCTGCTTGCGCGAGACTACGATATTGCCGCGCTTTTTGTTCAGCTTGATCACGGCGACTTCAATGGTCTGGCCCTTCATGCCATCCAGATTGCGAATCGGCCGCAGGTCAACCTGCGAGCCGGGCAGGAACGCATGCGCTCCGTTAATGTCAACGGTCAGGCCGCCCTTGATGCGCTCGACGACAACGCCCTTGATCGGCTTTTTCTCGTTGTGAGCCTTCTCGATATCGTCCCACGCGCGCAGGCGCTGCGCTTTCTGGTGCGACAGCTTGGGATAACCGTCTTCGGTCTCACCCTTCTCGCGCATGACGTCGATTTCGTCGCCGGGCTTGAAGCGCGGCTGGCCTTCGTGATCGAGAACTTCGGCGATCGAGACCATTCCCTCGGATTTCGATCCGAAATCGACCACGGCGTGGGTCGCGGTCAGCTTGACCACAGTGCCCTTGATCACGTGATCGTCGCCCACCGACTCCTCGGTTTCCGAGGTAAAGTTCTCGAGAGCTGCGGCAAAATCCTCGCTGGCAGCCGGAGCAGTAGTTTCGTGAGTGGCAGCGGCCGGAGTTTCCGGACTGACAGCTGGCGTTTCGTGTTCCGAAGCGATGGCATCAGGGGCGGAAGCCTGCGGTTCCGCGGAAGAAGGTTGTACGGGCTCGGGAGCGTCTACTACGGCCGATCCGCCGTTGTGCGTGTCATGGGCAGTTGTCATGGGTTGAGTGGTGGAATCAAGATTGTGGGCGTTGCTGTCGTCGAACAAGGTCATAGCCTAAATGCCACGCACACGAGTGCGGGACGGATTGCGGGACGCTGTGTAGCGGACTGCTGGCGTGGTCGTTAGGTTGCGTTGAGGCCGCCCTGGCGGACGACCCTAGGACAATCAATTCCAGCTGGTTCGAAACGGCGTCCAAAAGGGACTCTCTGACTATAACAACCGCTTCCGAACAGTGTCAAACACGATTCCGGCCATTGCGCGAAAATTTACAAAGCCGTCATATCGGCGTGTCCACACTGGAGAGACGCGGCTCGCTGCGGCTCCTAGCCGATCGCTAGATTGAAAGCTTGCCGGACCTCGATCCACGCCCCCGTATCAATCGTACGGTTGCCGTTGTCATCGTACGGCGGTCATCGTTCCTCGGTCATTCACTCAAAGGTTTGTCATTCCGAGCGAAGCGAGGAGCCTGCAGTTTTGCTCGGAGCTTGACACTCGCAGCTCGACGCTCATTTCTGCTACCCTCCCACCATGGATTACCTCTGGACTCCCTGGCGTTACGCCTATGTGAGTGGTGCCGACCACAATCCCGCTTGTATTTTTTGCGAAATGCCGCAGGAAACCGACGAAAAAGCGCGCATCGTCCTGCGCGCTACTCATTGCTACGTCATTCTCAATACCTATCCCTACACAAACGGACACGTCATGGTCGTTCCCTACGCGCATTTGGATGAACTGCAAAAACTGCCCGTCGAGGCCGCCCACGAAATGATGGCCCTGACGCAGCGCATGGAGGGCGTTCTGCGTACTCTCTACCGCCCCGATGGCGTCAATCTCGGCATGAACATCGGCAAAGCCGCCGGCGCCGGGGTGGCCGGCCACATCCACATGCATGTACTGCCGCGCTGGATCGCCGATGCCAATTTCATCAGCGTAGTCGGGGAGACCCGCGTGCTGCCGGAGAGCTTGGCGATTACCTGGGAGCGCATCCGGACTGCCCTGAAGAGTTCGTAATCTCCGATTGGGAAATTCAAATCGCACAACTTCGCAACTTACACGCTACAAAACAGACACGACCGTAAGCTCAAGCCGCGGACCGCATGCCAACCGCAGCGGCAATGCGGGGTCCGGCCCGACTGCCTGTTAGAATCGTAGTGTCCTCATGGAAGCAGCCCGCATCCGAAATTTTGCGATCATCGCGCATATTGACCACGGAAAATCCACGCTTGCCGACCGCCTGCTGGAGCTGACCGGGTCGCTCGCCATGCGCGAGATGCAGGAACAAGTGCTCGATTCGATGGATCTTGAGCGCGAGCGCGGCATCACCATCAAAGCCCACGCGGTGAGGATGACCTATCCGGCGCAGGATGGCCAGACTTACCAACTTAACCTGATTGATACTCCCGGTCACGTCGATTTTTCATATGAAGTTTCGCGCTCACTTGCGGCTTGTGAAGGAGCGCTGCTGGTGGTGGACGCGTCGCAGGGTGTGGAAGCGCAGACCTTGGCGAATGCCTATCTCGCGATCAATCACGGGCTTGAGATTATTCCGGTCATCAACAAGATCGACTTGCAGAGCGCGGACATTCCGCGCACGAAGGAGATGATCGAAAGCGCGGTCGGACTCGACGCTACGGATGCGCTGCTGATCAGCGCGAAGACCGGGCAGGGCGTGCCGGACGTGCTGGAAGCGATTGTGAAGCGGACTCATCCTCCGAAAGGGAAACCGGAGCGGCCATTACAGGCGCTGCTGTTTGATTCATGGTTTGATCCCTATCGCGGCGTGGTGGTGCTGGCGCGGGTATTTGAAGGCACCCTGAAAGTCGGACAGAAAATCCGGCTATGGTCGAACGGGCGCGTGTTTCAGGTGGAAGCGCTGGGCGTGCTGACACCGAAACCAGTGGTGATTGACGAACTGGTGGCGGGCGAAGTTGGATTCATCATCGCGAATATCAAGAACGTGGCCGATACGAAGATCGGCGACACGATTACCGATGACGACCGCCCGGCGATCGAGCCGTTGCCCGGATTTGAAGAGATCAAGCCGATGGTGTTTGCCGGGCTTTATACGGTTGACGCGCACGAGCACACGCAACTGCGCGAGGCGCTGGAGAAGCTGAAGCTGAATGACTCTTCGTTCTTTTTTGAGCCGGAAAGTTCGGTGGCGCTGGGATTCGGCTTCCGGTGCGGCTTTCTGGGCCTGCTGCACATGGAGATCATTCAGGAGCGCCTGGAGCGCGAATACAATCTCGACCTGATCACGACGGCTCCGGGCGTGCGTTATCTGATTCACAAGACGGATGGCGAAGTGATTGCAGTGGATAATCCATCGCGTTGGCCGGATACGAGCGAGATTGCGAAGATCGAGGAGCCGGTGATTCTGGCGGTCATCCTGACCAATGAAGAATATGTTGGTGGGATTTTGAAGCTGGTCGAGGAAAAGCGCGGGAAGCAGAAGAGCTTCGAGTATGTCAGTGCGTCGCGCGTGATGCTGCAATACGAGCTGCCGTTGAACGAGATCGTGCTCGATTTTTACGACCGGCTGAAATCAGTTTCGCGCGGATATGCGTCGCTCGACTATCACCTCTCGGGAACATGGGTTTCGCCGATGGCGAAGCTCGACATTATGGTGGCGGGCGACCCGGTGGATGCGCTGTCGACGATCATCCATCGCGACTTCGCATACGAACGCGGGCGGGCACTGGCAGCGAAGATGAAAGAGTTAATTCCGCGGCAGATGTTTGAGGTAGCGATTCAGGCGGCTATTGGGGCGAAAATTATCGCGCGCGAGACCGTGCCGGCGATCCGCAAGAACGTTCTGGCGAAGTGCTACGGCGGCGACATCACGCGTAAACGCAAGCTGCTCGAGAAACAGAAGGAAGGCAAGAAGAGAATGAAGCGCATTGGGCGCGTGGATATTCCGCAGGAGGCTTTTTTGGCCGTGCTTAAGGTCGGCGAAGGAAGCAGCTAAAGTCAGAAGTTACATTGCAGACGTAAAAGGCAAGGGACAGTTCGGAGTCAGGAGCAGCTTTCCTACGGACGCGTGACGACTTCGTTCGGGCCGGACGGAAGTGTAAAGGGCACGCCATTTTCGCGGTTGGCATTCCTAGTCGCGGGGATGTCGAGCTCTGAAAGCTGAATGTTTTTCATTCCATATCCAGTCTGCCCATCGTTGCTGTGGTTGTGCGCGTAGATGACCTGGCCGACGATCGCATAGGCCGGAATCTCCTCGCGATGACCGTCGCGGTAGACCAGGACGGTATGCGGCAGGGGCGCGGACCGAGCTGAGGACTGGCCGGAAAACTCGGGCGCGATCATTGACTGGCGGGCCGGCAGCTCATTGGCGGGCGTGTCGGGTTGCGGAGATCGGGCAACTCCGCCATAACGAACGTAGCGATTCCCTTGCAATTCAATCAGCAGAGGAGCGGCTTTGACCTGCGCCGTATCGGGCGCGGCTGGTGCGGGCATGACGATGAACTGCGGAGCCGGGGACTCGGCCGTCACGGAGCCGAAGGGATAATCGTCATAAAGAAACGGCGTATCGCCGACGAAGTAGCCAAAGGGGATGGCAGAGCGATGATGCGCGGCAGAGCTTCCTGCGCTGCGCACACCTCGAGCGCCGCCGTGGAATCCACCGCGCATTTGGGCAGAAGACAGCGGTGCTAGAACGGCTGCTAACAGCAGAGCGAAGATGAACTGGCGTACCATCAGCCTGTTGATTTTACTCCTGACCGGCTCGGGGCAGGACCGTGCGTCAAGATGAAATAACTTGCACTGGCGCCACTACGAAGCATAGTCGGGTGCCCAACAATCAGTCTGACTGTGAACGATTGAGAACTGAAAACAGCGAGCACTTCATCCGCCTCGGACGCCGAAGAGGCAGCCGAGAATCCTTCTAATCTGTGCACTACAGCGTTCCTTGTATGTGCAAATCTCAAATCGTGTGACGAAAGTACTGATTTAGTAAGGGTTAGTTCACCGAGACACCGGGTGGCATTAACCAACTTAAAAACATAGTGTTAGCCAGCGCTCGGCCCAGCCGAAACGCACCGGCCGAGAGGTCGGACGGGCCTCGATTCGGACAGTGGCCCTCTCATCCACAGTGTTTTCCACAGGTTGGCGGTGTCTCGGGCCTGAAATGGGCATCCCGCCGTTCGCCAACGAATAGCGCAACCATTTGACGGGCAACGACGCTCGGCCGAACATGCTACTGAACGGTATCGCCGGGCTCGTTATTGCCGCCAGCAAGGTTCGCGAAGCGAGTGGAATTGTGGAGAAATGCGAGGTGGAACCGCCCAATGGGTCCGTTTCGCTGCTTGGCCATGATGATCTCGGCACGCCCCCGAAGTTCGAGGTCGTCGGGCTTATAGAGCTCTTCGCGGAAGATGAACATGACAACGTCGGCATCCTGCTCGATGGAGCCGGATTCGCGGAGGTCGGAGAGCTGAGGACGGTGATCGCCGCCGCGGCTTTCAGGAGCGCGGCTGAGCTGCGAGAGCGCGATGACGGGAACGGCGAGTTCCTTGGCAATGGCTTTCAGTCCGCGCGAAATCGACGACACTTCCTGCGTGCGATTCTCGAAACGCTTACTGCCTCCGGACATGAGTTGCAGGTAGTCAACGACAATGAGGTCGAGATGGCCTTGCGATTGTTTCAGGCGGCGGGCCTTGGCGCGCATTTCACTGAGCGAGATGCCGGGCGTGTCGTCGATGAAGATGGGAGCCGTGGATAGTTCTTCCATCGCGCGTCCGATTTTTTTCATGTCGTCGCCCCAGAGCGAGCCGGTGCGAAGCTTCTGGCTATCGACGATGGCCCGCGAACAAAGGAGACGTTGCAGCAGGGCTTCGCTCGACATTTCAAGCGAGAAGATGCCGACGGTCTTGTGGTCATCGATGGCGGCATTCTCGGCGATGTTCATCGCGAAAGCCGTCTTGCCCATGGAGGGGCGGGCGGCGAGGATGACGAGGTCGGCTTTCTGAAAACCGCTCGTCATTTCGTCGAGCTCGGTGTAGTGCGTGGCGAGTCCGGTGATGCGCTGGCCGCGCTGGAGGAGGGCATCGATCGAGCCGAAGGAGTTGCGAACGATATCCGGAATGCCCTGGAAGCCTTTGCCGATGCGCTTTTCGGAGAGTGCGAAGACGGCGGCTTCGGCATCGTTGAGGATGTCGTCGGCGGAATCAGCCTGCTCGCTGGCCTTGGCGATGGCGGAATTCGCGACTCCGATGAGACCGCGGAGGATGGCTTTGTCGCGGACGATGCGGACGTAGTGATCGATGCTGGGACGGTCGGGCACGCCGTCGAGCAGGCTTGAAACGTAGCCGACGTCGCCAATGGCTTGGAGATCCTTCTTCTGCTCGAGTTCTTCAACCAGCGTGATGATGTCGATGGGCTTGGAGGCTTCGGTCAGATCCATCATGCGCGCATAGATGCGGCGGTGTGCGTCGATGGAGAAGTCGTCGGGGCGCAGGTGCTCGGCGGCATCGTTGAAGGCGTGGTTGTCGAGCAGGATCGCGCCGAGGATGGAACGCTCGGCCTCGATGTTCGCCGGCATGCGTCCGATGCTGGAGTCGATAGTGGCCACGATGTTGAGGTGAGTGCGATGCATCGTAATTTGTTTCGGCCTGTGGAAGTTTGAGAGTCGAGTCGGAAAACGCGTCCCTTATTCAAATATTTTCGGAGGGCGAGATGCGTCGGCCTCGGCGACGATTTTCTGACAACCTAGGGGAGTATGCCACAAGGCGAACAAAAAGCAAATGTATTAGGCGGGTTCAGGAGATTGTTGGTGAAACCCGGATGTTTCGCAAGTTATGGCCAACTTCTCACTTGCAGCCCGCGTCCACGAACTTCCGTTTGACTCTGGTCAGGGCCTTTTGGTTCTCATTCCGCAGCGGAGCCAAGGGATGTCGATATCCGAAGGCCGCAATGGAATCGCCCTCAAGCAGCGGGGCTTGGTCTGTCAATTTCTTCACAGCATCCCGGTAATAGTCACGTCGCCCCGTAGGAGAGAGGTCGCCTGCATCCTCTAAAATGCGCCCCGCTTCGTAGAGATTAGACAAATCTCTTGCCGAGTTGGATTTCGTCTCGCAAGACTTGTTTGCGTATTGGACAGCCTCACGCAGCCAATTGTCACGAGCTACTGGTTGTTTATGGGCCCGCATCAGGTACACCATAGCGATCTGTTGGTAAATCGAAGGATCGGGAGCTTCCCTAGCGGCGGTTAACCCAATCTGGACAGCCTTCTCATAATCGCCCCTTTGAGCGTATCGCGTCATCTCCGCCGCTGCTTTCGTTATCACAGGGTTTGCGCTCGACTCGTTCGTCGGAACACGTTCGCCACAGGATGCGAGTTGTCTTTTCACATTGGACACCTCTTCCGCATTGTGTTGCCGAAAGGGCGCCAATCGGAAGCTTTCTCCCTGTATTGTGGCTCGGCCGCCTTGGAGCTTTGGGGATAAGTTCTCTAGCAATTCGACGGCCCGTTGGAAATAACGGCAGGAGTCACTGGTGGGCAGATTATTTCCAGCAAGTTCGTATGTCTGCCCGACGTTGAAGATGTTCGACAGATCGTTTGGGTCTGCGCTCAATGCCTTTTCCGCGTATTGAGCGGCAAACTGGGCCCACTCTGCCGATTGCTTGGGGTCTTTGTATTCCCGGATTGCATAGGCTTGAGCAACCATCTGGTAGATGAAGTGGTCCGATGGCCGTCCTGTCCGCGAGCGTAATCCTAGCTGGATCGCATCTTCAAACTGTTCTTTCTGCTCAAGCTCGAACATTTGAAAACCGACATCTCCAAATCCCGGTGGCGGAGTTAAAGACCATGCCGGGGCTCGCATGTTCTGGTATCGAATGAGGAGCGCACCAGCCACGACCAGCACTGCTAAGACGATTAGGCCTAATGTGTGTCGCCTAAGAAACGCCATTTCTAAGATGCATTCCGATTCTGTGGCTGTGCTACTTCGCAATCGTCAAACGGGGAGCCCCGTGCCTCGTTAGCGATGAACCATAAGGCTTTTCTACGCAAAGGGCAAGATAACCGGCGTAAGCACGTTAGCACTCACAATGCCGGCGTCCTCCGCTGGCAGGGTTAGCGTTTGCGCCTGTCATCTGGGGGCACTGGTATCAAACGGGCTCGCCGTTTCTGAGTCGCAAGGAGTTTCTCGAGGAGGCGATTGCGCGGGTGCCAGATTTGGTGCAGCCCCCTGAGGGGAAAATGAAGGGCATCCTGTCGCTTTGTGCATCGTGAGAGCTCCCTGAGGCGATTGGGGGTCGTGCGAGAGCGTAGGGGTCCTTCGGACTCCGCAGCCGCTGCGCTTCGCGCAGCAGCCACTCCGCTCAGGATGACACCGCTAAAAAGTCACAGACTCTCAGGATGACACAGGTAGGGCGCGAGTGCGGTGGCTCAAGGTCCGGGGTTTAGTGGTAGCTCGTGGCTCCTGGCTCGTAGCTCGCGGCTTATGCAAAAAACAAACGCGGCCCGGGCCAGCCACCCGGGCCGCATTGTTATCGCGGATGCTTCTTCACCGCCGTCTTCCGCTATGGGCAGAAGATCCTCGCGCACCAGCGCTCCCAAGAGCATCGCTCCAGAGAGCGCGGCGCATCGATCCACACTTGAGACCCGCGTCCCAAGCTTAGAATTCAACGCTTCCATTCCGCCTTGTGAGCGGAACTTCGGAGGAGGCCGCAACGCCCGGGCACCAGCTCACTGGACATGAACCGGAAATTCCCCCGGCGATTCACCCTCGAGAGAATCACCGGCAACGCTGAACTCTGGTCGGCAGCGCTCAGAAACATACTCGCGCTTTGACTGCATAGCACTGTGCCGGAGCAGCGAAATTAACGCAACCGCAAACTAGGGCTGTGCTGTGAAGAAGCTGTGGAGGGGAGAAAGTTCCTGTGGAAAGAAACGGAAAAGTAGGGAAAAATGGGCTGCAGAAGCCGCGTGGGGAGTTTGGGACCGTCGTCGACTGCGGAGTTTTATGCTGACAACGCTTGCCCTGAGCAAAGTCGAAGGGAGTGTCCGCGTCGCATGAACGGGTGACGTACAATGAACGCCAATGATTGCGCATCTCCGAGGAATATTGCTGTCGAAGCATCCCAATCAGGCGATTGTGGAGACGCAAGGTGTCGGTTATGACGTGACGATCAGCGTGCCGACGTTTTCGGAGATGGCGGCGGCGGGTAGCGAGGTTGCGCTGCACATCCACACGCATGTTCGTGAGGATGCGCTGAGCCTGTACGGATTCTTGCGGCTGGCGGAGAAACATCTTTTCGAAAAACTGCTGACGGTCAGCGGGATTGGTCCCAAACTGGCGATCACAATTCTGAGTGGCATGCCGGCAGACGAGATGGTGACGGCAATTCGCGGCGGCGACCTGGTGCGGCTTACGCGCATTCCCGGAATTGGCAAGAAGACGGCAGAGCGCATGGTGCTGGAATTGCGCGATAAACTGCCCACGGTCACAGGAGCGGGAGCGGAGGAAGTGAGCGCGACGGCGACTCCGGTGGAAGAAGACGTGATTTCGGCGCTCGTAAACCTGGGGTATCAGCGGGCAACGGCGGAGAAGGCGCTGCTCGCGGCACGGAGCAGAGCGGGTGCGAGCGGGCAGAGTTTTGATAGTTTGTTTCGCGAGGCGCTGGGAGCATTGGCAAAGTGAGGCATCGGCTTTAAGAGTAAGTAGGGGGGTTGTGCGCAAGTTTATTGGGACGATTCTTGTCGCGTTGTGCATCGTGGTCGCGTTCTTCACGGAGATTCCGCGACTGGTGGATGAGAACCAGAATAAGGTTCTGAAGAAGCCGCCGTATTCCCCTTCGGCTAGAGCGCTGGCTCTTCACAAGCAACTGACGGTTGCCGACCTGCATGCCGATTCGCTGTTGTGGGGTCGCGATCTTCTGGAGCGCGGAACGGACGGTCACGTGGATATCCCGCGCCTAGCGGACGGGAACGTGGCCTTGCAGGTATTCTCGCTACCCACCAAGAGCCCTCACGGCCTGAACATTGAAAGCAACGAAGACAAAAGCGATGACATTTTCTGGCTGGCCATCGTCGATCATTGGCCGCCCGCAACCTGGAAGAGCCTGACACAGCGCGCGCTCTATCAATCGAGGCGGTTACATCAATTCGCGGCCGGTTCGCGCGGCGGATTTGTGGTGATCGAGACTGCAGGCGACCTCTTCAACTACCTGCAACGGCGCCAGAAGAATCCGCAACTGACAGCTGGGCTGCTCTCCATCGAAGGAGCTCATGCACTCGACGGAAAGCTGGAAAATCTCGATGTGTTGTACCAGGCTGGTTATCGGATGATGTCGCCCAGCCATTTTTTCGACAATGACATCGGAGGCTCGGCGGCGGGCGTGCATAAGAGCGGCCTGACAGACAAGGGCCGAGAGTGGGTGCGGCAGATGGAAGCGCGGCACATGATCATCGATCTGGCCCATGCTTCTGCGCAGACGATTGAAGATGTGCTGGCGATTGCAACGCGGCCGCTGGTGGTTTCGCACACCGGCGTGAAGGGAACGTGCGATAACAACCGGAATCTTACCGACGATCAGATTCGCGCGGTGGCTGCGAAAGGCGGCCTGATCGGGATCGGGTATTGGGATACCGCAACGTGCGGCACCGACGCGCGCGCGATCGTGAAAGCGATGCGATATGTTTCCGATCGCGTGGGCGCAGAACATGTCGCGCTCGGGTCGGACTTCGATGGGGCGGTCAGCGTGCCCTTCGACACGTCGGGAGTCGCGGAAATTACCGAGGCAATGTTGGACGCGGGGTACTCCGAGGCGGAGATCCGGATGATTATGGGGGAAAACGTCGTGAAGTTTTTGTCGGAGAATCTGCCGGCGAAGTAGGTGGCGATCACGGCCGGGACGCCGAGTACGCAGAGAAAACAACTCTAATTTTTTTCGTGGTTTTCTTTTCGTCTCGCCGGTGAACTGTTAGTTCCCTACGAAGCGAAGATATAAGTCGCGATCTTTACGACAGGCTTCCGCCATTCCTTTCACTCGGTTCCAGGCCTCGAGTTGGGAGTCGTCGCGCACGCGAGTCTTGGCGCGCTCCCATTCCGTGAGGAATGCTTCCATCTGCAAGTGATTGAAAACGGTCTTACCGAAGGGATCGATGCCGCCAAGCAGCACGAAATCGGCCTCGCTGGCGCCGGGGAGGACACCGTTCAGGATCACCCACTCGCCGTGTTCGCCAAGATCATCTTCCAGCTTTACGACCAGGGACATCGGAAACCTCGTTAACGTGCTGGCCGCAATGTACCAGCCTTCGGGCAGGTTTCCAAGCCGGAGCGGATACCGAAAGTAACGACGGCCCCACGAAAATACCCTCGATCGAGAGGCACAGTGTTTGAAGAGGCCTTTTACGCGGCTGGAGTGCGATCAGATCCCTCACGCTTCGGCGGCGTGGGCGCCGTGATGAAAGTGATATTGGAGGATCTTGGCGGCCAGAGCCGGGCTGACTTCTTTCCCCTGCGCTCCGATGGAGCGCACGACTTCTCCGCGGCACACCACTTCGGTTGCCGATAGTCCGGCAATTTCAGCGGGCAGAACGAGATTGATCTCGACTTGTACATTGGGCAAGAGTAATTCCTGCGACCGGAACAGCAGGCCGGAACGGCTGATGTTCTCGGTCGTTCCGGGTCTCCAGCTTTGCTCACCCAACGGACGATAGCGCAGCGGCAGATGCAGGTTGAAACGGCGAGCACGGAAAGGTGGAATCTTCTTTGGTTCAGCAAGGGCACCGGTATCTTTGCTTTGCGGCATCGCGGCCTCCTGAGGGATCGGTTCTGAGTCCAGAAGTTCCCGAACTTTGTCTTTCAGAATGGGAAGGCTAAAGGGCTTTTGCAGCAGGTTAATGCCGGCATCGAGCAGGCCGTCATGGCCGACAGCATTCTCGGTATATCCGGACATGTAAAGCACGCGGACGTCGGGCAGCTTCGCAGTAATCTGGGTGGCGAGTTCGCGGCCGTTTAAACCGGGCATGATGACGTCGGTGAGCAGAAGATCAATTTTGCCTTTATGCCCGGCGACGATTTGGAGGGCAGCGGCTCCGTCTTCGGCTTCGAGAATCTGATAGCCCTGCTTTGCCAGATATTGGTGGGCCAGGCGGCGAAGATTGACCTCATCTTCAACCAGCAGGATCGTCTCTTGCCCATGTTCGGCGCGGGGAAGGCCAGCGAACTCAGGTGCCGCGGCGGCTTCCTCGCGAACATCAGCTCGCGGAAAGTAGGCACGGAAGGATGTGCCACGCTGGGGCTGGCTGTCTACAAAGATGTAGGCCCCGCTCTGCTTGACGATGCCGTAAACGGTGGAAAGACCAAGACCGGTGCCCTTCGTTCCCTTCGTGGTGAAGAAGGGCTCAAAGATCCGGGATTGAGTTTCGCTGTCCATCCCCGTGCCCGTGTCACTGATGGAGAGCATGACGTACTCGCCGGGAACGAGCGGCGGATGGCTGCGCGCGAAGACTTCATCGAGCGAGACATTCGCGGTTTCAATGGTCAGCTTGCCGCCCTGGGGCATGGCATCGCGGGCATTGACGGCGAGGTTCATGATGACCTGATCGATCTGGCCCGGATCGGCGCGCACGGCTCCCAAGGCTGGGCCGGGAACCATGACGAGATCGATGTCCTCGCCGATCATGCGGGTGAGCATCTTCAGGTTCTCAGTGATCACTTCGTTGAGGTCAAGAACTTTGGGAGCAAGAATCTGCTTGCGGCTGAAGGCGAGCAACTGGCGCGTAAGGGAGGTAGCGCGCTGCGTGGCATTGGAAATTTCCTGCGCCGGGCCGCGCAGGTGTGGATCAGGACCGAGACGTTCGAGGAGAAATTCGGAGTATCCCGAGATCACCATGAGCAGGTTGTTGAAATCGTGGGCAATGCCGCCGGCAAGACGGCCGATCGCTTCCATCTTTTGGGCCTGGTGAAGCTGGAGTTCAAGGAGTCGGGTCTGAGTAATATCTTCCATAAAAATCTCGAAGCTATTGCCTTCTTTTCCGTTGGGAATCACGCGTCCGGAGATGCGGGCGACGATGGGGGAGCCATCTTTCCGAATACATTCGATCGCGAGATTGTTGAATTCCTTGCCAGCGTGAAAATAGTCGGCAGTCTGGAACCAGAGCTGAGCATCGGCGTAGAGGCTTCCGAGATGGCGGCCAGTAAGTTCGCCGGCATTGGCATAGCCGAACATGTGGACCAGCGCGGGATTGGCATCCTGCAACATGCCTGCGGAATTGCAGCGGCAGATGCCGTAGGGAGCATTCATCACCAGGGAGCGGAAGTTGCTTTCGGACCGGCGCAGGCTCTCCTGGGCGGAGCGTAGAGCGGCGTTGAACCAGCAGATGAGAAGGGCCACCGCAAAGAACAGCGCCATGTGCACGAGGGCGCGGCGAAACTCGGCGGGAGTTTGATCGCCCGCAAGCGAGTAGTAGGCGCTGACGGTGAGCGCGAAAGATGTGGCGGCGAGTCCGGGCTTCCAGCCGCCATACCAGGCGCTGACCATGACGGCGACCGCGAACACGACCAACCGGCTCTCGGCAAGATCGGAAAAGAATAATGTCGGGATCAGAGCCAGGACCGTGCTGAGGAGAGCCACTCCATAGCGCAGAATGGGAGCGCGGGATGGAGCGACCGCGAACGTGCTGAGAAGGGGGAATCTCATACGCTTAAGTCCATGCTATGCGCCCAAAACGCGCACGGCGAGTTACGCTTGTTCACCGCAATTTCCTGGCGGCGCAGTGGCCAGAGGTACACCGGAGGAGTACGCCGGAGACGAAGTCTTGGAAGTGAGAACTGTTGGACCAGCCTAGTCCTCAGATGCCGATTAGGCAAAAATGATCTGGGCAAAATCACGGTCGCCGAACAAAGACTTGCAACAGCAGTAGGCAAACGACGAAACTAGCGGGTCAATGCGGGAACAACCGGCATGAATATCGGACTCTTCGGCGGCAGCTTCGATCCCATTCATCGGGGACATCTTTCGCTGGCAAAGGCGGCTGCGGAACGCTACGCGCTGGGACGAGTGCTGTTTGTTCCGGTGAATGTGCCTCCGCATAAACAGAAACATCCGCTGACAGCATTTGCTCATCGGTATGCGATGGTGGCGCTGGCGACTCAAGATGAGAAGCGGTTCGTGCCTTCGTTGCTGGAAGGGCCGGGTGAGGGGCAGCACGGAGGAAAACATTCTGTCCACGAAGACCTTGAGGAGCTTCGCTCCGCTCGGCGGACGAGGGCATCCGCTCCTCTACGAACTGAGGCAAACTATTCGATTGATACCGTGCGGCGGTTGAAGTCGTCGCTCAAGAAGGCCGATCGGCTTTTCTTTCTGATTGGAATTGACGCTTTCCGCGACATTGCGAAATGGCGGGAAGCGCGCGCGCTGCTGGGGGAGTGCGAATTCGTGGTGGCGAGCCGTCCTGGATACTCGCTGCGCGATGTGGCGGAGGCGTTGCCAGAGGAGTTGCGGCCTGCGGCGGCGGTGACGAAGCCTTTTCATAAGCAACCGGCGACTGGCGATCTGGTTTTGCCGGGCGTCACGCTGCATCTGCTGGAAGGCGTTCATCAGAATGTTTCCGCGACTGCGATCCGAAGCGCTGCCGCGCAGGGGAAACCGCTGGCGCGATGGCTGGATCCGCGCGTGGCGGAATATGTGAAGAAGGTGGGGCTATACCGGGAGGCCAGAGGTTAGAGGTCAGATTGCAGAGGTGAAACCCCAAGCGATTGGCATGTTGTTTCGCGCGGAGATTTTTCCCTCTGCAATCTGACCTCTGCAATCGTCGCACTCCGGTACAATCTACCAAGTCAATCTATGGCCAAGAAAAACGACCTCAAGCTACTGGTAAACGAAGCCATTCTTGCCTGTCAGGATAAGCAGGCCGAACAAGTCACGATTCTCGAACTGGAAAAGGACTCCGGAGCATTCACGGATTACTTCGTGATGTGCAGCGGGTCGAACTCGCGGCAGATCCAGACGATTGCCGACGCGGTCGATGATCGGCTGGAACAGAACGGCGTGCGCGTCACTCACAAAGAAGGCTACAAACAGGCCGAGTGGGTGCTGCTCGATTATGTGGACTTCGTCGTGCACATCTTCTCCGAGAAGGCGCGGCAGTTCTACGATCTGGAACGGTTGTGGAAGTCGGCCCAGCGAATTGAGCCGGAGGATTTCATGGCCAAGCCTCGGAAGGCCCGGACGGTGAAGGAAAAATCGCTGGCTGGCCCGACTGAGGCGGCTCCGAAGAGTCCGCGAAAAACTGCACGCAAGAAGAAGGCCTGACGTGTCTGCAGCAGAGCGAAATTCCTCCGATCCGAATTCTTCGGTGTCCGGTGAGTTGGCTTCGACTTTGCCTTCCAGTTCTTCGCAACAGACTTCCTCAAATTCAACTTCCTCGAATCCTGCGCCCTGGGGCTCGTCGTATCGGCTGGTCGCGGCTGAGAGGTGGAAGGCGAAGTCGGCGATGATGGGCGGCGCGGTCACGCAGACACTGGTGGAGTATTCGCGTCCCGTCTTGGGGATGCGCGTGGTCGATCTTGCGAGCGGGACGGGAGAACCCGCGATCAGCCTGGCAGAGCGCGTGGGGACGGAGGGATCGGTCACGGCGGTCGACCAGAGTGCGGATTTGCTGGCGATTGCGGAGGAGCGGGCTCGGCACAAGAGGCTGGCGAATCTGACGACGCGGCAGGCCGATGCGCATATGCTTCCGTTTGACGACCGCAGTTTTGATCTGGCGACTTGCCGGTTCGGCGTGATGTTCTTCTCCGACGTGAAACGGGCGCTGACGGAACTGCGGCGGGTGTTGAAGCCGGGATCGCGGGCTTGTTTTGCGGCATGGGGCCCGATGGAGCAGCCGTATTGGCAATGCACGATGAAAATCGTGCAGAAGCATGTGGGCGGAGCGATGTTGCCGGAGGGAGGAGCCGATCCGTTCCGGTTCTCGGCGGCGGGCTCACTTTCGGACGTGCTGCGCGCGGCGGGATTTGCAGATGTCGAGGAGTCGACTCGCAATCTGCCGTGGACCTGGCTGGGAGATTCGGAAGAAGTGTTCGAGTATGCGTGCGCGACTGCAGCTCCGTTTAAGCCGATGCTGGAGCGGGTTCCGGAGAAGGTGTGGGCCGCGATTCGAGCGGAAGCGAAGGCGGCGATCGAGCGGTATCGGGTGGGAGATGAGATACGGTTTGGCGCGAACATTGTGCTGGCGTCGGGAAGGGCTTGAGAGCGCGCCGTGAAGATCAAAGTGGCGTGGGTGGGCAAGACGAAAGAAGCGGCGATCGAGAGCTTGACGGATGAGTATTTGAAACGGATTTCGCGGTTCGCGGAAGTGCAGGGCGTGGCGGTGAAGGATGAAGCGGCGATGCTGGCGCTGGCTGCGGGCGAACGCAAGAACGAGAAGTTCAAGCTGGTGTTGCTCGATATGCGCGGGAAACAGTATTCGTCGGAGGAGCTGGCGGCGATGCTGGAGCGAGAGCAGGTCAATGCGGTTCCGCTTTTGTTTGCGATTGGCGGGAGCGACGGATTCTCCGATGAGGCGCGTCGGAAGGCGAATTTTGTGGTGTCGCTCGGGAAGATGACGTTGCCGCATGAGCTGGCGCGCGTGGTGCTGGTCGAGCAGATTTATCGGGCGTTCACGATTTTGAAGAATCATCCCTATCATGTGGGGCATTAACTTAATGGTAACGGGGCATCGGCCGGTCAGACGGGGATTTTCGGGTGGGAACGCGGCGGAATGGATGCACCTCTGGCAGCTTCCCTTCGATTGGAAAGACGTTTACTGTGTATTTCGACAGGCGGCTCCAAAGTCTGAATATGCAGGCGAGGCCCTTCCCCAATGAAAAACCCGTACGACGTGTTGAGAATGAAAGAGCAGGAACTGATGAAGGTCCGCAAAGAGATGGACGCTTTGCGGATCGCGGCGAAGCTGCTGGGAGCCGATGACAAGAGCGCCGCCGGCAACGGCGAAGCGCATCCGCAGCTTACGCGCGTTGTTGAAATGCCGTAGGGCGTGTCTCGAGAGTTTTGGCGGATTATTCTCCCGCATTCCAACCTCCCCTTTCCTCGAAGCGGACGGAAGCCAAGCCGTCCGCTATTTTTTTGAGGAAACGAGCCGCTGCACCCCCCTGCACATTTTTCTAAACCACGATCTATTCGAATCATGGGTTTAGGGGAAATTTCCTTGCAAAATCTTGAGCCCCAATGAGTTACAGGTAAAATCTTGAGCGCGTAGGAGTTAAGCCCTAAGAATCGTCATTTCTGGTGCATTTTTCGCAAAATATTCATAACAAAGGACTTGACTATAACTAGCTCTGAAATCAAGGGTTTACGGCTGATTTCCTGATCAGCCCTTAGCAGGCTGCGGAAAAAGTCACTCGCGATCAAGAACCGGTCAACCTCAGCGGCTAAAGCCGCAATCAAAGCAAAGTTATCGCAGCGCTGAAGCGCTGCGCCACCCAAAATCAGGTGCAACGCCGAGTTTTTTAGCAGCCTGCTAGGCTCTATTTACGACTATTTTCTTGTCAAAGACCTTATTAGGGATCGGGCGCGTTATACGCCCTGCATTTATCTGAGCCGGTTTGATTCCTTAAGTCAAGGTTCGATTTGCGGGCGCACGGCGCCATTGGAGGCGATTGTCTGAGCTAGCCGTGTTCGACGCGCGTCTTGATATGGGAGTACGCGGCATCGATGAGATTGCTTAGCGCTTCGGGGCTGGTGTCGATTCCCGGTCTGAGCTTGACATGGCGCATGAACTTGCCGGCGCCTTGCAACAAGCGGGCCGGATCCGGCAGCGCCGCGCCGTGAAAGAAACCGACGTTGACATGCGAAGAAAATACGTTGACGTAGCCGAAGGGGGCATCTCCCAAACAGGCAACGGGACAGCCATCATGAAGGAGTTCCCGAACCTCGTCTCCGCAATTTCGCATTGCCTGAAACCAATGATGGGCGATCGCTCCTAATTCCCCTGCGTGGTCTTTCATCCATGCATCGATGGCGGGATCGCGCTCGACAGCGCCATTGAAGCGCAAGAGATCGGATTTCATGGCTGGCCCACTTTCCCGATTCTGGTCTGGGTAAGTTTCAGTTTACTTTCCTTCGAGAAAGTCGAGAATCCACGTTGTCTTGGGCACCCGGCCTTTTTGCAGTTGTATCTAAACTGATGTTCGCGGGGCATCTTTTCGCGCCAACGTGGGAGCTGACTACTTGTCTCAGCGGATCAATTCCAATATCCCGCCGACAATAAATAATGCGCAGATCGCAGTTATGCCCAAGAGAATTCCAAGGTGGGCGCGTTCCCTTAATTGGCCTTTCAGATATTTTGTCCAAGCGCTTATCAATACCCATCCGCCAATCACGATGCCAAACCATGGACTGATTCCGTGTCCATGTGCGACGTTATAAACGGGCCCGAGCATCATCATGGGTGTTTACTCTTAGCTTTACTTTTCGCACATCCTGCGTTAGTACTGATTCCGTCGAAGCAGCCGGGTGCCCAAGACAATGAGGGTGCTCCACACATCGCGCGCTTTGCGATGTGTGGGCTTTCGTCACAATCGAACTGTGTCGGGATCACCGTCCCGCTCCCGCCCTTGGGATTATTCTGACCCAGTGTCCAAGCGTCTGCATCGGTATTATGGCACGCATGATCTGCACTTCATCACCAGCAGTTGTTACCGTCGCCAGCCGGAGTTAGGTTCCGCCTGGCGGCGCGATCTATTTGTGAAAATCCTGGAAGAGGCTCGCCGCAAGTATGGCTTCGTCGTCCATGGATATGTGGTGATGCCCGAGCACATCCACCTGCTGATCACCGAGCCCGACGTGGGCGATCCGTCGGTGGTCATGAAGGTCATCAAGGAGCGTTTCTCGCGGCGCGTGAACCGCAGGCGGAGGCAAGCTGCGGGGGAGCAGGGCATGCTCTGGGAGCGGATCCGGGAACCGGTCTGGCAAAAAGCGGTTCTACGATTTCAATGTCTGGAGCGCGCGCAAACAGGTCGAGAAGCTGCGCTACATGCACCGCAATCCAGTGAAGCGAGGACTGGTGGAGCGTCCGGAACAATGGAAGTGGAGCAGCTTCCGCGCTTATTGTTATGGAGAAGCCGGACCGGTGAGGGTGAGGTTTCAAGAATCGCCGCCGGGAATCAAGCGCCGTCCGGTCGAGAGCTTTCCCGCAGTCGAGAACCCAGTCATTTGCAAAGTGCGCAAATGACTGGGGCACCCTCATTGTCTTGGGCACCCGGCTAGTGCTGAGGCAAGTGTTTCGGAGAATTCTCTGCCTAAACAATCTTCAAACTGAGACACTACCCTCCGCGGAGCTGTATGGCGCGGGGTTTCGCGTTCTCGTACAATTGGGGATTCGGCCTTCGGGGCTGAGCATCTCTGTCTTATGTCTGACATTCGTCGCGGACTGATTATTGTGAATACCGGGCCGGGCAAGGGGAAGACGACCGCGGCGATGGGGACGGCTCTGCGGGCGGTGGGGAATGGGATGCGGGTGCTGATGCTCCAGTTTTTGAAGGGGTCGTGGCATTACGGAGAGCTGGATGCGGTGAAGGCGTTTGGCGACAAGTTCGTCATGAAACAGATGGGTCGCGGGTTTGTGAAGGTGGGCGTGGAGAAGCCGGATCCGGAAGACGTCCGGATGGTAGAAGAGGCGTGGGCGGAGGCGGAGCGGGCGATCCAGTCGGGAGAATGGGATCTGGTGGTGCTCGACGAGATCAATTACGCCATCAGTTACGGTATGCTGGACGCGGTGAAGGTGGCCGAGGCACTGGGGCGGCGTCCGGAGATGGTGCATGTGATTTTGACGGGACGGAATGCGCATCCGGCGATTGTGGAGATTGCGGATACGGTGACGGAGATGCGCCAGGTGAAGCACGCGTATGAAAAGGGCGTGATGGCGCAGAGAGGGATTGAATACTAGTTGCTGGTTGCTAGTTCTTAGTCGAACCTGAGCGGTTGTTGCTGGGGACGAAGAACTGGCAACCAAGGTCTAGCAGCTGAGAACTACTTTTATGACATGGTTTAAACGACAAACCGGGGAGATTGATGCGGCGGGGGAGAAGAAGGTTCGCACGGAGGGGCTTTGGGTCAAGTGCGACAACTGCCGGCAGGTTATCTGGAAAAAAGATCTGGAAGAGCACTTGAATGTGTGTCCGAAGTGCGAAAAGCACTTTCGGATCGACGCAAGGACGCGGCTGGCGCTGCTGATAGACGATGGCAAATATGAGGTGTTTGACAGCGATCTGGTGTCGACCGATCCGCTGAAGTTTGTGGATTTGAAGCCGTACTCTTCACGGCTGAAGGTGGCGAAGACGGAGACCGGGCTGAAGGATGCGGTCATCAATGCGCGCGGGAAGCTGAATGGGCGTCCGGTGATTGTGAGCTCGATGGAGTACGCGTTCATTGGCGGCAGCATGGGCGCGGTGGTGGGCGAGGAGATTACGCGGGCGATCGAGAAGGCAACGGAGACACGGACTCCGCTGATTATTGTGTCGGCGTCGGGCGGGGCGCGCATGATGGAGGGCGCGATCAGCCTGATGCAGCTGGCGAAGATTTCGTCGGCGCTGGCGCGGCTGGATTCGGCGAAGGTGCCATATGTTTCGGTGCTGACGGATCCGACGACCGGGGGTGTGACAGCGTCGTTTGCGATGCTGGGCGATTTGAATATTGGCGAACCGGGGGCGCTGATTGGGTTTGCCGGGCCGAGGGTGATTGAGCAGACGATCCGGCAAAAGCTGCCGCCGGGCTTCCAGCGGTCAGAATTCTTGCTGGAGCACGGGATGCTGGATGCGGTGGTGTCGCGCAAGGAGATGAAGGGGTATATTGCGCGGGCGCTGGAGTTTATGGATCAGCCGGCGGCTGTGAAGCAGACAGCGTAGGAAAACGGTCGTTAGTCGCTCGTCGTTGGTTGTTCGCGGGTTATTTTTCAGGTTTGCAGTCCCACCTTTCGGACCACGCTGAGAACCTTTCAGGTTTCGTGAGTCCCCTTCCACTGCTACAGAATCAACAAGGCCGACGCAGCTTGATACGCTTAGAGTCTAGTTTGGGGTAGTGTTGCCGGGGACCGGCGACCAACGACTGATGTCTTACGAAACCGCAGTTGCGCAGATGTATGCATTGGGGCACGAGCTGGGCTCGACGCCGGTGCACAAGTTTGACCTGGCGCATATGCGTGTGCTGCTGGCAGCGCTGGGGCATCCGGAGAAAACTTTTCAGTCGGTGCTGGTGGCGGGGACGAATGGGAAGGGATCAACGGCGGCGACGCTGGCGGCGATTCTGCAGGCGTCGGGGCTGAAGACGGGGCTTTATACGTCGCCGCATCTGGTGCGGATCAACGAGCGGATTCGGCTGGATGGGGCGGCGATCGGCGATGACGACTTTGCACTGCTGCATGATGTGGCCGGGAGGACGGCGGAACGGCTGGTGAGCGAGGGGGATCTGCCGTGGCATCCCAGTTTTTTTGAGATGCTGACGGCGATGGCGTTCGAGTATTTTGCGCGCAGCCGTCCGGACATGGTGGTACTTGAAGTGGGGATGGGCGGGCGGCTGGATGCGACGAACGTGGTTGAGCCGCGGGTGAGCGTGATCACGGATGTGTCGCTGGATCATCAGAAATATCTGGGAGAGACGGTCGCGGAGATTGCGCGCGAGAAGGCGGGGATCATCCGGCGGGACGGGGTAGTGGTGACGCTGCCGCAACTGGCGGAGGCGAACGACGTGCTCGGGAACGCGATTCTGGACGCGGGAGCGCGGGCGGTAAATGCGGTGGCGTATGTGCCTCCGGTGTCGCCGGGCAGTTCCCAGTACCTGGTACCCAGTACCCAGTACGGAGCGGGTGGCGAGCTGCGGCAGCAATATTCGCTCGAAGTGCTCGGGAGCTCGATCCATGTGGACTCGCCGTTGGCGGGGCGGCATCAGTTGCGGAATTTGGCTTTGGCGATTGCTGCGGCGGTGGAGTTGCGGGAACACGGGATCGAGACGATCACGGCGGAGTCGATTGAGCGTGGGATTCGGGAGACGCGGTGGGCGGGGCGGTTTCAGGTGGTCCACGGCTCCCGGCGGTCGGCGCTTGGCTTTCGGGCCGCGGACGATCGAGCGTCAGGAATCGAAGGAGAAGATTCGATCGAGTACGTTTTCGATGTGGCGCATAATCCGGCGGGGGCTTGGGCGTTGCGGGCGACGCTCTCGGCGGCGTATGGAGAGCGGCCGATCACGCTGGTATTTGGAGTGCTGCGGGATAAGGCGATGGCGGAGATGGCGGAGATTCTGTTTCCGATTGCGGAGCGGGTGATTGTGACGCATGCGAATAATCCGCGGGGGGCGAGTCCGGCGGAAATTCGGGAGGCGGCACAGCGGGTGGCGGGTGAGGTGGATGAGGCGGAAAGCGTGTCTGCGGCGCTGGAGGCGGCGCGGTGCGGAGTTGGCGCGGATGGGGTCGTGGTGGTTACGGGATCGATTTACATTGTGGGCGAGGCGATGCGGATGCTGGGCGTGAGCATCTAAATTTTGACAGTGCTGAATAAGATCACCACTACCGTTGAGTTGGATAAAGACAGGGCCGGGTTGCGTTCGGGTGGACGGACGGGCGCGGTTGTCTCAACACCAGCCGGAGATTCCGGCTTCAACGCGGGAGATGTTCCGGCTAAGACTGGGATCGGCGGCAATTTGCGGGCTGGACTGCGGCATGGCTGGCTCAGCGCTTTGCGGTCGTACCTGTTTATTAATCCGCTGATTTGGGCTTACACGATCGTGCTGGGGACGATTTCGCTGCTTGTGTCGTTGGTGGATCGCGATGGGCGGATGCAGCACCAGCTGGCGACGGCGTGGTCGTGGCTGATCATGAAGACGATTTTTTCCCCGGTGACGGTGACGGGAAATGCGGGTGCCCTGGTGAGTGGTGCGGGCGAGCGAGCGCGGGTATTTGCGGTGACACATGCATCGGCGCTGGATATTCCGGTGCTGTACGTTTATTTGCCATTTCAGTTTCGGATTATTTTCAAGAGCGAGCTGCTGTCGTATCCGTTTGTGGGATGGCATCTGCGGCGGTCGGGGCAGGTCTGCATTAATCAGCAGCAGCCGACGCAATCGGTGGGCGCGATCAAGTCGGCGCTAAAAAGTCTGCGCAAGGGGATGCCGCTGGTGATTTTTCCCGAGGGCGGGCGAACGCGGGATGGGGAGATTCAACCGTTCTTGCCCGGAGCGTTTTTTCTGGCGATCAAGGCGCAGGCGGATATTGTTCCGATTGCGCTGGTGGGAACGTTTGATTTGCTGCCGATGAACACGTATCACATTAAGTGCCAGCCGCTGGAGATGCGGGTGGGCGAGGTGATTCCGACGGCGGGGCTGAAGATGGCGGACATGGATGCGGTGTCGGCGCGGGTGAAAACGAGTATTGAGGCGCTGCACTCGGCTCCCGGTCAATGAGTGAAATCGCCTGTGGCAGTTGAAAAACTCTTCCTCGCAAAATCGACGAAAATGAAATCGCGTCAGGAAGCTCTAGGGTCAATTTTCTCGGGTCGCCTAGACATTTTCTGTTCCCAAAACTTTTGGCTAATTGGGACGAAAAGCGAGTTTTTCAACAGCCACTCGCAATAGCACTCATCATGATTTCACGGGAGCTCGCGTCGCCGGCAATTGACCCTCCTCCGACCCTACCTTAAGCTTAGAGGATTCAGTGGAATACAGGGCTTAACTATGTCTGACAGCATTTATGTGAAGCTGCCTGATGGCAGCGATAAGGAAGTTCCTCAAGGCACGACTGCGCTCGATATCGCCAAGTCCATCAGCCCGCGCGGCGCAGCTTCTGCTTCTCCGGAGCGGTGTATTCCTTAAGGCCGTAGAGGGGATCTGTAACGATGGCGTGAACTGAGTGCGCGGGCTGCTCGTCCATCCAGGCAAAGCAATCGGCCGGGTGCAAGGAATACCCAACACCGTTGAGACGGAAGCTTGTCTGCTGATGACTCCGAGCCGTGGAAGAACTCATCCCTGCATTAAGTACCACGAACGGCGGTGGATTGGTAGGCCCGTTTGGCGTAGCCGCTCTGGCTGCGCACATTTCACTTCCGTGCCAGCATGACCGCCCAGTTGCTGAATGCCTCTGGCTTTCCGTTACGTACCACTGTCGGGTAGACGCGGCTCAGGCCCTTATGATGCTGCGCTCTGAATTCCAAACGTGCCTCCGGGCCCAGGCCGATGTCCATGCCGTTCATCGACTCGATGGCCGCGATGAATTTTTCTCGCGTCGGATCCTTTCCCGCCCGTTTCAGTGCCTCCACAATGACCATCGCATTCACAAACGCTTCCAGGCTGGTTGGACTGGGCTGGGTCCGCGACATGTACTTTTCCAGGCATTCCCGGTAAAGCCTGACCGCGGGCAGATCGGTGGCGTCATAGGGCGGCACGATCTGCATACTCACCACTCCCTCCGCCTCCTTTCCTGCCACCGTAATAAAAGCGTCTGTCCCGATATACGAGCCGGATACAAACAGCGGCCGCCAGCCCTGCCCATGCGCCCGCTTCACGATTTCGGCCGCTGCCGCATAGGTAGTGGCGAGAATCACCACTTCTGGCTTGGCGGCATGCACCGCTTCGATGGCCGACCCGACATCGAGCGCGTTGCGGGTGTAAGCGCCCACCGCCGCGGGCGTAGCCTTGTGTTTTGCCAGCGCCGCCGTGGCGCTGTCCAGGACCGTTTTCCCGAAGGCATCGTCCTGGTAGATCACGCCGATCCTCCGCGCGTCCGCTCTCCACAAATTGTCCACCAGCTCCCGTGTCTCGTCGTTGTACGACGCCCGCAGATTGAAAATTCCGTGCTTCACTGGCTCATAGATAAATGGCGCTCCCGAGTATGTGCCCACCAAAGGCATGTGTTCGGCTTCGAGCAGCGGCAGATATTTGGCGGTCGTGGCCGAACCGAAAAAAAAGCCGGCGGCAAAGACCTTCTCCCGCATCAGCGAGGCGAAGCAGGCGCTCGTCCTCTCCGGATCGTACCCATCGTCGAACGACGACAGGCCCAGTTTCCGCCCGTTTACGCCGCCGTGATCGTTGATGTAGTCGAAGTAGGCGGTGGCTCCAAGTACGATCTGGATGCCGTACAGCCGGTTCGGTCCGTCCAGCACCGCGCAGGAACCAATCTTGATCTGCCGGTCACTGACTCCCGGCGCCTGCGCCGTCGCCAGCGTCACCAAACTGCAAGCCATCAGTAGCGCACAAGCCCAACCGCAGTTCCAGACCTTACGTATAAACCCAAATATCAACATTTCAAAATCTCCATTTTCGTTGACAACCCGAGCTCGGCGACTCAGATATCTCAAGGAATAGGCCGTGCTCCCGTCTGCGAAAGGCCGTATCCCACACTACATAGCACCCAAGCGCAAAATACGACCACTAGTCACGGGCGAGCAAAACTAAAGTTTGGGCCCAGCGCTCACGGATTCTTGGCTACAATCTTGCGTGCGGTCCAGTCCGCCGCGTTTGACCCTTCCCGAATCGCTCCTTTAAACTCAGGAGATTCAGTGAAATACAAGGCGAATTCATGTCTGACAGCATTCATGTGAAGCTGCCTGATGGCAGCTTGAAGGAAGTTCCTCAGGGGACGACGGCGCTGGAGATTGCGAAGTCGATCAGTCCGCGGCTGGCGGATGCGGCTTTGGCGGCGAAAGCGACACCATTGAGTTCGAATGGCGATGCTCCGGCGGGCGAGGGTGCCCGAGGGGTGCATTCTGGCGGACAAAAACAGGGCGGACAGGAGTGTCCGCGCCACACGGCCCAACTGATCGATCTGACGCGTCCGCTGGAGAGCGACACTGAGCTGCGCATCCTGACGGAAAAGGATCCGGAGGCGCTGGAGGTTTACCGGCATTCGTCCGCGCATTTAATGGCGGCGGCGGTGTTGGAGCTTTTTCCGGAGACGAAGCTGGGGCACGGGCCGGCTACGGAGAATGGCTTCTTTTACGACTTCTATCGGGAGACTCCGTTCACGCCCGAGGATTTGGCGAAGATCGAGAAGAAGATGCAAGAACTCGTGCAGCAGGATTTGCCCTACGCGCGCGAGTTTGTCGAGCGCACCGAGGGATTGCAGCGATTCAAGAACGAAGGCGACTTCATGAAGTGCCATTTCATCGAGCAGTTCACCAAGCCCGATGAAAAGATTTCAATTTATAAGACCGGCAAGTTTCTGGACTTCTGCCGCGGGCCGCACTTGCCTTCGACCGGAAAGATCAAGGCGTTCAAGCTGCTGAATATTGCGGGCGCGTACTGGCTGGGGGATGAGAAGAATCCGCAGCTGCAGCGGATTTACGGGACTTCGTTTTTTTCGAAGAAGGACCTGGACGCTTATCTGAACAGCATCGAGGAGGCGAAGAAGCGCGATCACCGGTTGCTTGGGCAGCAGCTGGATTTGTTTTCAATTCAGGAACTGGCGGGGCCGGGGCTGATTTTCTGGCATCCGAAGGGCGGGATTATCCGCAAGGAGATGGAAGACTGGATGCGCGAGGAGTACATCCGGCGCGGATATTCGCTGGTGTACACGCCGCATGTGGCGCGGCGGCAGTTGTTCCACACCTCGGGGCATGAGGGGTATTACTCGGACAATATGTTCGACGCGATGGAGCTGGACGACGCCGAGTACCGGCTGAAGCCGATGAATTGTCCGGGACACATTTTGATTTATCGCGACTCGCTGAAGTCGTATCGCGATTTGCCGGTGCGGCTGGGCGAGTTGGGAACGGTGTACAGGTATGAGCGATCCGGCGTGATGCATGGGTTGCTGCGGGTGCGCGGGTTTACGCAGGATGACGCGCATATTTTCTGCACTCCGGAGCAGATTGAGGACGAGATTGCCGGGTGCGTGGAATTTGCGCTGGCCGTGCTGAAGGCGTATGGGTTTGACAAATTTCAGACCGAGCTTTCGACCTGGAATCCGGAGGACCGCAAGAGCTTTGTGGGCAGCGAGGACCAGTGGAAGCTGGCGACGGATTCGCTGGAGAAGGTGCTGAAGCGGCTGAATATCGAGTACAAGACGATTCCGGGGGAAGCGGCGTTTTACGGGCCGAAGATCGATATCAAGCTGGTGGATGCGATTGGGCGGCTGTGGCAGCTTTCGACGGTGCAGTTCGACTTCAACCTTCCGCAGCGCTTTGGCTTGGAGTATGTGGCGGAAGACGGAACGCGCAAGCAGCCACTGATGGTGCATCGGGCGCTGTATGGATCGGTGGAGCGCTTCTTTGGCGTGCTGCTTGAGCATTACGCGGGAGCGTTTCCGGTGTGGCTGTCGCCAGTGCAGGTGGCGATGATCCCCATTGCTGAGCGGCATGTGGAGTACGCGGAGAAAGTGGCGGCGCAACTTCGAACGGCGGGAGTGCGAGTGGAGGTGGATGCGCGCAACGAGAAGATGAATGCGAAGATCCGCGAGCATGCCATGCAGAAAGTGCCGTTCCTGCTGGTGGTGGGGGATAAGGAAGCGGAGGCGGGGAAGGTCAACGTGCGGACGCGCGGGAAAGAGAAGACCGAGGACATGGGCGCGGCGGAGTTTGTGGAGAAGATTCGCGGGCTGATTGCGGGGAAGAGCGCGGGGTTGTAATCAGGACCATCGTTCCTTATGAATGCGCCTTACGAATGCGCCGCAAGTTTTGGCGAGAAATGCCTGAATCAGCGGCGAAGGGATTTGAGAGCGTAGGGGTCCTTCGGTCCGTGGTTTGTCCGCTGCGCGGACGAACCACTTCGCTCAAGATGACAGAGATTAACTAATGTCCGGGCTTGTCGCTTCGGCATATCCTTCCTTGAGGGCTGCAAACCCCGTGTGGTAGCATCGGAAGTTTCGCAGGCGTGGTTGGGCTGGCCTGTTACCTGTCCTCATCTCTTCCGGGCTGTAGCACATCTTCCCGAAAGCCTGCTGAAGGAGAAATAACGCGTGAAAGTATACGAAGGAGCCAATCTCCGCAACCTTGCCTTGATCGGGCACGGGCATGCAGGCAAGACAACCCTGGTATCAGCCATGCTCCAGACAACCGGCGCCACGCAGCGCTTCGGCCACGTGGACGACGGGACGGCAACGACCGATTACGACGAAGAAGAAATTGCGCGGAAGATGTCGATTTCGACGGGCCTGGCTTGCGTCGAGTGGGGGAAGACGAAGATCAATCTGCTGGATACGCCGGGGTTCAACATGTTCGTCCACGAGGCGAAAATGGTGTTGCCGGTGGTGGACGCGGCGCTGGTGGTGGTGGATGGCGTGGCGGGCGTTGAGGTTGTGACCCAGCGCGTCTGGGCGTACTGCGACGAGATCAATTTGCCGCGCATGATTGTGGTCAACCGCATGGACCGTGAGCGGTCCGATGCCACGCGCGTAATGGAATCGCTGGTCACGGCATTTGGGCGGGCGGTTACTCCGCTGCAGCTGCCGATTGGCAGCGAGAAGAATTTGTCGGGAATTGTCGATCTGGTCCGCATGAAGGCTTACACGTACGAGATGGGCGGAAACGGCAAGGGCAAGGAAGGGCCGATTCCGGCGAACATGGCCGAGGTCGCGAAGGAAGCGCATGAGAAGCTGGTGGAGCTCGTCGCCGAGGGCAAAGACGAGTTGATGGAGGAGTTCTTCGAGACGGGGACAATTCCTGAAGAGCATCTGGTTCCTGCTTTGCATGAGGCGATTCGCGAGGACAAGCTTTTCCCGGTACTGTTCACTTCCGGTCTCGGCAATATTGGCGTGGATGAGTTAATGGATTTCATTGTCGATTACACTCCCGCGGCGACCGAACATCATCAGATTGCGGGCGAGCCGGTGGGCGGGAATGGCGACGCTCCGGTGCGCAAGGGAATGGATACGGAACCGGCGTCGGTGTATGTGTTCAAGACGGTGTCGGATGCGTTTTCGGGACGTATTTCATATTTCAAGGTGTTTTCGGGCGTGTTGAAGAACGACGCTACGCTGCAGAATTTCAATCGCAACACGCAGGAGAAGTTCGCGCATATTTCGATCATGCAGGGGAAGACGGCCGTTCCGATTCCTGAATTGCATGCGGGCGATATTGGAGCGGTCGCGAAGCTGCGCGAGACGCTGACGGGCGACACGCTGGGAGATAAGAATGCGCCGATTCAGTATCCGCATGTAAAGCTGCCGGAACCGGCTATCACGTTTGCGATCGAGCCGAAGACGCGGGCGGATGAAGACAAGCTGGGAGCGGGGCTGCACAAGCTGATGGAGGAAGATCCGATGCTGCGGTTCTTCCGCGATGCGCAGACGAAGGAGTTTCTGATCGCGGGGACTGGGCAGCAGCACATTGAAGTTGTGGTCTCGAAGATGCGGAAGCGGTATCACGCGGAAGTGGTGCTGAAAGCGCCGAAGGTTCCGTATCGCGAGACAATTCGCGGGAAGGCTGATGTGCAGGGGCGCCACAAGAAACAGACGGGCGGGCACGGGCAGTACGGCGATTGCAAGATCAAGATGGAGCCGCTGCCCAAAGGAAGCGAGGTCGAATTCGAGTTTGTGAACGATATTTTCGGCGGAGCCATTCCGAAGAACTACATTCCGGCGGTGGAAAAGGGGATCAAGGACGCGGCGGCACGCGGGTATCTGGCGGGTTTTCCGGTGGTCAACTTCCGGGTGATTTTGTATGACGGGTCGTATCACGACGTGGATTCGAACGACTTGTCATTCCAGATGGCGGGGCGCATTGCGTTCAAGAAAGCGATGGAGTCGGCGAAGCCTACGCTGCTGGAGCCGATTATGAACGTCGAGATTACGGTGCCGGACGAATTCGCGGGCACGATCATGGGCGATCTGAACAGCCGGCGCGGGCGGATTCAGGGAATGGATAACAAGGCGGGCAATACGATCGTGAAGGCCGAGGCTCCGATGGCGGAGATGTTGACGTACGGAGCCGATCTGACTTCCATGACGCAGGGACGGGGCAGCTTCAACATGGAAATGCATCACTACGATGTGGTGCCAGCGCAGCTGCAGGAAAAGATCGTGGAGAAGGCGAAGGCGGCGAGAGGGGATGTGAAGGAGGAAGAGGAGTAGAGAAATGCTAATTTCTTGATGCCCGTGCGATCTTTTCCGAGGCAATTGTGTGGATAATCTGAATTCTCAGGCGAACCATGCGACCCGGCTAATCTCCGTAATACGTCATGCAGCAAATGAACCTTCCTTAGGGTACTTTGACCTAGCTGCTCACACCAACTCCGCATCTGTGCGCCGAAAATCCTCCCCCTTCGCCAGCAGTTTCTCGCCTGAGAGTTTGGCCAGCGCATAAGCGAAGCAGTCTCCAAAGTTAAGGCCGGCGGCATGGCGGCCTTTGCCGTACCTGCGCCAGGCCGAGCGCGCAACTTCCACTTGCTCGGCATCCACGGGAACAATTTCGATGTTGACGCGCACTACAAAGAGGTCGAACTCGCGGCCGGCCGCTTCGCCACGCTTCGATTCCAGCACAATTCCAGTCTCAAGCACGCTGGCAGCAGATACCAGTCGCTTGCCCGGTTGCAAAATCAGCTCCTGAAATTGCTTGCGTTCGGGTTCGCCAAGAAAGATGGCTACCAGAGCTGAAGTATCGATCACCATTAGCGCGGCAACCCGTGCTCGTCGTAGCCCAGAATTTCATCGGGAGCCCTGGAGTCGAGCGTGGGCAGAGCATCGACACGCCGCAGGAGATCTTCGATTTGGCTCGCCAAAAGCCGCCTACGGCGGTCGGCGCCTAACCTGGCCCAGCGCTCCTCCAGAGCCTTTTGAATGGCTTCAGTGATAGATTCACCGGTTGCCTCAGCCACTTGTCGGGCTAGGCGTTCGGCGGTCTCGTTTTTGATGCTCAGGGGCACAGTGGAATCCTCGACTGGGTTATTATAGCATGCTAGCAAATTGTATATATGTATATACGCGCCGTTTGCCTCTCCTGCCGTCTTTTTCCGCCGTTGCCAGCTTCGGCTGTGAGCGCACACGCCGAGTTGGGGCCGTGCCGTCGGGCAAGCTCAGCGCAGGCCTCAAGAACTCCACACTGATCGAGCCTTAATGACGGGGGCATCGATTCTTTCACTAAATGTTCCCTCCTCGCCCGGTTCTGGCGTACCATTCGTCTTTCATTAGGAGGTTCGCATGTCCTGGCGGAATTCCCCATCCGCTCGCCGCTTGTCCGCCGCGTCGGTAGTTCTTTTGCTGATCTTCTCGTCCGTGATGGCTCAGGAAAACAAAATGGTGGTGCTGGAGTTGGACCACGTGTCGATCTGCGGATCGAATCTTGACGCGCTGCGCAAGGCGTTCACGGATGTGGATCTGACTCCCGACTTCGGAGGGCCGCACGGCAACGGTGTGACGGAGATGGCTGCGGTCGGCTTCAATGACGGGACTTATGTGGAGCTGATTGCGCCGGTGAAGGCGGGCGCGACGGCCGGGTCGGAGTGGGCGAAGTTCATGGGCGAGGATGCGGGCACGTGCGCCTGGGCGGTGGGAACGAATGTGCTGCTGCAGGAAGTGGACCGGCTGAAGAAGGCGGGGATCGCGGTGACGACGCCGGAACACGGCAGCCGCAAGAGGCCAGACGGGATGTCGGTGGAGTGGACGACGGCAGACGTGGGCTCGGGGACGGCCGGGGCAGTATTGCCTTTCATTATTGAAGACCAGACGCCGCGGGCGTGGCGGGTGCAGACATCGGCGAGCGTGCAGGGGGCTCCGGTGGCGGGCGTGGAAAACATTGTGATCGGCGTGAACAATCTGGACGCGACGATTGCGCTGTTCCGCAAGGCGTATGGATGGGCGGCTCCGATGACAGAGACGCAAAAGGATTTCGGGAAGATGGCCTACTTCCCCGGCGAGCCGGTGATTCTGGCATCTCCGGCGGGTGGAGGGTGGCTGGCGGATCGGCTGGGGAAGTTTGGGGAATCTCCGGTAGCGATATTGCTGAACGCGCGCGATTTTTCAGGAGCAGTGAAGAAGTACAAGCTCTCTGGAATGAAGACGTGGTTCGGACAGAAGGTGGCGTGGTTCGACGAGAGGAAATTAAAGGGGTCACGGGTGGGAGTGATTGGGCAGTGAGAGGCGCTCGTGGCACGTGGATATGTGGAGCTGCCTCGCTGTTGGCATGCTTTCTCGTCGGATTCACTGCCTTTGCTCAGGATTCTAGGCCCAGTGCACTATCAACGGTCGCTGCCGATGTCGCCAAGAACAATCTCATAGTTTTTATCCAGCCGGAATATCAACCGCTGGCGAAAGCGGCGTCGATTGTTGGCAAGACTCGCGCCGAAATCGTCGTTGACAAGGCGGGCAATGTCGCGAGCGTGAAACTACTGAGTGGACACCCGATGCTCGCACCTACGGGGATCGCCGCCATAAAGAAGTGGAAGTACAAACCGTGCGAGATCGGCGGTGCACCGGCAATGATCCGAACTGAGGTGGAAGTCTCGATCCCGGCGAGATTTGACGAAGACGATCAGACACGTGAGCAGAAGTTTCAACAGGTCTTTTGGCCCAACCAGAAGGCTGGCGAGGAAGCGCTCAGAACGAACGATCTGAAGGTGGCGGAATCCAAACTTCTGGTGGCTCGCTCTGCCGCGGAAGAGCGCGGAGAGCAGAAATGGCTCGAGATCTGCGAAGTCATTACTTTGCTCGCGAGTGTCAAGTACAAGCAGGACGATTTTGATGGCGCCGAGAGCCTCTACAAGGAATCGCTCGCACTCCACGAGAAACACCAGCGGTCGGACGAGGCTGAAGTCGCCGGCGCTCAACAAAATTTGGCGTTCTTATATTTTCGTACGGGACGCCTGAACGATCAGTTGAAACCTACGAAGGCCGCATAAAAAGCATTGACTTGCCTGAGCCACCGGCTACCTATGGTCGGCACCTCGCACTTGGTTACTTCGCCCTGGCGCAGATTGAATCCTCCAATCAGCAACAGACTTCGGCACGAGAGTTCTGCCAAAAAGCTGTTTCATTCGCCGAGAAGTGGTCGGGTTCGGAGGACCGTAAGGTCATAGTCGCGACGTGCGCGGGTTTCGAAAAGCCTGATTGATGAACAATCGCGAATTGCCTGACATCGCTTTTCGCTTTACCATCGCCTAGAGTGTCTCTGGCCAAAAACAATCCCGCGTTGAAGGATCGGCTGGTTTCGGCGGCGCCGGTTGAGGATGATTCTTCGTTTGAGTTGAAGCTGCGGCCGCAGCGGTTGGGTGAGTTCATCGGGCAGCCTAAGGTCAAGGAGAATCTGGACGTTGCGATTCAGGCGGCTTTGTCGCGCGGCGAGGCGCTGGATCATGTGCTGCTTTATGGGCCGCCGGGGCTCGGCAAGACTACGCTGGCAAACATCATCGCGAATGAGCTGGGGGCGGCGTTTCAACAGACGTCAGGGCCGACGCTGCAGATCAAGGGCGACCTGACGGCCATCCTTACGAACTTGCGCGAGCGGCAGGTGTTGTTCATCGATGAGGTGCACCGGTTGCAGCCAGCGCTGGAAGAAATTCTCTATTCGGCGTTGGAAGATTACAAGCTCGACATCATGATCGGGCAGGGGCCTTCAGCGCGCACGCACACGATGGACGTGAAGCCGTTCACGTTTATTGGGGCGACGACGCGGGCGGGACTGCTGTCGGCTCCGCTGCGGTCGCGGTTTGGGTTGCTGCTGCGGCTGGAGTTTTACACGCACGAGGATCTGCGGATCATCATCGAGCGGTCGGCGGAAATTCTTGGAGTGAAGATTGATCGGGCGGGAGCGGTGGAGATTGCGGGGCGATCGCGTGGAACTCCCCGGATTGCGAACCGGCTACTACGACGGGTGCGGGATTATGCGCAGGTGCGCGCGGCGGGGCACATTGATCTGGCAACGGCGCAGGCTGCGCTTGCGATGCTGGAAGTGGATAAGCACGGGTTCGACGAGGTGGATCGCAAGCTGCTGCTCACGATCATTGAGAAATATCAGGGCGGTCCGGTGGGCGTGAGTACGCTGGCGGCGGCGCTGGCGGAAGAGCCGGACGCGATCGAGGAGATTTACGAGCCGTTCCTGATTCAGATTGGATTTTTGAACCGCACGCCGCGGGGGCGGGTGGCTACGCAGTTGGCGTACGAGCATTTTGGGATTACTCCGAACCGGCGGCAGAGCTCGCTGTTCTGACCGGGTTTGGTTTTCGCTAGTCTGAGCTGCACTGGGGTAGGGGTCCTTCGACTGCGTTCGGCGTGCGCCTCACTCCGCTCAGGATGACAGGTCGGGGACGCTCAGGATGACAGGTCGAGAACGAGTTTAACGGGAGGCTTCAATGCGCGATGTGATTTCTACGGATGATGCTCCCAAGGCCATTGGGCCTTATTCGCAGGCGATTCGGGCGGGAGGATTTCTGTTTACCTCGGGACAGGTGGCGATTGATCCGGCCACGCAGCAGGTCATCAGCGGCGATGTAAGCGTTCAGACGGAACGCGTGATGAAGAACCTGGCGGGTATTCTGAAGGCTTCGGGGAGCAGCCTGGAGAAGGTTGTGCGCTGCACGGTGTTCCTCAAGAACATGGGGGACTTTGCAGCGATGAATGAGGTGTATGGGCGGTATTTCAAGCAGGCGCCTCCGGCGCGGTCGACGGTGGAAGTGGCACGGCTGCCGAAGGATGTGCTGGTGGAGATTGATGTGATCGCGCTGGCGTAAGAGGCAGGGTCAGCCATCAGCTATCAGCCATCAGGAAAAGCGAATTCCTCGCTGCGCTCGGAATGACAAAATCGTGGAGAGCGACTCGCTGGGCAATGACAGATTCGGAAATGGAAGTTAGACTCAATTAGAAATTTGCGTCAAGAAAATCAGGGAGGATATCTGGATGAAGATTTTGATTTTTGTCATCATCGTGATCGGACTGGTGGGCATGGCTGGTGCGCAGAAAGCCGGCGGGCCGACGAAAGTTACGGGCGATCCTACGAAGACCGCGAGCGGGCTGGAATATTGGGACATTAAGGTGGGAACGGGCGCCGAGGCGAAACCGGGTCACAAGGTCAAAGTTGAGTACACGGGCTGGCTGACGGATGGAAAGAAGTTTGACAGCTCGGTCGGCAAGCAGCCGTTCGAGTTCATGCTGGGCGCGAGCCAGGTGATTAAAGGTTGGGATGAAGGCGTGGCTGGGATGAAGGTCGGGGGTAAGCGGCAGCTGCGGATACCTCCGGATCTGGCGTATGGACCGAAGGGGTATCCGGGGGCGATTCCGCCGAACGCGACGCTGGTGTTTGATGTGGAGTTGCTGGATGTAAAGTAGACAGGATGCGTGCTCTGCACCGCAGGCGGACGTCTCTTGAATTACCTTCGAGACGCTGTCAGCAAGAAGCTTGACCACGGGGGCCACGTAGGAGAGCGTGGTCCCTTATTCTTTGAGGTCGTTGCCGCGCTTACGCTTTGACGACTTTGCCGCTACGCAGGCAGGATGTGCAGACGCGGATGTGCTTGGTGGCGGCACCTACCTTGGCATGCACGGGCCGCAGGTTGACGTTCCAGCGACGTTTGCTGACGTTGTGGGCGTGGCTGATGGTATTTCCGAACTGCGGCCCCTTGCCGCAGATATCACAAACTCGGGCCATAACTCTAAGGATCCTTCCAGGCTGTTGCCGAAACGTTTATTTTACAGGAAATAGCCCGATTTGGCCACTAAAGCGCGGTCGCAATCATAGGTTACTTCGATTTTCTCGTGCTCCGTGGGTTTCGGCACTCGCACGGATTCTTCCCGCAACCAATGCATAGACCTTCGGCTCTACGTCGGCCAGATTTCTCCCAAGATGGCGAAACTGCTGCTGAGAACTTGGTCCAGTGCTTCCACTTCGGGTTTTCGTGCCTTCGCTCATGCCACTTTTCAGCCCTCAGCAGCCTCGTGGATGCCCCGAAGGGAAGTCAAATCCTCTGGACTAGAGCCAACCGTGGCCTCAGGCGGCTTTGCCCATTACTGGCTGGGAGCAGTGGGCGCAGCGGCGGGCGTCGATGGGGATCTCGCTCAGGCATTCGGGACACTTTTTGGTCGTGGGATCGGCCGGGGCCGGGTCTTTGCGGGTGCGGGCGATCAGGGCATTGATTGGAGTCACTACGAAGAAGTAGACGGCAGCGGCGACCAGGATGAAGCTGACCACGGCCGTAAAGAAATCGCCGATGGGAAATACCGTGGTGCCGATGGTGAAGCTGATGCCCGTAAAGTCAGGCTTGCCCGCGACGAGGGCGATGAGAGGATTGATGAGATCCTTGACGAGCGCGGTCACGACCGTGCCAAACGCTGCGCCGATGACGACGCCTACGGCGAGATCGACAACATTTCCGCGAAGAACAAACTGCTTGAATCCGGATAGCATTGAAAACCTCCGAATAAGGGAATGAGCGGACAAATGTAAATGGCGGGCAGGATTTGGTCAAGATATGGGCACAAACGGTGACTGAATAAGGGTATAAGCTCCACGACCTAACTCGGGTTAGAAGAGCCCGCTGGACAGCCGAGGGGGGCTGTCCCTACGCAAACGTTTCGGGGTCCGCGCGTGAGCGTGCTCAGATGCGCATGGGCATCACGATGTAGCGGTACTTGTAATCTTCCGATTCGGCGGGGCGCAGCTGGCCGGCGGACTGGGCGTCTTTCAGCTCGAGTTTGACTTCGCCGTTGCCGATGGCCTTGATGAAATCCAAGAGATATTGGGCGTTGAAGCCGATGGCCATGGTGTCGCCGTCATAGGCGACCTCGATGGAATCTTCGGATTCTCCGGCTTCGGTTGAAGAAGCGGAGAGTTTCAGTTCGCCCTTTTCGAGGCGGAGGCGAACGGCGCGGGAACGCTCGTCGGCGAACTGGGCTACGCGGGAGATGGCGGCTCCCAGTTCATCGCCTTGGACCAGGATGGACTTGGTGATGTCTTTGGGCAGGACGGCTTCGTAGTTGGGGAATTGTCCGGTAAGCTGGCGCGAGGTAAGAAGGCGCGGGCCGACACGGAAGAAGAGCGTGGATTCATCTTTTGCGAAATCGATGGTCTCGACATCGGAATCGAGCAGGGATTTCAGCTCGTCCATGGCTTTCTTTGGGATGAGCGTTTTCATCTCGCCGGAGACGCCTTCGAATTTTTCTCCAGCGCGCTCGATGTGGGCGAGGCGGTGGCCGTCGGTGGCGACCATGGTGATGGATTCGGGCTTGAGGACCATGAGAGCGCCGTTTAGGGTATAGCGAGATTCTTCACTAGCGATGGCAAAGCCTGTCTTCGCGATCATGGAGCGCAGGACTGGGGCTGAAATCTTGATGGACCCGGTGGTCGGGAAAACTGGCAGGCTGGGAAAATTGGACTTTGCCATGCCGACCATCTTTGTATTGGATCGGCCACAACGAATACTGACCCAGTGGTTCTCAAGAAGCTTAATGGTGATGTCCGCGTCGGGGAGGAGTTTTACGTAGTCGTAGAGTTTGCGGGCCGGAATCGTGCAGGCGCCTTCTTTTTTGACCTTGGCTGTACAGGAAGTGCGCAGGCTGAGGTCGAGGTCGGTCGCGGTGAGCATCAACTTGTCGCCAGCGGCCTCGAAAAGATAGTTCGAGAGAATCGGGATGGTGGTCTTGCGCTCGACCACGCCCTGGGTAGCTGTTAGTTCACGAAGGAATTCAAATTTGCTGACCGTAATTTCCATGGTCGTCGTAGCGGCGGCAGGAGCGACTTCTACCGGCATAAGGGGTCTCCCGACTCTGGGCTTCTTTTGTGTACTTCTGTTCTTTTCTTATATCAAATGCAAAAGCAATAAAACCAGTAGTAACCGTAGGTGAGGCGGAGAAGTGGAAATCCTGGTCATTTACCGCTGGCTCAACTATTTCCGCCACGAACCCTGATGTGAAGAATCGCACCCATCACCAGTCTGGCCTGAGCAAGACATGGAACACAACCTGAGTTTGGATCGGTTCTCACACAGCTTCCACAGGCCTTGCATGGTTGGACCACAGAAGAACTTGTCAGGAAAGTGGAAAATGCGTTCCAACCCGCCATCTACGCGCCCAATTGCTCGGTCATTTTATTGAGCAGCCTGTTCAAATCCTTGTCGTTCTTGCGGACCTCTTCGATCTTGTCGACGGAGTGGAGGACCGTGGTGTGGTGTTTGCCGCCAAACTGACGTCCAATCTCTGGCAAGGAGGCTTCCGTGAGATGCTTGGCCAGGTACATGGCGATCTGACGCGGATAAACGATTGAGCGGGAATTATTCTTGGCCTTGATTTCGACCAACCGCAGGCCGAATTGTTCGGCGACTGCCTTCTGGATGGACTCAATCGTCACTTTGCGGGCCTGAGAGTCGATGAAATTCTTCAGGACCTGCTGGGTATAGGTCAGTGTGATCTCGGCACCGATCAGCGACGAGTGGGCGACGAGCCGAATCAGCGCACCTTCCAACTCGCGGACGTTGGAACGGATGTTCGAGGCGATGAACATAGCCACGTCGGTGGGGAGTGTGACATGCTCCTGCTCGGCCTTCTTCTGCAGGATCGCGACTTTAGTCTCAAGATCCGGCGGTTGGATATCCGCGATCAAGCCCCATTCAAAGCGACTGCGCAGACGATCCTCAAATTCAGAGAGCTCTTTGGGCGGACGATCGCTGGCGATGACGATCTGCTTCATCGATTCGTGCAGCGCGTTGAAGGTGTGGAAAAACTCTTCCTGCGTGCGCTCTTTCTGGGCGAGGAACTGGATGTCGTCGATGAGGAGGACATCCATGGTGCGGAACTTGTCGCGGAAGCTGATCATCTTGTCGTAGCGCAACGAGTTGATCATCTCGTTGGTGAACTTTTCGCTCGACACGTAACAAATGGCGGCTTGAGGCGTGCGGCGCTTGATCTCATGGCCGATGGCCTGCATGAGATGGGTTTTACCCATGCCGACGCCGCCATACAGGAACAGGGGATTGTAGGCCTTGGATGGGCGCTCAGCGACGGCCTGGCAGGCCGCGTGAGCGAACTGGTTGCCGCTGCCGATAACGAAGGCGTCAAAGGTGTAGCGCGGGTTCAGCTGGGCGGCGCTATCCCAATCGAAACGGCCCTGCATGGGAGGCGAGGCCGACTGCTGCTGTTGGTGCTGGCCGGAACTGAAGGCGGACAGGCCACCGTTATGGCGGATCGGCGTATTCGAAGGGTCGTCCTCGGCGGTGACGAACTTGACGTCTTCGTAGCCCAAGCCAAGAACGTCGACGGCTTCCTGGATCAGGTCGGCGTACTTGTCGCCGACATGGCGAAATTCGGCAGTTGGGACACGGACGAACAGAATTCCATCGCTGATGTGACTGTAACGGGTGGGCTTCAACCAAGTGTCGTAGGAGTGGCGGTTAATTTTCTTTTCCAGCGCATCGAGGATGCGCGCCCACGGATTCGGAATGATTGCGGAACTGGAGACTGACATTTTTTTGTGAATACCAAGCACCCGGCCAAAGTCGCCGGGGTACATCCAATCTTAAATATGGGTCTTCGTTTTGCTGCAGAACAATTTCTGCTTTTGCGTACTGGTTGTCTGTGAAATTCTTTACGGGACGAACGGCATACTAGCACAAAAAAAATCGCTGTGTCCGTGCTCTCGAACAAAAATCTTTCGCAAAGATGAGAAGTTGCTTCGCGAAATTTTTTCTGTGTCAAGTGTCGAGAAAATAACTGCCGCGCAAAGAGTGCAACTGCGTTTTGACGATGGCGCGTTTATGGGAGCGAAGAAAAAGCCTTCACCTGGGAGGGCTCGGAGATGATAGAGGACTGCTAAGGGCTTGAGCAGCGCGGCGTTTTGCCACATAAGGGCGTTGTGTCTGTGTCAAGAAAATGACCGGCGCTGCGACCGTGATTCCGGCGTGGCCGTTGATTTGTAATTGGCGGGATAAACCACGACGGAACGGCGGCCGCCTTCACCATCGCTCTCAGTGCGCAAATCTTTTTCCTCGCGGAGCGCGAGATGGACGATGCGGCGCTCACGCGACGACATGGGGCCGAAGCGGTAGGGCTCACCGTTGCGACGAACTTTTTCGGCGGCGGTTCGGGCGGCGAGTGTCAGCTCGTCGATGCGGAGCGCGCGAAAATTCCTGCAGTCGAACCAGATTTTTTCGTGCTCGTTGCCTTGAAGGTGCAGGATTTCGGACGCGAGCAGTTCGAAGGAGCGAAGGAGTTCGCCGTCACGGTTGAGAAGAAGCGTGGAATCAGGGCCGGCAAATTCCACCAGGATCTCAGGATGCTCCCACTCGCGATTTTCGGCGATGGGCGGATCGACGGTGATGCGGTACTTGAGTTTGAAGGCACCATGGCTGATGACGGTTTGCAGAAATTCGCCAATTTGCTTGGCGGCGGCGACTTTGTCGGTGATTGGCATAGATGAGGTCTTTCCCAGTTACCAGTTGCTAGTTGCTGGTTATCAGTTGCTGGAGAAATTCACCAGCGACAACCAACCAGCAACGGCTGACGGCTGAAAGCAGACGGCTATTTTTCTTTCTTTCTTGCGCGCTTTTCCATCATCTCGCGCATTTCCCGGCCTAGCGATGTGCGGTTCATGACCGATTGCTGGACGATGCCGATCAATTGTCCAGCGGACCAGTATAGGCCAAGGCCGGCGGGCAGGTTCCAGCTAATCACGCCCATCATGCCGGGCATCATTATGTTCATCATCTTCTGCTGCGAAGGATCCATGCCGGCCTGCGGCGTCATGCGCTGCATGAGGAACATGGTGACGACGATCGCGACCGGCAGAATGTGTAATGGATCGGGCGACGCGAGGTCGTGAATCCAAAGCCAAGGGGCGTGGCGAAGATCGATTGCTACGCCGAGCATGCGGTAGTAGGCGAACAGAAACGGCATCTGGATGAGCAGGGGGAGACATCCGCCGGCGGGGTTGACGCCTTCTTTCTTATAGAGAGCCGAGATCTCGGTGTTCATATCGGCCTTGCGCGGATCGCGCAGGCTGTACTTCTTGTATTTTTCCTGAATCGCCTTGATCTGCGGCGCTACGCGCTGCATTTTGAGCATGGACTTCATCTGGGAAAGGCGCAGCGGCAGTAAAGCCAGATTGATCACGAGCGTTTGCAACAGGATTGCCCAGCCCCAGTTGGGCACGTATTTGTAAGTCCACCTGAGCCAGAGGAAGAGCGGGCGGGCAATCAGGCCGAGCCAGCCGAAGTCGACCACTGCACGGAGGTCAGGATCGGCGCCAGCGATTCCGGGGATGGAGACGGCTTCCAGATCAGCGAGCGATTTGGGGCCGACGTAGAGACGCCCGACATTCGCGCCTTTCAGGCTGCCAACCGCGACGCCGAGCACGTCAACCTTATCCATCTGATGGGTGTTGGGATCAGCGCCGTAACGTGGAATTTCGATTTGGTTGCGAAAAGTGACGAGCGCAGAGTTCTGGGGATCCTGGGGAATGAAGTCGGCGGCGAAGTACTGGTCGGACAGACCGGCCCAATTGAACGGACCCGGCAAGGTGCCGCCGCCACTGATTTTCTTGATCGCGAGGTGCTCGATTTTGCTGTCGTACTGATAGGAGATTTGACCGGCAGCGAACGCGGGGCCGGTGAATTCGCCGCCGAAGCCGGAGGGCCACATCGGGAGCGCACTCACTTCAGATCCCCTCACTTGTACCGAGGTCTGAACTCCGACGACATATGACTGATCGAATTTGAAGTTCTTGCGAACGGAGAGATCGCCGTCGGAATACTCGAACGTGATTTCCGAAGGGACGGTGGGGCTGGTGACGGTCGCGACGTAGAGCGCTGAATTCAGCTTGTTGCGAAAATTCTCGTCGTAGCTCCACAGGGAAAGCGGGTAGCCGTATTTGTCGGCTGCGGCGGGATTTACAAGATCGAGAGGATTGCCGTTCGGATGATCCTTGTACTTTTTCAGCACCCAGGATTTCACACGGCCGCCGCGATTAGTGAACACGATGCGGTAGAGGTTGTTCTCGATGACGGTTTCGGTCTCGGCTGCGGCTTGCTTGCTGGCGGGCGCGCCTTTGCGGGGCGTAGGGATGGGCGCTGTCAGCGTTGTGGCAGCGGTTCCGGCGGCGGGCGCTTGAGCCTGATTCTGCGCCGGTTGGGTTTGCTGGTTAGCGGGCGGCTGCGGCGCGAACTTTTTCAGGAGCGGCTGGAAGAGCATGATGACCAGAAAGGTCAGAGCAAAGACGATGAGCAGTCTGCGCTCCATGCCGGGTTCTTGCTGAGGATTTTGAAATTCTGCCAAATCGATGACTCGTCGTTGGTCGTTAGTCGTTGGTCGTTAGCGCAGCATCGCGGTGCTGGCAGTTATATTCGTTGCGCCACTCATCATGCGTATCGTGATGAGTGCGATCTTTCACCACCGGATCCAATCCGCCCTTCGCGAAGGGATGGCATCGTAACAGACGCCAAACGGACATCAATCCACCGCGGAGCGCACCATAACGGTCAATCGCTTCCAAGGCGTATTCGGAGCAGGTGGGCAGGTAGCGGCACGAAGGCGGAAGGGATGGTGAGATCCACCGCTTGTAGAGCCGCAACATCCCGAGTGCCAGTGACTTCATTTTTCCGCCAATTTCTTCGCGATCACGGTGAATGCCCGCCCCACTTCTTCCAATACCACGGCAAATTCCACGGTCAGCACCGATTTCTTCGGGTTGAAAACGATATCGACGCCGCCGTTCAATGTGGAACGGCGAAGCCGTACGGCTTCCCGCAAACGCCGCTTGATCCGGTTGCGCTGAACCGCTCCCCCCAAAACCTTGCCGACTGTAAAGCCGACGCGAGCATCGCTGTGTCGCTCTGCCTGCGGCAAGAAAAACACGGTCATGTGCGGAGAGAAGTGGCGCCGCCCCTGCTTGTAAACCCGATCGAAATCGGAATGCTTGAGCAAACGCGCCGCGCGTGGGAAACCCGATCCCGTCTGCGGTGCGGGCTGCTTTCCACTCCGGCTCGGAGCGTCGGGGCTCACAACCTCACAATCCTGCACAATAGTTTAATAACGACAGCCTTTGCTGCGCTTTGTGGGGAACTATTCGCGGAAACCCGGTTTTACGGAAACACGCTTGCGTCCCTTGGCCCGGCGGCGCGACAGCACTTTGGCCCCGCTTTTTGTCTTCATGCGGGTCCGGAACCCGTGCTTTTTCGAGCGCTTGCGCCGGTTGGGTTGAAATGTACGTTTCGGCATCGAAAATCCTTGCTCCTGATTGAATCGACTGGCTTAAGGCAAACGGTAAGTATAAATGAGGGCGAGCATCCGGGGCAAACGGAGTGGGGCCCGGGCGGCGCTCGCCGTCAGGCGCATAGCATAGAATCTGCCTGCGGACCTAATACTGTTCGGTCGTTGCTATGAATCTTGACGACACCATCGTTGCGATTGCCACGCCACCCGGACGAGGCGGGATTGGCGTGGTGCGGCTGGCGGGACCGGAGGCGCGGGCGATTGCCGCGCCCATGCTGCGGCTGAAGCATGAGTTAGAGGCGGGACGGGCTGTTTTCGGGGAGCTGGTGGAACCGGGTAGCGCGGAGGCTCCCTTCGGCGAGCTTGGGACAGGAGTGTCCGCGCCACACGGGAGCAGGATTGACGAGGTCGTGGTCACTTACTTTCAGAAGCCGCACTCTTACACGACTGACGACATTATTGAAATTTCGGCGCATGGATCGCCGGTGGTCTTGCGGCACATCGTCGAGCTTTCACTTGCGGCGGGCGCGCGGCTGGCCGAGCCGGGCGAATTCACCATGCGGGCGTTTCTGAATGGAAGATTGGATTTGACGCAAGCGGAAGCTGTCCGCGATTTGATCGATTCGCAAACTTTGTTTCAGGCGAAGGTCGCGGCTCAGCAACTGGAGGGCGCGCTTTCAAAGCGGCTGAAGCCGGTCAAGCAGAAGCTCGTCGAGCTGATTGCTCTGCTCGAAGCGGGCATCGACTTTGCGGAAGACGATATCTCGGTTGCCACGGATGCGACGATTTTGCGGCACATAGCCGAGGTTCGCGGGCCGCTCGAACAACTGGCGGCGAGCTTCGCCTACGGAAAGCTGGTGCATGAAGGACTGACGCTGGCGATCGTGGGGCGGCCAAATGTCGGGAAGTCGAGCTTGTTCAACCGTCTAGTGGAGCGGGAACGGGCGATTGTGACTGCACAGCCGGGGACGACGCGCGACCTGGTGAGCGAAACGGTCGCCATCGGCGGAATTCCTGTGGAGCTGGTGGATACGGCGGGGATCCGGCGCGCGCTCGATGAAGCCGAAAGCATCGGCATACGGAAATCGCAGGAAGCGCTTTCGGAGGCGGACCTAGTGCTGGTCGTGCTCGACGCGACCGATGCGGTCAGCGACGAAGACTGCGAGTTGCTCAGGCAGGTGGAAGGTCGCGCGGCAATTGTGGTCGCGAATAAATGCGATCTGAGGAGTTTTCAGTTCGCAAGTTCCAGTTCTCAGTTCTCGGCTCTCAGTTCTCAGAGACCGGCCCTTAGCTCTCAGTTGCTGCTGGTGGAGACTTCAGCGCTTACTGGCGCGGGGATTCCGGAGCTGCGGGCGGCGATTCTTGAACGTGTTGGGGGAGATTCGGGGCCGCAGATTGAAACTGGATTTCTGACGAACGTAAGGCATCAGAAGCTTGTCAACGATTCGCTTGCTGCGCTGGCGGCCGCGGAGAAGGCCGTCGGCGGTCGGGTTCCGCATGAGATGCTTTTGCTGGATCTTTATAGCGGACTGCGGCCGCTGGATGAGATTACGGGTGCCACGACGACTGATGACATTCTTAACCTGATCTTTGGGACCTTCTGCATTGGAAAATAGAGCTTAGTCTCGGACAGGAAATGTCCCACGCGGCGATATCAGAAAGAATCGCTAGCGCGATTTCTGAAATTCTGCCGCCTTCTGGCGGGCGTCCTCGGCTTCTTTTTTCATTCCTTTGGCGTCATAAACCGCGGCGAGCAGGTTCTCGTTGTCAGGGTCGTCGGCGGCTTGCCGCTGCTTCAACAGCGACGCGATGGCATCGTCGTAGAGATTGAGGCGGGCCTCGATCACCCCCTGGTTGTAGTTAATCCCCTGATAGAGAGAATCGAGATCGGCGACTCGCTTGTATTCTTCGAGAGCCTCGGGGTTGCGGTGCTGATCAGATAAGGCTCCGGCGAGGCCCGCGTGTCCATCGGCGCTGTTGGGATTGATCTTGAGCAACTGCCGAAACGCGCCTTCCGCCTTGGAGGGCTGTTTCTGCTCAAGGTAGATCAGCCCGAGCTGGTAGTAGGGGGCTTCGTCCTTGGGAGCGAGCGCGATCACGCGCTTCATCTCGGCAGCGGCATTTTCGTAATCCTGCTTCGCGACGTAGGCGTGCGCGAGAGCTGCATGGGCCGGGATGAAGTCAGGACGCTGGTCTACGGATTTCTGAAGCTCTCTGATGCCCGCGTTTGTATCGCCTGAAGTGAGGTGCGAAACTCCGTTTTGCGCATGGACCAGATATGCCCGCGAATGCTGCAGCCACAGGATGCTGCCGGCTACGATGACGACTCCGACGAGCAGCACTGCGATCCGGCGAAATATGTCGTCGTGCACCGGAGCGACACGTGCGATCAGCGCGCCGAGAATCAGGCCCATGACCAGGCCGCCGATGTGGGCAGCGTTGTCGGTGCGGGCGATCACACCGCCGAAAAACAGATTGAATCCAACAAAGACGACCAGGCTGCGCAAGGTCCCAGCGATGGCTGCGCGTGGCAGCGAAAATTCGCCCAGGTAATACGATGCGATGAGCGCGCCGGCAATGCCGAAGATCGCGCCGGAAGCGCCAACACTCAAAATGGCAGGGTTCCAGAAGAGGCTGGCGAGGCTCGCCGCCAAGCCGCAGATTACGTAGACAACGGCAAACGTCCAGTGGCCATAAACCGTTTCCGCCAGCCGGCCCAGATCCCACAGGCACCACATGTTGAACGCGATGTGCAGCAAGCCACCATGCACGAAGACGCAGGTCAGCAGACGCCACCACTGGCCACTTACGGTGAGAGGACCAAAATTCGCTCCCCAGGCGATCAGGCCTTGCCCGGTTGGATTGCTAAACATCGATGTGCCCAGCGACAGAACCATGGCAATGAAGACGGCGATGTTCGCGCCAAAAATGACCTGGGTCACGGCCATGGAAGTGGATTGCTGCCGCAGCCACGGCGCTGTTTCGACGCGCTGAAAGTGAGTATCCTCGCCGCGCCGGGCCGCTTCGTGCTGCTTGCACCACTGGCAAATCTTGCGGCCGAAAGTAAAGCCCGGAATCTGCCGCCCGCACTGTGCGCACTGCGCCATAGGTATATAGAATACAAGACGCTCGATCCGCTCGATGCGGTTTTCGAGCCTTCGTCTGCGATAAGATCAAGTAAATATGAATCATACGAATCCTCCGGCCGAACCTGGCGTGTCCGCACCGGTCGAGCCGCGTCCGTCAAACTTCATCCGCGATGTCATCATTGAAGATCTTAAAACCAAGAAATACGGCGATGCGGTAATCCAGACCCGTTTCCCTCCCGAACCCAATGGCTATCTGCACATCGGCCATGCGAAAGCCATTTGCCTCGATTTCGGAGTAGCCGACGAATTTGGCGGCAAGACCAACCTGCGCTTCGACGACACCAATCCTGAGAAGGAAGAGCAGGAGTATGTCGACGCGATCATGAAGGACGTGCGCTGGCTGGGCTTTGAGTGGGAAAAACTCTGTTACGCGTCGGACTACTTCGATCAGCTTTACGAATGGGCGATCAAGTTAATCAAAGACGGCAAGGCGTATGTCGACGATCTGAGCGCGGATGAAATCCGCCAGCATCGAGGCACGCTTACCGAACCCGGGCGGCATAGTCCCTATCGCGGCCGGTCGGTCGAGGAGAATCTCGATTTGTTCGTACGCATGCGCAAAGGCGAATTTCCCGACGGCACGCGCGTGCTGCGCGCTAAGGTCGACATGTCTTCGCCCAACATCAACATGCGCGACCCGGTCATGTATCGCATTCTGCACGCCGAGCATCACCGCACCGGAGATAAGTGGTGCATCTATCCGATGTACGACTACGCGCATGGGCAGTCGGATTCGATCGAGTGCGTCACGCACTCGATGTGCTCGCTGGAATTTGCCGACCACCAGCCGATCTACCGGTGGTTCATCGAGCAACTGGGGATATTTCCTTCCCAGCAGATCGAATTCGACCGGCTCAGTCTGACCTATACGATGATGAGCAAGCGCAAGCTGCTCAAGCTGGTGCAGGACAAGCTGGTGAATGGATGGGACGATCCGCGGATGCCGACACTTTCCGGCATGCGCCGCCGCGGATACACGGCGGGAGCGATTCGCAATTTCGTTACCGCCGTCGGCGTCTCGCGAACCAATGGCATTGTCGATCTGGCGATGCTCGAGCACTTTGTCCGCGAGGACCTGAACAAGCAGGTGCCGCGCGTAATGGCCGTATTGCGGCCGTTAAAGGTGGTCATCGACAACTATCCCGAAGGCCAAGTCGAAGAGATGGAGGCGGTGAATAATCCGGAGGACGAGAACGCGGGCAAGCGCAAAGTGCCGTTCTCGAAAGTGCTTTACATCGAGCAGGATGACTTCCGCGAAGTTCCGCCGCCAAAATATTTCCGGCTGACTCCGGGGCGCGAAGTGCGTCTGCGTTACGCCTATTTCATTACCGCGCAAAGCGTGGTGAAGGATGACAAAGGCGAGGTGGTGGAGGTGCATTGCACCTACGATCCGGCAACACGCGGGGGCAATGCTCCGGACGGACGCAAAGTGAAGTCCACGATTCATTGGGTATCGGCTGCGCACGCGATCGACGCCGAAGTTCGTATCTACGACAAACTTTTCACGAAGCCCGATCCGAACGATGTTCCCGCAGGACAGGAATTCACCGCGAACCTCGATCCGAATTCGTTGGAAGTGATTTCAAATGCGAAGCTGGAACCGTCGCTGGCGAATGCTCCGGCGGGGAGCCGGTACCAGTTCGAGCGCCTGGGATATTTCTGCGTGGATCTGGATTCGAAGGGAGGGAAGCCGGTCTTTAACCGGACGGTGGCGTTAAAAGATGCTTGGGCGAAGATCGAGAAGAAGGCGGGGACCTAGCCATCAGGGGAAAGTCAGCCGCGACCCCGAGTCAAACTCTTACACTTTTTGCTTCATTTCCATAATTGCCCGGACGACGCTCGACGATGCCGCACCGAATTCACTGTGCGCGCCCAGCACCACTTCCGCGGCCGTGTTTTCGCCTTTATCAGCCCTTCGGATTACGTCCGCTGCGGCTTTGTGAAAGCGCGTGTGCTCCGTGTCTAGTTTTGCGAACGCAGGCATGGTTGAATGCTTGTGCCCTTCGCTTGCGATCCATTTACCCAACGGGCATTTGTCATTCGCCGCCACGTCGTCAGCCTTCAGGCTGTGGTCAGGTTTTTGGAGATATGAACCGAGCTTCCTTTTCCAATCTGAATGCGCAGCAATTGCTTCATCGAAGTTCATGGCCTCGTCCTTATCGAGATTTGGAATCTGCTTATCTCGCCTCAGACAATTCCATCGGCATAAATCAAGAGCAGCTTTAGTGGGAAAGGTGTGACTTGGGGGCTTGAGCCGGTATTGCGGAGTAAAAACCTGACCGGGCGTCAGGCGCAGGCCAGGCCGGAAAGACCCGAACTAAAAACCGCGACTATTTCTTCAGCGTGCGGATGAACTTCACCAGTTCGTTAATCTGTTCCTTTGTTAGCTTGCCTTCATTTCGCGGCATCTTGCCTTTGCCCTTCACGATGATGGCGGCCAGCTCGTCATTCGACTGTTTCTGCACGTCGGCCGAACCCAGGTCACGGACATGCAAATTCTGGCCAAGCTTCGTATCGCCCGCTCCCCTTGCTCCGTGGCAAGGAGCACATTTGAATTTGAAGTCCGACCCTCCATCAGCCAACGCGTAAGCCGAGAAAATGAGGGCCACAGTGAGTAACGCGACGCACTGTCTGAGAATGGTCTTCAAGTCGTGGAGCCGTCCCCCCAAAAAATTAAGCGGCCCCCGGTTCGAGCGGCCGCTTTATCTACAAAACCGCTCCCACTTACTTCTTTAAGGTACGAATCCACTTCACTAGATCGCCAATCTGGGCGTCGGTCAGCTTGCCCTTGTAGGCCGGCATCTTTTCCTTGCCGTTGGTGATAATGCCGGTGAGGTCGGCATCGGATTGTTTCTGCACGTCTGCTGAAGCGAAGTCCGCAGTCTTCATGGCCGCCTTGCCTTCGCCATTTGCGCCATGGCACATTGCGCACTGCTTGAAAGTCGCCGGTGCCTCGGCAAACGAGTACGTTGAAAAAATCATCGCCAGCGCTATCAAAGCCAGCGTCGCCCTAAGAATCGTCTTCATCGTTACATTTCTCCTTATGAGTGAGAGATAAGCGCTCGCTGTCGTGAGCGCGATTGCTCCCCGCAACGTAGTAACCCAATGAAAACGAAAAAGACCCGTTCCCGTAGGGACACAATTTTGGCTGCAGAGGTTTGCGGCTGAGACAATACCACAAAACAAGGGGCTTAGGCATCCTTTTCGGGAACGCGGCAGGGCATGTGGACTCTCGTTGTCCGCGGGGCAGTTCCCAGAATGAAACGCTGCCTGCGTGCCCAAAGCCCCACAAACGGCGTCATATGCCGCACTGAAAGCAACAGACGAGGCTGTTGCGGTTTTAAACACTTATATTAATGTGTCTGTTTTCATGGTATTGCGACACTTAATTTTCACCGAAAGATTGGCCCGTGCGATGCCATACGAAATGCGTAATTCCCCCGAGGGAGCGTGTGTCTTGGAACCGACATTGGTAGTGGTCGGGCTGAATCACCGGACGGCGGCCGTTGAAGTCCGTGAACGCTTCTGGATGGCTGGTTGCCGCCAGGCGCAAGTCCTCTCGATGCTGTCTCAAGGAGAGGGCATCGACGAAGTAATTGTGTTTTCCACCTGCAATCGCACCGAGTTTGTGGTTTGGGGCGATGCGACACTGGCCGTCAATTCAATCCTGCGACTGCTGACCGCGGAATACGATTTGAAACTGCAGGAGTGGAACAGTTTCTATCGTCTGGTCGACGAACAAGCGCTGGCCCATGCCTTCCGGATCAGCTGCGGACTGGACTCCATGTGTATTGGAGAAGAGCATGTTGCCCGGCAGGTTTCGCAAGCGTGGCAGCAGGCGCGCAATGCGGGGTGCACGGGCCGGTATCTTGACACGGTATTGCGCAAGGCGCTGGCCGTGCGACGCCGCGTGCGCAAAGAGACGCCGCTCGGTTCCCATGTTGTTTCCGCCTCGTATGCAGCAGTCCAACTCGCGGAGCAGATTTTCGGTTCGCTCGCAGACAAGAATGTCGTTCTGGTGGGATCCGGCCAAGTGGGCCAGGGCACCGCTCGGGCTTTGCATACACGGGGAGCGAACTCGGTTTGCGTAACGAACCGCACCGAAGACGCAGCTCAAGAGTTGGTGCAAGGGACGAGAGAGCAGGCACCGGGATTCAGGGTGTGCCCATACGACGACCGCTGGAAGCAGATTGCCGGCGCCGACCTGGTGATCAGCGCCACGTCCGCTCCGCGATTTATTTTTACCGGCGAGGATATGAAGAATTTGGCCATCGTGCGCCAGGGCCGCAAGTTAGTGTTGATCGACCTCGGGCTACCCCGCGACATCGACCCGGCCGTGCGCGAGTTTGAAGGTGTGCTGTTGTACGATCTGGAAGACCTGGAGCGCGCGGTCGAGCCGCGCACGAGCACACGGCCGGGCGAAGCCGAGGCTGAAAAGATCGTCCAAGCCGAGGTGCAGGGATTCAGAAAGCAGTTGCTGGCGGAAGGCGCCGGGGCTGAGCTCACAGCGCTCAGGCTTCGCCTCGATGAGATTTGCCGGCAGGAGCTCGAATCTTTTCGCATGGAGAGAGGGCCTTTCCCGAAAGATCAGGATTTCCTGATTGCGGCCGTCAGTACGAGAATCACGCAGAAGATTGCCGGGTCGCTGGCGCGTGAACTCAAAACCGACGCGCAAAACCCCAGACGGATGAGCGCAGGAATCTGAGATCCGCCGGTTCGCCAGGGATCGAAATAAAATCGGCTCCGATCCAAAGGATGCGGAGCCGAAAACCCGGAGCCGAAAGCCTAAAGACCGGCGCCGAACTTACCAGTTCAACTTCAGCGCAAACTGAAACTGCCTTGGATCATACGCGGCGGTGGCTTGTCCGGCAGTGTTGAACAGCGGACTCACAGCAGCCACGTTGTAGATGTTCGCGATGTTGAACATGTCGGTGATGAAATCCATGCTGTAGCGCTCGCGGAAGGTGACGCGTTTGGCGAGACGCACATCGTTAAATACGAACCACGGGGTAATGCCGGCATTGCGGCCGAGGTTGCCGTCCAGACTCTGCAAGGTGACGAAGGGGAAGGCGGCTTGTGTGGAAGAGGTGGGAGTGAAAGCCTGATAGCAAGGCTCCTGAAGGATGCCGGTGGGCGAGAATTTCGAATTGACTGGTGTGTTTCCGGCCAACGCCGTGCATGCTGGATTTACCACGGTGTTGGGCCGCCCGGTGAGGGACGACAACTGCTGGTTATCACCGTTGCCGGTGATGATGTTGAAAGGCCGCCCTGAACTGAGCTCAATCTGCGGGGCGAATGTCCAATTGCTGAAGAACTTGCTGGAGAAGCTGTTGCCGGCTAGCTTGCCCGACTGATAGACGCCGCTCAACACGAAACGGTGGCGTTGGTCAAACAGTGACGTCGACCGGTCGGCACTCGGGAAATAGCTGTCCTGCGGCGTCAGCGTGGATTGCAAGTCCGTGGAGTCGTCGATGGCGTGCGACCAAGTGTACGAGGCCAGGAATTCGTAGTGGTTGTTGAACCGCTTGCGGAGATTAGCGGTGAAGCCGTGGTAGACGGAGCTGCCGTTGGAGTAATTCGCGTCCATATCGCCGAACGGAACGCAACCCGTATAGGAGAAGCCGTTGGAGGGGGTGGGATTGCAGGTCGTGTTGAAGCCTTTCATGCTGTAGCCGATCGCCTGAAGGTATTGCATGACCGCGGGCAACACCGTATTCACGCAGACAGGAGCTACCCCTCCAAGGAAGCCGGCAAGCGAAGGGTTGTTGCCTCCGGGACGGAAGAAGTTGGTCAAGGCTGGCGTAATCCACGGCAATCCATTGTTGGGATTGATTCCGCAAGGTGCACTGCCGGTCCCGACCTCCAGCGGCCCACTGGACGCGGCCGAGCTCGGATCGCTGTATGCCGCCTGCCAGTTCGCCACCAGAAGATCACCACGAATGGTGTTGGCGTTGATGGGACGGTTCAGGTGGCGGCCACCGTTGAAATTGTAGGCCAGGCTAAGGGCGAAGCCGGAACCGAGGTCGCGCTCAAGGGTCAGGTTCGCCTGCTGCGAATAGGCGTACACAAAATTCTTGCCCTGCGGATAACCAAACGGCTGAAAGGCCAAGGGAAACGGCAAGCCGCCAAACTGGGCCGGAGGATTGTTCAGATAATTCTGGCTGAGAAATAACGTTTGCGCGGGAGACGTAACGCCACAGCTCGTGGCGGAGCTAGGACAGGAGAACCTTTGTTGGCTCGCGGAGTAGTTCAACTGGCTCACCGGCATGCAATTCGCATTACCCAACACCCCGGTGAAGATACTAGCGGCGTTGAGATTGCCGGGGCTGTAGGGAGTGGAGGTGGCAGTGCATGGGGCACCACCGCCAAACACTAACTGGCCGCTGGTTGTGCCGTCGGAAGCATCCCCCAGGAAGTACAGGCCCAGCAATGGATGGTCGTAGAACATCCCGAACGACGCGCGGATGACGGTCTTGCCGTCTCCCTTGGGATCCCAGGCGATACCGAGGCGTGGCTGAATGTTGTTCTTGTCGGTCTGGATGCCTTTCTGCAGTCCCAGCAGGTTGTAGGCCGGAAGCGCAAGCCCCTGCGGCGGCGTGAACTTCGGCGGAATCTCGAGATCGTAGCGCACACCGTAGTTCACGGTGAGATTGTGGTTCAGGCGCCAAGAATCCTGCCAGAACAGGCCGAGCGGAATGTTGTGGAATGAGTCGCTGGGATTTCCGAGGCCTTGGATAAAGTCCTGGGGCAGGCCCGCACCATAGGCCTGAATGGCAGAAAAGCCAGGGAAATTCGGGAGCACGCCGGGGGCCGGGTTGATAAAGCCGAAAGCCGCGGCATCGGATTGGGAAAGGCTGCCAAGATCGTAAACACCGCCGTAATTCACCGTGAACGTGGCTTTGAGCGGCAGATAATTGAAGTCGCCTCCGAACTTCATGGCGTGCCGCCCGATGCTCCAGGAAAAATTGTCGGTGAACTGGTAGCGAGTTTCGGTGCGCGCGATGTAGGAGTAAGGCTCACGGCCGAAATAACCGTAACCGGGAATGTTGACGGCGGGGTCAGCGCCGGCCGCGATTTGAGTGTTGTAGAAATAATTCAGGCCGCGGCGAGCATACTGGAAACGGAACTCGTTCACCTTGCTGGCGCCCAGGGTCCAGGTGTCCTGCGCAACGCCGGCCACGTCGCGATAGGTTGTTTGCGAGGTACGCGAGTAAGCGTTCTGGCCAAACGGTTGGTCCTGACCGCTGCCTTCGATGCCGGTAACGGTACTCGGACTGGCGTTGACGCGCAGCGTGAGGCGGTTACCGCTGTTGATGTTGTGGTCGATGCGAAACGCGTAGAGGCTGGTGCCTTCAAAAACCGGGAAATTCCCGCCCTGTGGTCCCAGTGGTTGATAAGAGGTTGGAACAAAGCAGGTCCCGGGTGTGGTGCAGGTGGTGGGAAAGCCGACGATTCCCGCAATTCCCCCGGTAAGAGCTGTTGGCCACTGGCCATAAATCGCTTGACCAGAAGAGGCGCCGGCAAAAGCCACATATTGGGCCACTTCTGCAGCGTAGGCGGGACTGGAGGCTTCTACCGCTTGGACCGTCGGGTCCGCAAGGAAACCGAGTTGACTTTCGGGCGTGGCGCCCGGAGTCAGCAAGATGTTGGTCCCCGGTAACTGACTGAGTCCAAAGCATGTCGCGCTGTTCGGAGCATTGCAGTCCTGGCCGACGCTCGAGAATCCCGTCTCATGCCGACGCGTCACTTCATAAGAAAAGAAATAGAACGTCTTGTCTTTCTTGAGTGCCCCGCCAAAAGCCGTGCCCGCCTGGACTCGCGTATACGCGGGATTCGACGTGGTACTGAACGGGTTCACTGCCTGGAAGTTGCGGTTCCGCAGATAGCCGTACATGTCGCCGTGGAAATCATTCGATCCGGAGCGGGTGATGATGTTGACCACGCCTCCGGCCGCGCGGCCGTATTCGGCAGCGTAATTGTTGGTGATGATCTGGAATTCCTGCACGTCCTCCTGGGAGACAGTGGAGCGCACGCCGTCGGTGGAATTGTCGGTGGCGTCGGCACCGTCAACATTGACCAGGTTGGAGCGGGCGCGCTGGCCGCTCATGTTGAGGCCCGAAGTTGGCGCGGCACCGATCTGGGGCGAGCTGTCGCGCTGTATCTGTGAGTCGGTGAGCGTGAATTGAATGTAGTTGCGGCCGTTGATCGGCAGATTGTCGATGCGCCGCTCGCCGATGGTGTCCGTGGTCGAACTGCGCGAAGTTTCTATGATTTCGGCCTGCGAACTGACTTCTACGATTTCCTTGCCGGTCGCGACCGTCAGCCCGATCGGCAATTCGGCAATCTGACCGACCGAGATCGCCACGGCCGAGTCTTCCGCTTTGGCGAAGCCTGCCGCATCCACCGTCAGAGAATAGGTGCCGGGCGCCAATTGCCGGACGCTGTAGCCACCCTGGCCGTCGTTGCTAGCCACGCGCTCCAAGCCCTTCGCGACATCGCGCACCGTGACCGTGGCATTAGTGACCACGCTCCCCTTCGGATCCTTCACAATTATGTGGAGATCGCCGGTGGCTGCTCCCTGGCCAAATGCGCATTGCGCGACCAAGAAGAACACGACGACAAAAGACGACAGACGCAGAACGGTTCTCATAAGGCTCCTGGGATCTTCCGCCGTGCAGGCAGGCGGGAAGGACGTACTCGTTTTTCAGTGGCGATTCGGGTTGCGTGCACGCTGAGGAATCAATACCGCATGATATGTAACATCAGCGGAGGTCATTTAGGCAAGTAAAAGGTGGATGCAAGCCGCGAAAAGCACATAACCTGACACTGTTTTGTTTTTCAACAATGCGTTCGGCGGTCACCTTCCTTTGCATTTTTGAAGGGGAACCCAGCGTGGAGATTGCGGCCAGCGATTATGATTGCATTCGGAACCAAACTGATGACCGACCGCTCCACGTCCGAACAGGCAATGACCGCGCAATCGATGACGGCCGACCTTGCCCGCGCGCTGGTCTGTCCGCCGCGTAACGCCGGCTGGGATCGGCCGGTCAACGTCGCTGCCTGGCGTGATCTTGGATTTCACCATCTTCCCGACTTTCCCACGGCGCAGGCCGAGCACGAAACGCTCTGCCATCTGCTGGCTGAGGCGGGAGCCGAGGTCGCTGTCCTGCCATTGTCCGAGGCATGCACGCTCGACGCGGTCTATGCGCACGACGCGTCCCTGCCTACTGACTTCGGCCTGATCCTGATGAATCCCGGCAAAATCACGCGCCGTCCCGAAGCCCACCTTCACGCGGAATATTGCTCTGGACTTGAATCGGTATCCGGCATGCCACGGAGTGCGGCTGTGTTTGGAGAAGTCATCGCTCCCGGCACATCCGAAGCAGGCGACATCGTATGGCTCGACCGGCAAACGTTGCTCGTGGGACACGGCTATCGGACGAACCGGGCCGGAATTGACCAACTTCGCGCGCTCCTTAGTCCCAAAGGCGTCGTAGTACTTTCCGCGCCGCTTCCGTATGGTCCCGGACCATCCGCCTGTCTTCACCTGATGTCGCTGATGAGCATGCTCAACGAGCAGATGATTCTTGTGGATTTGCCGTGGCTGGCAGTGGAGACTGTCGAATTGCTGCGTGACCGCGGTTTTTGTCTGCTGGAGATTGACTACTCCGAGCGTGACTCGCTAGCCTGCAACGTCCTCTCGTTGGGCAGCAACCGGCTGATCGCGCTCGAGGAAAACAAACGAACGAATGACCATCTCCGTGAAGCAGGCTTCGACGTTCGGACGTTCCCGGGCTCTGAGCTTTGCCTGAACGGCTCCGGTGGGCCGACGTGCCTGACGAGACCGCTGCTACGAAAGTAGCGTCCATTCGGTCTTATCCGCGAACGCCCCACCTGCTAATATTGGAAGCAGCATGCTCCTACCGTTTGTCCGCGAGATTTTCGCGGAGGTGGAACAACTCCCAGCCTTCCGGCGTGCGTCCTCCCATCTGCGCGAGAGCACGGGGAGGATTAGTGTCACTGGCTTATCCCCGTCTGCCAAAGCCCTGATTGTCGTGCTGCTGCAGCGCCGGATTGAGCGTCCATTTGTAGTGGTTGTTGCCGATAACCGCGCGGCCGAGGACCTGCTGCCCGTGCTGGCGTCGTTCGCTGAACTGACTGGAGCGGCCGACCCTGACTCGATCGTCAACCTTCCCGCTCGTGATGTTCTTCCGTTCCAGAATCTCTCCCCGCATCCTGAAATTCAGGAAGAGCGCGCGACTGCGCTCTGGAAAATTGCCACCGGCCGCGCTTCGATCGTCATCTCGCCGGTCAGCGCGACCACGATCCTGCTACGGTCGCCCGAGTATTACGCTGATCTGGCCCGAATTCTGCGTCGTGGCGAAACCTTCGACATCGAAAAGCTCCTCCAGCACCTCAACACTGTCGGCTACACAGCAACGGATGTGGTCGAGATGCCCGGGCAATACGCGGCTCGAGGCGGCATCCTCGACGTTTATTCACCCGAGTCCGACCGACCGATCCGCGTCGAATTCTTCGGCGACGAGATCGAGTCAATGCGGAAGTTTGATCCCGCGAGCCAGCGCTCGTCGAATCCGGTCGATGAAGCAACGCTGTTGCCGCTGACGGAAACTCCAATCAATGAAGAACTGCTGGGCTCGATCAACGCGCGGCTCTCCGGAAAACGCATTACTGGTTCGACCGAAGCGATTGAGCAAGCCGCGCGCGACTCAGGCGCAGGAGTCTTTCCGGGGTGGGAGTTCTACGCACCCGTTGCCGGGGCCGACCGCACGATTTTTTCTCTTTTGCCGGAAGCGCGCGTGATTCTCGACGAGCCGGAAGCTCTGGCGCAGGAACTCGAAAAAACCTGGGGCCGGATCGAGGAGCTGCATGAGCGTAGTGGAGTCGGCAACCTGGTTTGCCCCGCGGACCTTTATCTGACTCCCGATATCTGGCGCGAGACGACCGCCGCGCTGCCCGGAGCCGACCTCGAATATCTGGCGATCGCGCGGAAAGGCGCAACCGAAGCGGAAGCAAAGCCGGAGGCTGCATTTCTTTCCCAGCCCGCTCCGCGCTTTCATGGCGCCATGCCCGTGATGACCGAACAGGTTCAAAAATTAGTCGCGGACGGCACGCGCGTGATTCTGGCCGCCCCCAACACCGGAGAGGTCGAGCGGCTGGCCGATATTTTCACTGAATACAACACCAGTTATCGTCTGGGAAGCCGCACGCGAGGCGGCGAAAGCTACGCCGACGAAACGGCATACTTTGCCGGAGAGATTTTCACCACCACGCTCCTCAAGGCGTACATCCCCGACGGCTTCATTCTGCCCGACGCCCACCTTGGGGTCTTCGGAGCGCGTGACCTGTTCGACGAATCCGACCTGGTGGCTGCTCGGCCCGGGCGCCAGAAATCGAAAGTCTCCGCATTTCTCTCCGACTTCCGCGATCTGCAAGTCGGAGACTACGTGGTTCACGTCGAGCATGGGATCGGCCAGTATCAGGGTCTGAAGGAAATCAACCAGGGCGATGGAGCGGCAGAGTTCATGCTGCTCGAATACGCCGAGGCAGCGCGCCTCTATGTTCCACTGACCCGCCTCGATCTGGTGCAGAAATACCGGTCGTCGGAAGGAGCCAAGCCGGTTCTCAACCACCTTGGGACACAAGCCTGGGACAAGACCAAAGCGCGCGTCCGGAAGGCGATGAAAGACATGACCGACGAGCTGCTCAAACTCTATGCGCAGCGGCAGTCCGCGCAAGGTCATGTGTACCCGGCCGACACCGAGTGGATGAAAGAGTTCGAAGACGCCTTCGAATACAACGAGACCGAAGATCAGGGACAGGCCATCGCCGATGTGAAGCGCGACATGGAGTCGCAACTCCCTATGGACCGCCTGCTGTGCGGCGATGTCGGCTATGGCAAAACAGAAGTCGCGATGCGCGCCGCCTTCAAAGCGATCAGTGACAACAAGCAGGTCGCAGTGCTCGCGCCGACGACGGTCCTCGCTTTTCAACACTGGGAGACTTTCAAGCAGCGGTTTGCGGCCTTCCCCGTGAAGATCGAAATGATCAGCCGCTTCCGCACGCCGAGGCAGATCAAGGAAATTCTGGAAAGAGTTGCAGTCGGCAAGGTTGACGTCCTGATCGGCACGCACCGCCTGCTCTCGAAAGACGTCAAATTTTCCGATCTCGGGCTGCTGGTGGTGGACGAGGAGCAGCGCTTTGGGGTCCGGCACAAAGAACGCATCAAGCAGATGCGCACTGAGGTTGACGTGCTCACGATGTCGGCCACGCCCATCCCGCGCACGCTGCACATGTCGCTGGTGGGATTGCGCGACATGAGCGTGATCGAGACGCCTCCCAAAGACCGCATGGCAATTCAGACGGTCGTCGCAAACTGGGATGAGAAGCTGATTCAATCGGCTCTTGAACAGGAACTGGACCGCGGCGGGCAGATTTATTTTGTGCACAACCGCATTGACACGATCTGGGAGATTGCCGCCAAGCTGCAAACGCTGGCTCCGAAGGCGCGCGTCACCGTTGGTCACGGGCAGATGGGCGACGGGGAACTGGAAAAAGTGATGCTCAAATTCATGCATCACGAAGCGGACATTCTCGTCTCGACGACCATCATCGAAAACGGCCTGGACATTCCGCTTTGCAATACCATCGTCATCAATCGAGCCGATCGCATGGGCCTCTCCGAGCTTTACCAGCTTCGAGGGCGCGTTGGACGGTCGAATCGGCGGGCCTATGCATACCTGCTCTTGCCTGCCGAAATCGAATTAACGCCCATCGCACGCCGCCGCTTGGCCGCGCTGAAAGAATTTTCGGATCTGGGTGCGGGATTCAAAATTGCCGCTCTCGATCTTGAACTGCGCGGCGCCGGAAACCT
>Ga0187887_10000109_pt1 | contig 81935 bp, 84 predicted proteins | sample June2016WEW_7_10_FD_132977 | JGI IMG/M metagenome (GOLD analysis project Ga0187887, IMG submission 132977) | Peatland microbial communities from SPRUCE experiment site at the Marcell Experimental Forest, Minnesota, USA - June2016WEW_7_10 | ecosystem: Environmental > Terrestrial > Soil >... | reverse complement strand
CGGCGGGGTGCTGGTCATCGTTCGAATGCTGAGCCCCTCGGCCGCTCAGGACCTTCTGGACGCGGCCGCCGAGCATGGCTTGTTCGTGCTGCTCGAGGCTTTCGATGCCGCAGATCTGGAACGGACCCGGCTGCTGCTGGAGCGGCGCTCCACCGGGAATCTGGTGCTGGTCGGGATCAACTGCCGCGATCTGTCGAGCCTGCAGGTGGATCCGCAGCGCTTTGCCGAGCTCGCCCCGGCGTTGCCGCCGGCAGCCGTGGCGGTCGCGGAGAGCGGCGTGGCCACGGCCGCCGACGCGGCGGCGATGCGCCGGCTCGGCTACCGCGCCGCGCTCATCGGCACGGCGCTCATGACGCGTGACGACCCCGCGGCACTGCTCGCGGAAATTCTGACGGCGGCGCGGACAGTGCAACGCTAAATGGCTACACTCGGCACCATGTGGATCAAGATTTGCGGCATCACCACCGCCGACGCCGTCAGTGCCGCCGCCGCCGCCCAGGTGGACGCCATCGGCTTCGTGTTTGCGCCGAGTCCGCGCCAGGTGACACCCGGACAGGCGGCGCAGCTCGCGGCACTGGCGCCCGCGGGCATCCTCCGGATCGCGGTCGCGCAGCATCCGCTGCAGATGAAGGTGGACGAGATCTGCCGCATGCTGAAGCCCGATTACTTCCAAACCGATGTGGAGGATTTGCGGGAGCTCAAGATCCCACCGCACATCAAGGTGTTGCCGGTCGTGCGATTCGGGCGCAAGACGCCGAGTCCGCTGCCGGCGCGCATCGTGTTCGAGGGGCCGACCAGCGGCATCGGCGAGCTGGCCGATTGGGGCCGCGCCGCGGAGCTCGCCCGGCAGACGCAGGTCATTGTGGCGGGCGGCCTGTCCTCGCAGAATGTCGCGGAGGCGATCCAGGCGGTGAGACCGTTCGGCGTCGACGTGAGTTCGGGCGTCGAATCGGAGCGCGGCGTCAAGGATCCCGCCAAGATAGCCGAATTCGTGCGTGCGGCGCGCGCCGCGGCCGCTCTATTGGCGAGCGACGCATGAGCACCGTGCCTCCGACCGTCACGCCGAAAAGCGCGGCCATCGCCGGCGCGGGTCCCGATTCGAAAGGCCGATTCGGCGCATTCGGCGGGCGCTATGTGCCCGAGACGTTGGTGCCGGCGCTCGATCGGCTGCAGGCGGGCATCGACCGGTACCTCGCGAACGCTGATTTTCAGGCGGAATTCCATCACGAGCTCAAGACCTGGGTCGGCCGGCCCACCGCCCTCTCGCGCGCCCCCACGTTGAGCGCCCGCTGGGGCGCCGACGTGTGGCTCAAGCGCGAGGACCTCGCACACACCGGCGCACACAAGATCAACAACGCCATCGGACAGACGCTGCTCGCCAAGCGCCTCGGCGCGAAGCGCATCATCGCCGAGACCGGCGCCGGGCAGCACGGCGTCGCCAGCGCTGCGGCCGCCGCCCGTTTGGGATTGCCCTGCGTGGTCTATATGGGCGAGGTCGATGTCGAGCGTCAGGCGCCGAACGTCGGACGCATGCAACTCATGGGTGCAACCGTCGTACCGGTGAGCTCCGGCGACAAAACGCTGCGCGCTGCGATCGACGAGGCGCTGCGCGATTGGGTGTCCGACCCCGACCGCACGTACTACTCGCTGGGTTCGGCCGTGGGACCGCATCCGTATCCGTATCTGGTGCGCGAACTGCAGGCTGTGATCGGCCGCGAAGCGCGCGCGCAAATGCTGACGGACGCAGGCGCTCTGCCCGATGCCGTGGTCGCCTGCGTGGGTGGCGGCTCGAACGCGATCGGCTTGTTCCACCCATTTCTCGGCGACTCGGGCGTCGAGATTCTCGGCGTGGAGGCGGGCGGCCGCGGCGCGGGTCTCGGCGACAATGCCGCCTCGCTGACATTCGGGACGCCGGGAGTGCTTCAGGGAAGCTATACGCTGATCCTGCAGGATGCGTTCGGCCAGGTGCGCGAGACGCATTCGGTGTCGGCAGGCCTGGACTACTCGGGCGTCGGCCCGGAGCACGCCTTCCTCAAGAGCTTGGGCCGGGTCACCTACGAATCGGCGACCGACGACGAGGCGCTCGATGCCTTGAGCGAATGCGCGCGCTGCGAGGGGATCCTGCCGGCGATCGAAAGCGCGCACGCCCTGTTCGGCGCTCGGCGCTACGCCCAATCTCATCCGGGCGCGCGCATCCTCATCGGATGCTCGGGCCGCGGCGACAAGGACATGAGCATCTTGCAGCGGACGATTTTGAGCTGAATACCATGCAACCCCGCGACACCATCTCGACCGCCATCAGCGCCGCCACCGCGCGCGGCCGCCCGGCGCTGGTGGGATTTCTCACCGCCGGCTTTCCCACGCGGCGGCAGTTCCGCGACAACTTGCTGGCGGTCGCCGAGTCGTGCGATGTGGTGGAGATCGGCGTGCCGTTCTCCGATCCGATGGCGGACGGTTCCACCGTGCAGCGCGCAAGCTTCGCCGCGCTGGCCGATGGGGTGACGCTTCCGTGGATACTCGAGCAGCTGGCCGCGTTGCCCCGGCCGCTGTCGGCGCCGATGCTGCTCATGAGCTATCTGAATCCGCTGCTCGCGTTCGGGCTCGATGCCCTGCCGCGCGCGGCGCGTGAGGCCGGGGTCGCCGGCTTCATCGTGCCGGATCTGCCTCACGAGGAGGCCGGCGATCTCGCGGCGGCGTTGGAGCGCGAGGGCCTGGCGCTCATCCAGATGGTGACGCCGGTGACGCCGGATTCGCGCCTCGCGATGCTCTGCGCCGCGGCTCAAGGGTTCGTTTATGCAGTGACGATGACCGGTACCACCGGCAAGTCGGTGGAGGTCCCCGACGAGGTGCTCGCCTACATGGACCGCGTCAAACGCTACTCCAAAGTGCCGGTCTGCGCGGGCTTCGGCATCCGCTCGCACGAACAGGTCACCCGCTTCGCGACGCACGTCGACGGCGTGGTCGTCGGCTCGGCGTTGGTGGAGACGCTGGAGCGCGGAGGCGACGTGCGCGCCTTCTTAGGATCGCTGCGCGGATAGGCCGACGGAGGCACCGCCGTGAAGCGCGTTTACCGGGCCGCCTCGCTGTTGCAGGTAGCGCATGCCCGGAACGTTCTGATCACGGCCGGCGTCCGGTGCGAGCTGCGCAACGTGTACCTCGCCGGCGCCTTGGGCGAGCTGCCGATGATGGAGACCTGGCCGCAGCTGTTCGTCGACGACGCCGATGAGGGGTACGCGCTCGGCATTCTTGCGCGCGCGGCGAAGGCGCCCGGCGGTGCTCCCTGGGTCTGCGACGGGTGTGGGGAAAGCCTCGAGCCGCAGTTTACCTGCTGCTGGCGGTGCGGCCGGGAGCGGGCAAACTAGATCGCGGTGCACCGCATGTGCCAGCCGCGTCAGACAAACACCGACACAACTCCGCACAAAGTCTGAGCGCAGGTTCAGCGGGTATCCATGGCGAGTGCCCCCTGCACAGGTTACAAATTAACCGGGTTCGCAATGTAACGATTACACGAATAGCCGGAGCCTGGAGGGTATCGAGTCATGAGCGTCGTGAGTTTGCACCAAGAGTCCTCGCCGCGCGCGGCCGCCGGCCCGCTGCTCGGTTTGTCCGTCGCCATGCAGGACGTGTTTCGCTTGATCGATCGCGTCGGCCCCACCGAGGCCAGCGTCTTGTTGACCGGCGAGAGCGGCTCCGGAAAAGAACTCGCGGCACAATCGATCCACGACAGGAGCCTGCGTCGCGGCGGCCCGTTCCTCGCGATCAATTGCGGCGCCATACCTGCAGGGTTGATCGAGGCCGAGCTTTTTGGCTACGAGAAGGGCAGTTTTACCGGCGCGGTCCGCGCCCATGCCGGCGTGTTCGAGCGGGCCGACGGCGGAACGCTGCTGCTCGATGAGATCACGGAGATGCCTCTGGATATGCAAACGCGCCTCCTGCGCGTGCTCGAGACCCGCAAGTTCTACCGGGTCGGGGCGAATGTCGAACTGTCGACCGACGTGCGGGTGATTGCCGCGAGCAACCGCTGCCCTTTGCAGGCGGTTCAGAGCGGTCAATTGCGCGAGGATCTGCTGTACCGCCTCGCGGTGTTTCCGATCGAGTTGCCCCCGCTGCGCAGCCGGGGAAACGACGTGGAGCTGCTCGCCGGGCATTTTCTCGATGAATTGAACGCCCAAGCGGACACCCACAAACAGCTCACGGCCCATTCGCGCATGACCTTGAAGCAGCACACCTGGCCGGGCAATGTGCGCGAGCTCAGGAATTGCATCGAGCGGGCGTTCATCCTGGGCGACCAGGCGCTCGAGTTGGCGCCGCTCATCCAGTCGCAAGGCTACTCGAACCGGACCGCGGCTGGCACCGACGATCGGGAGCGTCTCGAGATCCGCGTGGGATCGAGGATCCACGACATGGAGCGCTCGCTGATCGAGGCGACGCTCGACTACTTCCAGGGCAACAAGCGCCGCGCGGCGGACGCGTTGGGATGTAGCCTTAAAACGTTGTATAACAAGCTCAATGGCTATTCGCAAAGCCAGTGCGCGAGCAGCTGATTACCAGAAGAGGGGAGAGCCAAGACGTGTCACGAGTATTGATCGCCGACGACCATGCGGTTGTCCGGGCAGGGTTTAAGCAGTTCCTGGAGGCGGATCCCACCATCAACGCGGTCGGCGAGGCCGCAAGCGGGAATGAGACACTGGATCAGCTGCGCAAGCAGGATTGGGACCTCGTGCTTCTCGATATCCATATGCCCGATCGCAGCGGGCTTGACATATTGAGGCACATTCAAACCGGCCACCCCGGCGTGCGCGTGCTCGTCATGAGCGGTCTGCCGGAGCAGCAATACGCGGTCAACGTGCTGCGCGCCGGGGCGAGCGGCTACCTGTCCAAGGACAGCGCCCCGGAGGAGCTGATGAAGGCGGTGCGCACGGTGCTCTCCGGCCGGCGATACGTGAGCGCAGCGCTTGCGGAGATCCTGGTGGCGGATCTGGATGGCGATCCCGACAAGCCGCTGCATGCCCGGCTCTCGACGCGTGAATTCCAGATCTTCTGCAAGCTGGCGGCTGGCCGCGGCGTGTCCGACATCGCCAACGAATTGAGCTTGAGCGTCAAGACGGTGAGCACCTACCGCTCACGAATATTGGAAAAAATGAGTTTCAACGCCAACGCGGACATAACGTCCTATGCGCTCCGCAACGGTCTCATTCAATAACGGCACCCGTGCAATAACCGGCACCCGTGGGATACGTCTTACATTACGAACGGTTCACCGACCGGGTGTGGACCGCGCGTGCAAGCAGTAGAGTCTCGTTAACGTGTGTGCAACTACCGTGGAAAGGATGACGATGGCCCAGGGCTTGCGAGTCTTACTCGTGGAGGACTCCAAGGTCCTCACGGAGAGGCTGACGGAGGCCATCAGGCAGATTCCGGAGGTCGAACTGATCGGCACCGCGGACACCGAGGCGGCCGCGCTCGCGGCCGTGAAGCGCGATGCGATCGACGTGATCATCCTGGATCTGCATTTGAAACAGGGAACCGGGTTCGGCGTGATGCGCGCGCTCGCCACCACCCAGCTGAAACCGCGCATCATCGTGCTCACGAATTACGATCTCCCGGAGTACAAGAATGCGGCCATCGCGCTCGGTGCGACGCATTTTCTCGACAAGGCGCGCGACTACGGCCGCCTTCCCGAAGTGCTGCACGAGATCTGCGAAGCACACATCTCCAAGCATTGATCCCCGCACACGCATAGTCGCGCGCCGACAAGCCTCGTGGAGGCTGCGGAAATCTCACGTAATGTCTACTTCGCTCGGCAATTTCTACATGGGCGCGCCGCGCCTGCGCGCGCGGAAGGCCTTGGTTTTCCTGCTGAATTGCTCCGCTGTGGGTTGGCACGACCCTTGCTAGATCCCGTGTGAACGGGCGGAGGCGGTCGTGCCGAAGCCGTGGAATGGAGGAAAGTGAAATGAATGGATCCGTGAAATCGATCAAGGGCGCGGCAGTCTGTGCCGCGGCGATGCTGGCATTGGCCGCGTGCGCCTCGAGCCCGATTCCCAACGAGAAAATTGCGGTGGCGAAAGCATCCGTGCAGCACGCCGAGCAATCCGGTGCGCAGGAACTCGCGCCCGTGGAGCTCTCCGCCGCGCGCGATAAATTGCAGCGCGCGGAAAAGGCGGCGGCGGATCACGATGCCGAGCCCGCGACCATGCTCGCGGAGCAGGCCAACGTCGATGCCGAGCTTGCGGAAGCGACGGCGCAGGAGCACCGCTCGCAGAAGGCGCACGCGGAGTTGCAGGCGAGCCTGCAGGCGCTGCGCGAACAGGCCAATCACAGCTCGCCGACGGCCATCCCGCCGCCGGTCGCGCCGCAACCCCTTTCTCAATAACGAGGTACCGTGCCATGAACGTGAAATTTATGACGGGCGTCGGATTCGCGTTGGCGCTCGGGGCGTGCGCGTCCGCACCTCAACCCAACGCAGCGCTGGAGAGCGCGCGCACCCAGGTGGCGGCCGCGCAAGCCGATCCGAACGTGGTGCGCTACGCGCCGCTCGATCTCGACACCGCCAAGAAGGATTTGGCGCTCGCCGAGTCCGCCGCCGAACATCACCAGGACGCCGGGGTGTCGCAGCCGGCTTACATGGCGGCGCAGACGGCGCGATTGGCGCAGGCCCGCGCCGCGGCCAAGGCGTATGACGCCCAAGTCGCGCAGGGACAGGCGGAGCGCGACCGCATTCAGTTGGCCGCCCGCCAGCGTGATGTGAACACCGCCGTCGAGCAGCGCAATGCAGCCTCCCAACAGGCGGCGGAGTTGCAGGCCGAGCTCGATAAGATGAAGGCGAAGCAGACCGATCGCGGCATCGTGTTGACGCTGGGCGATGTGCTGTTCGATACGGCACGGGCGGAGTTGAATCCGGGCGCGGCCACCAAGATGGATCAGCTGGCGCAGTTCCTGACCCAGCATCCCGACCGCCGCGCCGAGATCGACGGTTTTACGGACAGCGTGGGCTCCGACGCTTATAATGAAGACCTGTCGCAGCGGCGCGCCGGCGCCGTCAAAGCCGCCCTGGTGACGCGCGGCATCGATCCTTCTCGTATCAATACTCAGGGATACGGAAAGGCCTATCCGGTCGCGAGCAACAGCGACTCCGGCGGCCGCCAGCTGAACCGCCGAGTCGAAGTGGTGATCGGCGGCAACGACAACGCTCCCATTGTGCCCCGGGGTTGATGGGGGTAGATTCCGAAGTCTTGAGGAGATCGATGCATGGAAACAACATACGAACGCACAGGGGACCTCAATGCTTCGGGCCAGCGCCTGAAGGAAGATGCGGCGGATGCAGCCGGCCGCATCAAGAGCGTTGCCGCTGACGAAATCAGAAATCTGATCGCCGACGTGGAGGACCTGATCGCTCGCCTCGCGGATCTGAATGACGCGGATGTCGCGACGCTGCGCAGCAAGGTCCTGGCGACGGTGGAATCGGCCAAGGAAAGCTTGACCGACGGTACGGAAGCGCTGCGTCGACAGGCGCAAAGAGCGGTCAGCGGAGCGGACGACTACGTCCGGGAAAGTCCCTGGGTCGCGGTCGGTCTCGCGGCGCTCGTGGGCGCCGTCGTGGGCATCCTGGTCGCGCGCCGCTCTTAAGGCTTCAGTCCAATGCGGGTGCTGTGGTCATTGCCGAAAGCGGCGCCCGCGCTGTTGCGGCATCTCGGCGCGTACGTCGAATTGGCGGCGCTCGACCTCGAGCGGGCCAAGCGAGATGCGGTGGCGGGAATCATTGCCGCCGTGCTCATCGGTGTGGCTTTGTTGCTCGCCATCCTGATGGGATGCGCTGCGGTTATCGCGGTCACGTGGGATACGCCGCATCGGCTGCCCGCGATTGCCTGGATGGGCGGAGGATTCCTCGCGCTCGCCGTCATCGGCATGATCTACCGGTCCAAATCCGCTGCCGGCGAGGCTCCCTTTCTCGATACCGTGCGCCGCGAGTGGAAGGAAGACAGCGTGATTCTGGAGCGGATTCTCGCGGACGAAGACCAATGACTGCCGCCGAATCGTCCGAACGCGATGCCATCATGGCGCGACTTGCGCAAACGCGCAGCGAGATCAGCCGGCTGCTCGAACCGCCGCCCGCGGCCGAGGGCGAAGCACACGGACCGCGCGGCCTGGGGGAAGGATTTCCCCGCAGCCGCACGATGCGCGCACTGATGAGCGTGCGCGGGCTAGGCGCTGTCGGCGCCATGGCCGGGGGACTGCTGCTCGCGCGGCCGCGGTTTGCGTGGCGCCTGCTGCGGATGTTGCCGACCGGCGCCGTGTCGCGGATCGTGATCGCGCGGGTGATGGGCGCGATGCGTGGCAAGCGTTAGGGCCCGCTTCAGCCGAGGGTGATCCTCGCATAGTGATACGTTCCATCGTCCGTCAGCGCGATCTCGCAGGGCGATGAGGCGATGCCGCTGCCGTCGAGCGCAGCCTTGACGACGCCGCGGCTCACCCGTTTCGGATTATCCACGGCAATGTGGTAGCGCGAGGAGCCGTGTTTGTAGGTGACCTCGAAACCGGGCCAACTGCGCGGTATGCAGGGATCGATGCGCAGTTTGCGCCCGCGCAGGTTCAGGCCCAGCATGCCCTCGATCGCCGTCCGGTACATCCAGCCCGCCGAGCCCGTATACCAGGTCCACCCGCCGCGCCCTATGTGCGCCGGAGCAGAGTACACATCGGCGCACACCACGTAGGGCTCCACCTTGTATCGATGGATCGCGGCGCGGGTGCTCGAGTGGTTCACGGGATTGATCAACGAGAACAGTTCCGCGGCCCGATCGCCATCGCCGAGGATGGCGAAGGCCAGAGTGACCCACATGGCGGCATGCGTGTACTGACCGCCGTTCTCACGCAGTCCCGGCGGGTAGGCCTTGATGTAGCCGGGGTCGTGCGCCGTGCGGTCGAACGGCGGGGAGAAGAGCTGCACCAGGCCCTCGCTGCGGCTCACGAGCTGCGCGTTGACCGAGGCCATCGCGCGTGCCGCGCGCTCGCGGGGCGCGGCGCCGGAAATCACCGCCCACGATTGCGCCACCGAATCGATGCGGCACTCCTCGCTCGCCACCGATCCCAAGGGTGTGCCGTCGTCGAAATAGCCGCGGCGATACCAGTCTCCGTCCCAGGCTTCGCGGTCGATCGCGGCCTGCAGCGCGAAGGCATGCTTGCGCCAAGCCGAGACCCTTGCCGTGTCGCCGCGGCGATCGGCGGTTGCGGCGAACCGCATCAATGCGGCGTGCAGAAACCAGCCGAGCCAGACGCTCTCGCCGCGACCTTTGATGCCGACGCGATTCATGCCGTCGTTCCAATCGCCCGCGCCGAACAGGGGCAAGCCGTGCGAGCCGATGGCGAGACTCGAATCCAGCGCGAGCGCGCAATGCTGGTACAAGGATGCCGTCGCGGCGGGCTTCGGAGCCCCGAACAGTTCATGCTGGTCCTCGGCGAGCGGGCCGCCCTCCAAAAAGGTGATGGGCTCATCCAGTATCGCGAAGTCCTCGGTGACCTCCAGATAGTGCGCGAGCACGAAGGGCAGCCAGATCCGATCGTCCGAGACCCGTGTCTTGATCCCCTGGTCGGTCACCGGCAGCCACCAGTGCTGTACGTCCCCGGCCTCGAACTGCCGCGAGGCCGCGCGCAGGATGTGTTCGCGCGCCACCCGGGGTTGAGCGACGCACAGCGCCATCACGTCCTGAAGCTGATCGCGATAGCCCCAGGCGCCGCTTGCCTGGTAGAAGCCGGTGCGCGCCCAAAGCCGGCAGACCAGCGTTTGATACAGCAGCCAGCCGTTCAGGATCACGTCCATGGAGCGGTCCGGCGTCTTCACCTGGACGGTACCCAGAGTTTGGTCCCAGAAATCGGTGACCGCCTTCAGTGCGTGGTCGAGATCGAGCGCGCGGTATTTCAGGATGGAGGCCAGCGCATCGGCGCGGCAAGCCTCTTGCCCCAGAAGCATCACGATCTCCGTCTCCTCGCCCGGTCCGAGTTCGAACCGGGTCTGCAACACGCTGCACGGATCCAGTCCTCCGCCCACCCGATCGGACAAGGCGGCTTGGCCGAGGAGCGCGGCCGGCTGCGCCAGGGAGCCGTAATGACCCAGGAACTCCCGCCGGTCGCCGCTGCTCGTCTGTTGCCGGCCGGCCATATCCGTGAAGGCGACGCGTCCCGGAAAGTCCGCGCTCCACGGGTTGCGCGCGAGCAGTGCCCGTGTCTCTCGGTCGATCTCCGTCACGATGAAGGGCGCCGTGCGGGTGCGCTGATTGCCGAGCACCCACTCCGCATAGTGGGTGACCGAGAGCCGGCGGATCTTGTTCGAGCGATTGGCGAGCTTGAGCCGCGAGATCTTGATGGAATCCTTCTTGGGCACGAACTGTAGAAAATCCGAGGCGATGTCGCGAGAGGTGTGCTCGAAACGGCTGTAACCGAAGCCGTGACGCACGATGTAGGAACCCGGCTCGCGAATGGGCAAGGGCGTGGCGCTCCAGAGCTCGCCTGAGTCCTCATCGCGGATGTAGGCGACTTCCGCCGGCGGGTTCGCAACCGGATCGTTGGACCACGGAGTCAACTGGTTCTGTTGAGCGTTGATGGACCAGGTGGTCCCGGTGCCGTCCGCCGACACCAAGAACCCGAATTCGGGGTTCGCGATCACATTGGTCCAAGGTGCCGGCGTCCATTCGGCGTCCTTGAGAACGGTGACGTATTCGCGCGCGGCGCTGTCGAACCCTCCCATCCCGTTGAAGAAGTCCAAGGATGGAAGGTCTCGCGGCACCGCGCTTCGGCCGCCGGGGCCGCGGCTCGGGGGGATTGGACGCGGCGTTCGCTCGGGCTCGTGCCAGCGCGACAATTGATCGCTCAAAGAACCGCCGCTGCCGGTGAACAGGGCACGGGCGGCGGCTCCGAGGGCGTCTCGGGCCGCCAGATCGAGCACCGCGTCCTCGAGGCAGAATACGCCGCCTCGCACGCTCGGATCGGCGCCGCGCGAGCGGGCAGGAGCTTCCTTGATCGCGGCCTCGAGCGTCGGGCGAAGCGATGCCGCATCCGGCGCCGCGTTCACGAACACGAGATCCGCCGACAGGCGTTTCGACCGCCAGTACTCATGCGCCCGCAGACATTGTCGGACGAGGCCGATGTCCCCGTCATGCTCGATCTGCACGAGCACGATGGGCAGATCGCCGGAAATTCCGTGAGCCCAGAGCGCCGACGGACCGGATTGATTGCGTGTCAGGAACTCGTGCGGAGCGCGCAGGGCCGGATCCGGGCACAGGATCGCGCCGGCAATGCGCTGGAAGAGCCGCGCTTCCAGCGCATCGATCGCGAGACTTCCCAGACTCACCTGGGCGCGGTCGAGCGCCGAGCGCTCGATGCGCTCGAACGAGGAGCCGTCCCGGTACTTGCCGGCGACCGCCAGTGCCTGCACGCGGCTCGCCGCCACGCCGCTCCAGAACGCAATGCGCGCGGTGGCTCCCGGCAGCATCCGCACCCGCCGCCGCAGAGACACGATCGGATCGAGAACCGTGCCCGCAGTATCCGACAGGGGACGCGCGTCCACGATGCAGAGGGCGTTGCGCAAATCCCGTCCCCTGCCGAGAAACCTCGCCCGATCGGTCTCGAACTGCAGGACTCCGAGCGCCTCGCCTTCGACCATGCTGACGTGAAACATCCAGAGCGCGCGTTCCGCCGGCTCGCGACTGCGGCGGGTGGCGAGGAGCGTGCCCGAGTCGGCGTCGAATTCGGTCTGTACGAACATTTTCGAAAACGCCGGGTGTGCGGCGTCGGCACTGGACGCGGCGAGCACCACTTCGGCGTAGCTGGTCACCTCGATTTCTCGTGTGCTCCTGCCCTCGTTGGTGATCGATATCCGCCGCACCTCCGCATCGTCGTTGGGCGCCACCAGGATTTCCGTCCTCGACACGATCGGGCCGTCCTGGCGGATGATCTGCGCCCGCTCCTCGCTGAACGAGACCTGATAACGCTCCGGCTCGCGGCCCGAGGGCTGATAGCCGGCTGACCACACCCTGCCGTTCTCGACATCTCTCAAGAACACGAAGAAACCGAGTGCATCCGCGGTCGGATCCTCGCGCCAGCGGGTGACGGCGAGATCTTTCCACCGGCTGTAGCCGGTGCCGGCCTCGGAAACGAACACCGAATAATTGTCGTTGGCGATTAGGTTCGTGCTCATTGGTTGAGTCGCCAGATGCTGAAATTCAAGGCGGTCGCGAAACTCACCCATAGAAAGTAGGGCACGAGCAGCAGGGCGGCGGCGCGCTGCACCGAGAAGAATTCGCGGATGGTCCAGCCGACGGCGAGCCAGAGCGCGACCACGTCGAACAGACCGAAGCCGGGATTGCGCGCGCCGAAGAACAAGGGTGCCCATGCGGCATTCAGCAGCAGTTGCACGGTGTACGCGCTGAGCGCGATGGTCTGTTGGCGGTGGTAACGCTCCCGCGACACCAGCCACGCGGCGATGCCCATGATCAGGTACAAGGCGCCCCAAGCCGGGCCGAACCAATTGTTCGGCAGCACCCACGGCGGCTTGGAGAGTCCCGCATACCAGGCGGCGATCGCCGCCGAGCGTGCCGGTGACACCAGCGCGCCGAGCGCCCCGGCTGCGGCGGCCGTCGCGATGAATCCGAGCAGCGCGATCCAATTCGGACGCGCGTTGCGTCCCCGATAGCTCGTGGTGTTCTCGACGGGGATTCTCATTTGGCCTGCCATTTCAGGGAACGATACAAGGCGAGGAAAACCGCGGCGGCCGCCATCTGCACAAAGGCCAGCCAGCGGTATTGCGCCGCCGCCACCAGCCACACGGAGCCGGACAGCCAGAGCGTGGCGGCCGCGAGCGCGAGGTCGCGGCGCCTGTTGGATTGCTGCAGTTCGCGTCGCAACTCGGCGAGTCCACGATTCTCGACCTGCAGTCGGAACCGCCCCTCGGAGGCCTCGCGCACCGCCGTTTGAAACAGCACCGGCAGTTCCTTCAGGCTCTCGATGGTATCGGGCAACTGCGCACGCACGCGCTTCAGCACCGAGCGCGGGCTCATGCGCTCGCGCATCCACTGCCGCAAGACCGGCTGCGCCGTCTTCCACAGATCGAGCTCGGGATACAGCTGGCGGCCCAAGCCCTCGACGTTGAGCAGCGTCTTCTGCAGCAAAACGAGTTGCGGCTGTATTTGCATGTCGAAACGGCGGGCGGTCTCGAACAGCCGCAACAGCACCTGGGCGAAGGATATTTCGCTCAACGGCTTGTTGAAGATGGGTTCGCACACCGTGCGCACCGCGGACTCGAGCTCATCCACCCGTGCGGTCTTGGGAACCCATCCGGATTCCAGGTGCAGCGCCGCGACGCGCGCGTAATCGCGATCGAAGAACGCGAGGAAATTCGAGGCGAGGTAATGCTGATCGCGCGGCTGCAAGGTGCCGACAATGCCGAAATCGATCGCCGCATAGCGCGGATTCTCCGGATCGTCGATCTGCACGAAGATGTTGCCCGGATGCATGTCGGCGTGGAAGAAATTGTGGCGGAACACCTGCGTGAAGAAAATCTCCACGCCGTTCTCGGCGAGCTTCGCGAAGTTGGTGCCGCGCGCCTTGAGCTCCTCGATCTGGCTGATGATGATGCCGTGGATCCGCTCCATCACCATCACGTTCGACCGGCAGTAATCCCAGTAAACGGCGGGTACGTACAGAAGCGGGGAACCCGTGAAATTGCGCTTCAATTGGGCGGCGTTGGCCGCCTCGCGCATCAGGTCCAGCTCGTCGAGGATGGTCTTGCGGTATTCGGCGACGACTTCGCGCGGGCGCAGACGCCGCGCATCGCTCCAATATTCGTCGGCGAGACCCGCGAGCGCTTCCAACACCTCCAGATCGCGCTCGATGATGTCGTGCATCCCGGGCCGCAGGACCTTGACCACGACCTCCTCCCCGCTTTTCAGCCGGGCCGCGTGCACCTGCGCGATCGATGCCGCCGCGAGCGGCGTCTCCTCGAAGCGGTCGAATGAGTCGGCGAGCGGCCGTCCGAGCGCCTGTTCGATGGCCGCCACGGCGATGGCGCTCTCGAAGGGCGGCACCCGGTCCTGAAGCTTGGCCAGCTCATCGGCGATATCGGCCGGAATGAGGTCGCGGCGGGTCGACACCGCCTGGCCGAACTTGACGAAGATCGGCCCGAGCTCTTCGAGCGCAAGACGCAGGCGCTCGCCGCGGGTCACGCCGGCGCTGCGCTGAAACCAGGTCCAAGGCGACAGGTAGAATAAGAAGCGGAACGGGCGGTACAGATGCGTGGCGCGTACGAAATCGTCGAGTCCGTGGCGGACCAGGGCGCGCTGAATCTCGAGCAGGCGTGCCGCGACGCGAAATCGCATCACCGTGGCTCCCTGAGACGTTGTTCGAGGCGCGCGAGCCTCGCCTCGACGCGCTCTGCGGTGTCGCGCAGTCGGTCGACGCCGTGCACGAATTCCTCGACCTCCGGCCTCGCAACCAGATCCCGGCTCTCTTCCTGAAGGTACTCGGCCAGGTTCTCGCGGGCGGTACGACCGGCCCTGCGGGCCCAGCCGATGGCTCCCTGCGCCGCCAGCGACAGGCGTCTCGCCGGCAGATCGCCGATCAGCCGCGACAGCTCCTCCTCCAGATCCGGCCGAGCGAGCGCGAACAGCTCGCGGTAGCGTGCGGCGATTTCCGCATCGCCGGCGACACGGGCCGCGGCCCGGGAACGATCCGCCGTCGGGCCCGACGTGCCGGCGCCCTCGCGGATGAGCTTGAAGAGCGCGATCGGCGACCCCGATATCAGCGCGTCCGCGTCGATGTCGCCGCCGGTGCTCAAGCCGACCCGGTCCACGCACACCGCGGCGCGGATCCGCGCGACGCCCTCCACGTGCACCTCCAGCGAGGTGCGGTTCAACCGCTGCGCCAGTCCTTGCGCCTTTTGCGAGCGGTCGATGCTGCGGTTCAAGATGGATTCGAGGGCTGCGATCCAGGCGGGTGTGGCCGGCATGTTAGATTTTGTATCCGCGGTGCACGGCCACGATGCCGCCCGACAGGTTGTGATAGCGCGTCTCGCCGAAACCTGCCTGCTTCAGCATGCCGAGCAGGGTCTCTTGATCGGGGTGCATGCGGATCGACTCCGCGAGGTAGCGGTAGCTCGCCGCATCCCGCGCCACCAGGCGCCCCATGAGCGGGAGCAGATTGAACGAGTAGGCGTCGTACAGCGGCTTCAAGCCCGGCGCAACGGGCGTGGAGAATTCCAGCACCAAAAGCTGGCCGCCCGGCTTCAAGACCCGGTACATGGAGGACAGCGCCGCGGCCTTGTCGGTCACGTTGCGCAGGCCGAAGCCGATGGTCACGCAATCGAAGCAGGCGTCGGCGAACGGCAGGCGCTCCGCGTCGGCCACCAGGCAGTGGACGTTGCCCGCGTAGCCTGCGTCGAGCAGTCGGTCGCGGCCGGCCTCGAGCATGCTCCGATTGATGTCCGAGAGCACCACCCGCCCGCCCTTGCCGACCTGGCGTGCGAGCCCGCGCGTGAGATCACCGGTGCCCCCGGCGACATCGAGCGCAGATTGACCGGCCTTCAGGCCCGTGAGCGAGAGCGCAAATTGCTTCCAGAGGCGATGCACGCCGAACGACATGAGGTCGTTCATGACGTCGTATTTGCCAGCCACCGAGCTGAAGATCGCCCGGACGCGGTCGGTCTTTTCCGCCCATGGGACCTTCTCGAACCCGAAATCGGCCGTGCGTTTCTGGTCTGTCATCGCGCCCTCTGAAGTGAAGGCACATTGTAGCCTCCTTGAGGCCGCGCAGACCTTAAGAGCCCGTGCCGCGGACAATTCCAGCCGCGGCGCACCGCTCCAGGTAACGGTTCCAGTTCGATTCGCGGCGGCGGCCGAGCTCGTGTAGCAGCGGCCAGGAATAGAGCCCCGTGTCGTGCCCGTCGTCGAACTTCAAGCGCAGCGCGTAGTTGCCCACGGGCTCCACGGCGCTGATCCCCACATTTTCCTTGCCGACCTGCAGGATGCCCTCGCCCACGCCGTGACCCGTGACCTCGGCGGACGGGGAGAACACCCGCAGATATTCGAACGGCAGCTCGAAATGCGAGCCGTCGTCGAAGAGCACGTCGAGGACCCGCGATTGGGTGCGCAGCTTGATGTCGGTCGGCTGAGGCATGTCCTACAGAATGTACCGCGAAAGGTCCTGGTCGCGGACCAGCTCGCCAAGATTGCTCTCGACGTAGCTTCGATCGATCACCACCCGGGTGCCGCTTCGGTCCGCGGCGTCGAAGGACACCGTCTCCAAGAGCCGCTCCATCACCGTGTGAAGGCGCCTTGCACCGATGTTCTCGGTCTTCTCGTTGACCTCGAATGCTACCTCCGCCAGGCGCTGTACACCGGATTCCTCGAAGGCGAGCTCCACCCCTTCGGTCGCCATCAGCGCCGCGTATTGGCGGCAGAGCGACGCGTCCGGCTCGGTCAGGATCCTCACGAAATCCCGCACCACCAGCGGCTCGAGCTCGACCCGGATGGGGAGCCGTCCCTGCAGCTCGGGAATCAAGTCCGAGGGCTTGGACATGTGAAAGGCGCCGGAGGCGATGAACAGCACGTGATCCGTCTTGACCGTCCCGTACTTGGTGTTCACCGTGCAGCCCTCGACCAGCGGCAACAGGTCCCGCTGCACGCCCTCGCGCGACACGTCCGCGCCGGCGGTTTCCTGGCGGCGCGCAATCTTGTCGATCTCGTCGATGAACACGATGCCGTTTTGCTCGGCATTCTCGACGGCGCGAACCTTCAGTTCCTCTTCGTTCACCATCTTCGCCGCTTCCTCGTCGACCAGGAGCTTCAGGGCTTCCTTGACCTTGAGCTTGCGCGAGCGCGTCTTGCCACCTCCCAGGTTCTGGAACATGCCCTGCAGCTGCTGGGTCATTTCCTCCATGCCGGGGGGAGCCATGATCTCCACGCCGACCGGAGCGGCGCGCACCTCGATCTCGATTTCCCGCTCGTCGAGCTCATGCTCGCGCAGCATCTTTCGGAAGCGCTGCCGGGTGTCGTTATCGCGCGGTGGACTGTCCGCCACGAACCCGGCCTGGGCACGCGGCAATAGAATGTCGAGCACCCGGTCCTCGGCGGCGTCGGCGGCCCGGTGGCGCACCTTGGCGATCTCCTCCTCTCGGGTCATTTTCACGGAGATCTCGACAAGATCGCGGACGATCGAGTCAACTTCGCGACCTACATAGCCCACCTCGGTGAATTTGGTGGCCTCCACCTTGATGAACGGGGCTTTGGCGAGGCGCGCGAGCCGCCGGGCGATCTCGGTCTTGCCGACGCCGGTGGGGCCGATCATCAGAATGTTCTTCGGGGTGATCTCGGGGCGCAGGGCCGCATCCACCTGACCTCGGCGCCAGCGGTTGCGCAGCGCGATGGCGACCGCGCGCTTCGCCGCCTTCTGGCCGACGATATGCTTGTCGAGCTCTTCCACGATCTCGCGGGGAGTCATCTGCGACACGGCACTACAACTCCTCGATGGTGAGATTGCGATTGGTGTAGATGCAGATATCCGCGGCGATCTGCAGGGAGCGCTCCACGATGTCGCGCGCGCTCAATTCGGTCGCTCCGATCAAGGCCTGCGCCGCCGCCTGCGCAAAGCCGCCGCCGGAGCCGATGGCGATCAAATCGTGCTCCGGCTCGATGACATCGCCGTTACCGGAGATCACATACATGCTTTCCAGGTCCGCGACGCAGAGCAGCGCCTCGAGCCGCCGCAGGCTCCGATCGCTGCGCCAGTCCTTGGCGAGCTCGATCGCCGCCCGCGTGAGATTGCCGAATTTCTCGAGCTTGCCCTCGAAGCGCTCGAACAGCGTGAAGGCATCGGCGGTGCCGCCCGCGAACCCCGCGAGCACCTTGCCGCCGTACAGGCGCCGTACCTTGCGGGCATTGCCTTTCATGACGCTCTGACCCAGGGTTACCTGGCCGTCGCCGCCGACCGCTACGCGGCCGTTGCGCCGCACGGCGAGGATGGTCGTGCCGTAAATTCGATCGGGGTCGTGCTGCTGCAGGTGGGGCTTTAAGGGCATTGAACGGCTTTTTATGGGGGCTTGCGAGCGCGTTTCAAGCGACAACAGACGCGCTGGGGTACAGTCGCTCGGAAGCGATGCGTCGTCCGCTCCCCGGTATAAGGAAGATCGATGAGGTACCCCAAGAAAGGAATCTGCGCCGGACGGTTGTTATTTTTCCCCCTGGTCGGTCTGCTCGCGATGTTGCAAGCATGCGGCGGCTCCGGGTCCGCTCCGGCCTACACCCTCGGCGGCGACATCAGCGGACTTCGCGGCAGCGGTCTGCTCGTGGCTAATGGCGCGGGCACGGTAGAGGTAGCTGCCGGCGCATCCTCCTTCATGTTCCCAACGCCGCTGGTCACGGGCTCGACCTATGCCGTGACGATTCCCTCTCAACCGGCGGGCCAGATCTGCCGGGTGACGGATGGCACGGGTGTGGTCGAGTCGGCTGCCGTCAGCGTGAAAATAAGCTGCTCGGGACCGTGGGCCTTTGTGAGCGGCTCGAGCAAGAACGGCGCGCCGGGTGTCTATGGAGTCAAGGGTGCGGCGTCCGCCGGCAGCGTTCCGGGCGCGCGCGATGGCGCGGTCAGCTGGACCGATGCGTCGGGAAATCTTTGGCTCTTCGGTGGAACCTACATCGACGCAACCGGCAAGCTTTTCTTTCTGAATGACCTCTGGCAATACACGCCGTCGGACGGACTTTGGACCTGGATGAGCGGCTCGAACACTCCCAGCGCGGTGTATGGTTCGCTGGGGAGCTACGGCATACGGGCCGTGGCCGCCCCGAGCAATGTGCCGGGATCTCGCGCCGGGGCGGTCTCCTGGAAGGATGCAGCGGGGAATTTTTGGTTGTTCGGCGGGTACGGCTACGACTCGTCCAATGTGGGCTATCTTAACGACCTGTGGAAGTACGATGCCGCCACGGGCGAATGGACGTGGGAGGCCGGCCCCGATTCGTCATCCCCGCCGAGCGCGGTGTACGGGACGCAAGGGGTAACGGCGCCGACCAACCTGCCGGGTCCGCGGGCAGGTTCGGTGTCTTGGATCGATGCCTCGGGCAATCTGTGGCTGTTCGGGGGCAACGGTGACGTCTCGAACGCGAGTCCCTTCCAGATTGGCTACCTCAATGATCTGTGGGAATTCTCGCCCGCCAGCGGCCAGTGGACCTGGGTGAGCGGCTCGGACACTGTGTTCGCGGCGGGTGTCTACGGGTCCCTTGGGGTAGCAGCCCCCGCCAATGTGCCGCCCGCCCGTTGGGGGGGTGGCTCATGGATCGACGGCTCGGGGACCTTCTGGCTATTTGGCGGCAATGCCTCTGCCGGATTTCTCAATGACCTGTGGAAGTTCACGCCGAGCACGAATCAGTGGACGTGGGTGAGCGGCAGCAGCACGCCCAACGCGATCGGAGTGTACGACACGCAGAGCGCGGCTGCTGCAGCCAACGTTCCTGGCGCGCGGGCCCCGGCCGCCTTCTGGACCGATGTCGTCGGAAATTTCTGGTTGTTCGGGGGAAACGGCAGCTCTGCGCCTTCGACCTCGGGTTCCTTCAGTGACTTGTGGACCTTCTCGCCGGCATCGGGACAATGGACTTGGGTCAGCGGGTCGAGCAGTGCCGCCCTGGGGACCGTGCCCGCCGCCAGCGTGCCCGCCACCAGCGCGCCCGGCGCTCGAGACGGCGCTGCCGCGTGGGTCGATGGGGCGGGCAATTTCTGGCTCTTCGGAGGAGCGAGTCCCGCCACTCCGATTGCCGGGGGCGAGCTCAACGATCTGTGGGAATATCGGCAAGCCGACTAGTGGCGTCGAATCAGTGCCCCTCGGCCGCCGACGGATTCTCCTTCAGCCAGCGCATCGAGCCGTAGATCCGCGTATGGCCGCTCGGATGATCGAAAAACAAGATTTCCTCGAGCGCGCCCGGCTCCATCTTGCGATAAGTCGACAACCGCATCGCGGCCATCGCGAAGCCGTAGGGTTCGCGCGCCGCGTTCAAACCGAACAGGTCCGCTTCCTCTTCCTGCTGCCGCGAAATCGAGTTCAGGACCGGCGTCGCGACGAACAGATACGCGGAGAACAAGGCCAATACCAGGGGAAGCGCCGCCACGTCGCCGATGTCGCGCAAGGCGAATCGATCCCGCCATCGCAGGATCAGCGCGCGCGCGCCCGAGTTCACCAAGGCAAATCCGAGCCCGAACACCAGGCTGTAATAGATGGCGCTGCGCAGCGCGTGATGCAGCACGTCATGTCCGAGCTCGTGCCCCATGACCGCCTTGATCTCGGGCAGGGAGGTCTTGTTCAACAGATTGTCGTTCAGGCTCACCCGCGTCGTGCCGAGAAATCCGCTGACGTTCGCGCTCACCCGGTTGGATTGTTTCGACGCGTCGAACCAATACACATTCTCGGCCGGAACTCCGTTCGCCCGGGCCATGCTGAGCACCGCCGAGTTCACGGGTCCGTCCGCCAAGATCTTGTAATCGTTGAACAGGGGCAGGATCCAGACGGGGGCGAGCAACGTGCCCAACAGCAGGAACACCACTGTGAAACCCGTCAGCCAAATCCACCAGGAGGCGGCGAACTTGCGCACGAAAGCGTACGCCGCCGCGAAGAACAGTGCGGTCACCACGACGTTCACGCAAAGACCGATCATCTGTTCGCCGAACCAGGGACCGAAACTCTGATTCGCGAGACCGTAGGCGTGTTCGCGCAAGAAGCCGGCATATATCGTCAACGGCAGGGTGAGAAGGTAGGCGGCGAGGACGTACACGGCCGAATAAATCACGGTGCGAAGCCAGGAAAGGCGCGTCACCCGCTCGCTCCAGTCGCGCACACGCGCCGATCGGCGCCCGGACAAGAGCAGCCACGCGACGCCCAGCGAATAGAGGAAATCCCAGAGTTGCAGCCAGTAGCCGCCCTCGAAGTAGGCATCCGAGCGCGCCCGCTGCGCCGGGGTCAAAAGGCTCATGTACGCCCGCGTCGCCCGGTCGACGTCGAAATCGGCGCTCATCGCGGCGCCCGGCGGCACCACGAGGCCGGGCGGAAATTCGGGCACGAGCGAATCGGCGGCAAACGCCGACGCTGCGAACACCGCCAGGATGATCGAAACCAGTGCGGCCTGCATGGCGCGAATCAAGATGGTCGCCGCCGCGCGCGGGGGTGGGACGCGTCATAGACCTTGGCGAGGTGCTGAAAATCCAGATGCGTGTAGATCTGGGTCGTGCCGATGTCCGCATGCCCGAGCAGCTCCTGCACGGCGCGCAAGTCGCCGCTCGATTCGAGCAGATGGCTCGCGAAGGAATGCCGGAACATGTGCGGATGCAGATGCACGCCGAGCCCCTGGCGGCGCGCCCAGAGCGTGACGCGAAGCTGAACCGCGCGGGTGGTGAGCCGCCGTCCGCCGCGGCCGACGAACACCGGGCCGGCGAGCTCGGCCGCCACCGCCGGGCCCAGGAGGCGCGAGCGTTCCGCGAGCCACTGACGCAGCGCCTCGACGGCGAACCGGCCGATCGGAAGCACCCGGGATTTCGCGCCCTTGCCGAGCACGCGCACGGTGCGATCGGCAAGGTCCAGCGAGGACAGATCGAGCCCCACCAGTTCCGACAAACGCAGGCCCGACGAATAGAACAGCTCCATGATGGCCTTATCGCGGGCGGACAGCGAGTCCTCTGCGCGGAACGCCAGGAGCCGACCCATCTGATCCGCGTCGAGCGTGGTGGGCAGGCGCTTCTTGAGCTTGGGCGCGCGCACGTCTTCCCCCGGGTTCGAGCTGCAGCAACCTTCGCGCACCAGAAACTCGAAGAACGTGCGCACCGCGGACAGGCGGCGTTGAACACTGCGTGCGGCGAGGCCGCCGGCATGGCTCGTGGCCGCAAACGTTCGCACGTGGGCGTTGCCGAGCGCGTTCCAGCGGGCGATCTTGCGCGCCTCGCAAAATTGCTCGAGCTCCCGCAAATCATGGAGATAGGCGGCCACCGTATGGCCGCTCATGCGCCGCTCATGCGTGAGATGCGAGCCGAAGCGGCCGATCCATCCGCGCATGGTCGAATTCACCGAACGCTACGTCCCTGCCGCGAGTGCCGCGGCTCAGCGCGTCAAGGCGTAGGTCACGAGCTCGCCGATGCGCGAGAGAAATTCCGTGCTCATGCCCGGATGGAACCGGTCCACATCGCTCGCACCGATCGCCAGTAGTCCGAGCGCGCCCTTCACGCCCAGCGGCGTGAGCGCGACCGAGCCGATCTCGACGGAATCCCTGCCGAACAGATAATCGCGCTGCGCGTCGCGGACCTGGCCGCATCGCGGCTTTCCGGATTGCAGCAGCGACTCGAAGCTCTTCATCTCGGGATCGGCGGCTTCGGCCGTCCGCAAGAATCGCCCGTGCTCCTCGAGCGTACGAGCGCCCTCCATGAAAAGCACCATCAGCGAGTTCCTCGCGTCGAAATCCTCGCGCAGACTCGTTTCGATGGCGCCCACCGTCTCGCCCAGCGTATGCGCCCGGATCAGCCGCTGAGTCAGACGATGGATGCGCTCCGCGAGTCCGTCGTTGGCGCGGGCGACATCCACGAGCTCCTTCAACTTGCGCTCCAGCGTCTGGTTGCGCTCACGCAGCACCTCCACCTGGCGCTCGACCAGGCTCACGGTGGCGCCCGCATCGCGCAGATGCGGCAGCCGGAGTTTCCCGAGCAGGGCTCCGTTGCGCTCGAAAAAATCCGGACATGCCTGCAGATACTCGGCGACGCTTGCGTCATTGAGCGTATCCGGTTTGATGCCGCGTGCGTGGCTTTGTGTCATTGATCTACCTCTGATGATGTCTCGTTGAATCTAAATGTCGATGATGCCGGTAAAGACGGTCGCGGCCGGACCGGTGAGCCAAAGATGCTCGCCCGGACCCGGCCACGATACATGGGCCGCGCCACCGGGCAAGTCGACCCGCACCTCCGCCTCCAGAAATCCCTGGCGCCGCCCGACGGCCGCGGCCGCGCACGCCCCGGTGCCGCAGGCCAGTGTCTCACCGACGCCCCGCTCGAACACGCGCAAGCCGATGTGACTTCGGTCCACGATCTGCATGAAGCCCACGTTGGTGCGCCGTGGAAAACGTCGATGGTGCTCGATGCGCGGCCCGAGTCGCTCCACGGGCGCGTTCTTCACGTCGAGGACCTCGAGCACGGCGTGCGGATTGCCCATCGAGACCGCACCGTATTCAATCGTCTCGCCCTCGACGTCGAGCGAGTAGCGGGGCGCCTCCGCGGCCGCATCCATCGGCAGCGATCGCGGATCGAAATCGGGCTCACCCATGTCCACGGACACCAGGCCGTCGGGCCGCACGCGCGCCCGCACCGTGCCTCCCAGGCTTTCCATGGACAGCTCGCGCCCGAGCGTGGGGGCTCTCGCGTAGAGAAGGGCCGCGATGCATCGCGCCCCGTTGCCGCATTGTTCGACTTCGCCGCCGTCGGAGTTGAAGATGCGATAGCTTGCCCGGTGAGCGGGGTCGCGCGCCGCCTCGAGCATCAGCGCCTGATCGAATCCGACGCCCAAGTGGCGGTCCGCGAGGGCGCGAATCGTGTCCGGATCGAGGGCCGCAGAACCGGTCCCGGGTGCGTCGAAGACGACGAAATCGTTTCCCAACCCCTGCATCTTGGTGAACTCGATGCGCATGGTCAGCGAGCATAGCCGATGCGGTTGCGCTAGTCTTGGGTGGGTCGATAACAACAAAGCAGGGAGATTATGCGCCACGTAATGGTTCTCAATGCCAAGGGCGGCTGCGGCAAAAGCACGCTCGCGACCAACATCGCGGTGTATTTCGCCCGGGAGGGACGCGAGGTCGCGATCGCGGATTACGATCCGCAGCGCACGAGTCTCGATTGGCTGGCTGCCCGTCCGGCGGATCTGCCCAAGATCTCGGGCGTGCCGGCCTACGCAGAGGGGTTGCGCAACGTCGCCCGTTCCACCGAGGTTCTGATCATCGATGCGCCGGCGCGTGTCCATGGTACCGAGCTCAATGAGCTCGTGCGGCGTGCCGAGACCATTCTGGTGCCGGTTCTGCCGTCCACGATCGACATCAAGGCCTGCGGCCACTTCATGGCCGAACTCCTGGACCTCGGCAAGGTGTCCCGCAAGCAGGCGCGTCTCGCGGTGGTCGCGAATCGCGTGCGCGAATACACGTTGATTTTCGAGGAGCTCGACCAGTATCTGACCAAGCTCAAGGTTCCGTATCTCGCGAGCCTGCGCGAGGCGCAAAATTACGTGCGGGCATACGCGCGCGGCATGGGCGTGTTGGAACTTCCGGAATATCTGGCGTGGCCCGATTGGAAACAATGGGAACCCATCATCGAGTGGCTCGACAGCAAGCGGAGCCAGCCGTAGCGTGCCGTGCGCGTCACAGTCCCGAAATCCGGGCGCAGTTTCAGCGCCGACCCCGCCCAGTCGCTGCTCGATGCGGCGCTACGGGCGGGACTGAATCTTCCGCATAGCTGCAAGAGCGGCAATTGCGGCTCCTGTCGCGCCCGGCTCCTCGAGGGCCGGGTGCGGTATCCGAACGGGCCTCCTCTCGGCCTGTCCGACATGGAGAGCGCCGATGGGCTCATTTTGCTCTGTCAGGCCAGGGCCGAGACCGATCTTGCGATCGAAACGTTCGAGCCGGCATCGCCAGAGGAAGTGCTGATCAAGCGCCTGCCGAGCCGCATCGAGCGCATCGAGACCTTGGCGCACGATGTGATCGCGGTGTACTTGAAGCTGCCCGCCGCCGAGCGTTTCGACTTCCGACCCGGCCAGTACCTCGATGTCCTCTTGTCCCAGGGCCGGCGCCGCAGCTTCTCGATCGCCTCCCCGCCGCATGATTCGCGGCTCCTCGAGCTGCACGTCCGGCTCGCTCCCGGCGGTGAGTTCACCGGGCCCTTGTTCGCCGGGCGCATGGCGGGTGCGCTGCTCGAGATCGAAGGGCCGCTCGGACACTTCGTCTATCGGGAGCCCCTGGCGGGGGCGGCGGCAGCACCCATGCTGCTCATCGGCGGCGGCACCGGGTTGGCGCCGCTGATGAGCATCTTGCGGCACGTCACGGAGAAGGGGCTCGCGCGCGACATGACGCTTTATTGGGGGGTGCGTGCCGAGCGCGATCTGTATGCGCACGCGGCGCTCGAGCGCCTGTCGCAGCGCGAGCCGGGCTTTCGCTACCGGCCCGTTCTGTCCGAGCCCTCTCCCGCCTGGCGAGGGCTCGCGGGTTTCGTGCACGAAGCGGTGCTGGCCGAGGTGACCGATCTCGCCCGCCACGAGGTGTATGCAAGCGGGCCGCCGGCGATGATCGGGGCGGTGCGCCGTGAATTCACGGCGCGCGGCGTCGACTCTTCGCGCCTCTGGTTCGACTCCTTCGATTACGCGCCCGACACGCTGGACCGCCAGCGCACGATGGCCGACACCAAGTCCTGATCTTCCGCCGAGGCTGCCCGCACCAGCGGCGCCGCGAGTCCCCCCTGGCGCAGGAGCTCCGCCACGCGTGCGCTCGGTACGAGCCAATGCACCGCTTCGAAATGGCGGCGCAGCGCCGGTGTCGCGAGTGCGAGGAGGTTCAATCCGATCTCGGCGCTGGTGGCGGTGATCACCTGGATCTGCCGCCGCTCGAAGCGCGACGCAAGGGTTGAGAGCTCATCCGCCGTCGGCGCCGGACACTCGCGCCGGTACACCTCGGCGAGGGTCAGCACGGCGCCCCGCCGGTTGAGCTCCTGTTCGATGAGATCGCGTCCGCCGTGACCCTTGACGAACAGCACGCGATGGCCCGCGACCGAGACGAGCTCGGGTTGGCTCAGCAGGCTTTCCGAGTCGAAGCCGGCGGCGGGTCGGACCGAGACGCGATAACCCGCCTGATTCAGGGCGCGCGCCGTCGCCGGACCGATGGCGGCGAGCGGCAGGTCGCGGCCCTGGTCGAGCAACGCGGCGCCGTAGCGCACTGCATTGGCGCTCGAGAAGATGATGAGATCGAAATCCTCGATCGCGCACCGTCGCGCGGCCCCCGCACGACTGAGTGGCTTGATGTCGATCGCGGGGAATCGGATGACGGTGGCGCCCTCGGCCTCGAACAGCCGGCAGAGCGGAGCCGCTTGATGCGCGGGCCGGGTGATCAGGATGCCCAAGTCTTGGAGCGGGAGCACGTTCGTCGCTTGCGCCCGGGCGTCAGGCACGCGCCAGGCGTTCGAGCAGCTCCCCCGCACCGGCCGTCAACACTCGCTCCGCCAGCGCATCGCCCAGCACCTCGGCCTGCGCCGCACTTCCGGCGATGGAGTCCTGGATCAGACGCGAGCCGTCGGGCTCCGCCACCAGCCCGCGGAGCGTCAGGCGCTGTTGCGCGTCGAGCTCGGCGAAGGCCGCGATCGGCGACTGGCAGCTGCCGCCGAGCCGCCGTGCAAAGGCTCGCTCGGCGGACACCGCGGTGTGCGCCGCCGGATCGTTCAGAGCACGCACGGCATCGCGCGCGCGCAGATCATCGCTGCGGCACTCGATGCCGATCACGCCCTGGCCGACGGCCGGCAGCGAAACGCTGGGATCGAGCAACGCCGCGATGCGCGATTGCAGTCCGAGACGTGTCAGGCCCGCGGCTGCGAGCACGATGGCATCGAGCTCCCCGTCGTCCAGCCGCTTGAGCCGCGTCTCCACGTTGCCGCGCAGTGTCGTGATCACGAGGTCCGGCCGTATCGCTAGAAGCTGCGCCCTGCGGCGCAAGCTCGCGGTCCCGAGCCGAGCGCCGCGCGGCAGCTCGCCGAGCTCGCGCGCTGCGCGCGTGATCAGGGCGTCGCGGGGATCGGCGCGCGGCAACATCGCCGCGAGCGTCATCCCGGCGGGCAGATCGCCGGGCACGTCCTTCATCGAATGCACCGCGAGATGGGCGCGCCCATCCTCGAGCGCGGCCTCCAGCTCCTTGATGAACAGTCCCTTCCCGCCGATCGCGGCAAGGCTTCGGTCCAGGATCCGATCGCCCTTCGTGGACATCGGCAAGAGCTCGACTGAGAGTCCGGCGTGGGCCTTGCGCAACAGCGCCGCCACGTGCTCCGCCTGCCAGAGGGCGAGCTTGCTCTTGCGCGTCGCGATGACGAGCGCGTTGGATGAGGTCATGGGGAGCTCATCGCCTTGTTCTCGGGATAGAGCGCCGAGGTCAGCCGATAGACCGCCGAGATGTCCTCGTCCCCGTAGCCCTGCACGATCAATTGGGCGTACTGCTTGAGGGTCGACTCGACCACCGGCAACTCGGCACCGCGCTTGGCCGCCATCTCACGGCAGATGCGCAGATCCTTCGCGTGCAGCCGCACTTTGAATCCGGCCGGAAAGCTGTTTCTGGCCATGAACGGTGCGCGATTGACGAAGTACCAGCTCGAGCCCGCGCCCTTGCCCAGGGTCTCGATCAGACGCTCGAGCGGCAACCCTTCGGCGTGTGCGAACGCCATCGCTTCGCCGACCGCCTGGATGATGCCGGCGCACATGATCTGGTTGGTGGCCTTCGCCGCCTGCCCGGCGCCGCTCGAGCCGAAGTAGGTCACGGTTTTGCCGAGCTTCTCGAGCACGGGCCGGCCCTGTTCGAAGTGCTCCTCCTCGCCTCCCGCCATGACCACCAGCGTTGCGGCGCGCGCGCCCTCGACGCCGCCGCTCACCGGACAATCGAGAAATCCGACGCCGAGCGGCGCAAGTCTCGCATGCATCTCGCGCGCGGTTCCCGCCCCCACCGTGGAGCAGTCCATGACGAGCATGCGGGGACTCAACCCCGGCTCCAGGGCGGCGACGACCTCGCGCACGTCCTGGTCGGCGGATACGCAGATGACCACCGCCTCGCAGTTGGCCGCGAGCTCCACCAAGTCCTTGAAAGCATGACAGTTGAGCTCCTTGGCGAGCGCGATCGCCTTGTCGGCGGTGCGATTCCATACGCCGTTCAGGAAACCCGCACGATGCAGGCTGCGAGCCATGTGCGCGCCCATGGCGCCGAGTCCGACGAAACCTGTTTGCATACCGGAGGATCCTGGGAGGGGAAAGTAGGATGTTCGGGTCAGGCGCTAGCCTAAGGCTTTGCGCCGCACGCGGCAAAAGCTGGCGGGGAGGTCGCGGTTGCGACGGCAGCGGCGCTCGGGCGGCCGCCGCGGGAAGGTCAAGTCAGCGGCTCGCGGCTCGCGGCTCTGGCGCTAGGTGGCGCTGTTGCAGATCTCGTCGACATCGTGCTTCGCATTGAGGCGTTCGGAGTTGACTTCGTCGGAGGTCAAATACTGACGCTCGCCGTTGTCGCCGGTCTTGTACAGACGCCGGCCCTCGATGAGCTTCTTGTAGCGATCCTGCGCATCGGCGCATTGCTTGTCGCGGGCCTGCGCGACGTCGCTGTCCACCGCCTTCTTGGTGTCGGTCGGGGGCGTCGACGCCGATTTGTCGCCGGGCGCGGTGACGACGGAGTTGGTGGAACGGGCGGCATGGGTGCCGAGCAATTCCACGACTTCGGCATGAACGCCGTCGGGCGGGGTGTCGCCGTATTGAATCTTGCCCTGCGCATCAACCCATTTGTAGACCACGGCCGAGGCCATGGCCGACCAACCGATCAACAGCGCGCATAACAGAACGCGTTTCATTGAGAGAACCTCATATGCGAACTACAGGGCGCGCGAACCCGCCTCTCCCGTGCGAATGCGCACCGCCTGGCCCAGATCCAACACGAATATTTTGCCATCGCCAATCTTGCCCGTGCGTGCGGTCTCGATGATCGCTTCCTGAACCCGTTCCACCTGGTCGTCGTCCACCGCCAGCTCCAGCTTGACCTTGGGCAGGAAATCCACGACGTATTCCGCGCCACGATAGAGCTCAGTGTGACCTTTTTGGCGGCCAAAACCCTTGACCTCTGTCACGGTAATGCCCTGAATGCCGATCTCCGCCAGCGCCGAGCGAACATCGTCGAGCTTGAAGGGCTTGATGATGGCAATCACCATTTTCATACAGGGTCTCCTCTATCGGCCAAGGATGCAGCTTCGCAATGTAAAATGCACGAACTGCTGCGTCGCATCATAGATGCTTTCTATGGTTTTGTTGTATAACGGCAGGGCATCTTGCGCTGGCCGGAATTAAAAAACGGTGCGGGTCCTTTTTAGGAACCCGCACCGGCGGGATTTCGCACCGACGGGGGAGTTGGCTGGCTTGCCGGCGCGAGATGCTCCAAAAACGTTTTTCAAGCTGTCGATCGGCTCGCTCACTCGCGAGTTTAGGTCCACTCCCCAAGCCCCTAGATGGCGTCCGGTCCGGTCTCGCCGGTGCGCACGCGCAACGCCTGCTCGAGATCCAGTATCCAGACTTTGCCGTCGCCCGTTTTTCCTGTCCTAGCCACGTTACAAACTGCCTCCATCACCTGTTCCGCGATCGAATCATCGACCGCCAGCTCTATCTTGGCCTTTGGCAGGAAATCGATACGATATTCCGCGCCTCGATAGAGTTCGGTATGTCCGCGTTGGCGTCCGTATCCATGGACTTCCGTGACCGTAACCCCCTGAATTCCGATATCTGCAACGGCCTGTCGAACTTCGTCCACCTTGAACGGCTTGATGACGGCGGTGATCAGCTTCATGCATTTATCCCCGCTCGCAGCGTTTAATTGGACGGCCTCCGACACCCGCTCAGCGTACTATTGATTCTACTAATGCAGCTTCCATGCCAGCGTGCCGTTCACGCAAGATCAATGGCTTGCGTCGATTGGCCGGCCGGGAATGCATCGCTTTGGCGCGCAGGCCCTCGCGCCGTGCGTTATCAGAGTGCGGATCTTGGGTTGCGACGGCTTCGGAGGATAGGAAATGAGCTTCATGAATTCTTCGGCTCTGGATGATCTGGCTCGCCGGCTGGCAGAGGCGATACCGCCGTCCATCCGCAATCTGGGACAGGACGTCGAGAAAAATTTCAAGGCGGTGCTTCAAGCTCAATTGGCTAAGCTCGACCTCGTGAGCCGCACGGAGTTCGACGTGCAAGCCGCGCTTCTGGCGCGCACGCAGGCCGCCTTGACGGCGATGGAGCAGCGCCTGAAAGACATCGAGGCCAGGCTCGCGACGCCCCCGTAGCGGAGCGCGGCGCGTGACCAAACGTCATGCCGCGCGGTCTGTGAGCATCGCTTTGAGCCGTGCCCCTGCCGGGCTCAACGCCCCTCCCGTGCGGGTGGAAGTGCACATCGGATCGGGTCTGCCTGCCTTCGCTCTGGTGGGATTGCCGGAAGCGGTGGTGCGCGAGAGTCGTGAGCGGGTGCGTTCGGCGCTGCTCACGTCCGGCTTCGAATTTCCAGCGGGACGGATCACGGTCAACCTGGCGCCCGCCGATCTGCCCAAAGAGGGCGGCCGCTTCGATCTGCCGATCGCACTGGGCATCCTGGCGGCGAGCGATCAGTTGCCGCCGCGAGCGCTGACGAATCGCGAGTTCTATGGGGAACTCGCGCTATCGGGGGAGCTGCGCGAAACGCCGAAATTGTTGCCCGCGCTGGTCGAGGGGGCGCGCACGCCCCATGAATTGGTCCTTCCCGCCGCCAATGCCGATGAAGCAAGCTGGGTCGCGGGCCCACGAATCAAGCTCGCCGGCCATCTGCTCGAGGTCTGCGAAGCGCTCCGGGGCGCCGCGCCCTTGGCGGCGGCCGGCACGCGGATCGGATCGCCAGGCGGCCCGCCACCCGACCTCGCGGAGGTGCGCGGGCAATTCATCGCGAAGCGCGCGCTCGAGATCGCCGCGGCGGGCGCTCACGGCATGCTCATGATCGGCCCGCCCGGGGCGGGAAAGACCCTGCTCGCACAGAGATTGCCGGGACTGCTGCCGAAGCTCGAGCGCCAAGAGGCGTTACAGGTCGCGAGCCTCGAGTCGGCCGCGGGCAAGCGACCGAGTCTCGGGTTCCAGAGGCCGTTCCGAAGTCCCCAGCACACCGCGTCGGTCGCGGCGCTGATCGGCGGCGCCTCGCGGGGGCCCGGCGAGCTCTCGCTCGCGCATCTCGGCGTGCTGTTTCTGGACGAGCTGCCGGAATTTGCGCGCAACGCCTTGGAAGCGCTGCGCGAGCCGCTGGAAAGCGGCGTGGTCGCGGTCTGCCGCGCGCGCAGCTCCTGCGAGTTCCCGGCGCAATTTCAGCTCATCGCCGCGATGAATCCCTGTCCCTGCGGCTATGCCGGCGAGCGCAGCGGCCGCTGCCGATGCACTGCGGATCAGGTGGTGCGCTACCGCAATCGGATCTCGGGCCCGCTGATCGATCGAATCGACATGCACGTCGAGCTCGCCGCGGTGCCGGTGGAGCATTTGCTCGCCGACGCGCCTGTGGCGGCCGAGAATTCGGCGACGGTGGCCGCTCGGGTCGCCGCGGCGCGGCGGCTGCAGATCCACCGCCAGGGAAAGCTCAACGCCCGGCTGACGCCCACCGAGATTGGCGTCCTTTGCCCACTGGAGCGCGACTCGCGTGCGCTGATCGGGACGGCGGTGACGCGGCTCGGATTGTCCGCACGCGCCTATCACCGATTGCTGAAGGTCGCCCGGACCTGCGCCGACTTGGCCGCCGAAGGCGGCATTCGACGCGAGCACGTGGCGGAGGCGATGAGGCTGCGGGCGCTCGGTTAGCATCGCCGCGGGCTTCGAGAGACAATGATCATCGATGGAACTCGCATTTGACATGACCGAGCTCGAACGGGCTGCGCAGCTCGTACACGCCGTCATGCCGCCCACGGCGCAATATCCTTGGCCCAAGCTGCGGCGGCGCGCTGGCTGCACGGTGTGGGTCAAGCACGAGAACCACACACCGACCGGCGCGTTCAAGGTGCGCGGCGGGCTCGTCTACCTCGACCGGCTGCGCCATTCGCAGGATCCGCCGGCCGGCGTGATCTCTGCGACGCGTGGCAATCACGGCCAATCGATTGCCTTCGCCGCCGCCCGCGCCGGGGTCGCGGCCACCATCTACGTGCCGCTCGGGAACTCTGCCGACCAGAACTCCGCGATCGCGGCGGCCGGAGCCAAACTGGTCGAATTCGGACGCGATTTCGATGAGGCGAAAGACGAGGCGTTTCGGGTCGCTGCGGCGCAGGGACTGCACTTCGTGCCCTCATTTCACCCCCATCTGGTGCTCGGGGTGGCAACCTACGCTCTAGAATTGCTTCGCGCCGCGGAGCCACTGGACGCGGTGTACGTGGGGGTGGGCATGGGATCGGGGATTTGCGGGCTGATCGCCGTGCGCAACCTCTTGGGTTTGCGCACTGAGATCATCGGGGTCGGCGCCGCCAAGGCACCCGCGACCGTGCAGTCGTTCTTGGCGGGGAAACCGGTTCCGGCGGCCTCCGCCCGTACCTTCGCCGACGGTCTCGCCACCCGCGAACCGCACCCTGATGCCATCGCGATGCTGTGCCGGGGTGCTGCGCGCATGGTGGAAGTCGCGGAGGAGGAGATCGCGGAGGCCATGCGGATCTATTTCGACGACACTCATCAGATTGCCGAAGGTGCAGGGGCCGCGCCGCTCGCCGGATTGATCAAGGAGCGCGGCCGGATGGCGGACAAGCGCGTTGCCGTCATCCTGAGCGGAGGAAACATCGAGCGCGCCCGCTTTCATCAGGTGCTCGGGGGCGCAACTCCCGCGGCGGGTTAGCTCAAGGCCCGGAAGCTCGCGGCGACCCCTTGTTCAACTATGCCCGGCATTTTGGGTTGCTCGCGTTGCTCGCTACCGCTCTCGCCATCGCCGGACCGAGCGCAGGACTCGCTGCCCAATTCGCACTCTATGGAGCTCTCCACGCGGTGGCGCTGGTGCTATCGCTGCGTGCCGGCGGAGGTTTCGCACCCGCCCGACGGCTCCTGTTCGTCGCGATTGCCGCAATGCTCGCGCTATCGACCGCCCGGCTGGGGCTTTTCGGGTTGCATGCCGCGAGCGGGGTCGGTGGCTGGTTCGGCCCCTTTGCTGTAGTTGCCGCCTGCGCAGCCCTGGGCGCGCTCGCCTACGGTGCGTTGATCAGTGCCAGCATGGCGCTCATCGATCCCACTTCGCTCGCCGCGATCTCGCTCGGGTGCGCGGCCGCGACCTCGGCCTCCTTCGCCGTCACCCGCGCACTGCACGGCGCCCGCGTCCTTTGGCTGGTGATCCCCTGGTGGTTCGCCTTTTCGGGCCTGCTCTGGTACGCGGGGCGCTATGCCCATCTGAAGTCAAACTCGATAAGATGATGTTCATGAAATCGCTATTGGCCGTGATCGGCTGGTGTCTGCTGTTCGTGCTGTGCTGGCCGCTCGCCCTCGCGGCACTCGTACTGTGGCCCCTCGTGTGGCTGTTATCGCTGCCTTTTCGCATACTCTCGATCTCGCTCGACGCCGTGTTCGCGCTGCTCAAGGCCGTCCTGTTCCTGCCGGCCCGCATGCTCGGAGGCGGCCGCGCGCCGTCGGACCGCTGAGTTCCCCGCCGCCTGGTGGCGTTTGACACGCAAGGTATCGATGGTCTCTGCCCGCGACGCGCTCGCTCTTCTCCGCGACGGTAATCGGCGATTCGTCGCCGACGTTCGCAGCCACGACACGCTGCCGAGCCGCGCCCGGCGGATAGAGCTCTCGGCGGGCCAGGAGCCGTTCGCGGTGATCCTCGGATGCTCCGATTCACGCGTACCGGTGGAGATCGTCTTCGATCAGGGGCTCGGCGATCTGTTCGTGATCCGCGTCGCCGGCAACATCGTCGCCCCATCGCAGATCGGCAGCGTCGAGTTCGCCGCCGAGCAATTCGGCACCCGGCTCGTGGTCGTCCTCGGCCATTCGAAATGCGGGGCCATCGAGGCAACGATTCAACAGTTGCAGCGGCCCAAGGAAAACCAGTCGCGGAATCTGCGCTCCATCGTCGATCTGGTCCGCCCGTCGGTCGAAAATTTGCTCGCGACCGACTTGAAGCACGACCTTCCGACCCTGTTCCGCGAAGCGGTGCGCGCCAACATCCGTGCCTCTGCGATGCATCTGCGGCATGGGTCGGAGATCATCGAGAATTTGATCCAGAACGATGGCCTGATGATCGTCGGGGGCGAATACTCGCTCGACACGGGTGAGGTGGACTTCTTCGACGGAATCACCGAGACGGCGGACTAGCGGCTCGCCTGGAGGCATTGCGCATGATCAGCGAAATGGACGCCTTGGTGAAATGGAACGAGCGCGGGGCCGGCAAGTTGCCCGGCTATCTGGGCTTCGTGTTTACCCGGGTGAGCTCCGCCGAGGTGCTCGGCGAGTTCACGGTAAAAGCCATGCACATGGCACCCAACGGCTATTTGCACGCCGGCAGCATCGTGGCCCTGGCCGACACCTGCTGCGGATACGGATGCTTTGCGAGCCTTCCGCAGGAGGCGATCGGCTTCACCACGGTGGAGCTCAAATCCAACCATCTGGGCACGGCGCTCGACGGCACCATTGCCAGCCGCGCCACGCCTGTGCACCTCGGCCGAACCACGCAGGTGTGGGACGCCGTGGTCACGCACAAAGAGAGCGCAAAGACGCTCGCGATGTTCCGCTGCACCCAGCTCGTCTTGTATCCGAAGTAAGCGCAGCTTGCCCCCGTTCAGGGGCCCCGAGTACTATCGCGGCCCGGTTCAAGCGCCCGTAGCTCAGCTGGATAGAGTGTCGGCCTCCGAAGCCGAAGGTCACTGGTTCGAATCCAGTCGGGCGCGCCAATTTTTTTATAATAAAATCATATAGTTAAACTTTGCGCGCGCTGATCGCACCATAAGAGGAGCGTTGCCAGAAACAGCGCCCCGGTGCACGCCGTGCTGATGGGCAGACCCAGGTGCAGGCCATTGCTGAGACCGGGCTCCTCGCGAAACGCCAGCCAATCACCCGCTGTCGTTCCTGCGGATCGCACGGCGATCACGGCGAGCCAATAAGCGGCCTTGGTCGCCCAGCGAGATCGCCGTCCAGTAGCGCGCGCCGAGCGTCGGCACGTCCTGATACCGCATCGGCGCAACCAACAACGGACAGCCCGCACGAACTGCTTGCACATTCACTGAGGCAGCTCGAGTCGAACTTTCGGGGTGTATAAAGAGGCCGCGGAAACGGTTTGAAATCGATGCTAAATTATCAGATTAGACGGACCGTATCGTCTGTCAAAAGCCATGAGAGATCTGTGTGATGCCGAAGAGCGCCGCACGCAAACCGTCGAACACCGGCAAAAAGAGACCGGCCAAGGCAAGCACGAGAAGGATTCGCTCCCGACCCGAGGAGCATCGCGGAAACCGCTACGGTCGCAGCGAAGCCGCGCGTCAGGCTGTGCTGGAGGCGGCCGACAATCTGCTGGCAGAAATTGGCTTTGCCGCCGTCACGATAGAGGGCATCGCAGCGCGCGCCGGCGTCGGTAAGCAGACCATCTATCGCTGGTGGCCGTCAAAAACCGATGTCTTGATGGATGCTTTCCTTGACGATGCCGTCCAACATTTGACACCCGAAGATAGCGGCGATCTTGGCCGTGATCTGCGAGCGCACCTGGGCAATTTGGGGGAGTTCCTGACTCGATCGGATGCGGGGTCGGTATTTCGTGCGCTCATTGGGCAAGCGCAGCACGATCCGGCGATGGCCGCGCAATTTCGAAAAGACTGTCTGGAGCGCCAGCGCCAAGTCGATCGGCTCCCCTTGCAACGCGCCGTCGAGCGCGGCGAGTTGGCCGCCGATACGGATATCGACATTGCCGTGGATCAACTCGTCGGCCCCATTTACTACCGGGTACTGGTAACCGGCGCACCGGTGGGCCGCGAATTTACCAAAGCGCTGGTCGCCGCTTTCTTGACTCGGACAGCAGGCCGGAGCGCGACCAGGTCATAAGCGTGCGTCTTGACTAGACGAACCGTATCGTCTACTCTGAACTATGCGAGCCGCTCACTGCCTCAACCCTCATCAATGGCTCCCCGCGCTTGGAATTCTCGTTCTGACCGTTGGCGCGCCCACATTGGCCAAGGCCAAAGACGCCGGCACCGACTTACTCCTGGCGATAAATCAGGGTGAAGCCACACTCAGCATCTTCGACCCCCGTACCGGAACCCAGCTCGCAAAGGTCGCCGAAGAGGGCATCACGGGTCACGAGGTCGCGGCTGCGTCCGATGGACGACTCGCGTACGTTCCCATCTATGGAAATTCGAGCGTGGGCGAGACGGGTTCCGATGGGCAGGAGTTGGTCGCCATCGACATCGCCTCCCGCAGCGTCGTACAGCGGCTCGATTTCGGTCACAAAGTCCGCCCGCACTGCGTGGTGCTCAATCCGCATGATGGGATGCTCTATGTCACGACCGAACTCGATCATACGGTGACGATCGTCGACCCGCAGAGCTTCAAAATCGTCGGCGTGATTCCCACGGGACAAAGCGAATCACACATGCTGGCGCTTTCCCATAACGGGCGCTTCGGCTACGTGGCCAACGTCGGTCCGGGGACCGTATCCGTGCTCGATCTTCAGGCGCGCAAGCTGGTTGCCATCATCCCCATATCGGAAAAAACAGAGCGTATTTCCATTTCCGCGGACGATCGAATGGTTTTCACGGCCGACCAGATGAAACCGCAATTGGCCGTCATCGATACGCACACCAATAGCGTGAAGAGCTGGGTTGCGCTTTCCGCACTGTCCAACGAGTGATCGAGGCCGGCAAACACGTGGACGGCCTCGCTTGGGCGGCCTCCCGCTGAGGTATTCAAACTCTCAAGGAATCGCCGACATCCCCGAATGCGGTTCCGCAAATGCGTTCGCCGGCTTGCCCGCCGCCGAGCCCCCCGAGCGCGAGAAGCTTCGAAACACCGAAGCCGGCGACCAGCGATCGAGCAGCCCACGCGTGGCGCCGCCTCGATTCATCAAGCGGCTGGTCCATTGCAGCGAGGGGTCCCCCTTGCGGTTGGTCTGGATCGATACGTTGCTCGCGCCAGACTCCCACAGTGTCATCACGCGGACGCGGTCGCGGTTGCGGTATTCCTGCAGCCGCTGCCACACCGTTTTATCGACCATCAACTGGTCGTTGGCGTTGGCGATGTTGGGGTCCGTAGCGAAGACCGAGTGCCCGCGCGGACGGAAATCCGTGCTCGAGAACGCGTGCGATTCGGCTGCCGCTGGGAGCGAATAATCACGCGGCACGGGCAACAAGGCCGCCGGCAATCCGAAATGCTCGTCCCGCGTCGCCGCGAAGGCGGGATCGGAGAGGCCGGTGCCCAGCCTGCCGCTGAACGGCGGTGGCGCGAAAGGCGGCGCGTGCAACGGCGCCTGCGGATGAGCCTCGTTCGAGCCCGGGCGGGGGCCCGGGACGGTCGCCGCGTCGGCAGCCAACGCCTCGGTGGCGCGAATCAGAACAAAGGCCGCCAGCCCGAGAAAAACACGCTTGCGGGCGCCGTGCAAGCGGGCGCCGCGCATGCGGGTCCCGTCGCGGGTGGCCGCGACCTTCCTTGAATCTGTGGGCGGGCAGAGGTCCGACATGGGGGTGGATGCTACGTGCCGATCGGGGAGTAGGCCGATAGCATCCACCAGTTCCCAACGGCGACCGCGTGATGCCCGTCACATAATGCTCGCCGCGAAGATGACGGCAGAGCGGTTCGCTACATAACGTCGCGGGAAGCCGACATATGCCCGCGTGGAGTCAGCCGTGCGGCGCCTGCAGAGTGTCGCGCGCGGCTTCCCAATGGCGTCCGTCGAACGGCGCCACCGACATCGATTCGATCGTGCCGGCATCGAGACAGCGGGCGTTGACGCTGAATCCATCCGGGTGCGAACGCGGCACGTAGAAGGACTTCACGCCGCACACCGAGCAGAAGTGATGCTGCGCGATTCCGGTGTTGAACGTGTAGGTGGTCAGAGACTCGCGCCCGCTGACCAGCTTGAATCGCTCGGCCGGAACGATCAGGTGCAGGAAGCCGACCATGCTGCAGACCGAGCAATTGCACTCGGCAACTTGGATCCGCGCGGGCGCCAGGACTTCGAAGCGTATCCGCCCGCAATGACAGCCGCCGCGGTGCGTGATCATGAATCGACCAGGCTAGTGCTTGTGTTCCTGCGCCGCGAGATCGCTGACCAGGGTCAACAAGCGCTCGGGGCCGCCGGCCGAACGAACGTCGGCGAGATACTTGCCATTGATCACGAACGTGGGAACGCCGTCGATCCGGTAGCGCTGAACGAGCTCGTCCGCCCGCTGCAGGCGAGCCTCGACCCCCATCGAGTGGTAGGCAGCCTTGAAGGCGCTCTCGGAGATGCCTTGCTTCACGGCGAATGCCGTCTGCATGCGCTCGGTCTGCGCCTCGTTGGCCGGATCGGTGGCCACCAGCGCATCGTTGTTGACCTGGATTTCCTTGAACACCTCGGCATGCAGTTGATCCAGCTTGCCCAGGCTCTCGAGCGTGTAGAACAGCCGGGCGAGCGCGCGGTGTCCATCGCTCCAGGTGACCGGCACCGGCACGAAGGTGATGAACGACGGCTTGCTCTTCTTCCAGGTCTCGACCATGGGTTCGAGCGCATAGCAATGCGGGCAGGCATACCAGAAGAATTCGAGAACCTCGACCTGGCCGGCGGGTACATCCGTGGGCTGCCCCGGCACGAGGCGGGTGTAATTCACCCCCTCCTGCCACATCGTCGGACCCGCGGTAACCTGCGCGGACGCGGTGGGGGTGGCCGCCGCCACCGTGGAGGCCACCGCCGCCAGCAACACGTTGTGCGCGCCGCTGTCACCGGCCGCTTCCTCGACCGTCTCCGATCCGTCCCGGTTGAGCTTCGAAGTCTGCGCCGAGGCTTGAGCCACCGTGCTGGCGGCCGCCGCGCCACCTGCCGCGGTGTGTGCCGAGCGGGCCGCCTGCGCCGGTGGCGAGGCCGCCGTGGGGCTGCCGCCTGCCTGATGCTTGCTGCACGCCGCGAGAGCCAGGGCTGCAGCCATTAGAAAAACGGCCCGCCAAACGCGCATCAGCGAAGGCCTTGGACGTACGAGGATAGATCGCGGATGTTGTCCGCGGAGAGACGCTTGGCAATGGCGGGCATGATGCCGCCCGGCCCCGGCGGTCGCGTGCCGGCGGCATACGCGTTCAACTGCGCGGCGATGTAGACCGAGTGCTGTCCGTGCAGTGATGGGTATTTTGCCGGCTCATTGCCGGCGCCGTTCGGACCATGACAGCCCATGCAAGCCGGTATGCCGCGCGCCTTGTCGCCGCCGCGATAGAGCTGCTCGCCTGCCTGCCGGTGGGCGGGATCCGCTTCGCCCCCGGTGTTGGCCTGGCTGTCGAAATAGGCGCCAACATCCTGCATGTCCTGCGTGCTCAGCGCGGCAGCCATTCCGAGCATGATCGCGTTTGCGCGCTTGCCGTCCTTGAAATTCTGCAGCTGTTCGACGATGTAATCGCCACCGAGGCCGGCGAGGCTCGGCCATTCGGGGTTGGCGCTGTTGCCGGTTGCACCGTGACAGGCCTGGCATACTGCAGACTTGGTCGCGCCATTTTGCGCATTGCCGGCAGACAACGCCGGATTGCTGACACAGGCGCAGAAGATTAGCGCTGCGAAGATCAAAAACCGATTCATGACGCTCGTGACCCCATCTTCTGGAGAACCGCTCCCGGCCGCAAATTGTACACTACGGCCGTCCACAATTTTCTTCCAAGCAGGCCTGCGCATCCTCCGATGTCCCTCTATCCCCACGTAAGATTCTTGACGAGTGCGGCCGAGCCCAGCCAGCTGGCCGCTGACACCGGGCGTGAGGTCGCCTTTGCGGGCCGCTCGAATGCCGGGAAGTCGACCGCCATCAATGCAATCGTCGAGCGTTCGGGACTCGCGCGAGTCAGCCGCACTCCGGGCCGTACTCAGCTGATCAATTTCTTCGAGCTCGTCCCCCAACGGCGGCTCGTCGATTTGCCGGGATATGGATACGCGAAGGTGCCGGAAAAAATTCAGTCCCGATGGCTCGAGCTCATGGAGCATTATTTCAATACACGCGAATCCCTGGTCGGGCTGGTGCTGATCGTCGACAGCCGTCGCGGATTGGGTCAACAGGATGCCACCATGCTCGAATGGGTGCTGGCGCGCGGCCGCCGCGCTCACGTGCTCCTGACGAAATCGGACAAGCTCAACCGCCAGGACGGCTCCCGCGTGCTCAAGCAAACCAACGAGTCCTGCCGCGACGCGGCCGTCAGCGCACAGCTTTTTTCCGCGCACTCGAAGCAGGGCTTCGCGCAGGCGCGCGGCACTCTGGATCGATGGCTCGACGGGGAGCCCGCGTCTGCGTGAAAAAAAACACCGCGGGCAAAAAAAAGCCCCGGTGGAGCTTGCGCAACCACCGAGGCAGACCAACCCGGCATGGGGATGACAAACCGGGTCTTACCCGCTCAGGGAGAAGAGCGGGGAGCATGTTTCCACGCTCACAGGATTAGATGGGGGTGCCCTTTGAAAGTTCCAGGGCTCCCGGGCAATTAATTCGGGAGCCGCAGCATCCGTCCTTTTCGGCGCCTAAATTGCGGAATCGGCCAGAATCCCGCGGAAAAATCACTCAATCTTAACGGACTTTAACAAACGTTTAACCTGAACGGTCGCGTTGCCGCACGAGCGGCGTCTCAATGCGCCTCATCCCAGTTACGGCCTATTCCTACATCGACCTTGAGCGGCACCGCAAGTTCGGCAGCCGCGATCATATGTACCCTGAGCTGCGCTGCAGTGCTCTCGACGGCGTCGTCGGCCACTTCGAGCACGAGTTCGTCGTGCACCTGCATGATGAGCCGCCCGCGAGCGTGAGACTCTCCGAGCCACGCGTCGACCTCGATCATCGCGCGCTTGATGATGTCCGCTGCGGTGCCCTGCATCGGCGCGTTGATCGCACTGCGTTCCGCATACTGGCGCCTGGCCGCGTCGCGCGAGCGGATTTCGGGCAGATAGAGACGGCGGCCGAAGACCGTTTCGACGTATCCCACCTCGCGCGCCTGAGCGCGCGTCTCGTCCATGTAGCGCTTCACGCCCGGGTATCGTTCGAAATACAGGTCCACGTAGCGTTGCGCATCGCCGCGCGAGATGCTGAGCTGACGCGCGAGACCGAAAGCCGACATGCCGTAGATCAATCCAAAATTCACCGCTTTGGCCGAGCGCCGCTGGTCGGCGCTCACCTCGCCCGCGGGGAGCCCGAGGACCTCCGCGGCGGTTGCCTGATGAATGTCGCGGTCCTCGGCGAACGCCTTCAAGAGACTCGCATCGCTCGACAGGTGCGCCATGATGCGCAGCTCTATCTGCGAGTAGTCGGCGGCAATGAGCGAATGGCCTTCGGCGGCGATGAACGCCTGACGGATGCGCCGCCCCTCGGAGGTGCGGATCGGAATGTTCTGAAGATTGGGATCGGAGGAGGACAAGCGGCCGGTCGCCGCCACCGCTTGTTGATAACAGGTGTGAATGCGGCCGGTGCGCTCGTTGATCTGTTCCGGCAGCTTGTCGGTATAGGTTGATTTGAGCTTCGACACGCCGCGGTATTCGAGGATCAATTTCGGCAACTCGTACGACTGTGCCAGCTCCTCCAGCACGTCCTCCGCCGTGGACGGCTGTCCCGTGGGCGTTTTGCGCACCACGGGAAGCCCCAATTTGCCGAATAGGATCTCCTGCAACTGCTTCGGCGAGTCGACGTTGAACGTGCCGCCCGCGGCGCTATGAGCCAGCGTCTGCAACTGCGCCATGCGGACGGCAAGCTCCGAGCTCTGTGCCCGAAGCAGCGCGCGATCCACCAGCACTCCGGTCCGCTCCATCCGATACAGGACGGGCGACAGAGGCTGCTCGATGGTGTCGTACAACGTCTCGAGCCGGGGCGCCGCCTCGAGTTGCGGCCAAAGAGCCTGGTGAAGCCTCAGCGTCACCTCGGCTTGCTCTCCCGCATAATCCGCCGCGCGCTGCACGTCCACCTGGCCCAAGGCGATCTGCTTCGCGCCCTTGCCGACGACATCCTCGGATCGGGTGATGGCGGTGCCCAGGTATTTTGCGGCGGTCGATTCCATGTCGTGCCGCGTGGCGACGCTGTCGAGCACGTACGACTCGAGCATCGAGTCGTACCGCTGTCCCTTAAGCGTGATGCCGTGGTTCGCCAGGATATGGGTGTCGAACTTCAGGCGCCGGCCAAGCTTCGCGAGCTCGGAATCCTCCAGCAGCGGCTTGAGAGCCGCGAGCACCCGGTCGAGGCCGAGCTGCGTCGGTGCGCCGGGGTAGTCATGGCCGAGGGGTATGTAAGCCGCCTCGCCCGGAGCGACGGCGAAGGCCAATCCGACCAGACGCGCGTGCATGTAATCGGGGCTGTCGGTCTCGACGCCGAGGCAGACGAGCGGTGCCGCCTTGAGCCGCGCGATCCAGCTGTCCAACGACTCTTCCGAGAGCACCGCCTCGTGCTGAGGCGCCGCCGAGGCAACGCTGCCGATCTCTGCGGACGGCACTGCGGCCCGAGCGTCTCCCGCAACGGACGATTCCGCAGCGGCGCGCGGCGACATCGTGTCCAGCGATTTGGCGAGCGCGCGAAGCTCGAGCCGGCCGTACAGATCGCGCAGCCGGTTGACATCCGGGCTTCCCGCGACCAAATCCTCCGGAGTCACCTCGAGCGACACGGCCGCGTCGATGGTCGCGAGCTTGCGCGACAATTCGAGCGCAGGCAGCTCGCCGCGCAAATTCTCGCCGACCTTGCCCGAGATGTCGGCCGTGTGTGCGATCAGGGCGTCCAGCGTTGCATACTGATTGAGCCATTTGGCGGCGGTCTTCGGGCCGACGCCGGTGACCCCTGGAATGTTGTCCGAGCTGTCGCCCACGAGCGCGAGGTAATCGACGATCTGCTCCGGGAACACATCGAATTTAGCTTTCACGCCTGCACGATCGAGGCGCGTATTGCTCATGGTGTTCACCAGCGAAACGTGCGAATCCACGAGCTGCGCCATATCCTTGTCGCCGGTGGAGATCAGCACGTCGAACCCGGCGGCCGCAGCTTGCACCGCCAGCGTGCCGATCACGTCGTCCGCCTCGACGCCGGCGACGCGCAGCAGCGGTAAGCCAAGGGCCGCCACCGCCTCGAGCAACGGCGGCAATTGCGAGCGCAGCTCGTCGGCCATCGGCGCGCGATGCGCCTTGTACTGGTCGAACAGCTCGTCGCGGAACGTCCGGCCCGGCGCATCGAACACGACCGCCACGCGCTGCGGCGATTCTTCCTTCATCAACTTGTTCAGCATGTTGATGACGCCGAGCACCGCTCCCGTAGGCTCCCCCTTGGAGTTCGACAGCGGCGGCAGGGCATGGAAGGCGCGGTAGAGATAGGACGAGCCGTCCACCAGCAGGAGTTTTCGCGCGGACATGAGGCTCAGCTCTGCGAGCTTAGGTCGGGCGTCGGATTGGATCCGGGGACGGCCTCGGGGGGCGCTGCCGGCGTATCGGGCGCCGCCGGTGCATCGGGCGCCGCCGGCTGGGCGGGCGTGCGCGCTTTCGGCACGGCGGGCAATTTCAACTTCTTGCGCGGGTGCTCGGCATCCGGAAGCACCAGCGGGCCTTTCTGTCCGCAGCCCGACGCCGACCAGGCAAGAGCAATGAGGATCAGAACGGGCGCCGCTTTCATCGCTCAATTATACCCGCAGCGACCGTACACCATGCCTGTCCCGAGACCACCCTCCGGAACTTCTGACACGGGTGGCCTGTCCGAAGGTGCAGTAGCAATAATGGAGAATTCGATGAATCGACTGTCCGCCGCCTTGTTGGCTGCTGCCGTGCTCGGCGCCGCCGGCGTCTCGACGCAGGCCGTCGCGGATAATCCGCTCGGAGCGTATGTCGGCGTCGGCGTGGGTCAATCGAATGTCGGTAACAACAGCTATTACGACTACGGCTATTACGGCGGCTACCACGATCATGACGCCACGTGGAAGGTGCTCGCCGGAATTCGTCCGCTGCCGTTCGTCGGAGCCGAGGTGGAATACATCGATTTCGGCAGCGGCAACGGCGATAGCGGTGTCTACGGCAACAGCTATTTCTATTCGAACGCGAGCTCGCATCCCAAGGCCACCGTGCTGTACGGCCTCGGATATCTCCCGCTGCCGCTGCCGTTCCTGGATGTGTACGGCAAGCTGGGCGTCGCGCGGCTGCAGAGCGATATCACCACGTACGCCTACCCGAGCGGGTATTGCGCGCCACCCTACAGCGCCTGCAGCGCACCGACGGCCTATCGCACCGATCAGACCGACACCAAGTTGGCGTACGGTGCGGGTGTGCAGTTCAAGTGGCAGGATTTCGCCTTCCGCGCGGAATACGAGCGCATCAGCTCGCAATTCGGCGACCCGGCGGCGGTCACCGCCAGCGCGACCTGGACGTTCTAACGGCTCAAGGTGCCGGCTTTGGCGCCGCGCATCGCGCGGTATACTCGCCCGATGCCGCACGCTCAGCCCTCGAATAAAACCCTGGCGTTGCTCGCACTGGCGAGCCTTTGCGCCTGCACCACGCAGGCGGTAAATCCGCCACCCAATGCCGCGGTGGAGTCGATCTCGCGGGCGTTGCGTGCCAAGGTCTCGAATGTCGTGGTGATCTACGCCGAGAACCGCGCCTTCGATGACCTGTACGGCAACTTTCCGGGCGCGGAGGGCCTCGCCCAAGTGGTCGATCGCGATGGCCGCCCGCTGCCTGCGTACTACCCGCAGCGCGACCGCGATGGGACCGTGCTGCCCACCTTGCCGCAGACCTGGGGCGGAGTCACCGCCTCCGGCTATACACCGGTAGTGACGCAGGCGCAGAGTGCGGGGCTGCCCAACGCACCGTTCTCGATCGAGCACGCCTTTACCGCCCAGTCCGGCGTGACCCTCACCACGAGCGTCGTAACACGCGACCTGTGGCACCGGTTCTTCGAGCACCAGATGCAAATCGACGGGGGCAAGAACGATGGGTATGCGGCCTGGGCGGATTCCGGCGGTCTCACCCTGGGACATTACGACTACTCGGGCTCCGCCTTGTTCGGACTCGCCCGTCAGTACGTGCTCGCGGACCATTTCTTCCAAGGGGCATTCGGCGGCTCCTTCTTGAACCATCAGTATCTGATCTGCGCCTGCGCACCCGAGTATCCGAACGCCGGTACTTCGCCCGCCAAGCCGTCGATCGCAATCCTGGACAGCGCCGGCGATCACTTTTTGCCGCGTTTGAAAGTTGCCGCCGGCTCTCCCGCCTCCGCGCTCGATGGGCCGCCGCAGTTTGCAATGAGCGGCAACATCGCGCCCGAAAACTACTTCGGCGACGGCAAGTTCCGCGCGGTGAACACCATGCAGCCCCCGTATCAGCCGAGCGGCAACCCGCCTGCGCCGGCCGATGTCGCGGGGCTCTACGCGGATCCCGCCAAGCGCACCACCCTGCCGCCGCAGACCGATCCCACGATCGGCGACCGCTTGAACGAAAAACAGGTCACCTGGGCGTGGTATTCCGGTGCCTGGCAGGCGGCGCTCGCCGACGGCCGCGCACCGGCCGCTACGGAACGCCGCGTGATCTATGCGCCCGAAACCCCGGCCGGAAGTCCCGACTTCCAGCCGCATCATCAGCCTTTCAATTACTACGCGGACTTCGATCCGGCGACCCGCGGCGCCGAGCGTGCCGCGCACCTCAAAGACTATGATCAGTTGGTCGCCGACATTGCGGCCGGCCGGTTGCCCGCCGTGGCGTTCTACAAGCCGCAGGGCAACCTCAACCAGCATCCCGGATACGCATCCATCGCCGACGGCGATGCGCACATTGCGGATCTGGTGGCGAAGCTTCAGGCCGGCCCGCAGTGGAAAAACATGGTGATCGTCATCACCTACGACGAGTTCGGCGGAGCGTGGGATCAGGTCGCGCCGCCGGCCGGGGATTTACTTGGCCCCGGGGCCCGCATACCGGCGTTGATCATTTCGCCGTTCGCCAAAAAATCGAGCGTGGATCACACCCCTTACGACACGGGCTCCATCATGCGGCTGGTGATTCGACGCTTTGGCCTCGAGACGCTGCCCGGCATCGTGCGCCGCGATCGCGCACTGGCCGAGCACGGCGAGCCGCCCATGGGCGATCTGACGAACGCCCTGGACCTCACGCGCTGAGTTACTGCGGCGTTGGAGTTGCCCCGGGCTTCTGCGGCATCGGCATCGGTGCGGCCTGCTTGGGCTTCACGCTCAACAGCTCCACGTCGAAAATCAGCAGGGAATTGCCCGGAATCCCCGGTCGCGGATTCGCTCCGTAGGCGAGATCGGGGGGCACGTACAGGGTCCATTTCGCACCCGGCTTCATCAGCACCAGCGCTTCCTGCCAACCCTTGATCACCCCGCCCACGGGGAAGGTCGCGGGCTGGCCGCGAGAATACGAGCTGTCGAATTCGCTGCCGTCGAGCAGCTTGCCGCGATAGTTGACCGAGACTTCGTCCTGGGGCGTGATCGCTGCGGCCTTGGTATCGCCCGCTTTTTCGACCTTGTACTGAAGGCCCGAGGCCGTGGTCTGAACGCCGGTCTTCTTGCCGTTCGTGGTCAGGAAGTCCTGCGCGGCCGTCTTGTTGTGCGCGGACGCGGCGAGCATGACCGTATGTACGTACTCCTGGATCTGTTGCCGCTCGGCCGGCGAGGCCTTTTTGCCCGTGAGACCTTCCTTCAGACCCCGGGAGATGCTCTCCGAGGTCACATCGCTCCCAATGCCGATGCTGCGAAGCTGTTCCCCGAAAGTCAGGCCGAACAGATAGCTCGCCTGATCGCTGGAGATCGGCGCGGGCGCGGCCGGTGCCGCGGCCGGCGGCGTCCCAGCGGCCGGTGCGCCGGCAGGCGGTGTGGAGGTGGGCGTTTGGGCGCCAAGCCAGGGCGCAACCGAAAGCAGGATGGCGCCCGTGCAGGCGCTGCGAATGACACGGCGGGTAAGTGTTTTCATGGCGCGAACGATACGCATTCGGTACCGCAAATGCCAGTGGCCCGTGCCGCGGGAGGCCTTAAGGGGGTTCGGCCGCCGGCCGCTGGATGACAGCGACCGTGAGTCGCGAAACGCAGACAAGCGCGCCTGCCTCGTTGACGATGTCGATGCTCCAGACATGACTGCGCGCGCCCACGTGCAGGGGTCGCGCCGTGCCGGTCACGCGGCCCGACCTTACCGACTTCAAGTGATTCGCATTGATTTCCTGGCCGACGCAGAGGTAGCGCGTGCTGTCCACGCACATGTTGGCGCCCATGCTGCCGAGCGTTTCGGCGAGGGCGACCGACGCCCCGCCGTGCAGCAGGCCGTACGGCTGGTGGGTGCGCGCATCGACCGGCATGGTGCCTCGGACGAAATCCTCGCCGATCTCGGTGAACTCGATGCCGAGCGGTCCCATCAGCGTGCCGGCGCCCCCCGCATTCAGGGTCTCGAGCGAAAGCGGGCTTCGCCAGATGCTCAACGTAGGATCCTCAAGGACGTTCCTTGAGCTTCGCCGCCACGCGTTGATACGCCTCGCGGAAAGGAATGTTCTCCTGGGTCACCAGCGCGTTCGCTGCCGCGGCGGCGTGAATGCCGGGATCCAAGCGAATGTGATCGCGCCGAAAACGCACGCCTTCGAGCGCGCTCGGCAGGATATCGAGCGTCTGGCGGCAGGAATCGATGCCGCGAAACAGCGGCGGCTTGATCAGCTGCAGATCGCGGTGGTAGCCCGAGGAGAGCTTCTGGGTGATCCCGAGCACCTCGTTGAGCGCTCCTTGAGCCACTGCGCTGCGGCCCCGCATGAGCTCGAACACGTCGGGGTTGCGCTTCTGAGGCATGATGGATGAGCCGGTGGTGAAGGCATCGGGGAGCGCGACGAAGCCGAACTCCTGCGTATAGAACAGCAGAAGATCCGCGGCGAGACGTCCGATGTCCTGGGTCAAGAGCGTGATCTCGAACAACAGATGCGCCTCGGCCTTGCCGCGCGAGAGCTGCACCGCGGTGACGGGCTCGTGCGTGACGCGGAATGCCAAACCGCGCCGCGTGGCCTCGCGGTCGATGTTGAGATTCGGCGTGCCGTACCCGGCCGCGGAGCCGAGGGGGTTCTTGGAGGAGCGGCGCTCCACCAGCGAGATTCCCTGCGCGTCGTCGCGCAGTTCGGCGGCGAATCCGAGGGCCCAGAGCGCCACCGTACTCGGCATCGCCTGCTGCATGTGGGTGTAGCCCGGCAGCTCGATGGCGCCGTCGCGCACCGCCAGGGCGTCCAGCGCTTCGGCAACGGCCACCGCCCCGTCGTGCAGCGCTCGCGCCGCATCGGCGAGGTACAGGCGCAACGCCGCGAGCACCTGGTCGTTGCGCGAGCGGCCCGCGTGCAGCCGGCCTCCGGCCGCGCCGATGCGCTCGGTCAGCCGATTCTCGATCGCCGTCTGGCAATCCTCCTGGTCGAGCGTGATACGCCATTGGCCCTGCGCATGTTCCCCGCCGATGGCGGCGAGCGCGGCGCGAATCGACTGATGATCCGTCGCCGACAAAAGCCCCTGCTGGGCGAGCATGTCCGCGTGCGCCGAGGAGGCGGCGATGTCGTAGGGCACCAGGCGATTGTCGAGCAGGTAGTCCTCGCCCGCGGTGTAGGCGAGCACACGCTCGTCGAGCGGCGTCCCCTTGTCCCACAGGCGGGTCATGAGGCCGCCGTCTGTTCCGCCGGGGAGAGCGCCTTCAAATCGGCGACCACCAAGGTGCCGGTGCCCTCGTTGGTGAACACTTCCGCCAGCAGGCTGTCGGTCGACTTGTACGAGATCACGTGCACGCGGCGTACGCCGGCGCGGATCGCGTTCTCGATCGCCTGCGCTTTCGGCAGCATGCCGTGGGTGAGGCTGCCGCGCGCCCGCAGGCGCTTCAGGCCCTCGATGTCCGTGTAGGAGACGATCGAGCTCGGGTCGGTGGGATCCTCGAGAATTCCCGGCGCTCCGGTGCACAGCACCAGCTTCTCCGCGGACAGCGCGCCACCGATCGCGGCTGCCACCGTGTCGGCGTTGATGTTGAGCAAGGTGCCGTTCGCATCCGCCGAGAGCGGGCTCACGACCGGCATCAGCCCGATGTCGAGCAGCTTCTCGATGACGGCGACGTTGACCGAATCGATGTCGCCCACGAAGCCGTAATCGATCGACTCGCTCGATCCATGCGAGACCGGCACGGGGCCTCGCTTGTGGGCACGCACGAGACCGGAATCGACCCCGGACAGCCCGATGGCCTCGATGTCGAGTGCGCGGCAGATCGCGAGAATGCGGGTGTTGATGAGCCCGTTGAGCACCATCGAAGTGACATCGATGGATTTCTGGTCGGTGATGCGGCGGCCGTTGACCATCTGGGTTTCGATGCCGAGGGTCGCCTGCAGCTGGTCGAGCTGCGGTCCGCCGCCATGCACCAGCACCGTCTTGATACCCACCTGGTGCAGGATCGCGACCTGCTCGATCAGGGCCCGCATGGAGGCGTCGTCGTTGAACACGGCGCCCCCCGCCTTGATGACGAACACCTTGTTCTTGTACATGCGGATGTACGGTGCCGCGCTTTTGAGCGCGCGCACGGCGATGGAAGGATCGGGTCGGCTCTTGATCATCGATGGGTCTCCGGAACTCGGGTGTCTCTAGGACAGCATGCGGTGCAGAATTGCGGTCTGCACGATCAGACGATTGAAGGCCTCGAGCTTCACGACGGCGCGCGGGCCGTCCAGTATCTCGTCCGTCACCGCGACGTTGCGGCGTACGGGCAGGCAATGCATGAACTTGGCGCCCGGCGCGGCTGCGGTGAACCAGGACTCGCCCACGCACCAATCTTTGAGCTCGGCGCGCAGGCGCGCATCCGCCTCGGCGTCGCCGTAATGCGAAGTGCTGCCCCATTCCTTGGCATAGACCACCTGGGCGCCCTTGAGTGCCGCCGCCCGATCCGAGGTCTCCGTGACCGAGCCGCCCGACGCATTGGCGGCGCGGCGCGCCTTATCCATGATCTCGCGCGGCAACGCGAACCCCTCGGGGCGCGCCACCACCACCTCCATGCCGCGCATCGCGGCCATGTGCAGGGTGGCGGAGCCGACCGCCAAAGGCAGCGCTCTCGGGTGATAGACCCAGCTCAGCACGAACTTCGCCCGCTCGGGCGTCCCGAGTTCGTTCAAGGTACGCCAGTCGGCAAGCGCCTGGCAGGGATGATTGACGGCCGATTCCAGATTGATCAGCGGCGCAGCACAGAGCGCATCGATCTGCCTGAACAAGCTTTCGGACAGATCGTTCGGCAGGCTCTTGCCCTCGGCGAAGGCGCGCACGCCGAGCGCGTCGCAGTACGAGGCGAGCACCGGAATGCCTTCGCGAATGTGCTCGGCGGCGGCGCCGTCCATGACGGCGTTCAAGCGGGTTTCGAGCTGCCAGGTGCCCTGGCCGGGTGTGATCACGAACGAGGAGCCGCCGAGATGGGCCATCGCCGTCTGGAAGGACGCCAGCGTGCGCAGCGACGGATTCATGAACAGAAGCCCGAGCACCTTGCCCGCAAGAGCCCGGCGCTGCGGCGATCGCTTCAAGGACTCCGCGAGCGCGAGCAGATCGAGAATCTGCTCGCGCTCGAAGTCCGCCAGATCCAAAAAGCGTTTCATGCGGAAATCGCCGCCAAGGCGGCGCGCAGTTGATCGACGTGCCCCTCGTTCACGATATAGGCCGGGAGCAGCCGCAGCACGTGCGCATCGCCGCTGGTTCCGGTCAGGATCCCCTTCTCGATCAGCGCCGATTGCACCTCCTTGGCGGGGCGCGATGTCTTCAACCCGAGCAGAAGTCCCGCGCCCTGAAATCCCGTCACCGGCCCGACCATGCAATGCGCGCGGATGTACGCGGACACCTGCCGCACGTTGGCGAGCAGCGATTCCGATTCGATCACGTCGATGACCGCCTCGACGGCCGCGCAGGCCATCGGGCCGCCGCCGAAGGTCGTGCCCATGTCGTCATTCTTGATCCGCTCCGCGATGCGCTTCGACAGCATCAGCGCCGAGACCGGGAAGCCGTTGCCGAGGGCTTTCGCCGTGGTGATGATGTCGGGAGTGACGCCGTAGAAATTGGCGCCGAACGCAGCGCCCGTGCGGCCCATGCCGCATTGGACCTCGTCGAAAATCAGCACCGCGCCGGCTTCCTCGCAGCGTTTGCGCAGCGCTTGCAGCATGGGCTTGCCGACATCGAAGGCGCCGCCCACGCCCTGCACCGGCTCGACGATGACCGCCGCCGTGTCGCGATCGATGGCGCGCTCGGCCGCTTCGATGTCATCGCGCGGGGCGAACACCACGTCGAAGGGCCGGCGCGGGAATCCGTACCATTTTTCCAGCGCGCCCCAGGTCACCGCGCCCGCGGCGGCCGTGCGGCCGTGCCAGCCCTGCTCGAGCGCCACCGCTTTGGTGCGGCCGGTCATCTTGAACGCGAGCTTCAGCGCGTTTTCGTTCGCCTCGGCGCCCGAGTTGATGAAGAACACGGTGTCGAGGCCGAGTCCTGCGAATTTCACCAGGCGCGCGGCGGCGCGCTCGCGAATCGCCATGGGCAACGCATTGGTCTGGAATGCCATTTGCCGCGCCTGCCGATCGAGCGCGGCCACCCAGCGGGGGTGGCCATAGCCCAAGCCGGCGACGGCGTGGCCTCCGTAGAAATCGAGGATCTTGCGGCCGTCGCGCGTGAACAGCCACACCCCTTCTCCGTGCGCCACCTCGATGGGATATTGCGCGAAAACATTGGCGAGGTGACCGGCCATCAGGTCCATCCCGGCGCCGGCGCGGTGAGGCCGAGGCTCTCCTCGAAGCCGAGCAGTCGATTCATCCATTGCACGGCGCCACCGGCGGCTCCTTTGTGCAAGTTGTCGAGCACCGACATCACTGCGATGGAGGAGCCGTTGGTGACGGCGGAAAGATGCGCGTAGTTGCTGGCCGCCACGTCCTTGACGCGCGGCGCCGCGTTGCTCACGCGCACGAAGCGGCAGCCGCGGTAGTACTGGGCGAGCGCCTCGAGCGCCTCCGCACTCGACAGCGGCCTCTTGAGCGCTGCTTGCACGGTGACGTGGATGCCGCGCGCGAACGGTCCCGAGTGCGGCACGAAATTGATCTCGGCGGCGACACCCGATGCGCGTTGCGCGCAGGCGGCGATTTCCGGCGCATGCCGGTGGGCGAGCGCCCCGTAGCTGTAGAGGTCCCCGTGGCGCAGCGGATGGTGCGTTCCGTCCACGGGTTTGCGGCCCGAGCCGGTGCTGCCGGTGATTCCGGCGATGAACAGCCGGGGTTCGGTGAGCCCGAGCGCCAGCAGCGGCACGGCGGCGAGGAGCGAGGCGGTCGCGAAGCATCCGGGATGCGCCACGTGCGGGGTCGGCGCCGCCGCCAAATGTTCCGGTACCGCGCAGGTGAACTCGCGAATGCGGTGCGGCGCGCCATGCGCGTGTTTGTACACCGCCTCATAATCCGCGGCGCTCGGGTAGCGAAAATCCGCCGAAATGTCGACGCAGTGCGTCTGCACGCCTGCGGCCTCGGCCGCGCCGAGCAGCCGGTCGATGAGCGCCGCGGCGATACCGTGAGGGGCGGCGGAAAACAACGCGCTCACGGGGGTCTCGCGGATCAGCCGCTCGATCTCAACGGCGCCCGCGAACTGCAGCGCCGGGTAGGCGCTCGCCAGGTGAGGGAACGCGGCGCCGACCGATGCGCCCGGCTGGCTGTCCGACAGAATGGCTTTGAGGTCAAGGCGCGGATGCCCGGCGATCAGCCGCAACAGCTCGCCGGCCACGTAGCCGGTACCGCCCAGCACGAACGCCGGGGTGGGGCCTGAAGTACGCTCGATCATGCGCCGACCGCTTTTGCCTCGCCGACGTTCTGCAGACCCAGGCGTGCGATGAGATAGTCGCCGAGCTCCGCCGGATTGCTCACGGCATTGAAGGCCTCCACGCCCAGCTGCTCGCGGATGATCTCGACCCCCACCAGATTGTCGGTCGCGGGTCCGGTGACCGCGGCGGGCTCGATCGAGAACCGCTCGCGCAGGAGCTGAACGCCGCCCCAGGCGGCCACCGGATCGTTCGCGGACAGCACCACCGCGGTGAGTGCGTCCTTGATGTCGGGCTGCCGCAGGATCGACTGCACACCGTATGTCCCAAGCAACCCGTCGCCGAGCTCGAACACGATCACATCGGGCGCGCCGCCCGCCATTTCCGTGAGCATGGTGCGGGTGAGCGCAGGACCGCAGCGCTCGGTGGTGGTCACGATGCCGAGATCCGTGAAGATCATCGTGCGCCGCGCGCCCGAATCCTCGAATGCGAGAATGTCGCGCCGCAGGGAGACGCCCGTGGCCTTGAAGGCGTCGACGGTGAGTCCCCGGTGCCGCATGCGCGCGATGATGGCCGAGGCCGCCGCGGTCTTGCCCGCTTCCATGCAGGTGCCCGCGAGCGCCACCACGGGCACGCCGCGCACATCGAGCGGGGCGTCGTAGTCGAGCGGCTTGTAGCCGGTTCTCGCCGTCACGCCGATGCGTTCGCCGAGATAGGGGAAGGTCAGCACGGCACCGAGCACCTTGCAATCGAACGGCTTGCCCTTGTCCGGCGTCGCGGAATCGCAGATGCCGAGCACGCCGCCGATGTTCAGCATCTGAATGACATCCCCCGGCTGGAGCGTCTCGGGAATGTGGCCCGAGTAGCCGAACAACGCCTTGCGGTGCCCGAGGGCGCCCACCACGATGTCGCCGCGAGCGACCTTCGCCATGCGGCCGCTGGTGAGCTCCAGGGTGTTGTAGGTCGATTTGTTGTTGAGGATCTCCACCACCACCACGACGCCTTCTTCGCAGGGAATGTCGGCCGCGATCCGGATCTCGTGCGACAGACCGAGCGCCTGGGTGACCGAGGCGATCTTGTCGACCACCACCGTGCGCATGGCGGCGCTCACGAGGCTGCCCCGTTCGCGCCCGACCCGGCGCGCTGATGGAAAATTCCCGGCAGCGCCAGCATCTTCGAGAATCCCAGCGCATCGACCGGCGTCCACTCGCCCGCGGCCTCGCCGTATACGCCCTTCGAGGCTGCCATGAGCGAATGCGCCGAAGTCACGCCCTCGATGAAGGCCGAGCCCGGACGCAGCAGCACGTGTACCTCGCCGCTAACGCGCGCTTGCGAGGAGACGAGCAACGCCTCGATGTCGCGGCACACCGGATCCAGATGCTGTCCCTCGTGCACCAGATCGCCGTAAGGTTGCGCCACGGATTCCTTGATCCTCGCTTGTTTGCCGGTCAGCACCAATTTCTCGAGCTCGCGATGCGCGGTCAGCAGAATCTCCGCCGCCGGTGCCTCGAAGGCAACGCGACCCTTGGTGCCGATGATGGTGTCGCCCAAATGAATGCCGCGCCCGATTCCATAGGGGCCGCCCAACGTTTCGAGCCGTTCGATGATCGCGACGGGGGAATCCTTCTTCCCGTCGAGGCTCGAGGGGATGCCGGCCGTGAAGCCCACGGTATGCCGCTCGGGCGCGCGGGGATTCGAGAACGCCTCGTTGGACAGCACCCAGGCGCTCTCCGGAATGCTCCCCGCGGAGGTCAATGTTTCCTTGCCGCCGATGGTCACGCCCCAAAGTCCCCGATTCACCGAGTAGGCCGCACCGTATGGCGGCACCGGCAACCGATGCTCCTCGAGATATTTCAGTTGTTCCGGCCGCTGGAACGCCCGGTCGCGCACCGGCGCCAGGATGGTGAGGCCGGGGGCGAGGGTACGCAGCGCCACTTCGAAACGCACCTGGTCGTTGCCCGCCGCCGTGCAGCCGTGGGCCACCATCGAGGTGCCGAGCGACAGCGCCATCTGCGCGATGGTCTGCGCCTGCAGAACGCGCTCCGCTCCCACGCACAGCGGGTACGAGCCGCCGCGGCGGATATTGCCCATGATCAGGTATTTCAGCACCTGATCGAAGTACGCGGCGCGCGCATCGACCAGGTGGTGCTCGATGGCGCCGAGTTCGGCCGAGCGGGTCGCGAGCGCCGCGACCGCCTGGGCGTCGATGCCGCCCGTGTCGACCGTGACGGTAATCACCGGCCGTTTGTAGGTGTCCTTCAGCCAGGGCACGCAAAACGAGGTATCCAGGCCGCCGGAAAACGCCAGAAGAATGGGCTCGGCGCCCTTCGGGTATGTCGGTGTCATGAGATTTAAAGTCCGAAAAGGCCGTGCAGACGCTCGCCGAGCTTGTGCTGCTCGCGCGCCCCGGCGGTTGCGATGAAGATCGTGTCGTCCCCGGAAATCGTGCCGATGACCTCGGGCCAGCGGGCGGTATCGATCGCCACCGCGACGCTTTGCGCGGCCCCGATCGTGGTGCGCAGCACCGTGAGGTTGGTGCCCGCGGTATTCACCTCGCGCACGAACTGCTTGAGCGTCGAGAAATCGTTCTTCGCCGCGATCCCCGATTCGGGCAGCACGTATCGGTCGCCCTGTTTCGCGACACCGAGCTCGCGCAGATCGCGGCTGACGCTCGATTGGGTGGCCGCGTGACCGTGCTTGCGCAGCATGGCGACGAGCTCCGCCTGGCGGCCGACCGCCTGTTCGCGAATGATCTTCACGAGCGCCGAGCGTCGCGCGGGCGCATTGGAAGTGTCGTTGTCTGCTCTCAGCATGGGGGGCATCGGTCTTGGCGTTGCATAAAGTTGCGCGGATTCTGCATAAAAATCCACCGGCCGTCAACCACGCGGTGCGGGATTTTTGCACGCCGGTTCTTGTAGGCTAGCGCCCTATGCTGCAAACCATCGAAATCGAGACCGCACCCAACCCAAACGCCGCCGTGATCTGGCTGCATGGCCTGGGAGCCGACTGCCATGACTTCGAGCCCCTGGTTCCGCAGATCGTGCCCCGCCGCGAGCGTGCCTGGCGCTTCGTGTTTCCCAACGCGCCGGTGAGACCGGTCACGATCAACGGCGGCATGGGGATGCGCGCCTGGTACGACATTCTGGGCTTCGATCGGCTGGCGGCCGAGGACCTCGCCGGCATTCGCGACACCGACGCCCGCGTCGCAGAGCTGATCGGCAGAGAGGTCGAGCGCGGGATTCCCGCGGGCCGGATCGTGCTCGCAGGATTTTCCCAGGGCGGTGCAGTGTCGCTGTATACCGGCCTGCGCTATCCCGAACGCTTGGCCGGCATCCTGGCGCTGTCGTGTTATCTACCGCTGGCCGGCAGCTTGGCCGCGGAGCGCGCGTCCGCCAATGCCGGGGTGCCGATCTTCATGGCGCACGGTCTCGATGACGGCGTGCTGCCCATCAGCATGGGGCTCTCGTCCCGTGAGCTATTGAAGGCCCACGGTTTCGGCGTGGAGTGGCACCAGTACCGCATGGCGCATTCGGTCTGTCAGCCCGAGGTGGCGGACATCCGCGAGTTCCTGTTGCGCGTTCTGCCCTGATTCTGAATTGCCGCCGTGACAGGCCGCGCCCCCACCTTTAAGCTCGACCACCCTGGAGCAGAACCGGAGAATACCGTGGCAAACATTCCTTCCCTGACGCGGCTGAGCGACGAAGTCCGCAAAGCGGCGCAACGAGCCGACGCGGCGAGAGAACAGGTGCGCTCAGCCAAGGTGCAACTCAAGAAAGCGCGCAAGCTCGCCAAGATTGCGAAGAAGGCCGCGAAGCAGGCGCGCAAGAAGGCTGAAGCCGCGAAGGCCGCTCGAGCCGTCGAGTCGGCTCGCAAGAAAGCCTCATCGGCCCCGCCCGCGAAGTCCACACCCAACAACGGCTCGTCCGCCGCCAAGCCGGCCACCAAGGCCGCCGCAGCGTCCAAACCGAAAGTTAAGAAGCGCGCGTCCAAGGCAGCACGCGGGTCCAAGGCAGCACGCGCGGTCAAACAGACGCCTGCGGTCAAGCCCGCGCCTGCCGTCAAGCCCGCACGCGCCCGGCCGCGCCGATCGGCCGCTGCCGTTGCCCGGGCGGTGATCGAGCGCATGGGGAGCGAGTCTTCCGAACCCGTTCGTAGACCCGTCAGGGAGCCCGCGCGCGAACCGGCGCCGGAATCTCCCGCGCCCGCTGCTGAGTGAAACGCGCAGCCGCTCAGGGGCCCGGGATGAGCGTCGTCACGATCACGGCGAGGAACAGAGCCGCGAGCACCCCGACGATCTGTCCGAGTACCCAGATCCCGAAAGCTTTTCTGTTCGTGACTTTGAGGATTTCGCTGAATCCCATGACCTGAAGCACCACGCTCCAGACCATCAGCAGCACGTAACTGATGAACTGCGCGCTCAACAGGATGGCGACGAAGCCCTCATCCTCGGGCCGGGGCATGGAGAGGAAGGTGGCCTCTGCGGCGATGAGTGCCGTCAGCACCCAAATTCCCAGCGATACCGCCATCGGCACGGCGCCGTAGGCAAGTACGTGAATCGTTTGCCGGCGCAAGTTCGGCCTGCCGGCCGCGCCCCCGAGGCGCGCGTAGATGGTGCCCATGACGTACAGGCTGAGGATTCCCAGGATGGAGCCGGCCGCCGCGGCTGCGCCGAATATCTCGACCAATCCGTAGCTCGCTCCCGCATTTCGTGCGCGGCAATATCCTAGGAAACCGACGATGCCCTGTGCCGCTCCCAGTAACAGGTCCAAACGTCCGACAGGTTCCGCGGCGAGTTCCCGGAACACTCGTCTCGGCCTCAGCCAGACATCGTGCAGCGGACGGATCGGGTCATTCGGCATCACGAAGGCAGAGTACGCAATACCCATCCTCGACTCCAGCACCGCGCGCAGATGACAGCGGACTTTTTCGGGGCTACTCTCACGATGATCGGATTGACCCCGAGGAGAAGACTGACCATGGCAAAGAAGAAGGCTAAAGGGAAGAAGCGTCCGCAAGCGAAGGCCAAGCGCGCGGTTGCTAAAAAGAGCGTAGCGAAAAAGAAGGCGCGCCCGGTAAAGAAGGCGAGCAAGGTGAAGGTTGCCAAGAAGGCCAAGAAAGCCGCGTCCAAAAAAGTCGTGGCGAAGAAGGCTGCACCGAAAAAGGCCGCGCCGAAAAAGGCCGCAACCAGAAAGGCTGCACCGGCCAAGGCTGCACCGGCGAAGGCGGCTCCGAAGCCGGTCACGAGCTGGATTGCACGGCCGAAACCGGTCGCTCCGGTTGCACCCGCGCCGGCATCCGCGCCCGAGGTAACGCCGAGCACGGATCTTGGGCACGAGCCGTTGGCTCCCGCGTCGTCATCGACTACGGATCCGTTCGCAAGCTAGGGCGCGGACCGCCGAAGAACCTAAGCGCGGATCAGCCCGTCGAGGGCCCGCGCTTGGGTGCTGTCGGGGAACACCCGCGCGGCGAGCGTTTTGGCGTCGATGCGCAAGTGCTCATCGAGTACGCCTTTGAACACGCTGCGCAGGTCCAACGTCGGCTTGAGATCGCGGTTATCGAGGAGCGATGCGGTGCTGAGGCCCGGCCAATCCGAGATGACGCGTCCGCCGCGGACCGCGCCGCCGACCAGGAAGGCGCAACCCCCGGTGCCGTGATCCGTGCCGCGGGTTCCGTTCATCGCCGCGGTGCGCCCGAACTCGGTGACCACCAGCACGACCGTTTGGCCCCAAAGGGGACCGAGATCGTTCCCGAGCGCGCGCAGAGCTGCGTCCAGGCCGCGTAGGCGCTGGGCCAGCACACCCTTCGCCGCGCCTTGATTGGCGTGAGTATCCCAGCCCGTGGCCTCGAGCACCGCCACTTCGGGGCCGCCGTCGCTCCTCATGATTGCGGCCGCCATCCGCGCACTGGCCGTGATCCGATCGACGGGCTTGGCCGGGCTCGCCATCGGCGAGGTCGCCTGCGCCTCGCTCGACGCATCGCCCAAGTGCTCCGATTGGACCGCTTCGCTGAGGCGCGCCGAGAGCCAATCGTCCTTCGAGTAAAGATCCTGCAGACGCGCGAGCAATTCCTCATCCACGTCCGGCGCCGCGACCGGCGACTTCGACAGCACCGGCGCGTCGCCTCGCAGGATCAGCGGCACGTTCTGGGCGATCGCCACCGCTCGTCCCACCAGCGCGGCCGAGGATCGTGAAGTGCGCGACCGTGCGGCGATGGCGCGGTTGAGCCAGCCGTCCGCACTTCCCAGCGGATGCATCAGGCCGTTCTCCAGCACGTTTTGGCCGTCGAAGTGCGAACGGTCACGGTAGGGGGATGCGGCGGCCTGGAAGACCACCAGCTCGCCTGCGGTGTAGCGTTCGTGCAGGAACTGCAATTCGGGGTGCAGGCCGAACGTTGCGTCGAGGGCCAGTGCGCCGTCGGGGGAGCCGGGGGATGCGATCGCGAGCTCCCGATGCAGCGGGGCGTAGTCCGGATCCCCGAACGGGGGCACCGCGGCGAGGCCGTCGAGCGCACCGCGCAGAATCACCACCACGAGCCGCTGCGGGCCCCCAGTCCTCGCGAACAATGCCGTGGGCAGCACGGCGCTCGCCGTCAGCGCGCCGCTGGCCTGAATGAAGCGGCGGCGCGAAAGCCGCGGTGTCGACCGGTGAATACTCATCTGCGCTGAAACTCCGGACTCATCAATAAGAGTGCGAGGGCTTGGCTGCCGGTGCTCGCGCGGCGCATCGCCGTGACGGTCTCTGGACGCAGAAGGCCTCCGAGCGCGGCGCCGGCGACCTCGGTCGGACTCGTTCGCTCAGCGAAGCGGCCTGCCGTCTGCGATGCCCAGAGCACGCGATGCATCAGCGCATCCGAGCCACCCCAGCTCGCCGCGGTATCGGCCCACCCGGCGGGCGATCCCGGCGTGTACTGCCGCTGGCCCATCAGGTCGAAGGCGTGAATCACCTCCTGCGGTGCGCCCGGTGTCAGCTCGAGCGCGCGCAGCGTTGAAAACACGAAGTCCTCCGGCGTCTTGAATTTAAGGGGCCGCGGTTCCCAGGCTTCGGGCGATTCGATCAGCGCCGCATACACTTGCGGCAGATCACCGCCGGATTTCAGATACGCGCGCGCGAGGCGATCCACCGCCTTGGGCGGCGGATCATCGGCGATGAAATGCCGCACCAGCTTGGTGGCCAGGAACCGGGCCGTCGATGAATGGGCGGCAAGATCGGCCAGCACCGCCTCGCCTTCGGCTTGACCCTGTTCCGCATAGCGCTTGCCGAGAAGCATCTTCGCACCGGGCTCGTGCAGCTCCACGCGAAAGCAATATTTCCCCGGAACGCCGCCCGAGAGCCGCCCTCGGCCTCCTCCGATCGACCAGCCGGTGAGGATCTGCGCGAAGCTCGTCACGTCTTCCTGCCGGTATCCGCCACCGACACCGAGAGTGTGCAGCTCGAGGATTTCCCTGGCGAGATTTTCGTTGATGCCGAACCGGCGCGTCGGCCGGTCGGAGGCGGGGGCGAGACGCGCGGCAGCGCGACGCGCCGCCGCAGAATCCGTACCCACCGAGTATTGATTATCGAGAAAGACGATCATGGCCGGGTGTTGTTCGACGGCGGTAAGAAGCTCCGCGAATCGTCCATTCACGTGCGGTCGAATCGCCTCGTTCTCGAGCGTCCCGGCGAGTCCGTAGATCGCGCCCTTGTCCGCGGAGACCGCAAAATGATTCGCCCAGAAGTGAACCAAGCGCTCGCCGAAAGGCTGTGTCGTGACCGCGGCGCTTTGTGCGCGGGCCAGCACCTGAGCTCGATAGTGGGGCTGATAGGCCTCACGCAGGATGGCGCCCGCCGCCTTCACTTCTTCCGGTGTGGCGGCCTCGAGCCGCTCCTCGCGGCGTTCCTCGCGTGCGGCCAGCACGGCCTCGAAAATCTCATTCGACGGAGCGAGCTCGGTCGTGCCGGCGCGCTGTGCCGGGCCGCGGGTCTGCGCCCGCAACCAGGCGCGCGGATCGGAGGCGGCTGCGGCGAGGTCTCCCGGCCGGGCACCCAAGCCGAATCGCAGAACGGCGATTTCCGGTTGCAGCATCATGGAAAGGGACAACGAGCGCCGGGCGGCGCGGTTGACCCGATCGGCGCGCCCTGCCGGATGGAATGAATTTAATGGTAAACAGGTCGCAACTTCAGGCAGTCAGGGTAATCTTACATAGCACGGGAATCACCCTGTGAGTCGTCTTGGGGCGGGCGATATTATGGTAACTAGACAACGCGCTGAGGCGAGCTCAACGTCGCGGAGCCAGCCCACGATCGATTGGATAGACCGGCTCTCCGGTGTCGACCTCGACGGGGACGATGCGGCGGGTTCGCTGATCGCGTCGCTGTTGCGGGGCAGTGCAGCCGACGCCCCAGTCTCTGCGCCGGAACGTCGCAGCCGTTCCTCCGTCAAAGTTGAATTGGAGACGCTCAAGTCGATCAACGCCCGGCTGCTGCGCGAAATCGACCTGCTCAAGGAGCGCGAGGCCCACGCGCTCAAGCTGGCCGATCGGGATGGCCTCACCGGTCTTTACAACCGCAGGCGGATGACCGAGCTTCTCGGGCAGACTATTCTCGACGCGTCCGCGCAGCACTACCGCTTCGCCGTTCTGTTCATAGACCTCGACGGTTTCAAGCGCATCAACGATCGCTTCGGGCATACGTTGGGCGATGAGCTGCTGATGACGGTCGCTGGCCGCATCGCGACGCGGGCGCGCACGGGCGACATCGTTTGCCGATATGGGGGCGATGAGTTCATCGTGATCCTGCCCCGCGTGCCGAGCCGCAGCGCGGCGGAGGATGTGGCGGCGGCTATCGGGCGCTTGGTGGCGCTGCCCTGCAAACTGTCCGGCGAAGAGCTTCGGGTAACTGCCGCCGTGGGCGCTTCGCTGTATCCGGACGATGGACACAGCGCAGCCGAGCTTTTGGGGCGCGCGGATCGGCTGATGTACCGCGCGAAGTTCAACGGCGCCGATGTCACGGATGCGCCTACGCTCCCGCTCAAGCGGCGCAGCGAAGATCGATTCTGAGCCTTATCGGCCGCTCAAGCGGCGCAGCGTTCGACGGCTTGACAGCGATCGATGCGAGAGGGTTGGATAGGGGCCATGAAGCGGCTCTCCTGGTCGGCAACCCTTGGGACCTTGGGCGCGTGGTCCCTGGTCGGCACGTGCATCATCGTCGGCGCATTGTCGGGCGCCGCGCTGTCGTCCTGCGCCGTGGCCCCGGATCAGAGACATTATGCGGACGGCCTCGTGCTGGTCGCCCCACCCGCTCCCCAAGTCGAAGTCATCAGTACACCCCCGCAAGCGGGTTATGTCTGGGTGGGGGGCTACTGGAATTGGGTGGGCGGCCGGCACCAGTGGGTGCCGGGGCATTGGGTGGCGCCGCGTCCCGGCTATCACTGGGTGGCGTACGAATGGGTGCGGCAGGGCGATGGCTGGCGCCTGCGTCGCGGGCACTGGCAGCGGAGCTGATCCTCAGCGTTGAGCCGGCCAAGGCGCCGGAGTCAACAAGTCCTTGAGCGGCCGAGCCGAGGCCGCGTCGAACCAATGCTCGATCAATCGAAACGAGATCGAGAGCGGTGGCGGCAGCTTCGGGGTGCCGCTCTCGATGTCCGCGCGCGTAAACCAGCGCGCATCCTCCAGTTCCTCATCCTCCAGATGCACTTCATGGGTGGACGCCAACGCCGTGAATCCCAGCATCAGCGAACTCGGAAATGGCCAAGGTTGAGAGGAGTGATAGCGGACCTGATTCACCCGCACGCCGGTCTCTTCGGCGACCTCGCGCACCACGGCATCCTCCAGCGACTCTCCCGGCTCGACGAAGCCTGCGATGGTCGAATACCGGCCCGGCGGCCATGCCGCCTGCCGCCCGAGAAGGACGCGCGGCCCGTCGCTGACCAGCACGATGATGGCGGGATCGATGCGTGGAAACTGTTCGTGGCGGCAGCTGGGATTGGTGCAAACGAGCACATGGCCGGCTCGTCCCGGCACGGTGTCCGCGCCGCACCGGCCGCAGTGCCGGTGCATCCGCCTCCAGTGGATCATCGCGCGGGCGTACCCTAGCAGGCCCGCCTGATCCGCCGGCATCAACGCGGCGATGGTGCGCAGATCCTCGAAGCGGGCGCCCGCCGGCACGGCGCCGGACTCCGCGCCCTCGATTTCGTACGCAAACATGGGGGCGCCGCCAAACCTGCCCAATAAAATGAGGCTTTCGCTGTTACGGCGCTCCGCCGGGATCTCGGAGAGTTCGAGTAGCACGGCCGCGGGCCCGTCCGCGATGAGGCTGCGCGAGTCCCACATCGGCACGACACGGCTGCGTGAGTCCGACAGCGCATCGTCGAACCAAGCGGGGTCGGTGCGCAAATGCGAGACCCGCTCGAGATACGGTCCGGCAAACACGTTTCTCGTCTGCATGGCGCGATTCTAACAGGGCGCAGCCTCGACGGCCGCCGGCAGCGGCGCTCCCGGCGGCTCGCAATTCGCGCACGCGGATCGTCGTTTCGCCAGGAGGTCCTTGAGCCGCACGCCGCCGCACACTGCGCAGCGGGCCGCGCCGATCTCCTCGCGCCGGGACAGAGCCATGAGCAGGAACCACGCATGCTCGAAAGAGATGCGAGCCGGCGCATGCAGCTCGGTGTAAGCCTCGTACGCCTGGCAGAGCAGCGCGCCTGAATCCAGGGAGCCGAGTCGATACCGTGATTCGAGCCCGAGGCCGCTGGCGTACAGCAGGCCATAGGCGATGAACAGGCTCGCCAGCTGCGATGCCTGGAAGGAAAGTTCCGGATTCCTGAAGAAGAACGCGCTCTGGCGCGGCGACTTGCCCCGATGGCGCACGACCGAATTCGAATCGCTCGCGAGCACGTAGCTGCGGTAGAGCTTTCTGATGCGGTCGTCGCTCAGCCCGGTCCATTGGCGGATGGTGAAGGTGCGGGCCTCGTGACGGATCAGGCGCAGTGCAAGATCGAGCCGCTCTCGATCCCGGGTATAGCGGTCGTCGGACACTCTCATGGCGGACTCCTTGGGCATGCAATTTGCGGTTTTCAGAGCATAAAAGAATTTGACTAAAATTAATCACAAAGTTAGCGTGGCTGCCAAGTGGTTTGCGGTGTGATTGACGATGGATTCGTGGCGAAATGCGACGGGGAGGCGATATGCAGGATGCATTCATCGGCGGTTGGTCGGCGCAAGCGAGCTTTTCGGTCGAGGTGCTCGCCCCGTTGCACGACTTGAACTTGAGGTTTCTGGATCTGGTCGGGGCGCACGCGGGCGGCTGGCGGACGTCCGGCGCTCTCGATTTGCCGGGCGGCGCGTCCGGGCGGCTCAAGCCGATGACCGCCTCGCAACGGGCCGCCGCCGCGCACTGTCCCTACGCGCTTTTCGATCTGCGCTTTCACGACGAGGCTCATTGGAGTGCGCGCCTGCAGGGCGCCATGCAGTCGCGGGTCGCGGACGAAAGTGCGGAAGAGGACATTGCGAACTTCGTCCGGCTTGCGCTCTTCTACGCATGGCACGTCGCCAACAGCACGCGGTATGCCGCGCGGCTGCTCCTCGGAATGAGCGAGCGCACCGCGGGCGCGTTTCGCGCAATGACGCTCAACTGCCTTCCGGCACTGGTCGCGAGCGAGTCGGCGAATCTATCGGCGCGATTTCTGGAAAGCGGCGCGTACTGGAGCGCGCTGGTGAGCGCCGCGGTGCGGCGGGACGAGCAGAGGCTGCGCAAGATCCAACTCTTCGGACTGCAGCTGGCGGCGGCCGCTCAGTTGCCGTGACGCGCCCGTTTCAAAAGGGGCTGGCTTCAGGTTGCGGGCCCCGGCCCCGGGGGTTTAGTCTACGCGGCTCCTATGAACGCCCTCGTGCTACGACAGCTCACCAAGGTCTACAAAAACGGCATCAAAGCGCTCAAGGGCATCGATCTGGACGTGGCGGAGGGAGATTTCTTCGCGCTCCTGGGTCCGAACGGCGCGGGCAAGACGACCGTGATCGGCATCATCACCTCGCTGGTCAACAAGACCTCGGGCACCGTCGAGGTGTTCGGCTACGATTTGGACCGCCAGCTCGAGCTGGCGAAGTCCTGCATCGGCATCGTGCCTCAAGAGGTCAACTTCAACATGTTCGAGTCCGTGATCACGATCGTCGTGAACCAGGCGGGCTTTTACGGGATCCCGAGACGGCTCGCCAAAGAGCGCGCCGAGAAATATTTGAAACAGCTGCAGCTCTGGGACCGCCGCAATTCCGTCGCGCGCGCCCTGTCGGGCGGCATGAAGCGGCGGCTGATGATCGCACGCGCGCTGATGCACGAACCGAAGCTTCTCATCCTGGACGAGCCGACCGCCGGGGTGGACATTGAGATCCGCAGATCGATGTGGGAATTTCTCCGCAAGATCAATGATGAAGGGACGACCATCATCTTGACCACGCACTACCTGGAAGAGGCGGAGAATTTGTGCCGCAACGTAGCCATCATCGAGGGCGGACGCATCATCGAGCGCGACACCATGGCGAATGTGCTGCGCAAGCTGCAGACGGAAACGTTCGTGTTCAACCTGGGCGATCCCTTGACCACGCCTCCGGAGCTCCCGGCGTACAAGACCGTGCTCACGGATGATCACACGGTGGAGGTCGAGGTCTCGAAAGGACAGAGCTTGAACGACATCTTCTCGCAGCTCTCCTCGCAGGGCGTGCGCGTGACCAGCATGCGCAACAAGGTCAACCGTCTGGAGGAGCTGTTCATGCGCCTGGTCGACGACAGTGTCCGCGCGGCGGACAAAGGCCCTTAAGGACTCCTCATGGGCGATTCCCTCGCACGCATTCAGTGGGTCGGATTCTCGACCATCGTCATCCGCGAATTCCATCGCATCGTGCGCATCTGGGGTCAGACCATCGTGCCGCCGACTGTCACCGCGACGCTGTATTTCGTGATCTTCGGAAGTCTCATCGGCCAGCGGGTTGGGTTGGTCGGAGGCTACGGCTACATGCAGTTCATCGCCCCGGGCCTGATCATGATGACGGTGATCACCAACTCCTACGGCAACGTGGTCTCCTCGTTCTTCGGCGCCAAGTTCGGCAAGCATCTCGAGGAGCTTCTCGTCTCGCCGCTTCCCAACTGGCTGATCCTGCTGGGGTACGTCGTCGGCGGCATGCTCCGGGGGCTGCTCGTGGGGGCCGTGGTCACCGTGGTCGCGCTGTTCTTCACCCGATTGGCCGTGCAGCACGTCATGGCGGTGCTCTCGGCGGTGCTGCTGACCAGCCTGGTATTCTCGCTCGGCGGTTTCTTGAACGCGTTGTTCGCCAAGAACTTCGACCAGATATCCTGGTTTCCGACCTTCGTGCTCCAGCCGCTCACCTATCTGGGCGGCGTGTTCTACTCGATCACCATGCTTCCGCCCTGGGCGCAGTTCGTCTCTCACGTCAATCCGATTCTTTACATGGTGAGCGCATTTAGATACGGATTTCTGGGCTCGACCGATGTTGATTTGAGGCTCGCCTACGGCATCATGATCGGATCGGCGGCGTTCATGTTCATGCTCGCCGTCGTGCTGTTGAACAAGGGTGCGGGCATCCGGGAATGAGGGCCGATGGGGGTGGTGGCCCACGCATCGAACGCTTACAGTGCGCGCAGGGCCCGATGTCGTGTATCGTGGGCGCCGGCTGTCGAGAATATTCTTAAGGAGTCGAGTGATGAACGAAGAAAAGCAGCAAAAGTTCACCGCCAAGGTTCGCCGCGGTCTTGTATGGATTCACTCCGTCGCGGGCGCAGAGCTCGCGAAGAAGAAAGCCGAAGCCACGGGCGTGCGGATCGAGGGTTTCACGGCCTCGGAGCTCGCGGACGTGGAGTCCGCCTTGACCTGGATCAGCCAGAACAAAGAATCGAGCAGTTCGACTCCCGCCTGATATCGGCGTCGCATCATTCGATGTTTCCATTTCGCGACATGCGCCGCGGCCTTCTGCGTGCTCGCGGCGCGAGGCGTGCGACTGCTTAGCGCCTAACGCGGGCTCGGACAGGGAGTGGGTTACACTATTGCCATGGGTCAGAAGCGTGCGTTAGTCGTCGACGACTCGAAGTCGGCTCGCGTGATCTTGAGCCGGATGCTCGAGAAGTACGACATCGAAGTCGACATGGCGGAGTCGGCCGAACAAGCCATCGAATACTTGAGGCACGATCGGCCCGATGCCATTTTCATGGACCATCTCATGCCGGGCATGGACGGCTTGCAGGCCGTGCAGGCGATCAAGAGCAATCCGCAGACCGCCATGATTCCCATCATGATGTACACCTCCCAGGAGGGAGAGCTGTATGTCGGACAGGCGCGCGCCTTGGGCGCAATGGGCGTGCTGCCCAAACAGGTGCGGCCCGTCGACGTTTCGAAGGTGTTGTACGAGCTTCATCTGCTGCCTGACCGCCGCGATCTGACCGAGCCCGCGCTCGTGCCGGTCGAAATTGGCGCCGAGGCCGGCGGCGATAAAACCTCGTTGACGGCGACGGCCGGCATGCCCTCGCTCGCGCCGCAGACGTCGCAGGATTGGGGCCGGCGCATCGAGGCCGCGGTCAAGCAGCAGTCGGTCGACCTGCGGCGCTTCGTGGTGGCGAGCCTCGACAGTCTCGCGGCTCGTCTCGAGTCCGACTTGCGCAATGCGGTCCCCGCGCCGGTGCCGGTGCCGGCGCCCGTGTCCGAGGCGCCTGCGCCCCGCCGCTCGGCGTGGCCATGGATAGGGGCGATGGCCGCCGTCTGCCTGTTGGCGGGAATCTCGACGTTCCTCTGGATGTCGACGCGGGACGACCTGGCCAGGGCCCACGCGGAGCTCGCCGACTTGAGGGCGGCGGATGCGGAGCTCAAACAGGCGAGCGATCGCCTCGCCGATTCCCTCAAAGATCTCACGGCGGCGGTCGCCGCCGCCCCGGGCTCGGCGCAGGCCTCGAGCGCGCCGGGCTCCGGAGCCGGCTTGCCGCGCGCGGAACAGGTTCCCTACGGCGAACTTCCATTCGACCGCAGCCGCCTGGAGGTGCTGCGCGACGTGCTTACAAAACTGGAAGCACAGAATTTTCGCGGGGTGCTCAAGGTCGTCAGTTTGCCCGGCATGTTCTGCCTGGCCGGCAACGCCTCGGATGGATTCGCGCCGGCGCCCGCCGCGTTACCCGCGAACAAATGCGACCTGGTCGGAAATCCCTTCGAGGAATCTCTCTCCGGTCAGCAGCGCCAGTCGATCGCGTTCGCCAATCTGGTGGCCGGCGTCAGGCAGCGAACCTCCGGCGCCATCACCGTCGCCGTCGAGAATTCCGCATCACCGCGGGCGGCGACACCTTATCCGGCGCGCACCGATGCGCTCACCGCCGGCGAGTGGAACCGGGCCGCGGCGGCCAACAATCGCGTGGAGTATGCCGCCGAGTCCGCGCCCTAGAAGGCGACTCTGACGAAGAACTCGGGCCCTTTGGTGTTGAAGTCGAACAAGCCCGAGTTGTCGGTTTTCACCGATGCCAGGTGCGCTTTGACTTCCGTGTAGCCGAGACCGAAGGACACATTGGCCCGGAACCGGTAGAGCGCGTCGAGTTCCGCCATCCCGAGTGAACCGTCGAGCTCCTTGACGTGCAGACTCAGGTACTGCACGCGCCCGTCGAAATAGAACCGTTTGCTCAGCGCCCAGGTAGCCGCAATACCGGGTGTCGCAAACGGGCCGGCCTCGTCTTCGCTTTGATCGAGATGCACGGCGTCGGTCGTCACTTTGGCGGTTGCCTGGATCTGCACCGCGGAGATGCCGAGCGTGGCGGCGAGCTCGACCTTCTCGCTGTGCCAGAAGGAGTAGCCGTAGGTCAGGGTCAGCAGACGCAGGTCGAGCTCGGACTGGAGCGGATCGCCGGTCTGGATCACCACGTCGCGGAACACGATGGGTTGCGCAATGAGGGCGCTGCCCGTCCGGTCCAGCGTGAAGTAGTCGAGCCAGAGGCGATTGCGCTCTCCCTCGCGCACCATGACCTGGAACTTCGGCTCGAAGTCCGACGGATCCAAGCCGAACTGATTCTCGCCGGCGATGGTCGTGCCCGGCACGCCTGTGCTCGAGTCGACCCGTACCGTGGTCGACGATGACACATGCATCGCGCCCACAGTCACGCGCACCCGATCGTCGGTCGGACTCGCATAATCCCCGTCGGCGTGCGCGACACTCGCGAGCAGCGCGAGTCCCAGCGCGGGCATGACGGACTTGATCATGTGGCTCTCCTCAATACCAGCTCATCCGTGGCGGCACGCCGGGGTTTCGCGGCCAGTGAAGGCCCGATCAGGCTCAGAACTTCCGCCGCAGCGGCGCGCCAACCCGTGAGTTTGCCGCCGTAGATGCCGAGAACGCGCGGATGCGGGTCACGATCGGCGGTAAAAATGGTCTCCCGTGACCGGTCGAAGGCCTTTTCGGAGGCCGCGGGCAGTACCCGAAGGCCCGCGAAGCGCTCGCGGATGTCGGCCCGGGTCATGCCGGCCACCGCAGGAAAGTAGTGCCGCGCGACGTTCAGCAGATACTCTTCTTCCTCGGGCAGGGGCCGCACCTGGTCGGGATCTCCCTGGTAAGGTGTCTCGGTCGTGCCGACCAGCGTCTCACCCTTCCACGGCATGATGAAGATTGCGCGGCCGTCGGCCGGGCTTTCGACGTAGTAGATGCCGGCGCTGACGCGCATCGGCAGGACGATATGCGTTCCCTGCACCAGATCCACCGCGGGAACGGGAATGGCGGGCGTCACGGCGCGCGCGACCTGCGTCGCCCAGGGGCCTGCCGCATTCACGAGAACCCGTGCGCGGCACGCCGCTCTCGCCCCTCCCTGGTCGAATTGAACCTCGACTCCATCGTCATCGAGACTCGCACCCAAGAAGGTCGCCGGCATGGCCAGCTCGCCGCCGAGCGAACGCGCGGACTCGACCACCGCGCGGGTGAGCGCCGCATCGTCGGTTTGCGCGTCGTAGTAGCGGATCACCGCATCGAGATTGCGCGTCTCAAGTCCGTCGAGCTCTCGCCAATCACGCTTCGGAACGCTGCCAAAACCGGTGCCGGGTGCGAAACCGCCGAGCAGGGCGTAGGCCGCGAGCCCGAGCTTGAGTTGCCACGGGCGCCGGCGGGTGTCGGCATACACGGGAATGAAAAAGGATCGAAGCTCGACCAGGTCGCTAGCGATGCGCAGATGCACGGCGCGCTCGCGCAGACTTTCGCGCACGAGGGAGAACTGGCCCGATTCGAGATAGCGCAGCCCTCCATGGATCAATTTGCTGGAGCGGCTCGAGGTGCCGCTGGCGAGACCGCGCTTCTCGATGAGCAGGGCGCTGTGCCCGGCCGCAGCGGCGGCCTGCAACACGCCGGCGCCATGGATGCCGCCGCCGACGATGATGACGTCGAATTCTTTCATGTGACTCTTGTGGCGCTGATCTTGGGATAAGGATGAGGGAATGCGCGCGAACACACAAAATACCGCATTCCTGTCGCCATTCGCTAACAGCCGCGGGCGCGGCCGCGGGCGCCTAGCCGCCGGTGCAGCTCCTCAAGTGTCGCTTTTGCGCTTTTCTTCGAATTCCTGCATCGGTTCGCCCGAGGTCACCACGATGTCGCCATCGACGATCGCGCCTTTGGCAATCGCGATCGTGCGCGCGCTGACGCTCCCGCGGATCACGGCGGTATAGCCGATTTCCAATTTGCCTTTGACCGCGAGTCCACCCGTGATCTTGCCGGCGACCACCGCCTCGAGGGCTTGAATGTGGCCGTTCCATACCCCGGTTGCCGCGAGATTGAGTCCGCCGCCGAGCGCTCCATCCCCGTGCACCTCGCCGGAGACCACGTACTCGCCGTCCCCGCGGACATCGCCGAGGATCACCGAACCTGCGCTGATCACCGTGGGGGCCGCCGAATGGAGATCGAAAAAACGGCGCTTGGGCTCGCTCATGGATCGGGTTTTATCCTAACCAGTCGTGGGCTGATGTGACGAGCTTGGCGTCGCCGACAGACGCCGCAAATCGAAGTAGAATGGCGCCCTTCGGCGAACCGTCCATTCCGAGAAGGGAAAATGCTCATCAACAAAACTGTTCTGGCGATCTGTTGCGCGGTATTAATTGGGATCGGGGGCTGCAGTCGGCAGCAAAGTGATTGGCAAAAGACCCGCGAAGCGAATAGCACGGACGCATATGAGCAATTCCTGAAAAAATATCCGAGTGGGGAATTCAATGCCCAGGCCCAGGCGCGGCTCAAGGAGATGTACGAGGAGCGCGACTGGCAGAAGGCGCGCGATGCGGACACACCGGACGCCTACCAGGCGTTCTTGAAGCAATACCCCGAGGGCAAATGGACCGAAGAGGCCCGCATCCGGGTGGAGAATTTCACCCTGGCGCAGACGCCGGCGGGTGCCAATTCGGTGCCCGGTTCGGCCGGCGGTCCACCGCCGAACGGCCCTGCGATGACCGGGGGTCCGCCGCCGAGCGGTCCCGCCATGACGGGGGGGCCACCGCCGGGCTCCGCGGACGAGGAATCCGAGACTGCGCCTGCCGCGCGTAAGCCACACCGTGGCGCGCCTGTATCCCCGGCCTCCCCCGCGCAAGCTCCGGGTGAATCGGGCCGGTACGCGGTGCAGTTGGGCGCTTTCAAATCCGGACAGGCGGCGGCCAAGAAGCGTTGGGAACACCTTCAAAAGGAGTATCCCAAGTTGCTTGCGGGCTTATCTTCGAAGGTCCTTCCCAAGAAGGCGGGGGGCGGAACGCTGTACCGTCTTCAGGCGATCGACTTGAGCGAATCCCACGCGCGCAAGATCTGCAAGGTGTTGAAAGCCAAGTCGCCCCCTTGCGTCGTCATCCGCCCCGCGCACGGCCACAGTTCGTCACGCGACTGACAATTCTTGTCAGTCGTGCGCGGGGGTCGATCCCGTTAAATGATTGAATTAATTGGGGTTGTGCGGTTGGCATGCCGATTGCTTCATTGCTCTTGTCGAGCTTGCTCGCAGGACGTGGAACCCAAGGATGCAATCGGTGGTCATCGGGATGTTGATGCCTGAAGGCAGCTCTGGAGCTGTCTTGCTGGTCCGCCGCTCCGACGGTCAGTTTGCCCTCGAAAGAATCGATGTGCGAGTAGCCTGCGCCGCGCGCGCCGCCGCTAGGTGGTCGAGCACGGGCGCAGCCGGTGCGGACGCTTCGGTCCAGCCGACAGAGCTCGAAATGAGATTGCCGATGTCTTGATGTTTGTGTTCTCCCCTTTGGTTGTAACTTAGGCGCCGCGATTTAGCTTCCCCGCTCGCGGCGCCTTTTTTTTCAATCGAGCCTTGTTGTTCAATCGAAAATGGCGAGCTGTGCCAGGATGAAGGCATACTCCATCGCCGTCTCGCGATAGCGCTCGAAGCGTCCCGATTTTCCGCCGTGTCCCGTGTCCATTTCCACGTGCAGCGCCAACAGGTTCCCGTCGGTCTTTTGCGCGCGAAGCTTTGCGACCCATTTGGCCGGTTCGTAGTACTGCACCTGGCTGTCCCATAGGCCCGTGGTCACCAGCATGGTGGGGTAGCGCTGCGGGCGCACGTTGTCGTACGGCGAATAGGAGAGCATGTAGCGGTAATACTCCGCGTTGCCCGGATCGCCCCACTCGTCGTACTCGTTGCTGGTGAGCGGGATGCTGTCGTCGAGCATGGTGGTGACCACGTCGACGAACGGCACCTGCGCGACAATGGCGCGGTACTCCTCGCCGCTCATGTTCGCGACCGCCGCCATCAACATTCCCCCGGCGCTGCCCCCCATGGCGAACACCTTGGCAGGGTGCGCAAGCCTGCGCGCCACGAGCGCGTGGGTCACGTCGATGAAATCGGTAAAGGAGTGCCGTTTGTTGAGCAGCCGTCCGTCGTCGTACCAGGCTCTTCCCATTTCCTGGCCGCCGCGGACGTGCGCGATGGCGAACACGAAGCCGCGGTCGAGAAGACTCAATCGCGAGGCTGAAAAGTAAGGGTCCATGGACAGGCCGTACGCGCCATAGGCGTATTGCAGGAGGGGTGCCGTTGCGTCGCGAACGACGTCCTTCCGATACACGATCGATACCGGCACTTGGGCGCCGTCGCGCGCCGGCACGAAAATGAATTCCGTCGCGTAGTCCGCGGAATCGAACGGCCCAAGCACCGGGTCGCGCTTCAACAGGGTTCTTTCGCCAGTGATCATGTCGTAGTCGTAAACCGTCGCCGGCGTGGTCAGGGAGGAGTACACGTAGCGCAGCACGTGGGTGTCGAGCCGGGGGTTCACGGAAAGACCCATGGTGTAGGCGGGCTCGTCGCTCGCGATGAAGAACTCGGGGGCGGCCCCGAGCCCCAGCGGAAGAATGCTGATCTTCGACAGGCCGCCCGAGCGCACCGACACGGCGAGGAATTGCTCGAACACGTCGAAATCCTGGATGAACGTGTCATCGCGATGCGGCACCACGTTGCGCCACGCCGAGCGATCGGCCGTCCTGCCGATCGGAGCCTCCATCAGGCGGAAATTTCGCGCCTGCCAGTTGGTCCGGATGATGAAGCGGTCGCCCAGATGATCGATCTGATACTCGTGGTCGCGCTCGTGAGCGAGAAAAACCGTGAACGCGAGCGCCGGGTCGTCTGCGTGCGCATAGCGCCATTCCGACGAAACGGTGCTCTCCATGTGGATGAAGATGAATCGGTCGGATTTGGACTTGTCGACGCCGGTGTAAAAGCTCGTGTCCGACTGAGTGAACAGAGTGGGATCGAATCGCGGGTCCTGCCCCACGCGATGCCGCTTCACGTACAGGCCGAGCAGCGTCTCCAGGTCTTTCTCGACGTACAGGACGGTCTCGTTGTCGTTGGCCCAGGCGATGTCGGATTCGACGTTGACGATCGCATCCTCCAGGATCCTGCCGCTCGGCAAATGCTTGAAGCGCAGTTCGTACTGGCGCCGGCCGACGAAATCCTCGCAGAACGCCGCCCATTCGGAATTTAGCGAGACCTCGAGGGTGCCGATCTGATAGTAGTCCCGTCCCGCCGCGCGTCCGGCCGCAGCCCGCTCATTGCCGTCCAGCACGATCTCCTCGGGTGCGTCCGGAGTTCCCCGGTGCCGCACCACGATGGGGTGCTCCTTGCCCGGCTCGAAGCGCGTGGCGTACCAGTAGCCGTTCTTGAAATAAGGGACGCTGGCATCATCCGGTTTCAGGCGCGCGATGATCTCGCCATAGAGTTTCTCGCGCAGCGGCAGCGTGGGCGCCAGTGCCTGCTCCTTGTAGGCGTTCTCGGCGTTCAGGTAGGCGAGCACCTCGGAGTCCTGCCGCTCGTCGTCCCTCAGCCAGTAATAGGGGTCGACCCGCTCGCCGTGCGGCGATGCGACAACATGGGGCCGAACGGCGGCTTTGGGCGGCTCGCCCGGAGGGGTTACGGGTTCGGCTTTTCTATCGTCTGGCATGTCGCGATCTTGTCCTGGCCCGGCGCGGGAGTATAGTCAGTGAGGCGTCGAACCTTGGGAAGTTGACGGAATGGATGGGGGTGTCTCGTGCAAACGGTGAGTCAATTGCTGCTCGGCAAAGGAAGCCAGATCTACTCGGTGGCGCCGACCGATTCGGTGCTCCGGGCGATCGAGATCATGGCGACGCGCCATATCGGTGCGCTGCTGGTCATGAACCAGGGGACCCTCGCCGGTATCATCTCCGAGCGAGATTACGCGCGAAAGGTCATCCTCAAGAACCGGTCGTCCCACGACACACCGGTGAGCGAGATCATGACCGCGCCGGCGACCACCGTCGGCCCCAAGGACACCGTGCACCACTGCATGCAGATCATGACCGAAGGCCGCTTCCGGCACCTGCCGGTGGTGGAGTCCGGCCGGGTGGTCGGCATGCTGTCGATCGGCGATCTGGTGAAGGCCGTCATGGAGGAGCAAAGCGCGCAAATCGAACAGCTCGAGCGCTACATCGCCGGTTGAGCGACTTGTTGATCACACCCCGTGCGCCGTATCATGGCGCCATATATAGGCACGCCTGACGGCGCTTGCCCCGACCGGCGCGAGTCCAGGACCCGCCCAGAATCCGTCGGGAACCGGCTTTTAAGTGATTGTTTTACGGACATCTCTGCGCGTGAAGCACAGGGGACGGCGTTCTACGGGCGTGTGATATGGCGAATGAGGCGAATACAGTGGATCCGCGCAGCGAGGACTGGGGACTGTGCCGGCGCGCGTACGAGCGCGATTCCTGCGGTTTTGGACTGATCGCGAGCCTCGACGATCGCGCCAGCCATTGGGTGGTGCAGACGGCCATCACCTCGTTGAACCGCCTGACCCACCGCGGTGCCATTGCGACCGATGGCAAGACCGGTGACGGCTGCGGCCTGCTCCTCAAGACACCGACGCGGTTCTTGCGCGCGGTCGCCCAGCAGGCAGGTTTCTCGCTTCGTGCGCAGTTCGCGGCGGGTCTGGTGTTTCTCAACCGCGACCCGGCCAAGGCGGCCGAGGCGCGGCGGGTACTCACGGAGGAGATCGAACGGGAACAGATGCAGGTCGCGGGGTTCCGGGTGGTGAACATCGATCCCGCCGCCTGCGGCGACGAGGCGCTCAAGTCGCTGCCGCATATCGAACAGATTTTCGTGAATTCGGGCGCCGATATCGACGAGGCGGCCTTCAACCGCGCGCTCTATATGGCGCGCCGGCGAGCGGAGAAGGTCCTCGAGGAGGTCGACCCGGCATTCTACGTCCCGTCCTTGTCGGCGAGCACCATCGTCTACAAGGGCATGGTGATGCCGCAGCACCTGGTGGAATTCTATCCCGACCTCGCCGATCCTCGCATGGAAGCTTCCGTCGTGGTGTTCCACCAGCGTTTCTCGACCAACACGCTGCCTCAGTGGCGGCTCGCGCACCCATACCGCTACCTCGCCCACAACGGCGAGATCAATACCGTGCAGGGCAATCGCTCGTGGGCGGTGGCCCGCGGCCCGCTGTTCCGCTCCCCGCTCCTGCCCGACTTGGGCGAGGTGTTGCCGGTGGTATCGCTCACCGGTTCCGACTCGTGCTCGCTCGACAATATGCTGGAGCTTTTGCTGGTGGGGGGCCTCGATCCCATGCATGCGATGCGCATGCTGATCCCGCCGGCCTGGCAATCGGTCGACATGATCGATCCGGACCTCAAGGCCTTCTACGAGTACTACGCGACGCACATGGAGCCCTGGGACGGTCCCGCGGGCATCGTGCTCACCGACGGGCGGTTCGCGTGCTGCACCCTCGACCGGAATGGCCTGCGCCCGGCGCGCTGGGTGATCACCCGCAACCGGCACATCACCATCGCCTCCGAAGCGGGAGTTTGGGATTACAAGCCGGAGGATGTCGTCAAGAAGGGCAAGCTCGGGCCCGGCGAGATTCTCGCGCTCGATCTGCAGACCTCCGAGCTCTTGGACACCAAGCAGGTGGACGACCTCCTGAAGAGCCGGCATCCCTACAAGGTCTGGCTCAAGAAAGGCGTGCGCTATCTGCAAACCGACCTGATCGACCCGCGGCTCGCCGCGGAGCCGTTCGATCGCGACACGCTCGCCGTGTTTCAAAAGATGTTCAACGTGTCGGTGGAGGAGCGCGACGACATCATCCGCGTGCTCGCGGAAGACGAGAGCGAGGCAGTGGGCTCGATGGGCGACGACACGCCCATGCCCGTGTTGTCGACCAAGGTGCGCTCGCTGTACGACTACTTCCGCCAGGCCTTCGCCCAGGTCACCAATCCTCCCATCGACAGCCTGCGCGAAAGCATCGTCATGTCGCTGCAGACGCAGATCGGTCAGGAGTGCAACATATTCGTGCCGCTGCAACAGCACGCCGAGCAGATCGTGCTGAGCTCGCCCGTGCTGTCGCAGCGCAAGCTCCGGCAGATCATGGGCCTGGAGGATGCGGGCGTTCCGCACGCCTTCATCGATCTGCAGGCGGACGCTGCGCTCGATCTGAAGAGCGCCATTCTCGCCGTTTGCGATCAGGCGGAGACCGCAGTGCGCGCCGGAAAGCTGGTGCTGCTGCTGTCGGACCGCTACCTCGTGAAGGGCAAGGTGCCGATCCATGCGCTGCTCGCCACGGGCGCCGTGCACCATCGCCTGGTGAAGACGGGTCTGCGCTGCAAGTGCAACATCCTGGTCGAAACCGGCACCGCGCGCGACTCGCATCACTTCGCCTGTCTCCTGGGCTACGGTGCGACCGCGGTGTATCCGTACCTCGCGTATCAGACCTTGTTCGACTTGATGCGCAAGGGCGCCATCACCGACTCCGACGCGCGGCAGGAGCTCGGGCGAAGCTACCGGCGCGGCATCCGCAAGGGTCTGTTCAAGATCATGTCCAAGATGGGCATCTCGACGATCGCCAGCTACCGCAGCGCCCAGCTGTTCGAGATCGTGGGTTTGGGATCGGAGGTCGTGTCGCTTTGCTTCGAGGGTTCCGACAGCCGGATCGAAGGCGCGGATTTCACGGATCTGAAGGCGGATGCCGACCATCTCGCGGAACGCGCGTGGGACCCGACGGAAGGCGTGAGCCAGGGGGGCCTCCTCAAGTTCATGCACGGCGGGGAGTACCACATGTACAACCCGGACGTGATCGCGACGCTTCAATCGGCGGTGATGAGCGGGGACTACGAGCAATACCGGGAGTACGCCGCGCTCGTGAATGGGCGCCCGGTGTCCTGCATCCGGGACCTGCTCAAGCTGAATTCGGGCCGCCCGCCGATTGCGGTGGAGGAGGTCGAGCCGGAGAGCGCCATCCTGAAGCGTTTCGACAGCGCAGGAATGTCGCTCGGCGCGTTGTCCCCCGAGGCGCACGAGGCGCTCGCCATCGCCATGAACCGGTTGGGCGCGCGCTCCAACTCCGGCGAAGGCGGCGAGGACCCGGCGCGCTACGGCACCGAGAAAAATTCCAAGATCAAGCAGGTGGCGTCGGGACGTTTCGGCGTGACGCCGGAATACCTGATCAATGCCGAGGTGCTGCAGATCAAGATTGCGCAGGGGGCGAAGCCGGGCGAGGGCGGACAGCTTCCCGGTCACAAGGTGAACGAGATGATTGCGCGGCTGCGCTTCGCGCGGCCCGGCGTCGGTCTGATCTCCCCGCCGCCGCACCATGACATCTACTCCATCGAGGACCTCGCGCAGCTGATCTTCGATCTGAAGCAGATCAATCCGCAGGCGCTGGTGTCGGTGAAGCTGGTGGCGGAGCCGGGCGTCGGTACGGTGGCGGCCGGCGTCGCCAAGGCCTACGCCGATCTGATCACGGTCTCCGGCTACGACGGCGGCACGGGCGCAAGCCCGCTGTCCTCGATCAAGTACGCCGGCACGCCGTGGGAGCTCGGGCTCGCCGAAACGCATCAGACGCTGCGCTCGAACGCGCTCCGGCATCGCGTGCGGCTGCAGACCGATGGCGGTTTGAAGACCGGGCTCGATGTGATCAAGGCGGCCATCATCGGCGCGGAGAGCTTCGGCTTCGGCACGGCGCCGATGGTCGCCCTCGGATGCAAGTACCTGCGCATCTGCCACCTCAACAATTGCGCCACCGGCGTCGCCACGCAGCACAACATCTTGCGCGCCAAATATTTCATCGGGCTGCCCGAGATGGTGATGAATTATTTCCGCTTCGTGGCGCGTGAATGCCGCGAGATCTTGGCCTCGCTCGGCGTACGCAGCATTGCCGAGCTCATCGGCAGCACGGCATTCCTCGAGATCCTGCCGGGCGAAACCTCCAAGCAGCGCAAGCTCGACTTGAAGCCGCTGCTGGCGAACTCGGCGCTGGTCTCGGACGAGCCGCAGTACTGCACCGACGGCCGCAATGCACCCTTCGACAAGGGTGTGCTCGGCGAGCAGATGGTCGCGGACATGCAGCAGGCGATCGAGAGCAAGTCCGGCGGCGAATTCACCTATTCAGTCAGGAATTTCCATCGCTCCATTGGCGCGCGTGTGTCCGGCGAAATCGCCAAGCGTTGGGGCAATGCCGGCATGAGCGCCTCGCCTCTGATCGTCAATCTCAAGGGTTCCGCCGGCCAGAGCTTCGGCGTGTGGAATGCGGGTGGGCTGCATCTGTTCCTCGAGGGGGAGGCGAACGATTACGTCGGCAAGGGCATGGCCGGCGGCAAGATCGTGCTGAAGCCCCATGCCGCCTCGAGCTTCGTGGCACGCGATACGGTGATCATGGGGAACACCTGTCTCTACGGCGCCACCGGGGGTGAGCTGTATGCCGCGGGAACCGCCGGCGAGCGCTTCGCCGTGCGCAACTCCGGCGCACTCGCCGTGGTCGAGGGTACGGGCGATCATTGCTGCGAGTACATGACCGGCGGCGTGGTTTGCGTGCTGGGACGCACGGGCGTGAACTTCGGTGCGGGTTTCACCGGCGGATTCGCCTACGTGCTCGACATGGAGCGCGATTTCGTCGACCGCTACAACCACGAGTTGATCGACATCCATCGCGTGTCGCCGGAGGGCATGGGCACTCACGTGCAGCATTTGCGCGGACTCATCGAGCAGCACGTCGAGGCAACCGGCAGCGTCTGGGGCACGCAGCTTTTGAACGATTTCCGCACCTACATCGGGCGCTTCTGGGTGGTCAAGCCGAAGGCTGCCGCGATCGCCTCGCTCCTCGTCAATCTGCGCCGCGCCGCATAAGCCGCGCGAGAGCGAGGGCAACAGCCATGGCCGACAATCACCTGCAATTCCTGGATATTCCGCGCCGGGATCCGGAAAAGATTCCGCTGGAAGCGCGCATGGCCGAGTTTCGCGAGATCTATTCCGAGTACAGCGAACAGGCCGCCGGCGAGCAGGCGAGCCGCTGCCTCAGCTGCGGCAATCCCTTCTGCGAGTGGAAGTGCCCGGTTCACAACTACATCCCCAATTGGCTCGCGCTCGTCAACGCCGGCAAATTGTTCGAGGCCGCCGAGCTCTCGCATCAAACCAATTCGCTGCCCGAGGTCTGCGGACGCATCTGTCCTCAGGACAGGCTTTGCGAAGGCGCCTGCACGCTCAACGAGGGCATGGGCGCCGTGAGCATCGGCTCGATCGAGAAGTACATCACCGACGAGGCGCTGAAGCGCGGCTGGAAGCCCGACATGACGCACGTGGTGCGCACGGGCAAGCGCGTCGCCGTCGTCGGCGCCGGTCCCGCGGGCCTCGCGTGTGCCGACGTGCTGGTGCGCAACGGCGTGACGCCGGTGGTGTTCGACCGCTACTCGAAGATCGGCGGGCTCCTTACCTTCGGCATCCCTCCGTTCAAGCTCGAGAAGGACGTGGTCGAGAAGCGTCGCGAGATCATGCAGGGCATGGGCGTCGAATTCAGGCTCGGCGTCGACATCGGGCGCGACATTCCATTCGCGCGCCTGACGCAGGAGTTCGATGCCGTGTTTCTCGGCATGGGCACGTACAAGTACGTGAAGGGCGGTTTTGCCGGCGAGGATCTGCCGGGCGTGCACGAAGCGCTGCCCTATCTCATCTCGAACATCAACCGCGAGCTCGGCCTCGCCTCCGAGGATGGAACGGGCTTCATCGACATGCGCGGCAAGGAAGTGGTCGTGCTCGGCGGCGGCGATACCGGCATGGATTGCAACCGCACCGCGGTCCGGCAGGGCGCGAGCAGCGTCACCTGCACTTATCGGCGCGACGAGGACAACATGCCCGGCTCGCGGCGCGATTACAAGAACAGCAAGGAGGAGGGAGTCACCTTCCTCTTCAACCGTCAGCCGGTCGAGATCGTCGGCACCGACCGCGTCGAGGGCGTGAAGCTGGTCGAGACCCGGCTGGGCCCCCCGGGTCCGCGCGGCCGCCGCATCGCCGAGGTCGTTCCCGGCACCGAGGAGACGATCGCCGCGGACGCCGTCATCGTCGCGTTCGGTTTCCTGCCGAGCCCTGCGGACTGGTTCGAAGGCCAGCGGATCGGTCTGCACCCGAACGGGCGTGTGCGGGTCTCAGGCCTGTCGCCCGTCAAATTTCAGACCACCAATCCGAAGGTGTTCGCGGGCGGCGATATGGTGCGCGGCTCGGACCTCGTGGTGACCGCCGTGTTCGAGGGACGCGAGGCGGCGCAGGGCATCCTGCGCTTTCTCGGGGTGCGCAAAGCCGACAAGCAATAGAGCGCTCCGCCTACAGGCTACGAGATGTGGGCGTCATGTTCGTCTGCGATCGTAGAGCCTGCGCCGCGCGCCGCGACGTTCGGAGGATGCATGCTCAATCATCTCGACCCCGCCTCGGCGCTCGCCGTCGGACTGCTGATCTTCGCGCTGGTGATGGTGATCCTGTTCGAGGCCACCAACGGATTCCACGACGCCGCGAACGCAGTGGCCACGGTGATCTATACGAAGTCGCTATCGCCCGGCCCGGCGGTGGTGCTGTCGGGCTTGTTGAACTTTCTCGGCGTACTGATCGGCGGCATCGCGGTCGCGTACGCGCTGGTCGAGCTCATACCCGCGGAGGCTCTGTCGCCGCCGGACGGCGGCCCGGCCGTGGCAATGCTCGTAGCGGTGTTCTCCGCCGCGCTGTTCTGGAACATCGGCACCTGGTGGCTCGGGCTGCCGAACTCGAGCTCGCACTGCCTCATCGGGTCGTTGATCGGCGTAGCCATCGGCAATGTGTTCGCGCGCTCGCGCAGCTTGAGCGAGGGCGTGCACTGGCCGCAACTCTGGAAGGTGCTCGAGGCGTTGGCGATTTCGCCCATTCTGGGGTTCGTGCTGGCTGGGGCGCTTTACTTCCTCTGCCGCAAGACGCTGCACGATGAGCATCTCTACCGGCCGGCAGGGGACAAGCCGCCCATCTGGTGGATGCGGGGCATATTGATCCTGACGTGCAGTGGCGTGAGTTTCGCGCACGGCACGAACGATGGCCAGAAGAGCATCGGACTCATCATGCTGACCATTATCGGTCTGTTTCCGGCGACCTACGCGCTCAATCCCCACGCGGGCCGCGCGATGGGCGATTTGCCGGCGATCCTGCGCCAGGCGGAGCCTTTGATCGTCAAGTACGGCGACGACGAGAAGCAGACGGCGCTCGAGGCGGCGCACTCGATCGAGCAGCGCGTGGACGCAGAGTCGCCTGAGGAGGCCGGCCCCCCGGCGCCGCGCCCGTTGACTCCCCGCACGACGCCCGAGGCGCAGCAAAAATCCGGCGTGCGCGACGAAGTGTATCGGGTCGTCTCGCAACTCAAGCATGCCGAAGACGCGAAGGGCATCGAGCCCGTGGAGAAGAAACAGGCGCAGACGCTGTCGAAGCAGCTCGGCAGCTACGTCGAATATGCGCCCTGGTGGGTGCGGGTCCTGTCGGCGGTGTGTCTCGGGGTCGGCACCAT
>Ga0187887_10000107_pt1 | contig 82466 bp, 64 predicted proteins | sample June2016WEW_7_10_FD_132977 | JGI IMG/M metagenome (GOLD analysis project Ga0187887, IMG submission 132977) | Peatland microbial communities from SPRUCE experiment site at the Marcell Experimental Forest, Minnesota, USA - June2016WEW_7_10 | ecosystem: Environmental > Terrestrial > Soil >... | reverse complement strand
TCATCGCCGCTCCAGAACCGGCCGGGGTCATACCACTGCGGCTCGTGCCGCCCGGACAGCAGGCCCATGGCCTGGTAGGTCGCCGCCACCACCTCGGCGCAGTACGCGCTCTCCAGGGCCCGGTCCGGGCCCGGCGGGTTGCCGGCCCGGCCGTCCGCGACGGGGCCGCCCGCAGGCCGGGAGGCGCCGTCGTGGGCACGGCGCAGCCGGGGCAACTGGCGCAGCTGGTCCACCCGGGGGAACCGGCCGACGAGCCACCGGCTGGCGAGGCGCGCGGTGCTGGGGAACGGGGTGCCGTCCAGCCGGGCGATGGTGCGCAGCAGCGCATCCTCCATCCCGGGCAGTGGCGGGTGCTCCAGCTGGCGCAGCCACGCGTGCTGGCCGTACCGGCCCGTCCAGACTCCGACCGCCGCCCGCAGATCGTGCAGCTGGACGCCGCGGTGCCGGGTCCCTGACCAGAGATCCTCCAGCGCGCGGCCCAGTTCCGCGTGCCACATCAGCGGGGGCAGGTCCTCGATCACCACCGACATGCCGACGTGGTTCACCGGGCTGTTCGTGCCGACCCGGATCGCCCGGTCGGCCAGCGTGTGGCCACGGAACAGCCATATGTCCCCGGTCCGGGTCTGCTCCAGGGCCTGATCCAGCGTGATGCGCGCGGTCGTGGTCGGCACGGTCGTAGCCTAGGCAGGTGCGCTGGTGGAAAGTAGCGGGATTGGCAGGGCTGGCGGGCGTGGCCGCCACGGGCGTGATGATCGCCCGGGGCGAGCGGCGGCGCCGGGCCTACACGCCCGACGAGGTCAGGGAGCGGCTGCACGCCCGCCTGGCGGAATCTTCCCTGGCGAAGCCCGCAGAGCCCCCCGCGGGCTGAGATCAGGGCCGGTATTCATACAGGGACAGCCAGGAGACGCTGACCCGCCACTCGCGCACCAGCTGGAACGGCAGTCCCCGCAGTTCGGCTGGCCGTACGGGCGCCGGGACGTTGCTCTCAGGAACCCAGACCCGGGTGACCCCGGCCAGCCTGCTGCGCACGACCTGCGCCGGCGCGTCAGTGCCGGCGATCGTGTCCGACCGGGCGGCCGACTCGCCCAGCATGACGTCGCGCAGCCGGGCGAGGCCGAGGGGGTAGGCGGCCGCCCATGACCGCGACCCGGCCTGCGGGTAGAGCACGGCGTCCCCCGGGTGCTCGTAGTGGGCCACGATCTGGTCCAGGCGGCGGATGTTGTCGGTGTGTCCGGCCGGCCCCCGCTCACCCAGCTGGAACGGCAGGGCGAGCAGGGCGATCAGGGTCAGCCCGGCGACCGCGTTCACCCGCCCGGCGGCGGCCAGGCCGGTACCGATCAGCAGGGCGGCCGCCGGCACGCAGAACACGATGTAGCGGAACGTGTAGGCCGGCTGGAACTGCGACATCACGAACAAGATCAGCGGGGGCCCGGCCAGCCAGGGCAGGCACAGGGCGGGCAGCCGCACCGGCCAGTCGGCCGCGAGCCGTCGGCCCAGCGTCGAGTACGCCAGCCCGGTCCCCATCAGCACCGCCGCGGCCAGCAGCAGCCCGGCCGCGCCGACCAGCCGCCCGGTGGCCAGCGCGGCCGCTACTCCCGGCGGGCGCAGCCAGCCGACCTGTGCGCGCTGCGCCCCGGCCGCCGCGAACAGCGGCAGCAGGGCCACACAGGCTGCGGCCACCGCGATGAGCCACCAGCGGGCGAGGGCCTGCCGGTGGCGCTGGCCCCGCCAGACCGCCAGGGTCGCGGCGTGCGCCGGGATGAGCAGCAGGCCGAACACGTTGGCCAGCCCGAGGGCCACCAGGCTGGCCGCGTACCAGTACGCCCAGCGCCGGCGGCCGTCGTCCCCAGCCAGCCGGACCAGGAAGTAGCTGGCCGCCGCGCCGGCCGCGGTCTCCATCGCGAACGGACGGGCGTCCTGGGCGAACCAGCTGACGGCGGGTAGGGCCGCGAAGGTGAGCCCGGCGGCCAGCCCGGCCCGGCGTGACACCAGCCGCCTGCCGGTCACGGTGATCAGGGCCGCCGCCGTGGCCATGGCCAGGGCCGAGGGCAGCCGCAGGGCAAGCTCGCTGTGGCCGGCCAGCCGCACCTCCAGCCACATCAGCACGTAGTAGGCGCCGTGGACCGCATCCACATGGCCGAGCATGGCGATCAGTTCAGGGAAGGAACGCTGGGTCGCGGACTGGGTCGCGCCTTCGTCGCGCCAGAAGGACGGCGCCTGGATCTTCCACAGGGTGACCGCGAGAGTGACCAGCACCGTGCACGCCGGGGGCCAGAACGCCAGCAAGGCCCGCCGCCGGGACCGGCGGACGGGCTGTCCAGCAATGGACGGGAGGGCTGGCCGGGGTGGGGCCAAGGCCGGGGGCACGGCGACCACTGGTACCACTAACTCTGCAGTGACAGGCTGACCTAAAGTAGCTACCGTATGGTCAGGCGCCTGGCCATTGCCAGGATATTGATGGGGTCTTTGCGCAATCCTGGCCTGGTGACGACGAGAACCCCGCGGCTGGTGCTGGCGTCCAGTTCACCGGCCCGCCGCCGGCTACTGGACGACGGCGGGTTCGCCCCGATCATCGACGTGAGCGGGGTGGACGAGACCATCGACGCCGCGGTCGGGACGGACGCTGCCGTGTGCGCGCTGGCCGAACGGAAGGCTTCGGCGGTCGCCGGGCGGCATCCGGGTGATCTGGTGCTCGGCTGCGATTCCCTGCTGGATCTGGATGGCGCCGCGCTGGGCAAGCCCGCATCCCCACAGGCGGCCGCGGCGCTGTGGCGGCGCATGTCCGGTCGGCAGGGCACGCTCCATACCGGCCACTGCCTGATCGACACGCGGTCGGGCCAGCGCACCATCGCGGCGGCCAGCACCGTGGTGCGCTTCGCCACGCCAGGGGAGCGCGAGATCGCGGACTACGTCGCCACGGGTGAGCCGGGCCGGATGGCCGGGGCGTTCAGCATCGATGGCTTCGGTGCCCCGTTCGTCGAGGGCATCGACGGTGACTGGAGCACGGTGGTCGGCCTGTCGCTGCCGTTGCTGCGCCGGATGCTCGCCGACGCCGGGGTGGCCCTGGCGGACCTGTGGCCCCGCCCGTCGGGGCCGCTGGTCCGGGACCTCACCGACGAGGACCGGGACTGGCTGGCTGAGGTCGTCACCGCGGCCTGGGGACTGCCGGTCGTCAGCCTGTCCGGCGCGCACGACGTGGTGGCGCTGCCCGGGCTGGTAGCGGAGCAGGAGCCGGGCGGCACCCCGCTCGGCGCGCTGACCTACCGGGCCGGGCCCGGCGGGCTGGAGATCGTCACGCTCAACAGCCTGGCTGAAGGCCGGGGGATCGGCACGGCCCTGCTGGCGCAGGCCCGGCAGCGGGCCCGGCAGGCTGTCCAGCGCCTCTGGCTGACCACCGGGAACGACAACGTCCGGGCGCTCGGCTTTTATCAGCGCCGCGGCATGGACATTGTGGCGCTGCACCGGAACTTCGCCGACGAGGTGAGGAAGATCAAGCCGTGGCTGGCGGAGGAAACCGACGGCGGGATCGCCTTCCGGCATGCGATCGAGCTGGAGTACCCCGCGCTCGGCGGTCAGTGACCGGCTGGAGCCGGGAGAGCGATGCTAGCCGGGAGGACCGTGCTCGCCGGGAAGGAAATGCTCACCGGGAGGACAGTGCTCAGCTGGAGGACAGTGCTCAGCGGGAAGGAAATGCTCACCGGGAGGACAGCACCTCAGCGATCTTCGCCGCCGCCGCGGAAGGATCCTCCGTGTCATGCAGCAGTTCTCCCCAGGACCAGCGGTAATACCAGCGGAGCCGGCCCTTGCCGTCCGTGCCGGGGGTGCAGTCGATGCTCTCGGCGAGCATCGTCGCGCCCGGGATAAATATGTGCAATGCGGCAGGGTACGTGGTCTTCACTGACGCATGCAGGCCCCTGGTATCCAGGGCCGTAGCCAGCCGGTGCAGATGGTAACTGCGCGCGTGATCCCGGGTTCCGTCCAGCATCTCTCCCCTGCCTAGCGTCGATCGGCACATTGTCGCGGCGCGCGGGGTGGGTTTGTCAACCCTGACGAGAGTGATAGCCGCTGTACCCGTCAGGGCCGTATAGGTCATCAGTCTGCCCGTTCCGGTAGCGGGTGTCATCCCGGCCCGCCGCGCGCGGCGTGCCGGGATAGCCAGCCTGGCCAGGCTGAGTGCCGTAGCCGTCGGTACCCGGGTATCCGCGCTCCGGCTGGTACGGGTAGGGGCTAGCCGGCGGCTGCGGCATGGCCGCCGCTGGCGGTGCCGAATACCAGGTGCTGCCCTGCTCCGCTCGGCCGCCGGCGACCGGCTGCGGGCCGCTGGCCGGGTAGCCGCCGCCCGGACCGGAGCCGTACGGGTCTGAGTAGGCCGCTGCCGGGCCGGTCGTGTATCCGGGGTAGCTGTTGCCGCTGGCCGGCTGCTGGGCTGGCGGATACGAGGCTGGGGGCGCGGCCGGCGCAGGTGTACGCGCCGGAGCTGGCGGTGGCGATGCCGAGGCTGCCCGTGGTACGGAGGCTGCCCGTGGTACGGAGGTTGCCCGTGGTGCCGAGGTTGGGGGAGTCGGCCGGGCCGTGTCCACGTAGCTGCCGTACGGGTTGCTGACGCCAGACTGCGCCGAGGGGGCCTCGGCTGCGGCGCTACGGTCGCTGCCCCAGCCCGGAGCCGTCGCTGCGGTCGCCGGCCCGGCCGGATAGCTCGTGCCGGGCGGCTGGCTGGGCTGGGCCTGGCTGGGGGCTGCCTGCCGGGCCGGTGTGCTGCGCCGCCTTCCCGGGCTGGTCCGCGACCCGCCAGGATCGGTTCGTGACGCACCGGGGTCGGTTCGGTCAGCCTGGCCGGCCGGGTACCCGTGCCTGCCACCGGACGCTGGGGCCGGGTAGTCCCGGCTCCCGCCCGGCGCCGCCGGATAGGCCTCGTAACCGTCGGCCGGGCCGGCGTAGCTGTCGCGCGGCCGGGCCGGTCCGGGGTAGCTGTCCCGGCCGGTCACCGGGTAGCCGCCGGAAGAGCCGGGGTAGCTGGGGGGATAGGCGTCTGCCACGCTGGGGTAGCCGTCCGGCGCGACGGGGTAGCTGCCGGAGCGCTCATCAGCGGAGCCGCCCCGGGGGACGCCGGAGGAGCCGGTGCCCGGCCGGCCCTGCCGCCCGCTGGTGGTCCGGTAAGACCCGCTGTCTTCCGCCACCGCGCTGCGGGCGAACGCCGGGCTGGTCAGAGGGTCGTCGTCGCCCCGGGCCCGTGGCGCCTGGCTCCTGGCTCCTGGCTGTACCCCAGCCTGGGCCGCGGGCATGAACGGTGCAGCGCTGGGCGGTACGGGGCTGGGGGGCGTCGTATCCGCGTCCTCATGGCGGTTCCTGGCCGGGAAGCGCTCGGTGGCCTGCGCTGCCGATCCAGGACGGCTGGCCAGGCCGGGGCGGCCAGGGTCGGTATCCGCGCTATCTGCCCGCTGGGGTGCGCCCGGGCGGCCGGACGGCCGCCCGGCACGGTCGGCGGTCTGGCGGAGGCCTGGGCTATCCAGGTCGGAATCCGGAGCGGGCTGGGGCCGTGAAGCCGCGCGCCCGGGCACCGGCGGCTGGGCGCCAGCCCTGGCCGGCCTCGCGGCCGGGGCGGGCTTGGGCGCCGGGACCGGGGCGCTGGGCTGCGCACTGCGGGCCATGGTCGCGAGGGGCTTGTCGGCGGACAGCTGAGCCCAGTACTGCTCGTCCGAGAGCTTGTCCCACTCCGTGCTCGGCCAGTCGTCGTCATCGTCGTCGTGCCGGCCACGGGACGGCCGGCCACGTCCCTTGGGCTGGTTCCTCGGCCGGGCCTTGGCCTCCGTTTCCGGGATCTCCGCGCGTACCCGTGGGAAGACGTCAGAGTCGGCCAGGTCCGGGTCGGCGTCGATGCGCGTGGTCGCGAAATCCACGGCGGAGGGGCCGGTGTCGTAGAGGGCGGCCCGGGGGCCGGTATCCGTGCCCACGGCCCCACGGCGGGGCGCCGTGGCAGCGCGAGGTGCCCGGGAACCGGCCGGCGCGGCGGGCTCGGGTGTCTCGTGTGAGCGCGCGCCCCGGCGGGCCTCCGGGATGCGCTCGGTGCGCTGGCCATCGCGGCTGGGGGTGGGACGGGCCCCGTAGCCACGTGGCGACGGTTCGTACCCGGGGGACTGATCGAAACCGGCTCGTTCGTAGTCGCGATCCGGGCCGCCGTAACCGCGGGGCTCCCCCGCGGGCCGCCTGGACAGCGCGGCCCCGCGGCCCGCCGTTTTCCGGGCTACGCGCGGGTCGGCGCCCCAGCGGGAGTCGCGGCTGCGGCCGCCGAGCCGGTCCCGGACGGTTTGCCGCCCGCCTGGCTCCTCATCATCACCACGGCGCCGCGCCACGAGGAAAACCGCGACGAGGACCGCGACGATAACGGCGACGAGGCCGATCACGAGCAGGAACATTGCACCACCCAACAAGCCATGGCCGTATGGGCGGCGCCAGCGAGGCCAACGCGGCCATCACGCGGGCCTTCCCCTGTATCGCTAGCGCCTCGAATCCATCCAAGGCTGAGCTACTGATCAGTCAGTCTGGCGGACCGTATGAGCGGTGTCATGCGATTAGGGATTTTTTTGCCAAGTCCGTTTACCCGTTGCGATCGGCCGATTACGGACTGGCGGTTGTCTGCAGTCTGCCGCGCGCGATAGCCGCTTGTGCGATTGCGCTCCAGGCGGTTTTCATGGCCACACCATCCGGCAGCGACAGTGACCTACTAAGGGCGTAGACGGTAAAGCGGTACGTGTGGAGGCCATTCACCGGGCAGGGCGGATCATATCGGTTGGTTCCTTTGCTGTTGTCCGCCTGCCGCGCGCCGGGCGGAACCTGCCCGGCCTGGATACCGGTTGTCTGCGATCCGATATCGAACACGATCCAGTAGATATAGGGCTGGATCGGCGCCGAGGCGTCATCGACGAGAAGGGCCAGTGATTTCGTGCCCTGCGGTGCGCCGGACCAGTGCAGCGACGGGCTCTGCCCAGCTCCGTGGCAGGTGTAGGCCCGCGGGAACAGATGCTGGTTGAACACCTGGCTGGTCACGGTCATCTGGTCCGGGACGTTCGCGGCGATGGTCGTCGGGCCGCCTACCAGGCCGCAGCCGCTGACCAAGGTAATCACGGTCAGCGCGGCGGCACCTGCGCGGACGCGCCGCAGCACCCGGCGGCCCGTTCCCCGGTGCCCACGTCTCTGCGGTGCGCGGCTCACGCTGGCCGATCGTACGCGGTCCGGCCCCCGAACGGGCCGGGAGCCGACGCGATCGCGGGGGTGTTGCGCCGGGCGGGGGACGGGATGCCCGGGCGGAGGCCGCAAATCGGGGCCGGGACCAGGGTGCGGGGTACTGGGGGGATAGCCGCGGCCGGCTGTCAGCCCCATCGGCGTGATGGCCCGCTGCTATCTGCGGGATCCATGCCAGGGGCGGATCGCCCCTGGCATTCGGCTCTGTGATTGATGGCACAAAGGCTCGCCGCCGGGCGAGCGTGCGGGTGTTCGGACCCCGACCGTACTGATTTGTGCGGATCGTGAACAGCGGCCGAATCGGTGCCCGGTGGGGGTCCTGCGCCGCCTGCCTGCAGCGACGCGGCGCAGAAGATTACCCTCGGTAACTGCAAGCCCATTACCGGGAGATGAACAATCGCGCTCCGTGCCCCGCCACGCCACGCCACGGATCGCGGTTATCCGCCCGCTCGGATCACGGGGGGATAACCGAGCGAATCGGCTCGCCCGGGCGTAAGCGCGCCGGAGCCAGGCCCGGATAGCGCCAGAAAGGCGGCCAGGCCGGACCGCTTAAATCCAGTCTGGCCCTATTACTCTGGCTGGCGTGATGTGCCGAACATGATTTCATCCCAGGACGGCACAGACGACCTCCTGGAGCGGCCTCCGGCGGCCTTGCGGGTCCTGCCGCGCTGCGGCGCGGCCGTCTCCTCGCCGTCTGCGTCCGGCGCGGCCTCGGCCAGTTCGGCCGCCGGGCGCGGCTCGGCGGCGTGCGCCGGGATGGTCTCGGCGGCGCGCGGTGAGTGTGCTGCGGCTACCCGCGCCGGCTGGGCCTCCGCCGCCCGTGCTTCCGTGGCCCGTGCCGGGTGCACTTCGGCTGGGCCCGCCGGGCTCACCGCCGGCTCGGGGGCCGGCGCCGGCTCGGGCCGCGCGTCCACGGGGGCGGGCGGCGGTGCGGCCGCCAGCCGGCTGCCGATGGGAGTGACCGTAGCCCGGGCCGGAGCCCGGGGTCCAGGCGCCAGCCCGGCCAGATCGGCCTCGGGCAGCGAGAGCCGGGCCGCGTCATCGTCGGCCGGGGCAACATGGCGGCGCCGGGGATCGAACACCCACTCCGCCATCAGCGGCCTCCCGCTGATCGTGAACATCAGCTGGACTTGCCAGCTGTTGTCGCCCCGCTTGCGCGAGTCCCACTGTGCTTCCTCGGCGGGCACGCCGAGCCCGGCGAGGCGCTCGGTGACGATCTCGCCGAGGCGCGGCCCGGGACCGGAGTCACCGGGCTGCCTGACGGACGCGCCCTGCGCCTCCTGCGCCCGGTACGCGCGCTCGGCCAGCACGGGGCCCTCGAAGCGGCGGACCCGCTCGATAGGCACGCCCGCGGCGTCAGCGATCTCCTCCGCGGTTTCTCCGGCACGGATCCGGTCCTGGATCTCCTTGGGTCGCAAGGGACTCTCCACTTCGATCTCGTACTGAGCAAGCCGGGAGAACTGCCCGCGGGCGACAATCCGCAGCCGGTCATCGATCGGCAGCGAAAAGCGCCCACCGCGCCCCGGTACCGCGAGCACGGCATAACTGCCGTCCTCGCTGACCGCGACGATGCGCAGTTCCTGCATCGGCGTCCCTTCTGCGCCGGCCGGCGAGGCCGGCGAGCGTGATGCCGCGCGAGGGCGTAGCTCGGACTTCCCCCGGTGACGAGTCTGTCTGTCGCAGGCTCTCCTGGCCAGTACCGGGCCGGCATGTCCCGCAGATCACCGCACACTATTCGCGGCCAGGCGGGCCGGTGGCCGGAACGCGGATAGTCCGCAGAGCGCCTGACGCGCGCCCGCCAGCGCCGCTTTGCCGGTCACGGAGCCCCGTTGCGGACGGGGCCTGGCCGGCCGGGACGGCAGGTCTACTTTGGTAACGGCACAGAAGCCTTTATCTCTAGTTTGCCAGTCGGTATACTCGGTTTCATGCCCCCACTACTCGGAACCCAGGTGCACTCAGCAGACCTCGCCGACGCGGTCTCCCGGCTCCGGCGTGCGATGCGCCGCGCCGCCCGGGCCGCTGACCCCGGGGCCGGCTTGTCCGTGGCTCAGCTCGAGATGCTGTCATGCATGGCGGAGAATCCGGGGTCGCGCCCGGGACAGCTGGCCCGGCTGCTCCGGCTCGCGCCCAGTTCGGTGGCTACCCTGTCGAACTCGCTGCGCCAGGCCGGACTCGTGACCCGGACCGGCGGCGAGGGTGACCGGCGTACCGCCAGCCTCGATCTCACGCCCGCCGGCATGACGGCCGTGCTGCGCTGGAAGAGCCTCAACGAGCGGCTGCTGAGCCTGGCGCTGAGGGAACTGCCGCCCGACAGCCGTGTGACGCTGGTCGAGGCGCTCCCCGCGCTCGCCGATCTGGCCGGGGCGGTCGACGCGCTGGCGGACGACCCTTCGGCCACCGACGCGCTGGCGGACGACCCTTCGGCCACCGACGCGCTGGGGGACGACCCTTCGGCCACCGACGCGCTGGCCGGCGAGACTTCCCTGGCCTAGCTCACCTCGGCTCCCTCCGGCTCCAGAGGGCCGCCTGTGCGCGCCTGCTGCCGGGCGTGCGGCCCATGTGGTCTCGGCCCTGATCGACGGGATGGCGTCCAGCCCGGATGTGCTGGCCGCGTCAGCGGCCTTCAGCCCGGTGGCGAACTGGATCGTGTGACCGTCCGGGCTCACGCACTGTGCGGTCGCCCGGTACAGCTGGTAGCCGGCCGCCGGGATCTTCAGCCCGGCTGGCGGCAGCGGCGGCAGCCGCTTGGCCGGCTCGAGCAGGGCGTGCAGCGCGGGGTACTGGGCCGGGGTCAGCGCGTACCCGGTCGGGTCGGGCGGCCCGGTGATCTTGATGAACAGCCCGCTGCTGGACAGCTGCCGCCCGGCGCTGGCCAGCGCGGCGCCGTCGTCCCATGCGGGCCGCTTCAGCTTGAAGATGACGTTGGTGGGGTTGGCCGTGCTGCGCGGGAAGTACTTGGTCAGCAGGGCCTGGCCGGCCGCGAATCGCTGTACGCCGGCGCGTTGGTCTCGCCGCCGGAGCCGGCTCCCTTGTACCCGAGCGAGACAAATGCCCGTCTGGGATAGCCCAAGCCCGTCCGGCCGCCGGACGGTATTGGGCCAGTGGCCTAGCATTATGTAGCGCTATTCTGGCGGCAATTCCTTTCCTGGCGGACGGCGCCGTCGCGCCATTCCTGGCCGCCGGGGGACCGGGTGTGGCGTGCTCTTTGCCCACGTGGGTGGCCCGCTGGGACGGGCCGCGCCCGGCGCCTGGAACTGGTGGCTGGCCCGCTATCTCGCCGGCTTCCCGTCCTCCGGTCCTGAGTGGCTGGGGGCAATGTGGCAGGCGGGAATAGCAGTCCTGGCTGCTGCTCATGGGGCGTTCAAGTAGAGTTTTGCGCCGGGATGCACATAAAACCGGCGGCCAGGAGGTGGTGATCACGTGACGAGGCATTTGATGGGAGTAGCGTTCGGGGTCGCCCTGGCCGCGGCGATCTACTTCGGCGGCGGCTGGTCAGTGGCGCACATGACCGGACTCGCGGCGCAGAGCATCAGCCTGACCAGCATCAGCGGCCTGAGCGCACTCGGGGTCCTCGTCCTGGTGGGGTTGTTCCTCGGCATCCTCATGGTGGCGCCGGTCTCCCCGCTGAGCACGGCACTGCCCGGAGCGGTCATGCTGGCCTGGACCGGGGTGCTCGGGCTGAACGCCCAGTTCGCGGCCAGGCTCATCCCGCTGGGCGGCGAGGGGTACGGCGCGGGATTTCACACCATGCTGATAAGCGGCGTGCTCGTCCTGCTGGGCACCCTGATGATCTGCCCGGTATTCGTCCCGTCCCGGTGGCGCCACGAGGGCCGCAACGATCGCGGGAGCGCCGACGCCGAGGACGAGACCCCCGGCCGCCCCACGCAGACCCGGCTGCTTTCCTAGCCTGGCTCCCCGCGGGTGTCCCTACCGGGCCAGGCCGGTCAGGCCGGCACAGCCTGACCCGCTCTGGCGTCCCGGTTCCGCGCCCGGGTTCCGCGCCCGGACGCGGAACTCAGTGCGCCGCGGAGAACTGCTCGCTCTCCGTCGACCCGCGGAGCGCAGTGGTGGACGACTGCGGGCTGATCGCGGACGCGACCAGGTCGAAGTACCCGGTGCCGACCTCCCGCTGATGCCGGGTGGCCGTGTACCCGCGCGACTCGGCGGCGAACTCCGCGTCCTGGACCCTGACGTAGGCGGGCATGCCCTCGGCCGCGTAGCCCTGGGCGAGATCGAACATCGAGTAGTTCAGGACGTGGAAGCCGGCCAGCGTGATGAACTGGAACTTGTAGCCCATCTGCCCCAGTTCACGCTGGAACTTCTCGATCGTGCCGTCATCCAGGCGCCGGTGCCAGTTGAACGACGGCGAGCAGTTGTAGGCCAGCATCTGGTCCGGGTACCTGGCCTTGATTGCCTCGGCGAACTCCCGGGCCTCGTCCAGGTCCGGGGTGGACGTTTCCATCCACAGCAGGTCCGAGTAGGGCGCGTAGGCCAGGCCGCGGGCCACACACGCGGCCATCCCGTTGTGCACCCGGTAAAAGCCCTCAGCCGTACGCTCGCCGGTGATGAACGGCCGGTCACGCTCGTCCACGTCGCTGGTGATCAGGGTGGCGGCGTGCGCGTCGGTGCGGGCGATGACCAGGCTGCTCACGCCGGCGACGTCGGCCGCCAGCCGGGCGGCGTTGAGCGTGCGGATGTGCTGGGACGTGGGGATGAGCACCTTCCCCCCGAGGTGGCCGCACTTCTTCTCGGAGGCCAGCTGGTCTTCCCAGTGCACGCCCGCGGCGCCTGCCGCGATCATCGACTTCATCAGCTCGAACGCGTTCAGCACGCCGCCGAAGCCCGCCTCCGCGTCGGCCACGATCGGCGCGAGCCAGTACTTGCTGTCCGTGCCGTCCGACTCGGCCCAGGTGATCTGGTCGGCGCGCAGCAGCGCGTTGTTGATCCGGCGGACCGCCTGCGGGACCGAGTTGACCGGGTACAGGCTCTGGTCCGGGTAGGTCTCGCCAGCCAGGTTCGCGTCGGCCGCGACCTGCCAGCCGGACAGGTAGATGGCCTGGAGCCCGGCCCGCACCTGCTGGACCGCCTGGTTCCCGGTCACCGCGCCGAGGGCCGCGATGTAGTCCTCCTGGTGCAGCAGGGTCCATAGCCGCTGTGCCCCGAGCCGGGCCAGGGTGCGTTCCTCCTGCACGGATCCGCGCAGCCGGACTACGTCGTCCGCAGAATAGGTCCGTTCGGTGCCGCGCCAGCGCGGGTCGGTGGCCCACACATGGGCCAGGCCCGCGGCCTGCTGCTGCGGCCCGCTGAGCGGATCCTTCCCGTTTTTGCCGTTGCTCGTGCCGTTCGCTGTGCCCTCGAGGCGACTCTCGTTCACTGGATCCTCCCGACGTTCCGCCGTCCCCTGGTTACTTTCGAGCCTGCGGGCCTTCCGGGGGCAAAGCTAGAGCCGAAGGTCCTGAAGAATGCTCAGATTTCATCTAAGATGAATATGTGACAGAGTTCTTGGAGAAAGAGCTGCCGGGATTTCCATCAAGTGGTCTAGACCTTGCGACATTCGGGCAGCGGCTCCGACATCTGCGCCGCGCCCGCGGGTACACGCTCGCCGAGCTTGGCGCCCGGGTGGGGCGGGCGCCCTCGGCGCTGTCCCTGCTGGAGAACGGCCGCCGTGAGCCGAAGCTGTCCCTGATCGACGCGTTGGCCAAGGCCCTGTCCGTCCCCGCCGAGGAACTGCTGCGGCACCAGCCGCCGAGCCGCCGGGCCCAGCTGGAGATCGCGGTCGAGGAGGCGCAACGCGACCCGCTGTACGCCGACCTGGGGCTGCCGCACCTGAAGGTCGGCGCTCGGGTCCCGAACGACGTGCTCGAGCATCTGGCCGCGGTATACGCGGAGCTGCGCAGGCAGCGCACCCGGCCGACGGCCACTCCGGAAGAGGCGCGGGTGGCGAACGCCGGGCTCCGCGACGCGATGCGCGAGCGGGGCAACTACTTTGCCGAGATCGAGCACGTTGCGGCGGAGGCGCTGGACTCCGTCAGTTACCGGGGCGGGGCGCTGTCTCAGGGGGCGCTGATGGCCATCGTCGGCCACCACGGTTTCTCGGTCAGGTACGCGCAGGATCTGCCGCGGTCCGTCCGGTCCGTCACCGACCTGCGCCACCGGCGGATCTATCTGAAGCAGGAATCCATGGGCATGCACACGCCCCGCACGATCCTGCTCCAGACTCTCGGCCACTTCGTGCTCAGGCACGAGGCACCACGTGACTTCGCGGACTTCCTCCGCCAGCGGGTCGAGGCGAATTACTTCGCCGCGGCCGTGCTGGTGCCGGAACGGACGGCCTCGCGCTTCCTGGGCGAGGCCAAGGAGGCCAGGGACCTGTCCGTCGAGGACCTGCGGGACGTGTTCTCGGTGTCCTATGAGATGGCAGCGCACCGCTTCACCAACCTCGCCACCCATCACCTCGATTTGACCTGCCACTTCGTCAAGAACGACGAGGGCGGCATTATCTATAAGGCGTACGAGAACGACGGGCTGGTCCTGCCGGCCGACTCCGCGGGGGCCATCGAAGGGCAGCGGATGTGCCGCAAGTGGTCCGGGCGCCAGGTGTTCGGGTCGCCGGATCGCTACTCCCCGTACTACCAGTACTCGGACACCCCGTCTGGGACCTTCTGGTGCATGGCACACGTGGACCCGGGCGCCGAGCGCGGCTCCGCCATCACCCTGGGCACCGGCTATGAGAACTCGCGGTGGTTCCGGGGCCGGGACACGACCACGCGGAGGGTGTCGCGCTGCCCAGACGGGGACTGCTGCCAGCGGCCGCCGGTCGCCCTGGCCACCCGCTGGGAGGGGATGGCCTGGCCGTCGGCGCGGGCGCACTCGCACATCCTGTCCGCGCTGCCGACGGGAAGTTTTCCCGGCGTGGACGAGTCCGACGTGTTCGAGTTCCTGGACCGCCACGACACCCAGTAACGTCAGGTTCCCGGGCCGAGCCGGGAGGCACCCGGGACCGGGGCGGCGGGGCCGGCCCGGACTGGCCGTTATTGTTACTTCTCGGTAACTTAGTCGTGCTACTCTTCGGTAACATACGTCCCGTGCAGGATCCCCGAGGAGCATTATGACCACCGGACCTGACGCCCCTGGCGCATTCTCGCTCGAACCCGGGCCCGATCTGCGTGAGATGCGCGACTGGGTGCACGGGTTCGCCGCAGACGTGATCAGGCCCGCCGGTGCCGAGTGGGACGAGCGGGAAGAGACTCCCTGGCGCATCCTGGAGGACGCCGCCAAGATCGGCCTTTACTCGCTCGACTTCTTCTCCGGCCAGTGGCTCGAGCCGAGCGGGCTGGGTATCCCGATCGCCTTCGAAGAGCTCTTCTGGGGTGACGCGGGCATCGCGCTCTCCCTGGTGGGCAGCACCCTGGCCGCGGTCGCCGTGGCCAGCAACGGCACCCCCGAGCAGATCGGGGAGTGGCTGCCGGAGATGTTCGGCGGACCGGGTGATGTGAAGCTGGGCGCATTCTGCGCCTCGGAACCGGAAGCGGGAAGCGACGTGGGTGCCATCCGCACCCGCGCTGAGTACCTCGGGGCAAGCGACGAATGGATCCTCAACGGAACCAAGTCGTGGGCCACCAACGGCGGGATCGCCGATGTCCACGTGGTGGTGGCCTCGGTGGACCCCGCGCTCGGTCCCCGGGGCCAGGCCAGCTTCGTGATCCCGCCGGGCAGCCCCGGCCTCAGTCAGGGCCAGAAGTTCCGCAAGCATGGGGTGCGGGCCTCGCACACCGCCGAGGTCGTGCTGGACGGCGTGCGCGTGCCCGGCCGCTGCCTGGTCGGCGGCAAGGAGAAACTGGACGCGAGACTGGCCAGGGTGCGGTCCGGGGGTCGCAGTGGCGAGCAGGCGGCGATGAGGACCTTCGAGGCCTCGAGGCCGAGCGTGGCCGCCATGGCGGTCGGCGTCGGCCGGGCCGCGGTGGAGTTCGCCCGGGACTACGCCACCCAGCGGGTCGCGTTCGGCCGCCCGATCGGGCAGAACCAGGCGATCGGCTTCATGCTGGCCGACATGCAGGCTGCGGTGGACGCGGCCCGGCTGCTGACGTGGCGCGCGGCGTGGATGGCCCGCCGCGGCATGGCCCTGGATGGTGCCGAGGGGTCGATGTCCAAGCTGGTCGCGAGCGAGACCGCGGTGCGGGTGACCGAGCAGGCCATCCAGATCCTCGGCGGCAACGGCTATACCCGTGACTTCCCTGTCGAGCGCTGGCACCGGGACGCGAAGATCTTCACCATCTTCGAGGGCACGTCGGAGATCCAGCGCATGATCATCGGCCGTGCCGTGACCGGCCTGGACGTGCGGTAATAACCGCAGGTCATGGCGGTATCGCGGGGTCCGGATGGCGGCCGTGCGGGACGGAAAGTCAGGAGGACCGGGGCGCATCCTGCAGGCTCTCGTGCCGCCAGCTGCCCCCGAACTCGTTGTCGTGCAGCTTGCGCAGCTCGTGGGCGTAATGGTCGAGTCTGTCAGCGGCGTGCTGCATCTCGTGGAAGTCATGACCGTGCTCGCGAGCGGCCGTCTTCTCCTCACCACGCTTGCGCACGATCGACAGCTCCTCGCGGCTCAGCTCGGCCACCTTGCTAAGCGTCTCCTCCAGGGTCATGACAAGCTCCTCGCTTCCCTCAGTGTCAGCCGGGCATCAGCACCGGAGAGCAGCCTAACCGGGCGGGCCGCCCTGGTCACCGGCGGCGGTGCGGGGATCGAGCCACCCATCGCGCGCTCGCGCTGTCGGGCCGCCCGCGTGGCGCGGGCTGAGGCCGTGTCAGGCGACCGCCGAAGGGGGGTCGGGTTCACCTGCCCCTTACCCTGGGGACGGTGACCAGCCTGATCGAGCACATCCTGAGTCTCAGTGGATGGCTGGCGCTACTGATCGTCTTTGCTGTCCCGGCCCTCGAGTCCTCGGTGTTCCTGGGCTTCTTCTTCCCGGGGGAGACCGCGCTGATCCTCGGCGGGGTGCTCGCCTCCTACCACCGCGTGAGCCTGTGGGCCGTCCTGGTCGCGGGGATTTCCGGGGCCATCATCGGCGACTCGGTCGGATACCTGGTGGGCCGCGAATACGGCCCGCGCCTGCTCCAGGCCAGGCCATTCCGCCGTTTCCTGAAACCGCGCCGCATCGAGCAGGCCCAGGAATACCTGACCAGGCGAGGTGGCCGGGCCGTGTTCTTCGGCCGGTTCACGGCCGCGCTGCGGGTGCTGGTCCCGGGTCTGGCCGGGATGGCGCGGATGCGCTATCGCGTCTTCCTGCCGTTCAACGTGGCGGGCGGCGCGATCTGGGGCACGATCATGGTGATGCTCGGCTACCTCGCGGGGGCGAGCTGGAAGCAGGTGGCCCACTACGCGACCCAGGTCGGCATCGCGCTGTTCGTGGTCGTGGTGCTCGCGCTCCTCCTCGGGCACCTGCTGCGGTCGGCACGCGATCCGGACAGCTGGGCCGGGCGGCAGATCAGCCGGGTGGGGCGCAGCCGCCTGGCGCGCTGGCTGGAGCGGCGCTTCCCGGCTCAGCTCCGCTGGCTCCCCGCGCGCTTCCAGTCGGGCGTCCCGACCGGGTTCGCCCTGACTGTGGCGGTGCTCACCCTCGCCGCGTGCGCCTGGTCGTTCGGGTCACTGACGAACAGCGTGCTGAGCCACATCAACAGCGCCCGGCTCGATCCCCGGGTGCTGGCGTTCGTGATCGGGCACCGCCAGCCGTGGCTCACCGGCCTGGCCAAAACGCTCACCTGGCTCGGGTCGGGCTTCGTGCTCTGGCCGGTGGTGATCGGCTCAGGGCTGGCGCTGTGGTGGTGGCGCCGGGAATGGCTGCCCGCAGTGCTGCCGGCGCTGTCGCTCGCAGGAGCCTGGGCCTGGTCGATGCTGGCCAAGACCCTGGCCGCGCGGCCCCGGCCGCCGGCCGTGGACTGGCTGGGCACGTTCCACGGCTGGTCCTATCCTTCCGGGCATGCGGCCCAGGCGCTCGGGGCCTGGGGCATGCTAGGGCTGATGGTGATGGCTGGCCGCTCCTTCGGGGCTCGCGCGCTGCTCATGACCGGCGCGTTCCTGCTCGCTCTCGTGGCCGGGCTGACCAGGCTTTACCTGGCTGCTAACTGGATGACCGATGTGCTGTCCGGCTGGGCGCTGGCGGGCCTGTGGGGGTGCCTGCTGCTCATCCTCTACCTGATCACCGAGCGGGCGGCCGCTACCGGATCGAGCCCGCCGTCAGCGCCCCCGCCACGCGCCGCTCGACCATCGCGAACGGGATGACCACCGGGATGGTGGCCCACAGCCGTCACCAGCCTGGACATCGGCTGGCTGCGGCAGGTCATGGCGGGGCGCCGGGCTGCTGCGCCCGGCGCCCCGTCCTGGCGGACCTGGTACGTGCTATCCCCAGGTACGCGATATCGGGCGCGTCCGGGCCCGCGGACCACGGCGGGGCGTTCCCGGGTGCTCCCTTGTCGTTGTCGTTGCTGCACGCGTCGGTGGGATTCAGCGGCGGGTCGGGCGGCGCGCAGTCCTTCAGGCTGTTCTTGCCGACGACCCACGAGTTGGCCATCTCCTGGTTCGGGCGGCATTGAACGCCGGCGGCAACCTCAGCCGGGCCGCAGTACCCGAATCCGGCGGTCACGGAGTCGCCGATAAACATCACCGTGAGTAAGCGGCCCGCCCGGGAACACGGCGTCCCGCCGGGCAACCCCGGCCCGCGGTGAAGGCCGGCGTCGCCATGCCCGCAGGCCGCCCGGAAGGCCGGCACACCGGCGGCCCGCGTGTTACGCAAACTTCATCGGCGGCTGCGCGCCGCCGCCGCGCCGCGCGCCCCCGGCTGACGGCGGGGCCACGCCGACCCGGCTGGAAATACACCGCGAAGCCCGCGCTGACCAGTAAATTCATCGGGGCCTGCAGTGATCGCCGGATGGCACGGTGGCGCTGGGCGGCTGTGTGAGAGTTGTCGCGAGTGCTGGCTTTGACGGGATCCGGGCTATATGGACTGTTTGCATCCGCTATTCGCCGGCATGTTCATCCGGTAACATCTGGTGGCGGTCGCGAGCGGTCGCTTCGCGCAAGCTGAGCCCGCCGGGGATAAACGGTCTCGGCCCCTTCCCAGAACGCAGCTCAGCGCGTTTCACAATTCCAGTGCGGTTCATCACTCGCAGGTGTGGTCATCGGGTGGTGCTGTGCGCAGGTTGCTGTGAGGTTCAGGCGAGTAGGGCTGAGGGAGCAGATCAGCAGTGAGCGGAACGATTGCGAGGCCGGCCGCAGGCGGGTCGCCCGGAGAATCGCGCAGTGATGCGGGGGCCGCGCGGAAGGATAGCCGGAAGGGCTGGCTGACCCCGGTCAGCGTGGCCATCGGCGTCTGCACGCTGCTGGCCCTGGCGCTCCGGCTGCTGCTGCTGAGCCGCCCCGGCTACCTGATGGGCGTCACCGAGTACGACGACGGGCCCTACTTCGGCAGCGCCGTCAACCTGATCCATGGCATCCTGCCGTACCGCTCGTTCATCCTGGTCCAGCCGCCGGGGATCACCCTGCTCATGATCCCGTCCGCGCTGCTGTCCAAGGCCACCGGCACGGCCACCGCGATGGCGACCGGGCGGATCCTGACCACCCTGGCCAGTTCGGCGGGCGTGCTCCTGGTGGGCCTGCTGCTCCGGCACCGCGGGCTGCTTAGCGTGATCGTGGGCTGCGGGATCCTGGCCGTCTACCCGGACAGCGTGGCCACCGCCCGCACCATCCTGGTCGAGCCGTGGCTGGTGCTGTTCTGCTTGCTCGGAGCGGTGGCCCTGTTCGACCGGGACCACCTGACCAGCAGCGGCAAGCGCCTGTTCTGGGGCGGTGTCGCGTTCGGCTTCGCGGGCTGCGTCGAGGTATGGGCGATCTTCCCGGTCATCGTGCTGGTGGTCATGCTCCTCCCGCGGATCAGGCGGGCTGCCGTGTACGCGGGCGGGGTCGCGGTCGGCTTCCTGGTCCCCGTCATCCCGTTCGCCGCCCTGGCACCCAGGCGCTTCTACCAGAGCCTGTACGTGGCCCAGGTCGCCCCCCGGGCCGGGTCGGACCGGGTGCCACTGCCCGCCCGGCTGAGCAACATGCTCGGGATCAGCAACCCTGGACTTCTCCCCGCCCATCCGCGTGCGCTGATCCTGACGGCCACGGTGGTGCTCGTCATCGTGGTCACCGCGATGATCGCCGTCGCGTGGCGGATGCTGCGCCAGGCGTCGCCCGCGCTGGACTGGTTCGCGCTGGCCACGACCGCCGTGATCGTGGTCATGTTCATGTGGCCGGACCAGTTCCACTATCACTTCGCCGCGTTCCTGGCGCCGTTCTTCGCGATGTCCATCGCGCTGCCCCTGTCCCGCCTGCTCGAGGCGCTCGGCCGGGGCACCGGCTGGCTGCCGGCCGCGGACGGGCAGCGCCTGTGGATACCCGCCACGGTGCTGGCCAGCCTGGCTGTCCTGGTTCTGGCCCTGGATCAGGGCAGCTATGAATCCCATGTCCAGCTGCCTCTCGGCCCGGTGCCGGCACAGGTGGAGAGGATCATCCCGAAGGGGGCGTGCGTCGCCACCGACCAGGTGTCCTACCTGCTCATGGCCAACCGGTTCAGCCCAGACCAGCCGGGCTGCCCGCACATGCTGGACGGGCTCGGCAGCGATCTCGGCTTCTCTAACGGGCTCAAGCCTGGCACCGGCGCGGGCGACGTCGCCGCCGTCCAGGCGCTGTGGAAGGACGAGTTCACCCGCTCCCAGTTCGTCTGGCTGTCCTACAACGCCTACCGCCGGGTGGCCTGGGACCCGCAGCTGCGGGCCTACTTCAGGGCCAACTTCGTGCCGGTCTTCAAGCACGCCTGGCACGACACGCTGTATGCGCGCAAGGGCACGCACAGTGGCTGACCCGTGCACGCCGGCTGACCCGCGTGCACCGGCTGACCCGCGTGCACCGGCGGGCGGCCCCGGTCAGGACCGCTGCGGGTACCCGGTGTAGTTCTCGGCCAGCGAGGCCGCGGCCGCCCGCGAGGTGGTGACGTAGCGGAGCTGGGCCAGCTGGAGCTCGGCGTCCATCGGGTCCGCGCCCGGCGTGGCGTGCAGCATCGTGGTCATCCACCAGGAAAAGTGAGTACGCCGCCAGACCCGGTCCAGGCAGGCGTCCGAGTAGGAGTCGGCCAGGCGGGGATCGCCGCGCAGCAGCTCCCCGAGGGCGCCGGCCAGCACCGCGACGTCCCCCAGGGCCAGGTTGAGTCCCTTGGCGCCGGTGGGCGGCACGATGTGCGCGGCGTCCCCGGCCAGGAACAGCCGCCCGTGGCGCATCGGCGCGCTGACGAAGCTGCGCATGGGGGTGATGCCCTTGTCCAGGATCGGTCCTTCCTTGAGCTCCCAGCCGGGCACCGCGAACCGCCGCTGGAGCTCGGCCCAGATCCGGTCATCGGGCCAGGCGCTGATCTCATCGTCCGGGGAGACCTGGAGGTACAGCCGGCTGACCAGCGGGCTGCGCAGGCTGTGCAGCGCGAACCCGTCCGGGTGATAGGCGTAGATCAGCTCATCGGTGGACGGCGGGACGTCGGCGAGGATGCCCAGCCAGGCGTACGGGTATTCACGTTCCCAGACGGTCAGCAGGCCCGCCGGGACCGCGGGGCGGCAGATCCCGTGGAAGCCGTCGCAGCCGGCGATCGCATCGCAGGTGATCTCGTGCCTGGTCCCGTCCGCGCTGGTGTACCGCAGTACCGGGTGGGTGGTCTCCAGGTCGTCCACGTCGGTGCCGGTTACGTCGAACTCCAGGTGCCCGCCGGCCGCCAGCCGCGCGTCGATGAGGTCCTTCACCACCTCGGTCTGCGCGTAGACGGTGACGGTCCGTCCGGTCAGGTCGCGGAAGTCGATGTGGTGCCGTCCGCCGGCGAACTGGAGGTAGATCCCGCCGTGCTCCAGGCCCTCGCGGTCCAGGCGGCCGGCCACGCCAGCCTCCCGGAGCAGTGTGACGCTGCTGTTTTCCAGGACGCCCGCACGCTGGCGGGCCTCGCAGTACGCCCGGCTCCGGTCTTCGACCAGCACCGAGTCGATGCCGCGCAGCGCGAGAAGGTGGGACAGCAGCAGTCCGGCCGGCCCGGCCCCGACGATTCCGACCTGGGTACGCGTGCGCAATGGTGCGGCCGGCATTTAGAACGGGTAGGGCGCGATCTCGCTGCGCATCGTGACCCAGCGGGTGTCGGTGAACGCGTCGAGGTTGGCGGTCCCGCCGAACCGGGCACCGGTGCCCGAGGCGCCGATGCCGCCGAACGGGGTGTTCGGCGCGTCGTCCACGGTCTGGTCGTTGATGTGCACGATGCCAGTCGGGATCTTCCGGGCCAGGTCCAGGCCGCGCAGCACGTCCTTGGTGAGGATCCCCAGGGACAGCCCGTATTCGGTGTCCGCGGCGAGCTTGGCGGCCTCGTCCGCGGTGGAGAACCGGATGACCGGGGCCACCGGCCCGAAGACCTCGCTGGCGTAGGCGGGCATCGCGGGCGCGACCTCGGCCAGGACAGTCGGCCGGTAGAACAGGCCGTCGTAGGTGCCGCCTGCGGCGAGCCGGGCGCCGGCGTCCACGCTCCCGGTGACCAGGCCGTGGATCTTGTCGCGCTGCCGCTCGTCGATGATGGGGCCCAGCGCGACCTGGCCGCTGGCCGGGTCCCCGACCGGCAGGTGACTGGCCTTGGCCGCCAGCGCTGCCACGTAGTCGTCGTAGACCGAGTCCTGGACCAGGTGCCGGCCGGTGGTCATGCAGATCTGGCCCTGATGCAGGAACGAGCCCCACGCTCCGGCCGACGCGGCCGCGTCCAGGTCGGCGTCGTCCAGCACGATCAGGGCCGAGTTACCGCCCAGTTCCAGGTGCACCCGCTTGAGATGCTGGCCGGCCAGCGCGCCCACGTGGCGGCCCACCGCGGTGGACCCGGTGAATGAGATCACCCGCACCAGCGGGTCGGTGATCAGCGTTTCCCCGGCGTCCGCGCCGCCCGGCAGCACGTGCAGCACCCCCTCGGGCAGCCCGGCCTCCTCGAAAACGCGGGCTAGCACCACACCGCCGCATACCGCGGTGCGCGCGTCAGGCTTGAGCACCACCGCGTTGCCCAGCGCGAGCGCCGGGGCTACCGACCGGATGGCCAGGATCTGCGGGAAGTTGAACGGGGAGATGACGCCAACCACCCCCACCGGGACCCGCTCGGCCCAGCTGAGGTGAGGTGACTCCGTCGGCAGCAGTTCCCCGTAGGGACGCGAGGGCAGGGTAGCTGCCTCGTAGATCTCCTCGGTGGCCACGTGCGTCTCGAACTGCGCCGCGGGTGCGATCTTGCCGCCTTCGCGGATGCTCCAGCCCTCGATCTCCTCGGCGTGCGCCTTCCAGATGTCCCCCGCCCGGCGGAGGATGGCGGACCGCTCGGTGTGCGGGAGCGCCGCCCAGGCCGGCTGCGCCGCGGCCGCGGCCGCGGCGGCGGCGGCGATGTCCGCGGGCGAGGCGACGCCGACCCGGCCGAGTTCCGCGCCCGTGGCTGGCTCAGTGACCGGGGCCTCGCCCCCGGAGACGGCCTTCCAGCCGCCGCTGAAGGCCTTGCCGCGCCACGTCGCCTCGTTGAGGAAGGTCACGGGAACTCCTTTGATCACCGATGACGGGGAGGGAAAGAAAGGAGAGGTTCCACCCGGGAGGATGAGCGTGCGCTGCTCGCACAGCAGTTCTATCGTCGAACATTGCGAATCTAGGGGATGACGGCTTCCAGTGTCAACGAGGCTGCCGCGGCCGCCTTTCCGGGCTCCGGGCGCCCGGTTTCCGGTGTCCGGGCACCGGGTTTCCCGCGGCCGGGCACCGGCTTTCCCAGGTCCTGGCACCCGGAATACGGTGAACGACAGGTCTGCGGATTTCGTTGTACGGCGGCGGTCCCGCGTGCTACCTCTGTCCCATGAGTGACTACGTGCTAGCAGGGTCCGCGGACGATGACGCGGTCAGCGCGGTCGTCGAGCGCGCCAACGCCAGCCAGGTCTCCCTCGTCCGGTTCCTGTACGCCGACCACGGCGGCATCATCCGCGGCAAGGCCGCGTCGGCCGCGATGCTCCCGGCCCGGCTGCGGACCGGGATCGGGCATACGGTCGCGATGATGGCCATGTCCATGCTGGATTCCCTGCAGCCGGTGGACGGGATGGGGCCGGTCGGCGAGGTCCGCATCATGCCGGACCCGTCCACGTTCGTGGCCCTCCCGTACGCGCCCGGCGCTGGGGCGATGCTGGCCGACCTGGTCCAGCCCGGCGGCGAGCCCTGGGACGGGTGCTCGCGCACGTTCCTGAAGCGGGCCATCGCGGACCTGGCCACCGACGGGTACGCGCTCCACGCGTCGTTCGAGCCCGAGTTCACCCTGGGCCGCCGGGAAGCCGATCCGGGCGGCGGCCCGGACCGCCTCGTCCCGGTGGACGACAGCCTGTGCTACTCCTCCACCGGCTTCGCGCTGGCCCACGACTTCGCCATGGAGCTGCTGGCCGCCCTGCAGGAGCAGGGTCTGCAGGTCGAGAACTACTACCCGGAACTCGGCCACGGCCAGCAGGAGATGACGATCCGGCACGCCCCGGCGCTGCGCGCGGCCGATAACCACGTCCTGTACCGGGAGACTGTCCGCGGTGTCGCGTTCCGCCGCGGACTGTGGGCCAGCCTGGCCCCCAAGCCCGTGCCCGACCAGGCTGGCAACGGGACCCACCTGCACGTGTCGCTGACCGACCTCGGGCCGGATGGCCAGCCGGGGGAGTATCCGGTGTTCTACGACCCGGACGATGAGTACCAACTGTCCGCCACCGGCTACCACTTCATCGGCGGCCTGCTCGCCCACTTGCCAGCCCTGGTCGCGCTCACCTGCGCCAGCGTCAACTCCTACCGCCGCCTGGCCCCGCAGATGTGGAGCAGCGCCTTCACGGTGTATGGCATGGACAACCGCGAGGCGGCGGTACGCATCTGCTCGCCCATGCTCGGCGATCCGGGCGGCACGGTGAACCTGGAGCTCAAGCCGTCGGATTCCAGCGCCAACCCGTACCTCGCCCTGGGGGCAGTGATCCACGCAGGCCTGGACGGCATCCGGCGCAAGCTGGACCCCGGCGAGGCCGTGAACGTCGATCCGGCCACCCTCACCGCCGCCGAGCGGGAGGCCCGGGGCGCGCACCGTCTGCCGGACTCTCTCGGGGCGGCGCTGGGCGCGCTGGCCGCGGACGACCTGCTGATGGAGGCGCTCGGGCCGCTGCGCCGCGAGGCCTACCTGGCGGTGAAGCGCTCCGAGGTCACCGCGTTCGCCGGCGCCGACGCGGCCTGGGAATGCTTCCAGCACTTCACGAAGATCTGAACCCGCTCTGGCTCTTCGGTGTGACATGTGCGGCAGCCGGATCCGCCGTCGATGATGAGCATTTCCCTGATGGAGGCGCCGGCCTCGATCAGGCCCGGGGGGCGCCGGCCCGCCCGCCCCAAACCTGCCGCTCAGTCCGGCCCCTCGTGCCGGGCTGACTCGCACTATCAGCCTCATGGGTCACATCGATCATGGCCAGCGGCCAGGTTTCCCGCGGACCGTGTGCGAATCGGGCAAAAACCCCCGAAAAGGCGCACCGTCCGCGGGAAACGTGGGCGCGAGGGGCCAGTGTGACTGGAGGGGAGGTCCCGGAAAGCCATGGCTGCGGGCTGGTCACGTCCCATAGGCCTCTCAGGCCGCGGACTCCGCCAGCTCCACATACGCTGCAGGCAGCTGCCCCACGGAGGTGGTCGATGATCACGTCAGGAGATCATCAGGTCATCTCAGAGATGAGGGTAACCAGGTTAGCCAGGTTCGCTCTGGCAGCATGACCGCTGAGAACAGCGGGGACTCCTCCTTCCCGGAGACCTTGAAGCCGAACTGAGGCGGTGAACCCACGCACTGGCCAGAGCGGGGGCTGCTCGGCGATCATGACGTCATGCCTGACCTGATATGGATCCCGTCCCCCAGCGCCCATGGCTGATCCGTCCCCGGCCGGGTCCGGCCTGCTGGAGTCAGGGATCGGCGCGCTGGCCCTGGTCGACCACCACGTCCACCCGGCCCTTACGGCCGCGACGGGAACGGCTGAGTTCGAGCAGCTCATCACCGAGTCGGACCGGCCCCTGCCGGCCGGGCTGACCCAGTTCGACTCCCAGGTGGGCGTGGCGATCCGGCGCTGGTGCGCGCCGGTCCTGGACCTCGCGCCCTTCGCCGCGCCCGCCGAGTACCTGGCGCGGCGCTCCGCCCTGGGCCCCGCCGAGGTCACCCGGCGGCTGCTGCGGGCCAGCGGGACCGCTCATTTCCTGCTCGACACCGGTTACGTGCGGCCCGGCCTGCTCGACCTGGACGGGATGCGGGAGGCGGCCGGCGCCCAGGCGGACGAGGTCGTCCGGCTGGAGAGCGTAGCGGAGCAGGCGGTGCTGGACGGCGACGGGAGCGCGGCCGGGTTCGCAGCCCGCTTCTCGGCCGCCCTGTCCAGCCAGGCCGCCGGCGCGGCCGGCCTGAAGAGCATCGTCGGCTACCGCTGCGGCCTCGATTTCGACCCCGAGCCGCCCGCCGCGGCCGAGGTGACCGGGGCGGCGGGCGCCTGGCTGCGGCAGATTGAGGCCACCGGCCGGGTCCGCGTCGAGGACCCGGTGCTGCTGCGCCACCTGCTGTGGACCGGGCTGGAACTGGGGCTGCCGCTGCAGCTGCACACCGGGTTCGGGGATCCGGACGCCGACCTGCGCCGCTGTGACCCGCTGCTGCTGCGCGGGTTCCTGCAGCGCACCGAGCCCGCCGGGGTGCCGGTCATGCTGCTGCACTGCTACCCCTACCACCGCGGGGCCGGCTACCTGGCCCAGGCGTACCCGCACGTCTACCTGGACGTCGGGCTGGCCATCAATTACACCGGCGCGCGGGCCGCGGCCGTGGTCGCCGAGTCGCTGGAGCTGGCCCCGTTCGGCAAGCTGCTGTTCTCCTCGGACGCCTGGGGACCGCCGGAACTGCATTACCTGGGTGCGCTGCTGTGGCGCCGCGCCACCGCCCGGGTGCTCGGCGGATGGGTGGCCGACGGTGACTGGAGCCACGCCGACGCGCTCCGGGTCGCGGAGATGGTGGGGGCAGGCAACGCCCGACGCGTGTATCGCCTCTGACGCGAGGCCACCGCACGCAGCAGCTCGCCGCGCGCACTCACGGTTGTCCTTCCGCCCCAAGATCTTCCGCAACGAAAACCGGACCGTCGCCGGTGCCCCGGTCCCCCAGAGGTGCCGCGGTGACGTACCCCAACGACACCCCTGGGGGTCGCTGAGCGGCATGACCGATCTGACCAGCCCAATTGCGATACTGCTAAGTTTCATAGTGACGTAAAGTGTGATGTAAGTCACTGCTCGTACTCGTCACGAATTGCCAGCAGGGCATCACTAAGCGTGCGCTGATATGGCAGGGTGAAGGGCTGTATGGCCCGCTAAAGGGTGCTGGCGCAAGGAAGGGCCAGAACATTGGTGCACGTCAATAACTTCACCTACGGTCCGCTGACGCCGGCTCTAGGCTTCGTGATGTCGAGCCTGGGCTGCTTCCTTGGTCTGCGGTGCACGACGCGGGCGCGTGCCTCGCACGGTGCTCCCCGGGCCCGCTGGCTGCTGCTGGCCACGGTCTCGATCGCGACCACGGGGATCTGGGTCATGCACTTCGTCGCCATGCTGGGCTTCACGATCCCCGGCCAGACGATCACCTACAGCGTGCCGGTGACGGTGCTGTCCATGCTCATCGCGGTGATCGTGGTGGGTATCGGGCTGCTGATCGTCGGGTTCGGCAGCGCCGGCTGGCGGAACCTGCTGGCCGGCGGCCTGATCATCGGGTTCGGCGTGGCCAGCATGCACTACATCGGCATGGCGGCGATGAGGATGCCGGACACCGTCCGCTACAACAACGCCGTCGTCGTGCTCTCTGTGCTGATCGCGGTGGTGGCCGGGACCGCCGCCCTGTGGGCCGCGCTGCGCCTGGCCGCGGTGGGGTCGACCCTGGTCGCGTCGCTGATCATGGGCGTGGCGGTGAGCGGGATGCACTACACCGGCATCGCCGCCATGCATGTCTACGGCACCCAGAATCCCGGGATGCTCGCCAGCATGTCCGGCGGCGTGAGCGCGCAGGCGTTCCTGCTGCCGCTGATCATCGGCATCAGCATCCTGGCCTTCGCGCTCACCGTGATCATCTCGCTGTCGCCGACCGAGGCGGAGATGCGGGAGGACGCCGCCCTGATGGCCCACCTGTCCGGCCAGGCACCGGAACCCTCCGTGGGCGCGCACCGGCCTGCCCGCCTGGGGGAGGAGCCTGGCGATCCGGAGGCCGGGCGCTGGTTCCGGCCGGGTCACTAAGGCGGCCCGGCCGGGTACCGGCCCGTTTCCCGCGCGGAAAGCGGGCTGCTGGCCTATCTGTTCCCTCCGCGAGGGCGGGCTGCTGGCCTCCCTGTCCCCTGCTGACCGGCGCGGCTCACCGCGGGACGGGACACGTCTCCTCGGGCCGGGCCAGTATGGGTCCGGCCAGTCTGGGCCGGGTCGCTAAAGGCCGCGCGAGGACCCGGGCCACCGCCGGCGCAGGGCGCTGGTTCCGCCCGCAGCAGTAACCGAGTCAGCTTCGCCGGGCCCTAACTTCCGGGAGCACCGCATCACACCTGTGCATATCCGAGCGTAAATCGGGAATTGCTCTCCGGGAGGGTGCCTGGCCTGGCCAGCGCCCCGGGAGTTCACCGTGTCCGGGTCGCGATGGCTGGCGGCCGGGGACCTGGCGGCGGCGCAGGGGAGTGCCGGAGATCCGCCAGGCCCAGTGTCGGACCTGGGTGGAAATGCTCCACCCATAGGCCCGCCGTGGTGCCGGAGGGGGACAGGCGGTGCCGCCCGCCGGGCGGCAAGCGAGATCGTCTCAGCACGGCAGGGCCAGCTGAACGGGGGACGTCTGGTGACAACGGTGATCGCGGTGATCGCCGCCTTGCTCGCGGCGTTCTGCTTCGCCGTGGCCGCACTCGTGCAGCAGACCGTGGCCCGGGCGACCGGGGCGGATGAGGCCCTGCATCCGAGGCTGCTGCTGGACCTGGCCCGCAGGCCCCGCTGGCTGGCGGGGATCGGACTGGATGCGCTGTCGTTCTTCATCCTGGCCCTCGCCCTGGCGTTCGGGCCGCTGGCACTGGTCCAGCCGCTGGCCTCGCTGGACGTGCTGTTCGCGCTGCCGCTCATCGCCCGGCGGCAGGGGCGACGGCTCACCCTGCAGGACCGGCTCGGCGCGGTCACGGTGGCGGGCGGCATCGTCATCTTCCTGAGCGTGGCCCCGCCCAGCGGCGGGGTGAAGACACCCAGCCTGGGCGAGTGGGCCCCGGTGTTCCTCGCGGCCGGGGCGCTCAGCGCGGTGACGGCCCTGGCCGGGCTGCGGGTCACCGGGAAAGCCCGGGTCATCTGGCTCGCCGTGGCCGCAGGCTCGGTGTACGGGGTCCTGGCCGCCCTGACCAAGGCCAGCGTGGACGTCGTGGCCGTCCGCGGGGTGGGAGCCCTGGCTACCTGGGAACCGTGGGCCCTCCTGCTGTGCGGGATCGCGGGAGCACTGCTCGGGCAGAGCGCGTACAGCTCCGGGGCGCTGTCCCTCAGCCTGCCGGTACTGGACACGCTGGCACCGATCGTCGCCGTGGTCATCGCGGCCACCGTTTTCGACGAGAAACTCGCCTCCTCGGCCTGGCAGCTGGGCCTGCAGCTGGCCGGCGGCGCGCTCGCGGTGGCGGGCATCGCCGTGCTCAGCCGATCGTCGATCGTGGCCGCCGAGACCGTGGGCGGCCGTGAGCGGGCGCTGGCCCGGATGGGCGCCGCGGCCCTAGAGGGGGAGTGATTACGCATACCCGGCAGGGCCGCGTAAGAATGACCTATGAGCAAGCAGTCACAGTCACCGCCCCGCGGGGACAAGCCGACCCCCACGGCACCCCCGCCTCCGCCTGGCTGGCGGCACTGGTTGTGGCCGGCCGCGCTGATGGTGGCCCTGGTGCTGTTCTTGTTCCTGCCCCGGTTCGGCGGGATGACCTCGGTCAACCTGACCTACTCGGCGTTCATCAGCGACGTCCAGGCGCACAAGGTCAAGACGTTCACGCTGGACAACAGCACCGGCTCCACCGCGCCGGCTACCGGCACGCTGAAGAACGGCGACGACTACACCACCGTCATCCCGCTCCCGTTCGCCGGCACTCCGCTGGAAACCACGCTGCAGAAGGCCGGGGTGCAGATCGACGCGGCCGCGCCGAGCAGCGGCCTCGGCACCGAACTGCTCTACTGGATCATCCTGCTGGCCCCGTTCATCATCGTGTTCTGGCTGGTCCGGCGGATGTCCCGGGCTGGGGCGGCGGGCGGCCCGCTGGGCGGGCTCATGGGCGTCGGCCGGGCCCGGGCCAAGGTCTTCGACGCCGAGCGGCCGCAGACCAAGTTCTCCGACGTGGCCGGCTACGAATCCGCGAAACGGGAAATCAGCGAGGTCGTCGACTTCCTGAAGCGTCCGGAGCGCTACCAGCGGCTCGGCGCCGTCGCCCCCCGCGGGGTGCTGATGGTGGGACCGCCCGGCACCGGCAAGACCCTGATGGCCCGGGCCGTGGCCGGCGAGGCCGAGGTACCGTTCATCTCCGTGTCCGGCTCCAGCTTCGTGGAGCTGTTCGTGGGCGTGGGCGCAGCCCGGGTCCGTGACCTGTTCGCCGAGGCCCGCAAGCGGGCCCCGTGCATCATCTTCGTGGACGAGATCGACGCGATCGGCCAGCGCCGCGCGAGCGGTGGCGCGTACGTGTCCAACGACGAGCGGGAGCAGACACTCAACCAGTTGCTGGCCGAGATGGACGGCTTCGACACCACCTCGGGCATCGTGGTGCTCGGCGCCACCAACCGGCCGGAGGTCCTGGACCCCGCCCTGCTGCGGCCCGGCCGGTTCGACCGGCAGATCACGATCCCGCTGCCCACCCTGACCGAGCGTGCGGCCATCCTGGCCGTGCACTGCAAGGGCAAGAAGCTGGCCCCCGACGTGGACCTCGACGTGGTGGCCCGGGGCACTCCCGGCTTCTCCGGCGCTGACCTGGCCAACCTGGTCAACGAGGCGGCCATCTTCGCGGTCCGGGCCGGCCGGGACAACATCGCGATGGAGGACTTCAGCGACGCCCGGGACCGCATCCTGCTGGGCAGCCGGGCCGACTCCAACCTGCTGCTGCCCGACGAGAAGCGGGCCGTGGCCATCCACGAATCCGGGCACGCCCTGGTCGCGGCCCTGTCCCCGCACGCCGACCCGGTGGCCAAGGTCACCATCCTGCCCGCCGGCCAGGCGCTCGGCGTGACCGAGCAGCTGCCGCTGGTCGAGCATCACCTCTACGGCGAGGACTACCTGAACGAGTCGCTGGCCGTCCGGCTGGGCGGGCGGGCGGCCGAACTGGTCGTGCTGGGCCAGGGCTCCACCGGCGCCTCGAATGACCTGGCCTCGGCCACCGACCTGGCCATCAAGATGGTCCGCGAGTTCGGGCTTTCGCCCAAGCTGGGGCCGGTGGGCTACCCGGAGGGCGGCTCGATGTTCCTCGGCGGCGGCGGGCCCGTGTCCAGCCGCCCGTACTCCGAGTCCACCCAGGCCGTGATCGACGGCGAGGTCTCGCGGCTGGTCCGGGAGGCGGAGCAGCGCGCCGTCATGCTCATCCGCACGCATCAGGGTGACCTGGACCGGCTGGCCGGCCTGCTGGTGGAGAAGGAGACCGTGGACGGCGGGGAGGTGTACCGGCTGCTCGGCCTGCCGGTGCCGGAACACCAGCCCGCGGGCCAGGAAATCGCGCCCGGCCGGGCCGCCGCTGCCGTGGCGCCCCTCCCCAGCCCCGCTGCCGTGCACGGCAGTGGGGTGGACGGCAGTGGGGTGGACGGCAGTGGGATGCACGGCAGTGGGGTGCACGGCAGTGGGGTGCACGGCAGCGGGGTGCACGGCAGCAGCGTCCCCGACCCTGATCCGGACCCCTCCCAGCGGGACGCGCAGGAGCCCAACAGACGGGGGTAAGTGGTAGCGCATGGCCGGCCGACCCGATAGGCTCACGGCCATGCGACCCAGCAACACACCCAGCCAGTGGTGGCGCCGCCGTTAGGCGGTTGCTGGTTCGCGCATTCCGACAGCCAGAAGCGACCGTCCGGTAACGGCGGTCGCTTCGTGCGTTCGCCTGGCGCCGGCGGAAAGCCCCATAGAAAGCAGGCGACCAGGTGGATCCGCAGCGTGTCCAGCGGACGGAGTTCGTCACCGCCGGTGGCGTCCACGTCACCCGCACCGCCGAGCCGTTCAGCCCGGACGTACTCGCCGGGCTGACCCGGAGCGTGGATGAACGGCGCGGCGGGGTGCTCAGCTCAGGCATGGAGTACCCCGGCCGGTACAGCCGCTGGCACCTGGCCTACGTAGACCCCTGCGCGGAGATCGTGGCCCGCGGCCGCCGGATCGCGGTCCGGGCCCTGAACCCCCGGGGCGAGGTGCTCCTCCCGGTGCTCGGCGAGGCGCTGCTCCGGGCGGGCCAGCCGCTGTCAGATCCGTCCGCGTCAGCGCCCGCCCCGGGCGCGCGCGAGATCGAGGTGGTCGTCCCCGAGCCGTCCGGCCTGGTCGCCGAGGAGGATCGGAGCCGCCGCCCCACCGTGTTCACGGCGCTGCGCGAGGTGATCGCCGCGTTCGCGGGTGACGATCCGCATCTCGGCCTGTACGGGGCGTTCGGCTACGACCTGGCCTTCCAGTTCGAGCCGGTCCGGCTCCGCCGCGACCGCCCCGGGCGCCAGCGTGACCTGGTCCTGCACCTCCCCGACGAGCTGTATGCGCTGGACCGCAAGCGCGAATCGGCAATGGTCTACCGCTACGAGTTCGCGGTCGGGGGGACGAGCACCGAAGGGTTGGCGCGCGAGACGGCGCCGGCGCCGGTCCGGGTGAGCGGCCACGCGAGCGGTTCCGTTGCGGAGAAAAATGACCGCGGCCCAGGGCCAGACGGGACCTTTCGCGCGCGGCCGGAACCGGGCGCGTTCGCGGAGGTCGTGCGGCAGGCCAAGGAGCGCTTCGCGCGCGGCGACCTGTTCGAGGTCGTGCCGAGCCACGTGTTCCGCGCCCGGTGCGACTCCCCGGCCGCCTTTTACGAGACGCTCCGGCAGGTAAATCCGGCTCCGTATGAGTTCTTCTTCAACCTCGGGGAAGGGGAGAGCCTTGTCGGCGCCTCGCCGGAGATGTATGTGCGGGTCAGCGGGGATCGGGTTGAGACGTGCCCGATCTCCGGCACGATCCGGCGGGGCGCTGACCCCCTGGGCGACGCCGAGAATATCCGCACCCTGCTCAACTCGGCCAAGGAAGAGTCTGAGCTGACCATGTGCACCGACGTGGACCGCAACGACAAGTCGCGGGTGTGCGTGCCGGGCAGCGTCACCGTCATCGGCCGGCGCCAGATCGAGATGTACAGCCGCCTGATCCACACCGTGGATCACATCGAGGGGCGGCTGCGCCCCGGCCTGGACGCACTGGACGCGTTCCTGTCGCACATGTGGGCGGTCACCGTGACCGGGGCGCCCAAGACCTGGGCCATGCAGTTCATCGAGGACCACGAGGACGCTCCGCGCTGCTGGTACGGCGGGGCGGTCGGGGTGATCGGCTTCGACGGCAGCATGAACACCGGCCTCACCCTGCGCACCGCGCATATCCGCGACGGGGTGGCGGCGGTCCGGGCCGGCGCGACGCTGCTGTTCGAGTGCGACCCGGAGGCCGAGGAGCGGGAAACCGAGCTGAAGTCTCGGGCCCTGCTGGAGACGCTCGCCGCGGCCCAGGCCGCCCTCCGGGACGGGGAGGAAGGGGCCCCGCCCGATTCGGTCCGCGCGGCGGGCCAGCCGGGCGGGGCGGGCCAGCCGGGCGGGGCGGACCCGGCCGGGCGGCCCGGCGAGGGCCTGCGGGTCCTGCTGGTCGATCACCAGGACTCGTTCGTGCACACGCTGGCCAGTTATTTCCGGCAGGAGGGCGCCGAGGTGATGACGCTGCGGGCCGGCTTCCCGCCGTCCGCGCTCGACGACTACCGTCCCGACCTGGTGGTGCTGTCGCCCGGGCCGGGGCAGCCGTCCGACTTCGGCTGCGACGCCCTGCTCACGGAACTGGACGTGCGGGGGCTGCCCGCGTTCGGCGTCTGCCTCGGGCTACAGGCCATGGTGGAGCACGCCGGGGGAGAACTGGGCCTGCTCGCCGAGCCCGCCCACGGCAAGCCGGGCCGCGTCCAGCGGGCCGCCGCCCTTGGTGATTCGGGGCTGCTTGCCGGGCTGCCGGAGGAGTTCACCGCGGGCCGCTACCACTCCCTGCACGCGGTGCCGGCGCACGTCAAGGGGGCGTTCGCGGTGACCGCCGTGACGCCGGACGGGGTGGTCATGGCCATCGAGGACGAGCAGGGGGGCCGGTGGGGGGTGCAGTTCCACCCGGAGTCGATCCTGTCCGCCTCGGGGCGGGCGGGCCACCTGGTCATCGCCAACCTGCTCCGGCTCTGCCGGGCTCGTGTGTCTGCTTCGGAGGCGCCTGCTTCGGAGGGCGCCCGGGTTCCCGGCTAGCCAGCCGCCTGGGCCGCCTGGTCCGCGGCCATCCGGCTGAGGTAGCGGCGCTCGGGCAGGCTGGTGGCCCGCCGCGCCGCCTCCCGGTACGTGGCCGCGGCCGGGCCGTGCTGGCCGTCCAGGCCGAGCAGGTGCGCCCGGGTGGCGAGCAGCCGGTGATAGCCGGCCATCCGCCGGTCGTCCTGCAGTGCGGCCAGCGCGTCGAGCCCGGCGGCCGGGCCGTGTACCCGGGCCACCGCGACCACCCGGCTCAGGCTGCTCACTGGGTTCGGTGCGACCCGGTCCAGCAGGTCGTACAGGGCGAGAATCTGCGGCCAGTCGGTCGCGTCCACGTCCTTCGCCTCGTCGTGCACCGCGGCGATAGCGGCCTGCAGCTGGTACGGCCCGACCGATGGCCCCCTGCTGCCCTGACCTGAGGCGGCCTGACCTGAGGCAGCCAGCGCCCCCGTGACCAGCTCCACTCCCTCGGCGATCAGGGCCCGGTCCCAGCGGCCGCGCTGCTGCTCGGCCAGTGGCACCAGCTCCCCGTCCGGGCTGGTCCGCGCCGGACGCCGCGCCTCGGTCAGCAGCATCAGCGCGAGCAGCCCGGTAACCTCGCCGTCATCGGGCAGCAGCCGGTGCAGCCAGCGGGCCAGCCGGATCGCCTCCCCGGACAGGTCCGGCCTGGTCAGCTGGTCGCTGTGGGTTGCGGCGTACCCTTCGTTGAAGATCAGGTACAGCACGTGCAGGACCGCGCGGAGCCGCTCGCCGCGGTCGGCCTCGCCGGCGGGCCCCAAGCCGGCGGGCCCCGTGGCGGGGGGCACCGCCAGCGGGACCCCGCTGGCCTTGATGGCCTGCTTGGCCCGGCTGATCCGCTGCGCCATGGTTGCCTCGGGAACCAGGAACGCCGCCGCGATCTGAGCGGTGCTCAGGCCTCCCACCGCGCGCAGGGTCAGCGCGATCTGGCTGGGCGCGGACAGGGCCGGGTGACAGCAGCCGAACAGCAGGGCCAGCGAGTCGTCCCGGTCCTGGCCCGGATCCGCGTCGGCGGCCGGGCTGAGCAGCTCGGACTGCGGGGTCGCGACCGCCACATGGTCCTCGCGGCGGCGCCGCGACTGCTCGCTGCGCGCCGCGTCCATCAGCCGCCGGGCCGCCACGGTGATCAGCCAGCCCCGCGGGTTGTCCGGGGTCCCATCCCGGGGCCACTGCATTGCGGCGGCCAGCAGCGCCTCCTGGGTCGCGTCCTCGCAGAGGTCGAAGTGCCCGAACCGGCGCAGCAGCGCCCCGAGGACCTGCGGCGCCAGGTCGCGCAGCAGGTCCCCGGGGTCACGGTCGGCGGTCATCAGGGCTCCGGACGGTGTGCCGTCAGGGGTTCGTGGGCGATTCGTGCAGGATCGGCCAGACCTCGGTCGGCTCCTGGTCGGCCCAGGGCATGTCCGCCGCGATCTGCTCAGCCCGCTCGGCGTTCTCGCAGTCGACCAGGTAGAGGCTGGCGATGTACTCCTTGGTCTCCAGGTACGGCCCGTCGGTGACCGCGGGCGCGCCGTCCTGCCGCCGGACCAGCCGGGCGTTCACCGCGTCAGCCAGGCCATAGGCGCCGATCAGCTCGCCCGTGCCGGCGTACTTGCGGTTGAACGCCTCCTGCTTGGCGATGGCCCCAGGCCACTCCTCGGCGAGGATCGAGTCCCACTTCTCCTGGTTCCCGTAGATCAGCATCAGGTATTTCATCGTGGACGTCCTTCCGGTCCGCGCACCCCGCTGGCGCGCTCTCATCGGTCAGTCGGAGCCGCCGCCGTGCCCTCTACATTGCCGTCCTCATCTTTCCCATCCTGGTGGGGGGCTGCCCCGGTGTCGGCAGGCACCGCTAGGGTGCGGAGCCATGAGAAGTGTCGAGCCTGAGGTGTTCCTCGTCGCGCAGCCCGCCATCGACTACGACCAGCTTGCCGCGTATCTGCGGGAGGTGGGCGGGGAGCAGTGGCTGGAGCGGCTCGACCGGGGTGAGCTAGCCAGTGGTGAGCAGGCCAGCGACGCGCAGAATCTGGCCGAGTTCGCCGGCAAGATGTGCTACCGGGCCTGGGAGCCGGGGCTGAACCCGAACGTCCGCCGGGTCCGCAACGACCACGAGGCCTACCTGCAGAACATCCTCAAGCAGCAGCACGGGTCGGTGCTGGAACACGCCAGCTTCACGTTCGTGCTGCACAACGTGAGCCGGGTGTTCTGTTATGACGACGAGACCGAAGTGCTGACCGCTGAGGGCTGGAAACCGTGGCCGAAGGTCGACGGAAGCGAGGTCTTCGGGACGCTGAACCCGGTCAGCCACGACCTGGAATATCAGAAGGCAACTGAGGTGTTCCACGCCGACTACGCCGGACCGATGTACCGGGTCCAGTCCGAGCAGGTCGATCTGCTGGTGACGCCCAATCACCGGATGTGGATCCGGGGATATGACACGCAACGGGCGAAGCGGGGAGAGCAGGAGTTCGCGGTGGAGACGGCCGCGGAAATCCTGCACAAGAGAGTTCAATATCAGAAACACGCGCACTGGATAGGCTGCTCGCCTGATAACGTAACGATCCCGTCGACGCAACGGACTTACCAGCGCCGGGATCGGGACAACCCAGCGATGTGCTCTTATCCAGCCATCTCATTTCCCATTGAGCCTTTTGCCAAGTTCCTTGGCTATTATCTTGCAGAAGGCTGCATCAACGGTCACACAATCATCCTGGCTCAGAATCTCGGTCAGGTTCTGGACGAGATGGCCGACACGATACGCGCCATGAGGCTTCCTGCCTATCTGCCCGTGACCGGCGGCGGCTGCGTTCGCACGCAATGCCTGCCACTCCGCGATTTTCTCGCTGGGCTCGGTCATTCCTACGACAAGCGCGTGCCTGCCATGGTGGGCGAGTGGGCTCCTGGCCTCATCAGGATCTTCCTCGAAGCGATGATCGAGGGCGACGGCACGACACATCGCACGTCCAACCATCGAGTCATTTATACGTCGTCCCGTGAGATGGCGGACGAGCTGCAGGTGCTGGCTATCAAGGCAGGCTGGTCCGCGAACGTGCGGATCGACGACCGTACGGGCCTCCAGCGCACCATGCCGAACGGGCAGCGCTTCCATAACCTGCGCCCATGTTACGTGGTTTCCCTCATTTCGCGCCGCCTCACGCCACTGGTCAATCACAACCGCAGGAACGCCGTCAGGAGCCGCTACTGGAATGAGGAAGGCTATAACGACGGAATCGAGCACTACGAGGGCCGTATTCATTGTGTCCGGGTCCCCAATGGCTTGCTGTTCGTCAGGCGTAACGGAAAACCCGTGGTCTCCGGGAACACTCATGAACTTGTCCGGCACCGGCCCGGCACCGCGGTGTCGCAGGAGTCGCTGCGGTTCGTCCGGCTGGACGAGATCCCGTTCTGGTTCCCGGACTGGGCCCGGGAGGACCCGGAACTGATGAAGCGGGCCACCTCGTTGCTCGGCCAGATGGAGGAGTTCCAGCGCTGGATGGCGCAGCACTTCGGGCTGGACGAGGAGGGTGTGCCGTTTCACGAGAAGAAAGAGAAGACCTCGTTCATGCGGCGGTTCGCGCCGGACGGGGTGGCCACCGGCATCGTCTGGACGGCGAACATCCGCACGCTGCGGCACACGATCGAGGCCCGGACCGACCCGGGGGCCGAGGAGGAGATCCGCCTCGTGTTCGGCAAGATCGCCGAGATCATGCGGGCCGAGGCGCCCGCCCTGTTCGCGGACTACGAGGTTAGGGACGGGGCCTGGGTGCCCCGATGGCGGAAAGTCTGAGGGGTGGCAGGTCTGGGCCGGTCAGGCGGGCAGCCATGCCTCGGCGTCCTCGTGCGGATCACAATGCAGGTGCTCGTCTGAGGCCCGGTGGGCCAGCACCCGCAGCGTGGCCCGGACCATGCCGGGCGGGCCGCTGAGGAACACGTCGCAGTCCTGCCAGCCGGCCTGCTGCCGTACCACGTCGTGCAGCAGGCCGTGGCGGCCCTGGGCGCCGGGGTCGTCCGACAGTGCGGTGATCACCTCCAGCCGCGGGCACTGCGACTCCAGTCGGGCCAGGTCGGCCAGGTCATACAGGTCCCGGCGACGCCGGGCCCCGGCAAACAGCCGGACCCGGCGGGTGGCCCCGCTGCCCTGCTGAACGGCCAGGCCCTCGATGATCGCCTTGATCGGCGCGAAGCCGGTGCCGCCGGCGATGCACAGGATGTCGCGGGCTGAGCCGTGGTCCACGACCATGGTGCCCCGCGCTGGTCCCAGCAGCACCGTGTCTCCCGCTCTCGTGTCGTGTACCAGCGCCCTGCTGACCTGCCCGCCAGGAATGGCGCGGATGTGCAGGTCCAGCGTGCCGTCGGGCCGGGCCGCGTTGGCGATGGAGTAGTTCCGCCAGACCCGCGGCCAGCGCAGGACCTGGACGCTCAGGTATTGGCCGGGCTGGTAAGGAAATGGCTGGCTGGGCCGGATGGTGAGCACGGCCAGATCGGGGCAGCGGCGCTCGTGCCGGATCACCTCCGCGACCCACCACGGCGGCTCACCAGCCGCCTCCTGGGCCGCCGCGGCCATCACCGAGCAGATGCGGCTGACCGCCGTATGCCAGGCGGCCGCCGTTTCCTGATCCCAGGCCGGCCCGTTGACCAGGCGCAGCGCGGCGGCCAGCGTCTCGCCGAAGGCCTGGTAGTGCCGTTCCTGAACGCCGTACTTCCGGTGGTCTCGACCCAGTTCCGCCAGATACTCGTGCAGCGACGGCGGGTTGTCGATGCTCCAGACACACCGGGCCAGCGCTGAGCTGAGCGCCCTGCGCTGCTCGTCCATGGCGAGCGGGAACATCGCGCGCAGTTCCGGGTTGGCCGTGAACAGAAGGCTGTAGAAATACGCCATCTCCCTATCGGCGGCCGGGCCGGCGTCCGCGAGGGTTCTTTTCAGGATTGTGTAATCAGGCGTGGCTGGCCGGTAACTGAAATTGGAGCATTCTTTTCCGGCCCCGGGTGCGGCCGTTGCGGCATGTGCACACGAGGTGGCGGCGGGGAGCCCGGCGCCCTGGTATGGGGTTAGGGGCTGCCCCAAGGGCTGGCGCTGACCAGGAAGGATGCCTGGATCCTGCGCGGAGGGCCGGGCCGGGCCGGCGCCCGTGGGGCCTAACCGGCCCGGGCCGGTTAGGCCCGCGGCGGAGTTTTGCGCCGGTTCCTCCTCGGGAATGCCTTCGCCGGGTGTAATCGCCACGCCCTGAATTGTGGCATCCGCGCATGCTATCGACAAGTGATTCCGGGTAAGCCCCGATCGGCACCGGGCCTGCCGCTAAATAGCCGCCTCTGAATACTAAATTACGTAGTGAGTAAGGACAATTCCTGCGGCCGGATGGGCTTCCGGCCTGCTCGCCCTGTTCGCTTCTGGCCGCCCCTCGCCGCCCGCCTCAGCGGCCAGATCCCGGCCCACCGGACCTGCAGTAGAAGACAGGGGGCCGGCCGTTAGGCTGATGGCCTGCCCGGCAAGAGGCGCTGTCCGTCCCGCGAAGCGACGACGCCGCGCATCGAGGGAGGCCGCGATCGTGAACGCCGATCCCGTCAGCGTGCCGGGCGTCCCGATGCCCGCGGCGTTCATCGGTCACGGCAACCCGATGAACGCCCTCGAGGTCAACCGCTACACCACTGCGTGGAAGGCCTTCGGGCAGGCGGTGCCGCGGCCCCGCGCCATCCTCGTCATCAGCGCACACTGGTACATCAACGCCACCGCCGTCACTGCGATGGCCAGGCCGCGGACCATCCACGACTTCTACGGGTTCCCCGCACCGCTGTTCGAGGTGCAGTACCCCGCACCCGGGCTACCCGAGCTGGCCGCAGAGATCAGCGACCTGGTCCATCCCACCTGGGTAGGTGCGGACATCGACAGCTGGGGGATCGACCATGGCACATGGTCGGTGCTGACGCACGCCTTCCCCGACGCCTCCATCCCGGTTGTCCAGCTCAGCGTCAACGCCGACAAATCGCTGGACTACCACCTCCAGCTCGGCGCCAGGCTGGCACCGCTGCGGGAGCGGGGCGTGCTGATCATCGCCAGCGGCAATGTCGTGCACAACCTGGGCGGGATGGACTGGAACCTCGCCGATGACGGCTACGACTGGGCTCAGCGGTTCGACGAGGACGCCAAGGCCCGCATGCTGACCGACCCGGCAGAGTTCGTGACCCTTGACGCCCACCGCGACTTCGGCCATGCGGTGCCGACAGCTGACCACTTCATCCCCGCCGTGTACCTGGCTGGCCTGGCGTCAGCCACCGGAACACCGGATACCGGCGTCCTGGTTGACGGCTACGCCTACGGATCGCTGTCGATGACGGCTTACACGATCGGCGTCTCCTGCCCCCATGCCGCCGGCGAGGGGGGATCCCCGCAGCCGCCGCCCGGTCTCCCACCAGACGAGTCCAACATCTGACACCCAGCATCCGGGGGCCGACCCCCCGGGGGCAGGCGGCCGGTCGCACGGGCTGGCCGGTCGCACGGGCTGGCCGGTCGCACGGGCTGGCCGGGCGCAGCACCGGGCGCGGTCAGTCCTACGATGATGCGATGACGTCAGCCGGGTATCTCCGCTTTCCTCATATCCACGGTGACCTGCTCACCTTCGTGGCCGAAGACGACGTGTGGCTGGCGCCGATGGACGGTGGCCGGGGCTGGCGGCTGTCCGCGGACCGGGCCGAGGCTGCCAGCCCGCGGTTCTCCCGCGATGGGCGCTGGGTGGCCTGGACCAGCTGGCGCGATGGCCCGGCAGAGGTGTACCTGGCCGGGGTGGACGGTGAGCCGGGCCGCCGCCTCACCTACTGGAGTGACCAGCTCGCCAAGGTGTGCGGCTGGACGCCCGAGGGCCACATGCTGGCCCTGAGCGCGAGCGGCCAGGCCTTCGAGCGGCAGGGCTGGGCGTACGCGGTCCCGGTCGATGGCGGCGCACCGCAGCGGCTGCCGTTCGGCCCGGTCGCGGACGTGACCCTGGAGCAGAGCGCCCGCGCCCTGCTGAACGGCAGCTGGGGACGTGACCCGGCCTTCTGGAAGCGGTACCGGGGCGGAACCGCCGGACGGCTCTGGACGTCGGCGGACGGCGCACCGTTCCAGCGCATCCTGGCCGACCTGACCGGGCAGTTCGCTAGTCCCATGCTGGTCGGTGACCGCCTCGCGTTCCTGTCCGACCACGAGGGCACGGGCAACGTGTACTCGTGCCGGCTGGACGGTTCCGGCCTGCTCCGGCACACCGACCACGACGGCGAGTACGCCCGGCAGGCCACCACGGACGGCAGCCGGGTGATTTACCAGGTCCGCGGCGAGCTGTGGATGCTGGACAACCTCGCGCCGGACAGCGAGCCCCGGCCGCTGAGTGTCAGCCTGGGCTCGGCGTCCACCGCACTGGCCCCGCGCCTGATCTCGGCCGCGGATCACCTGGGCGACCTGTCTTGTGACTACACCGGCCTGGCCAGCGTGATCGAGGTCCGGGGCACGGTGCACTGGCTCACTCACCGCGACGGACCGGCCCGGGCGCTGGCCGTCGAGCCTGACGTCCGTGCCGGGATGCCCCGGGTCCTGGGCCGTGACGGCCTGGTCGTGTGGGTCAGCGACGCCGGGGGCGAGGACGGACTCGAGGTCGCACCGGCCGATGGCGCGGAGGCGTCAGGGGCCGGATCCACGGGCGCGGACTCGCCCGCGGGCGGCCCGCGCCGGCTCGCCGCGGGGGAGCTGGGGCTGGTCAACGAGCTGGCCGCCGCGCCCGACGGGTCCACGGTCGCGGCGGCCGCCCGGGACGGGCGGCTGCTGGTGGTGGACATCGGCTCCGGGGCGGTGCGGCAGCTGGCCCAGTCGCCGGACGGGGCCATATCCGGGCTGGCCTACTCGCCGGACTCGGCCTGGCTGGCCTGGTCGCATCCCGGCCCGCAGCCGCTCAGCCGGATCCGGATTGCCCGGCTGGCCGACGACGAGATTGTGGACGTGACCGACGGCCGCTTCGTCGACTCCGAGCCGGTCTTCACCGCGGACGGGAAGTACCTGGCCTTCCTGTCCGCGCGCATCTTCGACCCGGTGTACGACGCGCACTTCTTCGACCTGTCGTTCCCGTTCGGGTCCCGGCCGTACCTGGTGCCGCTGGCCGCGGACACACCGTCCCCGTTCGGGCCGCTGCCCCAGGGACGGCCCGTCGGGAACGGGCCGGACAAGAACGGGGACAAGGGCGGGGCTGACGGCGGGGTCAAGGCGGGCGCGGGCGCCGATGGCGAGATCGTGGCCCGGGACGACGACCAGCCGGACGGTGAGGACGACACGCCGCCTCCCGTGCGGGTAGACGCGGAAGGCCTGCCCACCCGGGTGGTCAGCCTGCCGGTGGCCGAGTCGCGGTACGCGTCGCTGCGCGCGGTGACCGGTGGCTTCGCCTGGCTCAAGGAACCGGTCATCGGGGTGCTGGGCGAAGGGGCGGCGGTACCGGACGGCAAGCGGCCCCGGTCCTCGCTGGAACGCTTCGACCTGGCCCGCCGCAAGACCACGGAGCTGGTGGGCGGGCTGGACTGGTTCGAGGTCAGCGGGGACGGCGAGTGGCTGGTCGTCCACGACGGCAGCGAACTGCGGGTGGTCCCGTCCCAGCGGAAGGCAGATCCGGACGGTGGGGACAGCGTGCAGGTCGACCTGTCCCGTGCCCGGTTCATCGCCGACCCGGCGGCCCTTTGGCGGCATGCGTTCACCGAGGTCGGACGCTTCATGGAGCATGACTTCTGGGTCCCCGACATGGGCGGGGTGGACTGGCGCGGCACCCTGGAGTCCTACCGGCCGGTGCTGGACCGGATCGGCACTCCTTCGGAGTTCGCCGACCTGCTCTGGGAGGTCGTCGGCGAACTGGGCACCTCCCACGCCTACATCCGGCCCGGGGCCACGCCGGGCAGCGGCGGCAAGGGCCAGGTCGGGCTCCTCGGGGCGGACTTGTCCCGGGACCCGGACGGCCGGTGGCGCATCGACCGGGTGCTGCCCGGCGAGTCCTCCGACCCCCGGGCCCGCGCCCCGCTGGCCGCCCCGGGCGTGACGGTCCGGCCCGGCGACGTGCTGCTGGCGGTGGACGGCCGGCCGGTGGACCCGGCCGTCGGGCCGGGGCCGCTGCTGGTCGGCACCGCCGGCCGGCCGGTGGAGCTCACCGTGGGACGCGACGGCGAGCCGCCCCGGCGTTTCGCGGTGACCCCGCTGGGCAGCGACCGCCGGCTGCGCTACCAGGACTGGGTAGCCGAGAAGAGGCACCGGGTCCGCGAGCTGACGGATGGCCGCGCCGGGTACCTGCACATCCCCGACATGATGGGGGAGGGCTGGGCGCACTTCAGCCGGGACCTGCGGGTGGAGATGGCGCAGTCGGCGCTCGTCGTGGACGTCCGGTCCAACCGGGGTGGCCACGTGTCCGAGCTGGTCATCGAGAAGCTGGCCCGCCGGATCATGGGCTGGGACATCCCGCGCTGGATGACCGCGGCCACCTATCCGCGGGACGCGCCGCGCGGCCCGATGGTGGCGCTGGCCGACGAGAACGCGGGCTCGGACGGCGACATCGTGACCGCCGCCATCCGCATCCTGGGACTCGGCCCCGTGGTGGGCACCCGCACCTGGGGCGGGGTGATCGGGATCGAGTCGCCGTTCGTCCTGGTGGACGGCACCGCGATGACCGTCCCGCGGTACGCCATCTGGCTGGATGGCTTCGGCTGGGGGGTGGAGAACCACGGCGTGGACCCCGATGTAGAGGTGCTCATCTCACCCCAGGACTGGGCCGAGGGCCGGGACGTCCAGCTGGAGACCGCGGTGCGGCTGGCCATGGAGGCCCTCGAGACTAGGCCGTCGGCCACCCCGCCGGACACGTCGGACCACCCGTCCAAGGCACGCCCGCCGCTGCCGCCCCGCCCGCGGCGCTAACCCGGGCCGCCACCGGCGGCTCGGCGCCGCTGCGCCGCGGCGGTAGGGGCCTGCACTGGTAGAGCGCCCGGCGGGAGGGGGCTGCGGCGGGAGGGGCTGCCGACGAGACAGCCGCGCCCCGCCCGCCGCGGAGAGTGGCGATCACGGCACGCCCGGCGCATCATGGAGCTGGGCAGCACGGGGCGCAGGGTCTGTCCTGCGCCCGGGTGCCGACGTGGCGAAGGAAGCGTGAATCCCATGCCCGCTGACGCGCAGTTCCAGCTGAAGGCCCGGTACCCCGCCAACCTGGACCGCTGCCGGCGGTGCGGCGCCCCGCGCACCCTGCACGGGGACGACGGGAGTTGCGGGCTCTCGTTCTCGCTGGGCAGCCGGGTCCTGGCCCTGCTCGTCACGCTCGGCGGCCTGCTCGCCCTGCTCGGCAGTGCGGCCTGGCTGCTGGCCACCGCCCCCGCGATCAACGCGGCCTCGGTGCTCGCCTTCGCCTGCCTGGTCGTCCTCGTGCTCGCGGGCGCCGCGCTGGCCCTGACCCGCCGCGGCTAGCGGGGTCACCGGGCGGTACCTCCGCTCAGGAGGGTGAGGCGGGATCGCCGCGCCTGTGAGGACGACGAGGACTATGCAGGCTGAGGATCGATCTCGTAGTGCAGCGAGACGATGCCGTCTGTCGTGACACGTGCGTCCAACAGCCGCAGTCGAGTCGGGAGCTGGCCCGGCGGCCTCGGAACGCCGTCGAAGGTGGTCGGCGTTCCGAGGCCGCCGACCAGTGACGGCAACAGCATCAGGTGAAGCTCGTCAACGAGCCCGGAACGCAACAGCGCACCGTTGAGGCCGCCTCCGGCTTCCGAGACGACACACGTCGCTCCGAGCCGGTCCTTCATCATGCGCAGGGCGTCGCCCAGGTCGACCGGTCCGTCGCCAGCGACGAGATAGGGGACATCCTCGCTCCGTAGATGCGCCAAGTACGGCGCCGGTGTCGCGTGCGACACGATGACCAGCAACCGTCTGCCCGCGTCTCCCTTGTATGTCCATCTGATCCGGCCGCGGCCGTCGACGACCGCGAACCACCGGCAGTTGGCCTCGGCGGGCAGGAAGTCGTCATAGAGCGTCGCGATGTCGCCACTGGGCGCGGGCAAGCCCGTGATCGGCCCGTCCGCATCCGCAGCGAATGTTCCGCTTCCCTCCAGAACCACCTGGGGCGCGTACCGCCGCTCGATCTCCGCGCGGCGTGCTGCGAACATCCCGTCCGCGCTGCCGGGATGAATGGAGTCCCACATTTTTCCCGCGGCTTCGTCCAGCAACCGGCTAGCGCGGTTGAGCGTCACCCGCCCATCAGCTGAGGCGGTCACCGACACCACAAGCCGCGGCCTGGCCGAGCGAGCCGCACGGACATCCGGTGCGGTGTCCACCATCGACCCTCCCATATCGTCGCAACCAGCTTGCGGTTTGATCGTCCATACACTAACCAGCACATCCGACGAGCTCCCTCCAGCGCTTCCAGCCGGGACGGCTCTTCCTTGGAGCCGGGCTCGAAACCTGCGCGTCTGATGGCACCTGGGGGGCCGGCCTGGGAGAACGCTGGTGCAGGCGGACCAGGCGCCCGGCCTCCGAGGCCCAAACGCCGTTCCGTGATCAAACGAATAGTGTTGCCGGGACGACACCAATCGTCTGATCACGCTGGTGGGGTGCCCAGCGTCAGGCCACGTCGGCAACACCAGCCACGCAGGCCACAAAGATACCGGCGGCTCGGGGACCCGGGGCCTTCGTGGTCGGAAAGGGCTGCGGGCACAGCCCCTTTCGTTGCCATTCTGAGCGGGCAGGGAGGGGAATGGCCGGCGGGGCCAGCTTGTGCGCGCCGATGGGCATGTTCTTATCGTCCGGACGGGAAAAACCGTGATGACCGGGCCCCGGGCAACGAAGCCGTCGCGGTGCCGGTGGCGACCGTGTGCCCGCGCCTGCGGCCGGGTGACCTCAGGGCTGGTTAGAGGTGGTTAGAGGGGGCTTGTGTAGCTCCCCAGCCAGTGCAGCTTCAGCCAGAGGAGGGCGGCGGTCCAGGCGCCGCTGACCTCCAGGATGCCGACCAGGACCAGCAGGCCGCCGCCGATCCGGGCGATGAGCTGGGCGTGCCGCCGGGCGAACTGGAACGCGGTCACGCCCCGCTGGAAGGCCAGGGCCACGATGATGAACGGGATGCCCAGGCCGAGGCCGTAGATGAACGCGAGCACGGCGCCGCGGACCGCCGTGCCCGAGGTGAAAGCCAGCGACAGCACGGCGGACAGGGTGGGGCCGACGCACGGAGTCCAGCTCACCGCGAAGAGCACCCCGAGCAGCGGGGCGCCGATCAGGCCGGCCCGGGGCCGGATCGAGGGCCGGGCGATCCGGCCCGTGATGGGAAAGCGGTCGAACACTCCGGCGAACATCAGGCCCAGCACGATCGTGACCGCGCCCAGGATCTGGGTCACGCCGGCCTGGTGGCGCACCAGCACCAGCCCCAGGCCACCGAAGGCCAGGCCCTCGGTGGCGAACACGAGCGAGAAGCCCAGCACGAACAGCGTGGTGCCGAGCAGGGTCCGGCCCCGCGTGGAGCCCGTGAGCCCGCTGGTCCGCGCCCCGGTCGCGGGGGCGCCTTGCGCCCCCGCGGACCTGGCCGCGCCCGCGCCGGCCGAAGCCTCGCTGGCCGGGCCGGCCACGGTCGTCCCGTCGGGTGCCACCGCCACCCGCTCCGTGGCGGCCGCCTCGGCACGCTGCGCATCCGTCCCGGACATGCCGGTCACGTAGGACAGGTAGCCCGGGACCAGCGGCAGGACGCACGGCGACAGGAACGTGAGCGCGCCGGCCGCCGCCGCGATCGGCGCGGCCAGGATCAGCGGTCCGGACTGGACCAGGTGCTCGATCCCGCCACCCATCGGCACGCCTCCTGTTCGGGCCCCAAACTACCGGTTCCCCGGCCGGCCATCGGTGGGTGGCCGCCCCCGGTGGCCATTGCCCGGCTCCAGCCCCGGATCTACTGTTCGGGTTAGCTCGGCTGTTGGTTTGCGGAGAACTGTGTGCGATCGCGTGCGGTCGTGCGCCCTTCACGGCAGGCCGCCAGCCTTTGGCGCCGACCTGTCCTTCGCCCCGCAGGAACTCGCGGCGGGGGCGCAGTTCACCGACCGCGGGCCGCAGAAGAGCCCCGTCACGATCATGCGCGAGAACGGTGCCAACTACGTCCGGATGCGGCTGTGGGTGAACCCAACTGCGGGCTATAACGATCTGTCCGTGGATCTGGCTCTGGCCCGGCAGGTGCACGCGGCCGGAATGAAAGATCTTCCTGGACATCATGTACTCCGACTTCTGGGCCGACCCGACCAAGCAGAACATCCCGGCCGCGTGGCAGGGGCAGGATCTGGCCCAGATCACCGCGACGGTGCAGTCGTACACCCAGCAGGTGATCGGCGCGTTCGCGAAGCCACCGGCCGATCTCGGCCATGCGGCAGAACGTGGACGCGCGCTGGCCACCCAGCTCTACAAGAAGATCGTTATCGCGGAGACTCAGTACCCGTGGACGCTGGCCAGCGGGAACTCTCCGATCGGCGACAGCACCGGCAACTTCGTGTGGGAGCCGAGCCAGCTCTCCGCCGGCCACCCGGCCAGTCCCGGCCGTGGGAGCCCGGGACCGGCATCGGCACCCCGAACGCCAACCTCACGCTGTTCAACTCCCAGGGCGTGGCCCTGCCGTCGGTCGGGATCCGGAATCCGGCCGCCGTGTGCCAGACCTATGACCCCAGGGTCGTGCCGTGTGTTGTGGGCTGAGCTAGTCCGGGGGGCGACCCCCTGGGCCCCCGCCATCTGCGGCGGATACCCGGTGGCTTGCGGCCTAGGCACAGCTCAGCCCGGGATCGGGAGGATCAGCGTGGGGCCTGGTCAGGCGTGTGGTGAGGGGCGCTGAGCCGGAACAGGTTGACGATCTGGCAGAGCAGGGCCAGGGCGGTGAGCAGGCCCATGCCAAGGGACGCGCCGCTGCCCCCGCTGTTCACGAACGCCGCGCCGCTGGCCGCCGCACCCAGCACGGCCAGCAGGCTCACCACCGAGGTGACCACGAAGAATCCGGAGCGGGCCACCACGGCCCGGACCATCAGCGCGATGGAGCCGAGCAGCAGGAGGAGGCCCAGCCCGGCGTGCACCGCCAGCGAGGCCGGACCGTTCGCCAGGGCCCGGCCGGCCGCGGCGAGCATGCCGCCGCCGTGATCACGGGCGGGCACGGTGACGTACAGGTTCACCGCGATGCCCAGCGCGTACTGGACGAGCAGCGCGACCGCAAGCCCGAGGCTGGACCGGCGGACGGCCTCGTCACCGCCCGCCCTCAGCCGGGGTTCGGGGCGCCGCGCTACAGAGATTCCGGACGTGCCTGCCGTCTCGTGCACGGTGATTCACCACTTCCAGCAGATGATTGCGAGATAACAGTGTTCTTAGCAGAGATGATTTCGCATCGCAAGTATTTTGCTGAGTGATAGTATTGGGCGGTGCAAGACACCACGCAAGGCTCCGCTCCCGAGGCCGCGGAGCGTGACGCGGCCACCATCTCCGCCACAGCGGCCGGCGTCCATGCAGGCGGGGAGGCAGGCGGTGAGGTCCCGGCCGTCCCCGGGGACCATCTGGCCTTCCTGCTCGTGCAGCTAGGGCTGCACGGGGCACGGCGGTTCGGCGAGCGGCTAGCGCCGCTCGGCCTGGAGCAGCGGCACGCCGGGATGCTCATCCGGCTGGCTGCGAACCAGGGCCGGTCCCAGCAGGCCATCGCCGAGATGATCGGGGTGAACGCGACCCGGATGGTCTTCCTGGTAGACGAGCTGGAAGAGCACGGCCTGGTCGAGCGCAGGCGCAATCCCGCCGACCGCCGCTCCCACGCGCTCTACCTGACCGAGCAGGGCCTGGCCACGGTGGACCAGGTCCGGGCGGTGACCGCCGAGCACGAGGCGGAGTTCGGCGCCGGGCTCACCGAGGCGCAGCGCGCCCAGCTGGTCAGCCTGCTCCGCCTGGTGGCGGAGGAGCAGGGGCTGCACCCCCGGGGGATGCCCGGCCCGGCCCCGGGCCGGGCGCCGCTGCCCTGCTGACCCCGGGCCACCCGGCCGCCGACCGGGCGGGCCTCCACGCCGGCCACCGAGAGGCCGGCCACCGAGAGGCCGGCCACCGAGAGGCCGGCCACGGCGAGCCGTTCGGCGGCGTCCTCGCCCCCCAGGCCCATGCACAGAACGACGACATCCACCTCGTGCAGGGTCGTCCCGCCTCCCCCAGGGGTCGATCGGTCCCGGGTCTCAGGGTATGGCAGGGTGGAATTACGGCGACGGAGACCTGGTTTCCTAGAACGTGCCTGGCACAACCAACAGGGACGGGGTAATCGATGACTTCTGAGCGCGGAGACGATATCTGCTCGTCTGGCCCGCCACTCACCGAACGTGAGGCGGAGGAACAGGCGCACGGGATCGCGTTCAAGACTGGGCCGCCCGGAACGGTCGGGGTTGAGCTGGAATGGCTGGTCTGTGACGGCCGTGACCCGGCTCTCCCCGTTGACCAGCGGCGAGTGGCCGCAGCCCTCGCCCGCCTGGACGAGCCCGGGGCGCTCCCTGGCCGAGGTCGGCTGACTACCGAACCCGGCGGCCAGGTCGAGCTGAGTTCCGCGCCCGCCTCCGGCCTGGGCGGCTGCGTAGCGGCGGCTGGGAGCGACCTTACGGCCGTCCGCCAGGCCATCGCCCCTGCGGGGCTCAGCCTCGCAGGGCACGGCCTTGATCCCCTTAGACCCCCACGGCGCGTCCTGGACCTGCCGCGTTACGCGGCCATGGAACAATTCTTCGACCGCAGCGGCCCCTGGGGCCGGGTCATGATGTGCAGCACCGCCTCGGTCCAGGTGTGCGTGGACGCCGGGCAGGAGCAGAGCGGTCCCTCCGGATTCCGTTGGCGCTGGCACCTGCTGCACGGGCTGGGTCCGGTGCTCGTGGCGTCGTTCGCCAATTCCCCGTTCCAGGACGGCCGGATGTCCGGGTGGAAGTCCACCCGCCAGGCGGTGTGGTCCCGGCTCGACCCCAGCCGGACCCGGGCCCCGGCGGACGCGGAACCAGGCGCTGCGGATCGCGGGCCGCGCTGGCCGGAGGATACCGATCCCCGGGAGGACTGGGTGAGCTACGTGCTCGACGCCCAGGTCATGCTGCTGCGTGATCCCGGATCCCGCCGCTGGACCGCGCCGACCGGCCTCACGTTCCGCGACTGGGTGCGCGGCGCGGCGGGGCCCCCGCCTACGGCCGATGACCTCACGTATCACCTGTCCACCCTGTTCCCGCCGGTCCGGCCGCGCGGGCACCTTGAGCTCCGGGTGATCGACGCGCAGCCTGGCGACGGCTGGATCGTGCCGACCGCGGTGGTATCCGCCCTGCTCGATGACCCGGTCGCGGCGCAGGCCGCGATGGCCGCGGTGGAGCCGCTGCAGAAGGACACCCGTCCCGGCGAACTGCTGCTGCGCGCGGCCCGCCACGGCCAGGACGACCCGCAGCTGGCCACGGCCAGCCGGGAATGCTTCGCCGCGGCCGACGCCGGGCTGGTCCGGCTCGGGGCCCCGGCCTCGATCCGGGACGCGGTCACCGGATTCGCCGACCGCTACGTACTGCGTGGCCGGTGCCCCGCGGATGACCGGCTCGACGAGGCCCGCGCAGCCGTCAGCCTCCTGCACCACCCCCGCAACCCCGACGCATGTCTGGAGGAATCCCCATGACTCCCACGCCCGCTACCCCTGCCCCGCGACCGCAGGACGGCGGCCCGGTGGTTGGCGGTTCGCAGGACGGCGGCCCGGTGGTTGGCGGGACGGTGTTTGGCGGGACAGCGGACGAGCTACGGGAAGTGATCGCCGGGAACCTGCTCGCCGCCCGGGAGCGGACCCGGCTGCTCACCGAGTCCGTGGACGACAGCGACCTGGTCCGGCAGCACTCTCCGCTCATGTCGCCGATGGTCTGGGACCTGGCGCACATCGCCAACCACGAAGAGCTGTGGCTGCTGCGCAACGTGGGGGGCCGGGAGCCGATGCACCCCGAGATCGACCCGCTTTACGACGCGTTCGAGCACCCGCGGTCCGAGCGGCCCACGCTGCCGCTGCTGCCGCCCGCCGAGGCCCGCGCGTACGCCCGCGAGGTCCGGGGCCGGGTCATGGACCTGCTGGAATCGGCCAAGTTCGCCGGGGACCCGCTGGTTACCGACGGGTTCGCGTACGGCATGGTAGCCCAGCACGAGCAGCAGCACGACGAGACCATGCTGATCACCCACCAGCTGCGCCGGGGCGCAGCCGCGCTCACCACGGCGCCGCCCGGGCCGCCGCCGCCGGATGCCCTGAGCCTGCCACCCGAGGTGCTGGTGGCGGGCGGCCCGTTCACCATGGGTACCTCGACCGAGCCCTGGGCCCTGGACAACGAGCGGCCCGCGCAGCAGATCTCGGTCCCGTCCTTCTACCTCGACAGCACGCCGGTCAGCAACGCCGCGTACCAGGATTTCATCGCCGACGGCGGGTACGACGAGCCGCGCTGGTGGACCACGGAAGGCTGGGCGCACCGGCAGCGGGCCGGCCTGGGCGCGCCGCTGTACTGGCGCCGCGACGGGCGCATCTGGATCCGCGACCGGTTCGGGGTCACCGAGCCGGTCCCCCCCGCCGAGCCGGTGATGCACGTGTGCTGGTACGAGGCCGACGCCTACGCCCGCTGGGCCGGGCGCCGGCTCCCGACCGAGGCGGAATGGGAGAAGGCGGCCCGGTTCGACCCGGCCACCGGGCGGTCCAGGCGCTTCCCGTGGGGTGACGAAGACCCAGCCGCCGACCGGGCCAACCTCGGCCAGCACTACCTGCAGCCTGCCGCCGCCGGCAGCTACCCCGGGGGCGCCGCGCCGTGCGGGGCACGGCAGCTGATCGGGGACGTGTGGGAGTGGACCGGCAGCGACTTCCTGCCCTACCCCGGCTTCCGTGCCTGGCCGTACCGCGAGTACTCCGAGGTCTTCTTCGGCCCCGAGTACAAGGTGCTGCGCGGCGGCTCGTTCGCGGTGGGGCCGGTGGCCATCCGGAGCACGTTCCGGAACTGGGACTACCCGATCCGGCGGCAGATCTTCTCCGGCTTCCGCACCGCCCGGGACGCCGCGCCCGCCGTGGAGCCCGGTCACCGCCGCCCGCCGGGTGGGGAGTGACGCCCCCGGATGTGCCGCCATCTGGCCTATCTCGGACCGCAGGCCACCTTGCGATCGGTGCTTACCGACCCGCCGTACGGGCTGCTCCGCCAGTCCTGGGCGCCCCGACAGCAAAGGCACGGCACGGTCAACGCGGACGGGTTCGGGGTGGGCTGGTACGCCGACGCTGACCTGGTGCCCGCCCGCTACCGGCGCGCGGTGCCGATGTGGGGCGACGCCTCGTTCGCCGACCTGGCCCGGGTGACCAGCACCCGGGCGCTGCTCGCCGCGGTTCGCTCGGCCACGGACGGCACCGCCCAGGGCGAGGCCGCCGCCGCCCCGTACGCCGCGGGGCCGTGGCTGTTCAGCCACAACGGCAGGCTCGATGGCTGGCCCGGCGCGACGGCCGGGCTGGCTGCCACCCTGCCCGCCGAGGACCTCCTCGCCCTCGAGGCGCGCACCGACTCCGCGCTGGCCTGGGCGCTCGTGCACCGGCGGTTGCGGGACGGGGAGAGCCCGGCCGACGCGCTGGCCGGCACGGTCGGCGACCTCGACGCGGCCGGGATCACCGGCCGGTTCAACTTCCTGCTCACGGACGGGAGGACGATTGCCGCTACGGCCGCGGGCGACACGCTCTGCTACCGCTGCCGGCCAGGCCAGGTCGTGGTGGCCTCCGAACCCTCTGATGACGAGGCGGGCTGGCACTTCGTCCCGGACCGCACGGTGCTGACCGCGCGGCCCGGCGTAGTGGACGCGGGGCCGCTCAAGCCCGGTGACTGACGCGCGCGCACTCCATGCCCGAAAACTCCATGCCCGCAGACTCCATGCCCGCACACTCCATCCCAGCAGACTCCATGCCCGCACACTCGATCCCCGCAGACCCAGCCGGCGACGGAACTGGCCAACAGCGGACCAGGGAAGGGACTCCGATCATGAACCAGTTGCATGTCGAGAGATGCCTGCCGGACGGATTCCTGGCCGCCGCGCTGCGCGCGGATGCGCAGGCGGGCCTGACGGCGGTGCCGAAGACCCTGCCGCCCAAATGGTTCTATGACGAGCGGGGCAGCGAACTGTTCGAGAAGATCACCCTGCTGCCGGAGTACTACCCGACCCGGGCCGAGCGGTCCATCCTGGCCGCCGCGGCCCCCGCGATCGCGGCGGCAACCGGCGCCAGCGCCCTGGTCGAGCTGGGCTCGGGCTCGTCGGAGAAGACCACGCTGCTGCTCGACGCGCTGCGTGAGGCCGGCTCGCTGCGCAGCTACGTGGCGGTGGACGTGAGCGAGAGCGCCCTGATCGGCGCGGCGCACCGGGTCCTCGCGAGCTACCCGGGACTGACGGTGGACGCAGTCGTCTCGGACTTCGAGGCCCGGCTGGGCCTGCCCGCGCCCGACGGGCCCCGCCTGGTCGCCTTCCTGGGCAGCACCATCGGCAACCTGCTCCCTGCGGAGCGGGTCGCATTCCTGGCCCGGCTGCGCGCCGGCCTGCGCGATGGCGACGCCCTGCTGCTCGGCACCGACCTGGTCAAGGACCCGGCGGTGCTACTGGCTGCCTACGACGACGCCGCCGGGGTGACGGCCGCGTTCAACAAGAACGTGCTGGCCGTGCTCAACGCGGAGCTGGGCGCAGACTTCGACCTGGACGCCTTCGACCACACGGCCGTGTGGGATCCGCAGGCCGAGTGGATCGAGATGCGGCTGCGCTCCGCGGAGGACCAGGTCGTGCACTTGCCGGGCATCGGGCTGACCGCGGCGTTCTCGGCGGGGGAGCAGCTGCGGACCGAGGTGTCGGCCAAGTTCCGGCGGGCCGGTGTCGCGGCCGAGCTGGCCGCAGCAGGGTTCACCCTCCAGTCCTGGTGGACCGACGAGCAGGACAGGTTCGCGGTGTCCCTATCCGTGCCAGGCTGATCGCCCCGGCTGCCGTACTCGTCTGCTGTACTCGTCTGGCGCACTCGGCCGCCGCACTGGCGTGTCTCACTCATCTGGCGCACGCGCCTGCCGTACCATCTCCGGCATCCCCGGGGGAAATAGCGGTAATGCGCAGTTGGGGAAGATCACGTGGTCGGTGCCCTTCGCGGTATGGTTCACGCCAGGAACCTTGGCCCGCGGGGTATTCGGATTCGAGGCGGCAGGACATCACCATGGAGAAATGGAATCCGGCGGCCCGCCGTGACCTTCGTGGCGGGAGCGGCTGATGCTCACGGTCCCGTCCGCGGGCAGCGCGGACGTGTGGTGGCTCGACATCACCTCGGTCAACGTGGGCCGCGCCGAGCTGGCCGAGCTCAGCCTGGAGGAGCACAAGCGGGCCGCGGCGTTCGCGTTCCGCGCTGACCGGCGCCGGTACACCGCCGCGCACGTGATGCTGCGCCGGGTGCTGTCCGGGTACCTTGATTTCCCCCCGTCCAGCCTGGTCTTCCACCGTGAACCGTGCCCGCGGTGCGGGAAGCCGACCGGCCGGCCGGCCCTGCCGCTACGCTTCGGCGTGCATTTCTCCCTCGCGCACAGTGGGGACGCGGTGCTGATCGCCGTGGCCAGCCAGCCCGTGGGCGTGGACGTGGAGCAGCAGCCGGCCGGATGCGTCTGCTCGATGTCGGCGGACATGAACGCGGCCGACGCGGAGTGGGGCCGGTCGCTCAGCGAAGCCGGGCGCCACGAGCTGGTCATCCGGTGGTGGGTGCAGTCCGAGGCGGTCCTCAAGTGCACGGGGGAAGGCATCGGTCACGAGGTCGGCGAGTTCCCCGTCCTCGGCCGTCCCGGTGCCCCCACTGGCCTGGCCGGGCCCGGCGGGCCGGATCAGCTGGTGCCCGCCACCCCGGCGCACGGCTGCTCGCTGATCCCGCTCCCGGCGCCCGCCGGCTACCAGGCCGCACTCGCGCTCGCCGGGGGCACCCGGGCCATCCGGCTCAACGTCCAGGCGCCCTGGGCGCCCGGTACGCGCGCGGCCACCCGGGGCGCACCGGTCCGCTGAGCAGGTGACAGCGCTCCCGGCCCGCCCCTGCGATCCTGGCGATCCGACCCCCGTTCCGCAGGCGGGGCAGGGCCAGTCCTGCCAGGGTGTAGACGTCAACGACGGAAGGATTCCGGTGGCGGCGGCTTACGACCCCGGCCAGTGGCACGACTTCGGCACCTCGTTCGCCGCCGCGGCGGGTGCCCTGCTGGGGCTGGCCTTCGTGGCCATCTCCTTCAACCTCGATTCGATCCTCAAGGTCAAGGCGCTGCCCGACCGGGCCATCGAGACGCTGGCGTTCTTCGCCTACGCACTGGCCGCGAGCCTGCTGATCCAGCTTCCGGGCCTGTCGGGCCTGGGCCTCGGCATCGGCCAGGCGATCCTCGCCGCCGGAGTCGTCGTGCTGGTGATCAGGAGCCTCCCGCGGTGGAAGCAGGAACGGGAGGATCCGCTCAGCTGGCGTCTCACGCACTTCAGCCCCGCGGCCCTGACCGCCTCGCTGGCCGCCGTGGGGGCCGTGGGCACGATGACCACCAGCGCAGGCGGCCTGTACTGGCTGGCCGCCGCCATGACCGTCGCGACCGCGTCCGGGCTGATCAACAGCTGGGTCCTGCTCGTCGAGATCCGGCGCTGACCTGCGTCGCCACCGTCCCTGGCGGGCGCTATCTGGGGTTTGCGCCCATATCCATGGGACAGTGGAGGGAGTAACCGCCTGGCTCCTGGCCGGGGGGAAACGGGGGACCTGCATGCGGCCGTTCTTCAAGGACGACGACTTCAACTTCCTGACCGAGATCGCACTGGGCTCGGTCTACCGGCAGGCGGCGGACGTCGGCGAGGTGCTCACGACGGTCGATCGCATCCATGACGGCAAGGCGCAGTCGTGGGTCGATGAGTGGACGGCCACGGCCGATCGTCTCGCGAAGGAGGCGGACGCCAACGCCGGGACCGGCCGCGCGCAGTCGGCCGCCAGCCAGTACCTGCGTGCGTCGCTGTATTACTCGGTGGCGACGTACTCGGCGGACGGGACGGGAGACCCGGCCCTGTTCGCGTCGCTGTGGGAGAAGCACCGCGCCGCCTGGGACCAGTTCGTGGACCTGGGCGACTTCGGCGGGTCGGTCGCCGAGCGCGTCGAGATCCCGTATGAGACCACGACCCTGCCCGGGTATTTCTTCCGTTCCGGCGCGGCTCGTGAGCCACGGCGGACGCTGATCTTCAATAACGGCAGTGACGGCTCTGTCGTCGGCGCCTGGACCGACGGGATTGCCCCCGCACTCGCGAGGGGCTGGAACGCGATGACGTTCGATGGCCCCGGGCAGAACGCGGCGCTGGTGCGGCAGGGCCTGCCGTTCCGCCCGGACTGGGAGAAGGTCGTCACTCCCGTCGTCGATTTTCTCTCCGCCCGCGCGGACGTGGCCGGCGCGAAACTGGCGCTGCTCGGTGTCAGCCAGGCCGGCTACTGGGTGCCCCGGGCGCTGGCTTTCGAGCACCGCGTGGCGGCCGCGGTGGCCGACCCGGGCGTGGTCGACGTCTCGACCACGGTGCTCGGGCATCTGCCGCACATGATGGTGAAGCTGCTAGAAGCCGGCGAGCAGGAGAAGTTCGACCGGGACATGCAGTGGACGCTGAAACTGTCGCCGTCAACGCGGTCGCTGCTCGCGCTGCGCATGCGGCCATACGGCGTGGCCACGCCGTATGAGTTCTTCTCCGCCGCCCGCGATTACGTACTCACCGACGAGCTGATCGCCCGGATCACCACCCCGATCCTGGTCACCAGCCCGGAAAACGAGCAATTCTGGCCGGGACAGTCCCAGGAACTCTTCGGCAAGCTCAGCGGTCCCGCGGCGATCGTCGCGTTTACCGAGGCCGAGGGGGCTGACTCGCACTGCGAGCCCACCGCCTCCGGCCTGCGCGGCGAGCGGATCTTCGACTGGCTCGACGAGCAGATCCCGGCCTGACCCGGGACGGGCGTACGTCTTGCCCCCGCTCACGGAGTGCGCGATACGGATACCTGTGCGCTGCGCGGGTAACCTCCGAGGGAAGCGAGACTAAGGGCAGGGTGGCAGACATGACGGCAGTGTTCGCGGTAGATGCGTGCCGGACCCCGGTCGGCAAGATCAAGGGTGCACTGGCCACGGTCCGGCCCGATCACCTGACCGCCGAGGTGATCAAGGCCCTGGTGGCCCGCAACGAGTGGCTCGACCCAGCCCGGATCGACGACGTGTACTGGGGCGCGGCCAACCAGGCCGGCGAGGACAACCGGAACGTCGCGCGGATGGGCGTGCTGCTGGCCGGGCTGCCGGTCGAGGTGCCCGGCGCGACCGTCAACCGGCTCTGTGGATCCGGCATGGAGGCCATCGCCAGCGCGGCCCGGGCCATCGCGGCCGGGGAGGCCGACATCATGCTGGCCGGCGGGGCCGAGTCGATGACCCGGGCGCCATTCGTGCTGCCCCGGGCCAGCGAGCCGTTCCCGCGGGAGGCCGGGGCCGCCGACACCCGGCTGGGCTGGCGGCTGGTCAGCCCGCTGATGCAGGAGCTCTATCCGCCGATCACCCTGGGCGAGACGGCGGAGAACGTGGCCGAGCGGTACGGGGTGAGCCGGGAGCGCCAGGACGAGTTCGCGCTGCGCAGCCACCAGCGGGCCGCCCAGGCCCGGGACGCGGGGCGGTTCGGCGACGAGATCGTGCCGGTGCCGGCCCAGGCCGGGCCGGTCATCCAGGATGAGGGCATCCGGCCCGGGCTGACCCTGGAGGAACTCGCGGCCAAGCGGCCCGCGTTCCGCAAGGGCGGCACCGTGACCGGCGGCAACTCCTCACCGCTGAACGATGGCGCGGCCGGCGTGCTGCTGGTCTCGGAGCGGGTGCTGGGCGGCGGTGTGACGCCGCTGGCCCGGTACGAGGGCACCGCGGCCGCCGGGGTCCACCCCGACTACATGGGCATCGGGCCGGTCCCGGCCATGGGCAAGGTGCTCGGCCGGGCCGGCTGGAACGCGGGCAGCCTCGACCTGATCGAGCTCAACGAGGCTTTCGCGGCCCAGGCCGTGGCGGTGGCCGACGAGCTCAAGCTGGACCCGGAGCGGGTTAACGTAAACGGCGGCGCGATCGCGATCGGCCACCCGCTGGGCTGCTCGGGGGCCCGGATCACCACGACGCTGCTGCACGAGCTGCGCCGCCGCGGCGGTTCCCGGGCAGCGGCCGCCATGTGCATCGGCGTGGGGCAGGGCATCGCGACCCTCTGGCAGGCGCCCTAACCTGGCAGGCCCTGATCCAGGGGGCCTTAACCGCTCGCGGCGAGTTCCCCGCCGGCGTCGCCCGCCTGGCCTTCCGGGCCGGCGTCCCCGGCCTCGCCGGGCGCTCCCGCCCGGCCGCCCTGGCCGCCCCGGCCGAGCAGCACCGCGACGGGCGGGAAGATGAGCACCGACAGAACCCCCGCGCCGACCAGGGCGGCGGAGGTGGCCGGCAGCATGACCCCGTCCCGCTGCCCGATCTCGGCCAGCGCGATCAGCAGCGGCATCGTGGTGGCGGTGATGAACGTCATCTGCAGCCGCTGGCGCACGGACAGAACCCGCCGGTAGACGAGCAGCGACGGCAGGCCCCGGACCACCAGCAGCAGGACGAAGAAGAAGACCACCCGCAGCGGATCCTGGCTGATGGCCTTCAGGTCCAGCGTCATCCCGGAGGCCACGAAGAAGATCGGGATGAAGATGCCGTAGCCCACCGCGTCGAACTTGTGCTCGAGCCCGCTCGTGTCCATGTTCACCTGGCGGGTCCAGCCGCGCAGTACGATGCCGGCCAGCAGCGCCCCGAGCACCACGTCCAGGCCGAACCGGCTGGCGATGGTGAGCAGCAGGAAGAGCAGCACCGTGGTCCAGCGCAGCGTGGTCTGGCCGGTCGCGTCCTGACCCTCGCTGATGATGCCGCGCAACCGGCGGTTCCTGGTCACCAGGGGGACGAAGCTCAGCCCGAGGGCCAGCACCCCGACCAGCGCCACCGAGGCCAGGGCTGCGAAGTGGTCCCGCTGGGTGAGGAACACCGAGATCGCGATGGTGGGGAGCAGTTCCCCCACCGCCCCGGCGGCCAGCACGTAGCGGCCGAACGGCCCGGCCAGCATGTGGTTGTCCTGCAGGATCGGCAGCAGGGTGCCGAGCGCGGTGGTGGTGAGGGCCAGCCCGACCGGCACGAAGTCACGGATGTACCCGGCCGAGCCGAGCCCGGCCACCACCCCCACCGCGAGCACCACCGTCACCAGCCAGCCGGTGATCGCCAGTCGTCCCGGCCGCTCCCGCAGCAGCCGCGGGTCCAGCTCGTAGCCGGCCAGCAGGAACAGGAAGCCGAGCCCGATATTGGACAGCAGCGTGATGCTGGCCGTGTTAGCCAGCCCGAACCCGTGCGGGCCGATCAGCACCCCGCCGAGCAGGAAGATCACGACCTGCGGGATGCGCGGCCCGGGCAGCAGCGCCACCACGAGAGGCGCGAGCGCCGCCACCAGCGCCACGACGAACAGAGTCTCCAGTCCACTGGTGACGCCCACTGCGCTGCCGCCCCGCTGCTTCCCCGGACGCCCCCGTGAACGTCGGCAGGGGGTCCATTCCCACCTCAAACGGAACCTAAGCCACGTGACGTCACGCGCCGATGGCGGCGTGCGATACCGGGATAAAGTCCGTTGCGGAGAATTTAAAGGACGGGGCTGGGCCGCAAGCCCGGGGCGGCGCGGGGCGAGCACCCGGGGACGGCGGGGCTGGGGACGCCCCGTAAGGCAAGCCAGCCCGCAGGCCCGTCAACATCCCCGGGCCCGCGGGCCGGCTGTCAGCGCGGCGGGAGCCTTCCGGGCGCCCGCCGCGGAGCGCTCAGACCGCCTGCTCGGCGAGCGTGAAGGCGACCGTTCCCTCCTCGTCCACCTGCGCGTCCAGCGACTTGTCGTCCAGCGCCACCGCGGCGCCGGGCTCCAGGAAGACGCGGGCTCCTTCGGACTCGATCACCTGGTCCCCGGCTACCGGACTGTCGGCCAGCGTGACCTGGAACGCCGGGCCGCCCTCTTCTTGCGACATGATGCGCAGGCCGGTCTCATCGGGCAGTTCCGGCTGGGAGGTCAGGTTGCGGATGGCCGTCACGGCACTATCGGTCAGTGTGAGCATGATCTGCTCCTCTGTTCCATCGGGCATGTGCAGTTCTGCGACCCCCTACCCCGTCTCGCCAGCCTCACTCCCCGTCCGGTGCGCTAACCCGCGCGCCGGCGGGACCGTGTCGAGAATCGCGTGCCAGCCCCGACACCTGGCTGACGGCGCTACCGTGGCACCGCGTGACCAGGGAGGATGAGCAGATGCGATTCATGCTGCTGCAGAACTACGGGCCGGCGGAGTCGGGCTGCCCGCCGATGCCGGAGTGGTCACCCGCCGACATCAGGGCCCACATCGAGTTCCAGCACGCGCTCAACCGCGAGCTTCTCGAGCGGGGCGAGCTGGTGGACGCCCAGGGGCTGGCCGGTCCCGAGCAGGCCCGGCGGGTCGTGTCTGACGGGACCGGCGCGCCGGTCATCACCGACGGCCCGTTCCCCGAGTCCAAGGAGCTGCTGGCCGGGTACCGGCTGGTGGACGTGGAGACGCCCGCGCGGGCCATCGGGATCGCCGCGCAGGCCTCCGCCGCGCCGGGACCCGGCGGGGCGCCGATCCGCCAGCCCATCGAAGTCCGCCAGGTACTCAGTGCCCCCGACCCGGACCTGTGAGTGCCGTCCGGTACCGGCTCGCGAGGGTGGGCCGTCAGGCCCGGCCGAGTGGCCGGTGGGGTCGTTCTTGCCGGACGGCGCGAACGTCTCGGAAAGCCCTGTGAGCGTTACCCAGGGCCTGCTGCGCGAACTGGCGCCGCAGGTGCTCGGGGCCGTGGCGCGCCGCTCCGGGGACTTCGCCGCCGCCGAGGACGCCGTCCAGGAGGCGCTGCTGGCCGCGGCGACCCGGTGGCCCCGGGACGGGACGCCAGACAACCCGCTCGGCTGGCTGATCCGGGTGGCCGCGCGCCGGCTGACCGATCAGTACCGCAGCGAGGATGCCCGGCGCCGCCGGGAGGTGCTGGCCGCCTCGTGGTCACTGACGGCCCTGCCCGGCCCGGTGCCAGGCGAGGATGCCCCGGCCCGGGACGACACGCTGATCCTCATGTTCATGTGCTGCCACCCGTCGCTCTCCCCGGGCGCGGCCATCCCGCTCACGCTGCGCGCGGTCGGCGGCCTGACCACGCGGGAGATCGCGGCCGCGTTCCTGGTGCCGGAACCGACCATGGCACAGCGGATCAGCCGGGCCAAGGCCACCCTGAAAGCCTCTGGCGAGCCATTCACGCTGCCGCCCCCGGACCAGCGGGCCGGGCGGCTCCGGTCCGTGCTGCACGTCCTGTACCTCCTGTTCAACGAGGGGTACGCCAGCAGCGGCGGTCCCGACCTGGCGCGGAGCGACCTGTCCGGCGAGGCCATCAGGCTGGCCCGGGGGCTGCACTCCAGCCTGCCCGGCGACCCGGAGGTGACCGGGCTGCTGGCGCTGATGCTGCTCACCGACGCGCGGCGGCCCGCCCGGACCGGGCCCGGCGGTGAGCTGATCCCGCTGGCCGAGCAGCAGCGCACCCGGTGGGACCGGGCGCTCATCACCGAGGGGACGACGCTCATCACCGCGGCGCTGCGGCAGCGTCAGCCGAGGGAGGGCCAGCCGAGGGAGGGCCAGCTGGGGGAGTACCAGCTGCAGGCCGCGATCGCCGCCGTGCACGACCAGGCGCCAAGTCACGCCGGGACCGACTGGCCGCAGATCCTGTCCCTGTACGGCCTGCTGGAACGGCAGACCGGGAACCCGATGGTGACTCTCAACCGGGCGGTGGCCGCGGCCATGGTGGAGGGACCGGCGGCCGGGCTGGCCCTTCTGGACGGGGTCCGTGGCCGGCTCGGCGGCCATCACCGCGTCCACGCCGTGCGCGGGCACCTGCTCGAGATGGCCGGGGACGCCGCCGGTGCCGCCGCCGAGTTGCGGTCTGCGGCCGCGGGCACTGCGAACCTGCGCGAGCAGCATTACCTGACGGCCAAGGCGGCCAGCCTCGCCGCGAGCCCGGCGGGTGGCCCGGGGTAGGGTCGGCCACGGGTGTGCACCGCGAACAAGGGAGCCCGCGCCGTGGGCGGAAACAGCAGCGCGCCGGACGCTGCGGCGGAGGGAGAGCGGTCCGGCGCTGCCATGACGGTCGGCGACCTGGCTGGATTCACGGCCGGCCCGCCGCCGGAGGACCGGCTGCCGGACCGGATCTGGACTATCCCGAACGCGATCAGCATCGCGCGCCTGCTCGGTGTGCCGGTGTTCCTGTGGCTGGTCCTCGGCCCGCACGCGGATGGCTGGGCGGTCATCCTGCTCATCGCCGCGGCGGCGTCGGACTGGCTGGACGGGAAGCTGGCCCGGGCTCTGCACCAGGAGAGCCGGCTCGGGCAGGTGCTCGACCCCACCGCGGACCGGCTCTACATCGGCGTCATGCTGATCGGGCTGGCCATCCGGGCCATTATCCCCTGGTGGCTGGTAGGGGTGCTGGTCGGCCGGGAACTGGTCCTCGGCGTGGCCCTGCTCCGGCTGCGGTCCCGTGGCTGGGAGCCGCTCCAGGTCAGCTTCGTGGGCAAGGCCGCCACGCTGTGCCTGTTCTATGCGTTCCCGCTGCTGCTGCTGGGCGCCTACTCTGGCGACGCGGCGCTGGCGGCCAAGGTGGTCGGCTGGGCGTTCGTGGCCTGGGGGACTGCGCTGTACTGGACGGCGGCCGGGCTGTACCTGGTCCAGGCCTGGCGGCTCACCGCCCCGGAGCCCGGGCCGGGGGGTCCGGAGCCGGGCCGCAGGGTGGGGCCGGGGGGTCCGGAGCCGGGCCGCGAGGTGGCCGAACCGGAACAACCGGATGGCTAACCAGATAGCGGCGTTGGCCGGCCGCGAGCCGCCCGTCATGATGGAGGCACCCCGCCGATCCGCCGTCCGGCCTGGGCGCGGGGAGGAAGGGACGCTGGACCGGACGATGGTGAAGGAGGCCCGCCACCGGTGAAGGCAGTCGTGATGGCCGGCGGTGAGGGTACCCGGCTGCGGCCGATGACCGCTAACCAGCCCAAGCCGTTGCTGCCCGTGTGCAACAAGCCGATCATGGAGCACGCGCTGCGGCTGCTGAAGCGGCACGGGTTCGACGAGACAGTGGTCACCGTCCAGTTCCTGGCCTCGCTGGTCCGCAACTTCTTCGGCGACGGCGAGGACGTGGGGATGAGCCTCCAGTACGCGACCGAGGAGGCCCCGCTCGGCACGGCGGGCAGCGTGAAGAACGCCGAGGACGCGCTGCGGGACGAGTCGTTCCTGGTCATCTCGGGCGACGCGCTCACCGACATCGACCTGACCGCCATGGTCCGCGCGCACAAGGAAACCGGTGCCCTGGTCACCGTCGGGCTCACCCGGGTGCCGAACCCGCTGGAGTTCGGCATCATCATCGTGGGCGAGGACGGCCGCATCCAGCGGTTCCTGGAGAAGCCGACCTGGGGGCAGGTGTTCTCGGACACGGTCAACACCGGGATCTACGTGATGGAGCCCGAGGTGCTCGCCGAGGTGGCGCCCGGTGAGTCGGTGGACTGGTCCGCTGACGTGTTTCCCGCCCTGCTCAAGCGCGGGGCGCCGCTGTACGGCTGGATCGCGGACGGCTACTGGGAAGACGTCGGCACGCACGAAAGCTACCTCAAGGTCCAGGCCGACGTGCTGTCCGGACGGGTGGACACCGAGATCGACGGGTTCGAGGTGTCGCCCGGGGTCTGGGTGGCCGAGGGCGCCGAGGTCGACCCGGAGGCCCTGCTCTCCGGGCCCCTCTGCATCGGGGATTACGCCAAGGTCGAGGCGGGCGCGGAACTGCGCGAGTTCACCGTGCTGGGCAGCAACGTGGTGGTTAAGGAGGGCGCCTTCCTGCACCGCGCCGTGGTGCACAACAACGTGTACGTGGGCCAGGGCGTCACCTTGCGCGGCTGCGTCATCGGCAAGAACACCGACGTGATGCCCTCGGCGCGGATCGAGGAAGGCGCGGTCGTCGGGGACGAGTGCGTGATCGAGCCGGAGGCCTACCTCTCCGCGGGCGTCAAGGTCTACCCGTTCAAGACCATCGAGGCCGGCGCGGTGGTGAACACCAGCGTCATCTGGGAATCGCGCGGCCAGCGCACCCTCTTCGGGCCGCGCGGGGTGTCCGGCCTGGTCAACGTCGAGATCACGCCCGAGCTGTGCGTGCGGCTGACCAGCGCCTACGCCACCACGCTGAAGAAAGGGTCCATGGTCACCACGTCCCGTGACGTGTCCCGCGCGGCGCGGGCGCTCAAGCGGGCCGTCCAGTGCGCGCTGAATGCCAGCGCGATCAACGTGGTGGACCTGGAGGCGCAGCCGCTGCCGGTGGCCCGGTTCCAGACCGCGCGCAGCGTGTGCAGCGGGGGCGTGGCGCTGCGCACCACCTCCGGCGACCCACAGTCAATCGACATCGTGTTCCTGGACGAGCGGGGCGCGGAGCTGTCCCAGACGGCCGCACGCAAGCTGGAGCGGGTCTTCTCCCGGCAGGAGTACCGGCGCGCCTTCCCCGGCGAGATCGCCGAGCTCACCTACCCGTCCCGGGTGGTGGAGTCCTACACGATGGAACTGGCGCGCAGCGTGGACCTGACCGGGGTGCGCGAGGCGGAATTGAAGGTCGTGGTGGACTGCGCCGGCGGCACGGTGTCGCTGGTCCTGCCCAGCCTGCTCGGCCGGCTCGGCGTGGACGCGCTCACCGTCAACAACCGGCTCGACGAAGGCACCCCCACGCAGAGCCTGGCCCAGGTCCGGGCGGGCATGCAGCGGCTGTCCGAGCTGGTCGCCTCGTCCCGCGCCGCCTTCGGGGTGCGGTTCGACCAGGTCGGCGAGCGGATCATGCTGGTGGACGACAGGGGCGCGAGCATCAGCGACGACCGGGCCCTGCTGGTCGTCCTGGACCTCATCGCGGCTGAGCGGCGGTCCGGCCGGGTGGCGCTGCCGGTGACTACCACCCGGGTGGCCGAGCAGGTCTGCAGGTTCCACGGCGTGCACGTGGACTGGACGCCCACCTCGCTGCACGGCCTCACCGAGGCCACCGCGGGTGACGACGTCATCTTCGGCGGTGACGGCCGGGGCGGGTTCGTGGTGCCGGAATTCAGCCGGACGCTGGACGGTATCGCGGCCTTCGCCCGGCTGCTCGGCCTGGTCGCCCGGACCCGCCTGTCGCTGAGCCAGATCGACGCCCGGATCCCCCCCGCGCACCTGCTGCGCCGATCCATGCCCACGCCGTGGGCGGCCAAGGGCAGCGTGATGCGGACCGTCGTGGAGGCGGCAGGCGACCGGACCGTGGACACTACCGACGGGGTGCGCATCGTGGAGCCCGATGGGGGCTGGGTCCTGGTGCTGCCCGACCCCGCGGACGCGGTGACGCACTTGTGGGCGGAAGGCGCGGACGCCGACACCGCCCAGGCGCTGCTGGACGAGTGGGCCGCCGTAGCGGAGCGCTCTGGCAATTGAGTGGGCCGCCGTAGCGGAGCGCTCTGGCAATTGAGCGGGCCGCCGTAGCGGAGACGATCAGCCTATTAACAAGCCAGCGATCGGGTCAGGGCGTTAAGCTGGCCAGCTCAGTGTCCAGCTAGGGCATCGCCACCCGTGAGACAATCCACCTCATCGGAGCGTGCACGTGTCGTGCGTCGGAGGTGCGGCCAGGATGTGGCGAAGGCGTCGCGAAAGCGGCCCGGGCGCGTCCGGGGGCCCGGAGTCATCCACAGGTCAAGGACGGCGCCAGGGCTGGCGGGCACGATTCACCCCGGCTGGACGACGCGCGTGGCGCATGGACCCGCCGGGCGCACCCCAGGTAGCGTGGAGTCCGCCAGCTGAGTATGCAACATCCGAGCACGCACCGTCCGAGCACCGGGAACGGGCCAGGTCCGATGCGGTCCCCGCCCCGAGCCCATGGCCAGCAGAGGAGAGGCTGGGCCACGACATGCCGAGCATCTACTGCACACGCTGCGGTCAGGCCAATCCTGACGACGCGCGTTTTTGCCTGCATTGCGGGACGATGCTGGCGCGAGGGGGGGCCGAGCGCCCCGGCGAAACGACTTCGACCATCTCGCTGGGCGGTGACCTGGCCGACGGCGACTACGACGAGTTCAACGACCAGGCCGCCCCGGAGGACTCCCTGCCTCCCGGTACCGCGCTGCTGGTGGTCCGGCGCGGCCCGAACGCGGGCAGCCGCTTCCTGCTCGACCACGACATCACCACGGCCGGGCGGCACCGGGACAGCGACATCTTCCTTGACGACGTGACGGTCTCGCGCCGGCACGCCGAGTTCTACCGCCGCGGCGACCGCTTCACCGTCCGTGACGTCGGCAGCCTCAACGGCACCTACGTCAACCAGGAGCGGATCGAGGAGGCGCCGCTGACCGGCGGCGACGAGGTCCAGATCGGCAAGTTCCGGCTGGTGTTCCTGACTGGGCGGCGGCCCCAGTATGAGCGCGGCGGCGGGGGCGCCCAGGTAGGGGCATGAACGCTCAGCCTGCCCGGGCTTCTTTCGGCATCGGTGAGGTGCTTGCCCAGCTTCGGGGCGAGTTCCCTGATGTCAGCGTCTCCAAGATCCGCTTCCTGGAGTCCGAGGGGCTGATCCAGCCCGCCCGCTCGCCGTCGAAGTACCGGCGGTTCATCCCGGCCGACGTGGACCGGCTGCGCTACATCCTGACTGCCCAGCGTGACGAGTACCTCCCGTTGCGGGTGATCAAGGAACGGCTGGCCGCCGCCGAGGACGGCGCCGGGGAGGACCCCGACGGGCCGCCCCGCCGCCGGCCACTTAGCCGGCGGGAACTGCTCGACGCGGCCGGGATCGACGACGGCTACCTGGCCGAACTGGAAGATTTTGGGCTGGTCCGGGCTTCGGGACGGCAGTACGAGCCGGAGGCCGTGGACGCTGCCCGGATCATCGTCGCGCTTGGCCGGTACGGGGTCCAGGCGCGGCACCTGCGCGCCGTCCGCGCTGCGGTGGAGCGCGAGACCTCCCTGATCGAGCAGGTGGTCGCGCCCACGCGGCGCCAGCGCAGCCCCGGTTCGCGGGAGCGGGCCGGGGAGACCGCCCAGGAAATCGCGGCCCTGTCCCTCCAGTTGCACGCGTCGCTGATGGGGAGCGCCCTGGCCGACGCCGGCCTCCAGACGGACGGGCTGGCCCAGGCGGCCTGCGGGGGCTGGTCCGGTGAGTCCGCTCCGCCCGCCCAGACCGAAGTCAGGCTGGGAGGTGCGGGGTATGACGAGCCAGGATTCGCCGGGCCAGCCGCAGCCAGGTCCGGGGCGTGAGCAGGCCTGGCCGGGCCGGCCGCCACAGCACTTTCCGCCGGCACGGGTGTACGTTGGCAAGGGAGCGCCCACCGCAGGGCCCATGCACGAGGCAGCGCGTCACGCGCGTGTGAGGACGGAGCCGCCGTGAGGAAGATGGAGGTCGTCGGCGTCCGGGTCGAGATGCCGACGAACCAGCCCATCGTCCTGCTGAAGGAGACGCAGGGAGACCGTTACCTGCCGATCTGGATCGGGCCGGTCGAGGCAACCGCGATCGCTTTCGCCCAGCAGGGCATGGTCCCCGCGCGCCCGCTCACCCACGACCTGTTCCGGGACGTGCTGGAGGCGCTCGAAGTCCAGCTACAGACCGTGAACATCACGGCGCTGCGGGACGGCATCTTCTTCGCGGACCTGATCTTCTCGAACGGCAAGGAAGTCAGCGCCCGGCCGTCGGATTCCATTGCCCTCGCGCTGCGCACCGGCGCGGCCATCTACGCCAGCGAGGAAGTCCTCGACGAGGCGGGCGTGGCCATCCCGGACGAGCAGGAAGACGAGGTTGAGAAGTTCCGCGAGTTCCTCGACACCATCACCCCGGAGGACTTCGGCCGCGCGACATGACGGCCCGCGGCGCCGCTGGCCGTAGGCTGGGTGGAGAGCCCGGCGGCGACGCGCCGCCGGCGATCGTTGACGCACCCGCCGCTGGCGGCCTACCGTGCGAGACGAGTACCCAGGGTGGCGAGCTCCCGGGTGGAGGCAGGCGTGGCGGTAACCAAAGGTAACAGCGATTCACCCGGAGTCCGCGGTGCGGCGGTCCGGCAGGCTGGGGAGCAGGGGCTGCTGTTCGGCGACGACGTCGCCACCCGGCCGGAAGGAATCGGCTACCGCGGTCCCACCGCGTGCTCAGCCGCCGGGATCACCTACCGCCAGCTTGACTACTGGGCCCGGACAGGCCTGGTCGAGCCCAGCGTCCGGCCCGCCCAGGGATCTGGCTCGGCGCGGCTGTACAGCTTCCGCGACATCCTCGTGCTCAAAGTGGTCAAGCGGCTGCTGGACACCGGCATCTCGCTGCAGCAGATCCGCGCCGCCGTGGCCCACCTGCACAGCCGGGGCACCGACGACCTGGCCAAGGTCACGCTGATGAGCGACGGGGTCTCCGTCTACGAGTGCACCTCCTCCGACGAGGTCGTGGACCTGCTGCAGGGTGGCCAGGGCGTGTTCGGCATCGCGCTCGGCCGCATCTGGCAGGAGGTCGACGGGACCCTGGCCGAACTGCCGGCTGAGCAGGCTGACGAGGCTGCGGACGGCACGGCGGAGGCCGCCGGAAGCAGCACGCGCGCCGACGAGCTGGCCCGGCGGCGGGCCCGCCGGACCGGCTGACGCGCCTGGCCTTGGCCGGCCTGGCTTCTCCGGACACGCGCGGGCGGTGGGTGGGTAGGTGGGCCTGCGGGCCGTGGCCGCGGGCCGCCGTGCCGCAGTGCCGGCTCGGGTAAGCTCGATATCGCTGATCACACCGTCCGGGAGAGACTCCGCGCAGCCAGCGCGGGGCGCCGAAGGGGCAACCTCCCCGGAACCTCTCAGGCACCCAGGACCGGACGGGACAGGCATCTCTGGAGTTCACGCGCGCAGCGGCGTGCCGCGCCCGCTCACGGCGTGCCGCCTCCGTGCGGGCGGCGACAGAGGGGGAGGACCAGGCAGGCACGGGCGTGCCTGGCGGCTCCCTCTGGAGGCTCCCATGACGTTTGAGGCACCGCAGTCTGACGCACCGCAGTCTGACGCACCGCAGTCTGAGGCAGGGCAATCCGGGGAACGGCAGTCCGGGTCGCTGGCCTTCGAATCACGCCACATCGGGCCGTCCACCGCCGATCAAGAGCGGATGCTCGCGGCGACCGGCCACGCCACCCTCGACGAGCTGACCCAGGCGGCCCTGCCCCCGGGGATCGGCGACTCCAGGCCGCTGGGCCTGCCGCCCGCGCTGTCCGAGGCGGAGGCGCTCGCAGAACTGCGCCGTCTGGCCGGCCGCAACACGGTTGCCCGGTCCATGATCGGGCTGGGCTACTACGGCACGCACACCCCGGCGGTGATCCGCCGCAACGTGCTGGAGAACCCGGCCTGGTACACCGCCTACACCCCCTACCAGCCGGAGATCTCGCAGGGCCGGCTGGAAGCCCTGCTCACCTTCCAGACCCTCATCGAGGACCTGACCGCGCTGCCGGTGGCGGGGGCCTCCCTGCTGGACGAGGCGACCGCGGCCGCGGAAGCCATGACGCTGGCCCGGCGGGCGGCCCGGCGCGGCCGCATCTTCCTGGCCGACGCGGACTGCCTGCCGCAGACCCTGGCCGTGCTGGCCACCCGGGCCGAGCCGCTCGGCATCGAGCTCGTGGTCGCCCCGGTCACCCCGGAGCTGATCGCGGCCCAGCCCGAGGGTGAGCTGTTCGGGATCCTGCTGCAATACCCGGGGGCGAGCGGGGAGATCCGGGACCTGCGCCCGGCCATCGACGCCGCGCACGGCCGGGGCGCGGTCGCCGCGCTCGCCGCCGACCTGCTGGCCCTGACCCTGCTGACGCCGCCCGGCGAGCTGGGCGCCGACATCGCGGTCGGCAGCACCCAGCGCTTCGGCGTGCCGATGGGCTACGGCGGCCCGCACGCGGCGTACATCTCGACCCGTGATGACCTGCGCCGGCAGCTGCCCGGCCGGCTGGTGGGCGTCTCCCTGGACGCGGACGGACGGCCGGCCTACCGGCTCGCGCTGCAGGCCCGCGAGCAGCACATCCGCCGGGAGAAGGCGACCAGCAACATCTGCACCGCACAGGTCCTGCTGGCCGTGATGGCCGCGATGTACGCGGTGTACCACGGCCCCGCCGGGCTGGCCGCGATCGCGGCCAGCGTGCACGGCCGCGCGGCCCGGCTGGCCGCCACGCTGCGGGAAATCGGCCTGGCCGCGCCGGCGGACGGGTTCTTCGACACCATCCGGGTCCGACTGCCCGGCGGGGCCGCGGCGGCGGTTGACCGGGCCCGGGAGGCCGGCTACAACCTGCTCCTGGCCGACGCCGACACGGTCGCCATCGCCTGCGACGAGACCACCACCGACGCCGAGCTGCTGGAGGTGGCCACGCTGGTGGCTGCCGGCCAGGAGGGGGCCACGGTCCCGGGCCGTCTCGCCGAGTCCGGCCCGGTGCTCCCCGCGGGCCTGGTCCGCAGCTCGGAGTACCTCGCCCACCCCGTCTTCCACGAGCACCGGAGCGAGACAGCCATGCTGCGCTACCTCCGCCGCCTCGCCGACTTCGACATCGCCCTGGATCGCTCGATGATCCCGCTCGGCTCCTGCACGATGAAGCTGAACGCGGCCGCCGAGATGGAGGCGGTGACCTGGCCAGAGTTCGCCGACCTGCACCCCTTCGCGCCGCCCGGTCAGGCCGCCGGGTACGCCGAGCTGATCAGCGATCTGGAACGCTGGCTGGCCGAGATCACCGGGTACGACGCGGTGTCCGTGCAGCCCAATGCCGGGTCGCAGGGGGAACTGGCGGGCCTGCTGGCCATCCGGGGCTACCACACCTCCCGCGGCGACACCGGCCGTGACATCTGCCTGATCCCCCAGTCGGCGCACGGGACCAACGCGGCCAGCGCGGTGCTGGCGGGCCTGCGCGTGGTGGTGGTCAAGTGCGGCCCCGACGGGGCGATCGACCTCGGTGACCTGCACGCGAAGCTCGAGTCCCGGGGTGGGCAGATCGCCGCGATCATGCTGACCTACCCGTCCACCAATGGGGTGTTCGAGGAGACCGTGACGCAGGTCTGCGAGGCGGTCCACGCGGCGGGCGGCCAGGTCTACGTGGACGGCGCGAACCTGAACGCCCTGGTCGGCCTGGCCCGGCCGGGGTGGTTCGGCGCGGACGTCTCGCACCTGAACCTGCATAAGACGTTCTGCATCCCGCACGGCGGCGGTGGCCCCGGCGTCGGCCCCGTCGCTGCCCGCGCCCACCTCGCCCCGTTCCTGCCGGGCAGGGAAACAGGCCCGGTCGCGGCGGCCCCGTACGGGTCGGCGGGGATCCTGCCGATCTCCTGGGCCTACATCGCGATGATGGGACCGGACGGGCTGCGCCGGGCCACCGAGGTGGCTGTCCTGACCGCCAACTACGTGGCCGCCCGGCTGGGCCCGCACTACCCGGTGCTGTACACCGGGCGCGGTGGCCTCGTCGCACACGAGTGCATCCTGGACCTGCGGCCCCTTACCCGGGAGACCGGGGTGACCGTCGAGGACGTGGCCAAGCGCCTGATCGACTACGGATTCCACGCGCCGACCATGTCGTTCCCGGTAGCAGGCACGCTCATGGTGGAGCCCACCGAAAGCGAGGACCTGGCCGAGCTGGACCGCTTCTGCGACGCCATGATCGCGATCCGGCGGGAGATCGGGATGGTCGGGTCCGGTGAGTACGACCGCGAGGACAACCTGCTGCGGAACGCCCCGCACACCGCGTCCATGCTGCTCCAGGCCGACTGGAAGCACCCGTACGAGCGGGTCGAGGCGGCGTACCCGCTGCCCGGCGACCGGCGGGCCAAGTACTGGCCCCCGGTGCGCCGCATCGACCAGGCTTACGGCGACCGCAACCTGGTCTGCGCATGCCCGCCGGCCGAGGCGTTCGCGGAATAGGGCTGGCGGGACCGGAGACGCCCGGGGGATGCCGCGGGTGTCTGTAGCCCCGGCGCCGCAGGCGCTACGCTGCGGCCAAGACACCGGCAGGAAAGGGTCAGATGGCAACCTCGTCCCAGTCGTTCATCGTCGGCGTGGACAACGGCGGCACCATGAACAACGCCACGGTGCTGGATCCGTCAGGGCGGTTCCTGATCGAGCACATGCTCGAGCGGCCGAGCCGGGTCCGTGAGGGGCCGGATGTGGCTATCGAGTCGCTGGCCGCCTCGTTCGCACAGGTGCTGGACGTCACCGGGGTGGACCGGGCGGCGGTGGCCGCGGTCGGACTGGACACCCCCGGGCCGGCCAGCGCGGACGGCGTCCTGTCCTCCAAGGGCGCCACCAACTTCCGCCATCATGGCTGGGGCGGCTTCAACATCCGCGCCGCCCTGGAGCAGCGGCTGGGCCTGCCCGTCGTGTACATCAACGACGCCAACGCGGCCACGCTGTACGCGCACTACGCGCGGTTCGGCGACGACGCGCCGCACCACTCCTCGGTGTCGGTCATCGTCGGCACCGGGCTGGGCGGCGGCCTGGTCGAGGCGGGCCAGGTGGTGAGTGGGGTGGCCGGGATGGCGGGTGAGCTCGGCCACGTGCAGATCCCGCTGGAGGGGCTGCTCGTCGAGGGCCAGCCGGTGCCGGTCTGCAACTGCGGACTTCGCGGCGACGTGGAGAGCTTCGCGTCGCTGAGCGGGATCGAGCAGAACCTGCTGCCTTACTGGCTGAGCCGCTACCCGGGGCACGGGCTGGCTGAGGTCCAGCCGCTGTCCCGGGCGGCCAAGCTGGTCCGGGGCTACGGTGAGGCGGGCGACCCGCTGGCGCTGAAGATATTCGAGCAGCAGGCCATGGCGCTCGGCCGCATCTTCTCTATCGCGGCCATGTTCACCGATCCGGGCACCTATTTCGTGGGCGGGGGCGTGGTCGAGGCCGATCCCGCGTTCGCGGAATGGTTCCTCGGGCGGATCCGCGACCACACCACGCTCCGGGCCGAGCAGGCCAAGCTGGTCGATTTCGCGCTGGTCCCCGACCTGGACCGGGCTGGTGCGCGCGGAGCCGCGCTCGCCGCACGCTCAACCGTCAGCGACCACGCATAGAGTTACCGGGTGGCAGATCCGCAGTCCTACCGGCCAGCACCGGGGTCCATCCCAGAGTCGCCCGGCGTGTACCGGTTCCGGGATGCGCACGGCCGCGTCATCTACGTCGGAAAGGCGAAGAATCTCCGGCAGCGGCTGAATTCCTATTTCGCGGATTTTGCCAGCCTGCACCCCCGGACCCAGACCATGGTGCGCACCGCTGCCAAGGTCGACTGGACGGTAGTGGCCACCGAGGTCGAGGCACTCCAGCTGGAGTACTCCTGGATCAAGGAGTTCGACGCCCGGTTCAACGTCCGGTACCGCGACGACAAGAGCTATCCCTACCTGGCCGTAACCATGGGTGAGGACTTCCCGCGGGTCATGGTCATGCGGGGCGCGAAGCGGCGCGGGGTTCGTTATTTCGGGCCTTATTCGCACGCGTGGGCGATCCGGGAGACGGTCGACGCGCTGCTGCGGGTGTTCCCGGTCCGCACCTGCTCGGCCGGGGTGTTCAAGCGGGCCGGCCAGATCGGGCGGCCCTGCCTGCTCGGCTACATCGGCAAGTGCTCGGCCCCGTGCGTGGGCCGGGTCAGCGAGGCCGAGCACTGGCTGCTCGCGGAGGAATTCTGCGACTTCATGGCCGGCCAGACCGACCGGTTCATCCGCCGCCTGGAAGCCGAGATGCGCGAGGCCGCCCGGGCTGAGGAGTTCGAGCGCGCCGCGCGGCTGCGTGACGACATCAAGGCGCTCCAGCGCGCGCTCGAAAAGCAGACCGTGGTCCTGGGCGACGGTACCGACTGCGACGTCATCGCGCTCGCCGAAGACCAGCTGGAGGCGGCGGTCCAGGTCTTCTACGTGCGGGGCGGCCGGGTCCGCGGTCAGCGGGGCTGGGTGGTGGACAAGGTCGAGGACGTGAGCACGGGGGAGCTGGTCGAGCAGTTCCTGGGCCAGGTCTACAGCGACGACGCGGTGGCCGGCCCGGCGCCGGGCACGCTGGTGCCGGACGGGACGATGGGCGGGAAGGGAACGTCCCGCCCGGCCGCCCGGTCCGGCGCCATCCCGCGCGAGGTGCTGGTCCCGGAGCTGCCGCCGGAGGCGGGGACCGTGGAAGAGTGGCTGGCGGGCCGCCGCGGCGGGCCGGTCAGGCTCCGGGTGCCCCTCCGGGGGCACAAGAAGGCGCTGCTGGAGACCGTGGCCCGCAACGCCGCCGAGTCGCTGGCCCTGCACAAGACCCGGCGGGCCAGCGACCTGACCACCCGCAGCCGCGCCCTGCACGAGATCCAGGAGGCCCTGGGCCTGGACGAGGCCCCGCTGCGCATCGAGTGCTACGACGTGTCCAACCTGCAGGGCACGCACGTGGTCGCCTCCATGGTGGTGTTCGAGGACGGCCTGGCCCGCAAGTCGGAGTACCGGCGGTTCAGCATCCGGGGACTCGACGGGACCGACGACGTCGCCGCGATCCACGAGGTGATCTTGCGCCGGTTCCGCCGTTACCTGGATGAGCGGGAGGCCACCGGCGAGCTCGACCAGCTCGGCGACCCGGAGGTCTCCGCCGAGGCGGCGCGGCAGCGCAAGTTCGCCTACCCGCCCAACCTGATCGTGATAGACGGCGGGCCGGCCCAGGTCGCCGCCGCGGCGCGGGCGCTCGACGAGCTCGGCATCGAGGACGTCGCCGCCTGCGGCCTGGCCAAGCGGCTGGAGGAGGTCTGGCTGCCCGGCGACGACTCCCCGGTGATCCTGCCCCGCAGCAGCGAGGGCCTGTACCTGCTGCAGCGCGTCCGTGACGAGGCGCACCGCTTCGCCATCACGTACCACCGGGCAAAACGGTCAAAGGCGCTCGCGGTGAGTGAGCTTGACTCGGTCCCGGGACTAGGCCCGGCGCGGCGGGCTACGCTGCTACGGCACTTCGGCTCCGTGCGCAGGCTCGCCAGCGCTACCGAGCCCGAGATCGCCGGGCTTCCCGGCATCGGCCCGCGGGTCGCGAGCGCGGTGCTGGCCGCGTTGCGGCCGGAGCCGCCCGCGGACGGGGGGCCGGAGCCGCCCGCGGAAGAGCCACCGGCAGACCAGCAGGGGAACAGCGCGCACAATGGCAGTGATATCGGGGGGCGCAGCGGCGATGGGTGAGTCAGGCCCGGACATCGTGATCATTACCGGGATGTCCGGCGCGGGAAGGAGCACGGCGGCCAAGTCCCTGGAGGACCTGGACTGGTTCGTGGCCGACAACCTGCCGCCCGGCCTGCTCCCGACCATGATCGAGCTGGCCCGCCGGGCCATGGGGGCGGTGCCGAGGATCGCCGCCGTGATGGACGTGCGGAGCCGGGCGTTCTCGACCGACCTGCAGACAGCCATCGGCGAGCTGGCCGCCCGGGGCGGCCGGCCACGGGTCGTGTTCCTGGAGGCCAGCGACGACACCCTGGTCCGCCGGTTCGAGAGCGTCCGCCGCCCGCACCCGCTGCAGGAAGACGGCCGGGTGGTGGAGGGCATCGCCGCGGAGCGGGAACTGCTCCGCGGCGTCCGGGAAGAAGCCGACCTCGTCATCGACACCTCGTCACTGAACGTGCACGAGCTGCGGGCCCGGATGCACGACGCGTTCAGCGCCGACGCGCCGGCCACGCTGCGGGTGAACGTGGTGTCGTTCGGCTACAAGTACGGGCTGCCGGTCGACGCCGACATCGTGGCCGACTGCCGGTTCCTGCCCAACCCGCGGTGGGTCCCCGACCTGGCCCCGCTCACCGGGAAGGACGTGCCGGTCCGGGACTACGTGCTCAGCCGTCCCGGGGCCGCGGAATTCCTGGACTCCTACCTGGCCGCGCTGGGGGTGGTGCTGGCCGGCTATGAGCGGGAGGGCAAGCGGTTCGTCACGCTGGCGATCGGCTGCACTGGAGGCAAGCACCGCAGCGTGGCGGTCGCCGAGGAGATCGCCGGCCAGCTGAGCGCCAAAGGCCCGGCCGTCCAGGTCGTGCACCGGGATCTGGGGCGCGAATGACGGCTGGCCCGGCTGCTCCCGGCTCGTCCAGCTCCGGCCTTCCCAGCCCCAGTCCGGCCGACGTGGGCATGGTTCCCTCCGTCCGGCCGCTGAACCCCAAGGTCGCGGCGCTCGGCGGCGGCCATGGCCTGTTCGCCGCGCTGTCGGCGCTGCGCCGGGTGACCCGCCAGCTGAGCGCGATCGTGACGGTGTCCGACGACGGGGGCTCCAGCGGCAGGCTGCGCCGCCAGTACGGTGTCCTTCCGCCCGGTGACCTGCGGATGGCGCTGGCGGCGCTGTGCGGGGACGACGCCTGGGGAACGACGTGGAGCCGGGTCGTCCAGCACCGCTTCACCGGGGAGGCCGAGCTCGGCGGCCACGCGGTCGGCAACGTGCTGATCGTGGCGCTGTGGGAACTGCTCGGCGACACCGTTCAGGGCCTGGACTGGGTGGGCCGGCTGCTCGGTGCGTACGGCCGGGTGCTGCCCATGGCGTCGGTCCCACTCGACCTGGTGGCCGAGGTGCAGGGGGTCGACCCGGAGCGCCCGCTCGCGCTGAGCACGGTGCGCGGCCAGGTCGCCTGCGCCTCCACCACGGGCCGGGTCCGCTCGGTGTCGCTGATCCCGGAGGATCCGCCTGCCTGCCCGGAGGCGGTCACCGCGATTCTGGACGCCGACTGGGTGGTGCTCGGGCCAGGGTCCTGGTTCACCAGCGTGCTGCCCCACCTGATGGTGCCCGAGCTGGCCCAGGCGCTGGTCAGCACGCCGGCCCGGCGGATCGTGGCGCTGAACCTGGTCGCCCAGCCCGGCGAAACAGAGGGATTCTCCCCGCAGACTCACCTGGAGGTGCTGGCCGATCACGCGCCACAACTCAAAATTGACGTCGTGCTTGCCGATCGCGGGGCCGCGGGGGGCGCGGCCACCGAGCTGGAAAAGGCCGCGGGCCTGCTGGGCGGCAGGCTGGTCCTGGCCGACCTGGCGATGCGCGATGGATCACCGCGCCACGACCCGCGTCAGCTGGCCGGGGCGTTCGCAGAGATTTTCGAGGGGGAGTGATGCCGATGGCAATGACCGGCCTGGTTAAAGACGAGCTCAGCCGTGTGGCGGTCCTCAAGCCGTGCTGCCGCAAAGCAGAGGTGTCCGCGCTGCTGCGGTTCGCCGGGGGACTGCACCTGGCCAGCGGGCGCATCGTGGTGGAAGCCGAACTGGACACCGGCGTGGCCGCGCGGCGGCTGCGCAAGGACATAGCGGAGGTGTACGGCCATTCCTCGGACCTGATCGTGCTGGCCCCGAGCGGCCTGCGCAAGGGCAACCGGTACGTGGTCCGGGTCCGCAAGGACGGGGACAGCCTGGCCCGGCAGACGGGCCTGGTGGACAACTACGGCAGGCCCGTCCGCGGGCTGCCTCGCCAGGTCGTGTCGGGGACTACGTGCGACTGCGAGGCCGCCTGGCGGGGCGCGTTCCTGGCCCACGGCTCCCTGACCGGGCCGGGCCGCTCGATGTCCCTGGAAGTTACCTGCCCGGGCCCGGAAGCGGCCCTGGCCCTGGTCGGCGCGGCCCGGCGGCTGAAGATCCACGCCAAGGCCCGCGAGGTGCGCGGGGTGGACCGGGTCGTGGTCCGGGACGGCGACGCGATCAGCGCGCTGCTGACCCGGCTCGGCGCCCACGACAGCGTGCTGGCCTGGGAGGAGCGGCGGATGCGCCGCGAAGTCCGGGCCACCGCCAACCGGCTGGCCAACTTCGATGACGCGAACCTGCGGCGCAGCGCCCGGGCGGCGGTCGCGGCCGGCGCCCGGGTGGAGCGGGCGCTTGAGATCCTGGGCACGGAGGCCCCCGAGCACCTGACCGTGGCCGGCCGGCTGCGCATCGAGCACCGGCAGGCCAGCCTGGAGGAACTGGGCCAGCTGGCCAGCCCGCCGCTGACCAAGGACGCGATTGCCGGGCGGATCCGCCGGCTGCTGGCCATGGCCGACAAGCGGGCCCGGGACCTCGCTATCCCCGACACCGAGTCCAGCCTCACCCCCGAGATGATGACCCAGTAGGAGCGCAGGCCAGCGGAGCTCGGGCCCAGCAGAGCCCAGGCCAGCAGAGCCCGCCGCGGAGGGGACGCGGCCACCCGGACAGGCAGTCACGCTGGGTGAGACAGGCCTGTCCCCGGCGGGCCAGGTGGGCCCGTGCGATGGCTAACGTCCGATAGGGTCAGAGCGGGAAACGCAGGCGTACCGCTGGGTGCAGACCAGTGCGCAGAGCTGAGGACGAGAGCTAGGGACGAGGAGACGCGCTGCCGTGACTATCCGCGTGGGCATCAACGGATTCGGCCGCATCGGGCGGAATTACTGGCGGGCCGTGCACGCCGCATCGGCCGCGGGGCAGGGCGGCGCCGAGACTATCGAGATCGTCGCCGCGAATGACCTGACCGACACCACCACCCTGGCGCACCTGCTCAAGTACGACACGGTGCTGGGCACTCTCGCGCAGGACGTCAGCGTGGACGGCGACGCGATCAGGGTGGGTGACAAGACGATCGCCGTCCTCGCCGAGCGGGATCCAGCCGCGCTGCCCTGGCGGGACCTCGGTGTGGACGTGGTGATCGAGTCCACCGGGCGGTTCACCAAGGCAGGGGACGCGCGCAAGCACCTCGACGCCGGCGCCAGGAAGGTCATCATCTCCGCGCCCGCCTCCGACGAGGACATCACGATCGTGATGGGCGTGAACGACAGCGCCTATGACCCTGCCCGGCACAACATCATCTCGAACGCCTCCTGCACCACGAACTGCGTGGCCCCGATGGCCAAGGTGCTGCTGGACAACTTCGGCATCGTCAAGGGCCTGATGACCACCATCCACGCCTACACCAATGACCAGGTGATCCTGGACTTCCCGCACAAGGACCTGCGCCGGGCCCGGGCCGCGGCGCAGAACATCATCCCGACCAGCACCGGCGCGGCCAAGGCCACGGCGCTGGTGCTGCCGGAGCTGAAGGGGAAGCTGGACGGGATGTCCATGCGGGTCCCGGTGCCGGACGGGTCGGTGACCGACCTGGTCGTCCAGCTGCCCCGGGAGGTAAGCAAGGACGAGGTCAACGCGGCGTACAAGGCGGCGGCCGAGGGCATGCTGAAGGGCTACCTGCACTACACGGCGGACAAGATCGTGTCCTCGGACATCGTGGGCACCCCCTGGTCGTGCACGTTCGACTCGTCGCTCACCATGTCCTTCGGTGACCAGGTCAAGGTCATCGGCTGGTACGACAACGAGTGGGGCTACTCCAACCGCCTCGTGGACCTCACCGCGCTCGTCGGAGCCCAGCTCCGATGAAGCGCATCGACGACCTCGACGTGGCCGGGCAGGTTGTCCTGCTGCGGGCCGACCTGAACGTCCCGCTCGCCGGCGACGTGATCACCGATGACGGCCGGATCCAGGCCAGCCTGCCTACCATCAAGAAGTTGACCGGCCGTGGCGCGCGGGTGGTCATCTGCGCTCATCTGGGCCGGCCCAAGGGGGACGGGTACGCCGCCCGGGCCGCGGGCGGCCCCTCGCTGCGGCCGGTCGCCGCCCGGCTCAGCGAGCTGCTCGGCCAGCCCGTCCCGCTGGCCGGGGATGTGACCGGGGAATCGGCGGCCGCCCTGGCGGCCGGGCTGGGCGATGGCGACGTCGGCCTGCTGGAGAACGTCCGGTTCGAGCCGGCCGAGACGAGCAAGGACGACGCCGAGCGGACCGGGCTCGCGGCCCGGCTCGCCGCGCTGGCCACCCTCTACGTGGGGGACGGCTTCGGCGCCCTGCACCGTAAGCACGCCAGCGTGTACGACGTGCCCGCGCTGCTCCCGCACGCCGCCGGGGAACTGGTCATCGCCGAGATCGCCGTGCTCCGCCAGCTCACCTCCGATCCGCCGCGGCCGTACGTCGTCGTGCTGGGCGGGGCGAAGCCCTCGGACAAGCTCGCGGTCATCGGCAACCTGCTCGGCCGGGCCGACCGGCTGATCATCTGCGGCGGGATGTCGTACACCTTCCTCGCCGCCCAGGGCTACGAGGTGGGCAAGTCCCTGCTGGAGGCCGACCAGATCCCGCAGGTCACCAAGGTGCTGGCGGAGGCGGCCCGGCGGGGAGTCGAGGTCGTCCTGCCAGTTGACCTGGTGGCGGCCGACCGGTTCGCCCCGGACGCGGATCACCGTGTCGTCCCCGTCGGCGAGTTTCCCGCCGACCGGGAGAGCCTCGACATGGGCCCGGCGACCCGGGCCCTGTTCGCCCAGAAGCTCTCCGACGCGAAGACCGTGTTCTGGAACGGCCCCGCCGGCGTGTTCGAGTTCCCGGCCTTTTCCGCTGGAACCCGGGCCGTGGCCGAGGCGATCAGCCGTGTCAGCGGGCTGACTGTGGTCGGCGGCGGCGACTCCGCGGCGGCCGTCCGTCAGCTGGGCTTCCCCGCGGATGCATTCACCCACATCTCCACAGGCGGCGGGGCGAGCCTGGAATACCTGGAAGGCCGTCCCCTGCCCGGGCTCAGCGCACTGGAGGCGGACAAATGACCGGCGGCTCCTCCACCCGCAAGCCCCTGATGGCCGGCAACTGGAAGATGCACAACACGCACTTCGAGGGGCTGGCGCTGGTACAGAAGCTCGCCTTCACCCTCACTCCGGCCGACTACGAGGCCACCGAGGTGGTGGTTCTGCCGCCGTTCACCGCGCTGCGCAGCGTGCAGACCCTCGTGTCCGGGGACAAGCTGCAGATCGGCTACGGGGCGCAGGACCTGTCACCGCATGACAAGGGTGCCTACACGGGCGACGTGTCCGGGCCGATGCTGGCCAAGCTGGGCTGCAGCTACGTGCTGGCCGGGCACTCCGAGCGCCGCCAGTACCACGGTGAGGACGACGCGCTGGTCAACGCCAAGGCGAAGGCGGCATTCCGCGCCGAGATGACCCCGATCCTGTGCGTTGGCGAGCACCTGGAGGTCCGCCGGGCCGGTGAACAGCTTGTCCACTGCCTCGCCCAGCTCGACGGGGGTCTCGCCGGCATCTCACCAGAGCAGGTGGCGGGGCTGGTGGTGGCCTACGAGCCGGTCTGGGCCATCGGCACCGGGGAGGTGGCGTCACCTGCGGACGCGCAAGAGGTCTGCGGGGCGATTCGCGGCCGTGTTTCCGGGAGTCACGGCGCCGAAGCAGCCGCAAGTGTGCGTATCCTGTATGGCGGGTCGGTGAAGGCCGACAACATCGCTGCAATTATGACGCAGCCTGACATTGACGGTGCTCTCGTCGGCGGCGCAAGCCTGGATGCTGGTGAGTTCGCCACGATATGCAGGTACCGCAAGCTAGAAGTCGACGCCTGACCCGCGGCCGCCGTCCAGGGCAGGGCTGGTCCACGCAGCGCTGTTTACGGCAGGCAGGTTCGCGGCAGGCATCCGGAGGGACGAGACAGGGCAGTGGTCATCGCAATCTCGGTCGTCCTCATCATCACCAGCTTGCTGATGATGTTGCTCGTGCTGCTGCACAAGGGCAAGGGCGGCGGCCTGTCGGACCTATTCGGTGGCGGGGTCTCCTCTACGCTGGGATCATCGTCCGTAGTTGAGCGGAACCTGGACCGCCTCACGATCTTCACTGGCATCGTCTGGTTCCTGTGCATCGTCGGGCTGGATCTACTGCTGAACCACTGATGCGGGCGCCCGGGGGTCGCCGGGCGGGCCAAGAGCGGACGTAGCAAGGGGTGAGCTGTGAGTAGTGGCAACGCGATCAGGGGAAGCCGTGTAGGGGCTGGCCCGATGGGCGAAGCGGAGCGTGGTGAGGCGGCGCCCAGGATCAGGGTCTCCTTCTGGTGCTCGAATAAGCACGAGACCCGGCCCAGCTTCGCCTCTGATGCCGCGGTGCCCGAGACCTGGGATTGCCCCCGCTGCGGGTACCCGGCCGGACGTGACGAGCACAACCCTCCCGGCCCGCCGCACAGCGAGCCGTATAAGACGCATCTGGCGTACGTGAAAGAACGGCGCACGGATACGGACGGTGCCGCGATCCTGCGCGAGGCGCTGGACCGGCTGCGCAAGCACGCCTGACTGAGCGCTAATCCCGACCCTGGCCCGGCTGAGGCTGCCGCTCCCTGCGAGCGGGCCCGAGCCGGGCCTTGGTGTACCCGCTCTGGGTTCCCGCGGGACAGCCCGGCCGCGACGGCAGCCCGGCAGACCTTACAATGCCCGTCCTGATACTTTTCTTTGACTTTATATTTGCCACATTCAGTCGTTTGCGGGGAACCACTATTACCGTCTTTCCTGTTCACTATTAAAGGAACAGGCAGGACATTAGTCTGCCTCCGGCTTGTCGCGTATCCACCAATCGCCCGGTCGGAGCGCTCCCGGTGGGGGCGGTCAAGCCTGCGGTCAAACTCTCGCCGCCGGAGCGTGCCCGATAAACGAGCAGGACAGCAGCCGGGACACCCTGATACCGCGCCGCCCGGCACCAGTGACGGCCGCCCCGCCGCCCGGGCAGGCCGCCGGACAGGCGGGACCGCCGTCTGCGGCTCAGCCGTCCGTCGGCCGGCGTACCTGCCTGCTGGGCTGGTTCTCGGCGGCGGCCATCACGGTCGCGATCGCCGTCTTCGTGTTCATCTCCGCGGCCGGGCCGGGCAGCGCGGTCGTGTCCACTCCCCGGCCGCCG